>Ga0209697_10000483_pt1 | contig 64789 bp, 45 predicted proteins | sample AliMusrvi5mmetaG_FD_184115 | JGI IMG/M metagenome (GOLD analysis project Ga0209697, IMG submission 184115) | Freshwater lake bacterial and archeal communities from Alinen Mustajarvi, Finland, to study Microbial Dark Matter (Phase II) - Alinen... | ecosystem: Environmental > Aquatic > Freshwater...
ACGGCGATGACGCTCCCGAGCTCTCTCTATCTCCAATGGCGGCGGGACCAGCCGGCGGCTTCCGGCGCGTTCACGATCCCCAATTATACCAGCGACACCCACCCGCCGAGCGACGCGGACAACTGCCACCCGGTGCAACTGGGCAAGCAGCTTTTCGTCGCCAACCTGGCAAATGACAGCGTGACGGCTTACAATACCGATACCGGCGCGCAGCAGTGGCGGGTCTATGCGGGAGGCGCGCTGCGGCGTCCGCCGGCGGCGGTCGCGCTGGCGGGCGGGACGAACGCCGTGATTTTCGGGTGCGACGACAGCTATGTCTATTGCCTCAACGCGGCGGATGGCTCGGTGCGCTGGAAGTTCCTGGCCGCGCCGAACGCAAAGAAAGCGATGGGATTTGGCCGGCTCAGCTCGGTCTGGCCGGTCTGGGGGTCGCCGGTGGCGTATGGCGGCAAAGTCTATTTCGTGGCCGGGTATTTGCCGTCGTGGGAACTTTTTGGCTACTGCCTGGATGCGGCGACCGGAACGTTGATCTGGTGCAACGACGGGCGGATGAATGCGAGCGGATGGAACTCCTCGTTCGGGCCCCTGGCGATGTCTTACGACCACAGCCAGCTCTTTGGGACGACGTCCGGGAAAAGCCGTGCGTGGGCGCTGAACGCGGCGACCGGTGAGTTTGCGGTTTACACCGGGTATGTCACCAGCCACGGGAACTATTTGACCTTGGGCTGGTTCATTGACGGGAGCGGCAACAACGCATCGAGCGAACCGCAGGCGATCGTGGCAGGCGGACAGACTTTTACTCCGCAGGTGGTGGGCGGGTTGGGATTGCCCAACGGCGCGGTGGTCGGCAGCATGCTGGCGGGCGACGGGAAACTCTTTGTCTCGACCACCACCGGGAGCCTCTACTGTTTTGGCGGAACGAACGGGACGCCGACGACCTACACTGCGGGCACGACGCCGCTGCCGGTGATCAATGACTCGTGGACAACCCAGGTGCAAACGATGCTCAGCCGGGCCGACCTCACGCAGGGGCTGGCCCTGGTCTGGGGCGTCGGCAGCCTGCGGCTGGTCGAGGAGCTGGCAAAGCAGGCACCCAACCTGATGATCGTCGCGGCCGACCCCGATCCTGCCAAAATCAACAAGTTGCGGGCCGAAATGGATGCTGCCGGATGGTCCGGCGCACGGGTCTCGACCCTGCTGGGAAACCCGATGGAATGCGGGTTTGCGCCCAACCAGGCGGCGCTGATCGCCAGCGAGGATGTCACGGTGGCGGGGACCACGAGCAACGGCGGCTCATTTTCCACCAACGGCCAGGCAATGACGCAGATGCTTTACAATTGCACCCGCCCGTTTGGCGGGGAAATCTGGCTGCCGACAAGCGGTGCGCAGAACAGCGCGATCACCGGCTGGCTGAGCGCGTTGAATCTGCCGACGTGCGGTGGCGCAGCGAGTTGTCAAGCCAGTTACACCGGGGGGTTCACGAGGATCCAGCGGACCGGCCTGCCGGACAGCCAACTGGTTTTGCAACCGCCGTTCCGGGTCAGCGCGTTCGGCGACGGCAATGCGGGGGTCAATCTCAATCCTCCAGCCTGGCTCGGCGGGAGCAACCCCGTGCTCGGCACCAAGTCGGGCTACGACATTTATAGCTGGCTGCCGATCACGGCGGCTGAGACCGGCTATGAGCCCCCGGCTCCGACCAGCAATAACACAACCTCTGGCGCGACCGGTTTCGGCGGGAACGGTGATGGTACTGGCGGCGCTGGCCTGCCTTCCACGCCGATTGCCGGGGCGCTGTCGAACCCGCTTTTTCTGCGAATTGAGCCCTCGCCGGTTGTCTATCATGCTCCCGGAAGCAATTGCAGCGGATGGAACCAATATGGAAACTATGTCATGCGCCCCGGCAAGACAGGGAATTGGTGGGACGCCGGGAATTACATGGGCGTGGTCGTTTTCCCGGAAATGGGAGCTTGCGCGGCGGAAAGCTTTGCGGGGAATGGCGTGCTGGCTTTTAGAAACAGTTATGCCTGCACCTGCAATCTGGACCTCGCGCATTCTGAATTTGCACTGGTTCCGGTCAATGATCCTACCGAGGAAACTTGGGTGAACTATCGGCTGGGCCGTTCCATGAACCCCGTCAATGAAGCGCCGGTGCAATGGGCCGGCATCAATCTGGCAGTGCCGGGCGACCGGTATGAATCCGGCAGGCAACTCCCATGGACCCATCATCCGCTCATGGGACGGCACGGCGAACCGACACCGCTTCTGCAGTTGACCTACAGCGGGACGGCGCAGAGCCGCTACCACTACAGCGGCTCCATGCCGCTGACCAACCCCGCGCGCGCCTGGGTCTCCGCGGGCTCCGTGACGGGCATGACCGGCATCACGGTTCCGCTGGCGACGCCGCTGGTGGCGACCCGAGCGTCGTCGGCCCCGACGATTGACGGCAACCTGAACGACGCTTGCTGGTCCGGCGCGACGCGGGTGAACATCCCGGTTTCAACGGGCGACGGCGCGGCAACCACCGCCCCCGACGACAACTGCTATGTCATGCTCCGGTATGACGACACCAACCTCTATATCGCCGGCGGCATGCACTCGCTTTATGCTCCGACGACCGGCTACCACTTTATGCGCGTTGCCCTCAACAGCCGGGAGCAGCGGGCTTCGACCGTGTTGCTGGCCTGCGGCGACCTGACAGACAATAATGCCGGTGGCCACAAGACGGACAACACCATGGGCTCCATCGGCATTCCCCTCAGTTCATGGCAGGGAGCCTACCAGCAGGCCGCCACCGGCGAGGTGTGTACGGTGGAAATGAAAATCCCTTGGAGCGCGCTGGCGGCCGCGGGCCTCTGGAAGGAGCAGTTGATCATGAATGTCGAGGTCTGCTGCAACCCGCTGAACGGAAACCAGCCCATGTCCGTGGTAAGTGTCGGTCTGCATTATAGTCTTGCCAGCATCATTAGCGGCGGCGACTTCCAGCAATACTTCAGCCCGCTCTATCTCGACACGGCGCGCGGGCCGGTGACGGAAACCCACCCGCACACGGTGAAGCTCTATTTCAGCGAGATGGACGGCATGGCGGCCGGGCAGCGGGTGTTCGACGTTTCGCTGCAAGGCCAGACGGCGATCTCGGGCCTGGATGTGGCCGCGACAGCCGGACAAAAGACCGAGCTGGTCAAGCAGTTCGACAATGTCATGGCCTCTGGCACCGGCGGACTGAACATCGGGTTCACGCCGCACGCGGGCTCGCCGATGCTGAGCGGAGTGGAAATTACCGACACCGGAACCAGCGCGGCCAACGTGCCGCCTGTGGCATTGATCGACGGCGCGACCAGCGGCACCGCGCCTCTGGCGGTCACTCTGAGCGCGCGGCGCTCGTATGATCCCGACGGCCAGATCGTCGAGTGCGTCTGGGACACGGGCGACGGGCGGCTGATCCGCAACTCGTCGGCCACGCACGTCTTCGCCGAGCCGGGAACTTACACGGTCAACCTGCTGGTGGTGGATAACCGCGGGGCGACCGCGACGACGAGCACGACGATCACGGTCGGCGCGGGCGTGCCCTCGGCGTTCGTCTGCTCGATCCGCGCCAGCGGCAAGGGAGGGGACTACACGAGCCTCTCGGCATGGAACACGGCCATAGCCAGCGATCTGACCTCCTCGGCCGTCACTTTCAGCGTGTCGAGCGCAGGCACTTATTCCGCGTATGACAACGGGCTGGCTGTGACCTTCACGGGCGGAGGCACCGGGACATTGCAGTGTGTCAACACCTCGACCATGACCGCGGTGGTGACCAATTGCAGCGGAACGATCAATGCCGGGACAGCCACCGTTTCGGGCGGCCACACGTTTGTGACCAGCAACGCCGGATCGACCCCGCTCAAGTCGCTGTTATTCCAAGTGAGCGACACGGGAACCTATGCGGCGGCGGATGACGGAGCGGCGGTGACCTTCACCGGCGGCGGCACGGGGACGCTCAAGCACATCAATAAAACCGGCATCGCTTACATCACCGGTTGCGGGGGGACGATCCAGGCCGGCACGGTGACATGCGCCTCGGGGCATACATTCACCGTTTCCAGCGCGGGGTCCCCGATCTATACGGCGGTGGCGGAAGGTTACAACGACTGGCCGGCCGGGTTGGCGGAATACGTGACGCTCACCGGGGCCGGCGGGTGGATGACCGACCCGACCCATTGCGTGACCATCCGCGCCGCGTTCGGGCAGGGGCACAACGGGCTTGTGAAGAACGGGAGCAATTATAGCGGCTTCGGTCTCGCCTGGGGTTATTCGCTGACGACTATCGCCGTGCCTTACACGCGCATCCAACAAATGATTGCTAATACCGGCACGATTACCGTGGGGCCGGGCAGCTCGGTCAACCGGGTGCTCGGCAGTGTCACCGTGTATCCCTACCCGCTCGGCCTTTCGCCCGTGTTTTCCCCCGCGGTCATCGCAAATTCCGTCGGCGCGACCTTCAGTGCCCTGTACTCGAGCTGGCCGATGGGTTTTCCGACCCTGTTTTTGAATTGCACCGGCAACGCCTTCAAACTGGCCAGTTCCAGCAAGTTTCAAGTGCGGGCGGTCAATTGTCTGTCGTATGTCACAGACACGACCGGATTCGCGAACACAGCGACCAGCTATTATGACCCGTCGTTCGAGTATTGGCTGAGCCACTGCGTGTCGATAGGAAGCGGGGCGACCGGCTGCGACGGGTGGAAAGAGGGCAACGAAGGGAACCTTGCGAATCAAACGGTCAGCTTCGTGAATAGCGGAACGGATTATCATCTGAAAAGCACGGACACCGCCGCGGTTGGGCGCGGCCAGCCCGGGCTGGGCGCGGACGCGGCGGGCAGCTTGCGTCTCGGGCCGACTTACGATGTCGGGGCGTTCCAGACGGGCAACACCGGAAAGGGTTGCGTGCTCACGGGCACGGTGCCGTCTGCCGGCACGGTGAGCCTCCAGTGGGTTTGCAGCCCGGCAAACGGGGAAACCGGTTACCGGGTGGACGTGAGCACCGATGGAGGGACAAGCTACAGCGCCCTCCCCATCAGCCTGCCCATCAGCCAGACCTCGCTGCTGGCCACCAGCATCCCGTTCGTGACGGGCAACCAGCTCTACCGGGTGAGCGCCTACAACGCGGGCGGCGACACGATCCAGTCGCAGCCGTTGACGCTCGTGCCGTTCGCCAATGCGATGCAGGCGTGGTTTGCAAGCAAGGGCCTGCCGGCGGACGGCACCGGCAGCGGGGCGCTGACGGCGTGCCCGGCGGGCGACGGGATCGCCAACCTGGCCAAGTATGCGCTGGGGATCGACCCGAACACGCCCGGCTACCAAGGGCGGTTCTCGACGGGCACCTACAAAGATCCCGGCACCGGCTCGACCTACCTGAGCCTGACCTACACGACACCAAGCCCGGCACCGTCCGGGGTGAATTGTATCCCCGAATCCGGCCCCGATCTCTCGCCCGGATCGTTCGACAAAGCGAACACGGTCCAAATTCCTTCGACGCCCGCGGGCGGTTTGCAAACCACCACCGTGCGCGACAACAAGCCCATCGGAACCACCCCCCGCCGGTTCCTGCGCCTGCGCTTCACCGCGCCGTGAAGAAAAAAAGAGCAGAAGAGGCCCGCGAATCACGCAAAAAGACGCGAATGACAGCAGCGGATGAAAGACGCTCAATTTACCCCGGGAGTGAATGCCTGTTTGTTTCTCACTTCCTGATTTTATTCGCGTTGATTGGTGTGATTCGCGGGTAACTGCCGGACTTACAATGAACCGTTATGACCAACCATGAAGCCACTATGTCAAACACCCGCTGCCATGACCCGGTCACACGCTCACAAAGGTGTCTCATGACCATGCTCGCGATCCTTTGCATGGCCCCCTGCGGGATGGCATCGCAACCCATGAGCCCAACTCCGGATGACCAACATTTGAAGAATCAAGAGGTGAAAACCGATCTGACGGATGTGACTTTTAAAAGCAACACCGGGAGTAATTCCATGCTTCTCTTCTCCCTGCAAGCGGCGGAATCGTCTGTCGACGCACGGGACAAGATGGGTGTGCCGCAGCTTCGCGAAAAATTCCTGAACACGGCAATTGATGTTGCGAAAAAGGCGGCTGCTTTTCCGACCCAACCGGAACGGGTTGCTTCCCGGCTCCTGAGCCGGGAAATCAACTTGGCGCCATCGTTTGGACGGGCTGAGCTTTCTTTTCTGGGGAGCGGTCGTGTGGGCGGCGGCGGCACTCTCGATGGCACATGGAATTATCTGATCGGCCCGGCCTATTCATCGCCGGATTTTCTCGCAAAAGAACAACTCTGCCTGCTTTTCCCGGATGGGAAGCCGGTGGAATTGCGTTTCAATATGCGACGCATGATTGGGAGCGGAATCTTGTTCGGCCGGACCGAAGTAAACAAACTGGTCGTTGAGCTCTATGAATTTGCGCCGTGGGACGGGGTGGACGTGATTCGGCTTGTTCATCTCCATAATTCAGGAACAGAAACCATTTCGGATTTGCGGCTGGGTGCGACCGTGCAACCGCGCGGTACCGCCGCCATCGAGGAAGGTGTTCTGGCCATCCGCTCCGCGACCAACGCACATTGTTTTGGTGGCTCAGAGCCCAACTGGGCGCCGCGTGTGGCGCGGGTCGCATGGAGCGGAAACGGGGGGGATGCGCAACCCGGTTACCTCGTCCGCAGCGGTGTGCTGTCGTTGCCGGCCGGCGCCGGTGAAACGCGCGCGTTGGTGCATCGTGTTGAGTGGGCTGCAGACGCCAAGCCGCTCCCGCCATTGGCCCAAGGAAAACCGGACTTGGAAAAGGCGATTGTCGAGTGGAAGACATGGTTGAACGCGGGAGATAAATCCATTCTGACAAACCCGCGGCTCGGGATGTTGCTTGAATCCCAGCTCGTGTTCATACGCATGGAACAAAGTTACGACGGCGGTTTGATCGCCGGAGTCCGGCGCTATTCGTATTCTTATCCCCGCGACATGCATGGCGCCGCGCGCGGGTTTCTCGCAACCGGTCACCTCCGGGAGGTGGAACTGGAACTGCGCTGGATGGATCGAAAATACCGGCGCTTTAAAACGATTGTTAACTCGAGCGAAATGGGGACCGACATTGTTGATTTCTATGCCGGACATAAAGGGTCGGAGTTGCCGGCTTATTATCTTTTGATGGCTCGCGGTTATCTTGCCGCCGGCGGCAGGGGAGAGGTTATCGATGAAATGCGCGACAGCCTTCAACATGCCGCCGACATCCAAATCAGCACCTCGCGCAAAGACGGGTGGCGTTTCAAATACAACGGCGATGAAACCGAGCGATACGTCCCCACCAAGGACGGCGCACCCTATGATTTTTCCACGCCGGAATGGAAGAACACCAGCTGGTGCATGCCTTCGCAGGTTCTCGCCATGGCCTCGGTCGATTTTTTTGTTCGCGAACTGGTGCCGCGCTGGAAATTGGATGCTGCGCCTTATCGCGAAGCCGTTGAGGAATGGAAGAAATCATTTGCGCCAACGTTCCTGCCGGAGGGACGCACGGTGCCGGTTTGGACGATCTTCAACGACGGAACAATTCCCGCGCAACCGGTGCCGAATTATCTTTGTTTTCCGGCTTGGGTTCAGGCACCGTTTCCCGAGGCACAACGTGCGGCATGGACATGGCAGGCGGCTTCGTATTTGCGCGAAGACGGTTGGCTGGCGGTGATGCCAGGACGGGTTGAAGGAACCTGCGGACACAGTCTTGCCATCCTCCTCTCGGCGATGATCAAGTCGGGCGCGGATCGGGCGGTGACAGAACATCTGGTCAACCTGATCCTCGCCGGTGGAATGCTCCAGCATTACGGACTTGTCAATGAGTTTTACGGTCCGAAAGGGACACCGAACCCGCATAACCTGCGTCCGTTCGAAACAGGTCCTTTGCTGGAGGCACTGGTGCAGAGCACGAAGGTGAAGCGATAATGAAAACCTCTATGGCTATCCGTGCGAAGGCAACTGGGTGAACACCGGCACATGGGAAATCGATAAGACACGTTTTCCGAATGGCTTCAAACGGCGGCGGCACCCCGATATGCTGATCGATTCCTGTGCTTCGGGTGGCCGACGCAATGACTTGGAAACCCTGCGCCGCGCAGTGCCGCTCCTTCGCAGCGACTTACTGGCGCCACATGCCTTTGCGCAGCAGGGCGCGGTATTGCCGGGGGTTCATACCGCTGCTTTTTTTGAATGTTTTGCTGAAGTGAAAGGGATCATCAAAGCCGAGTTCATCGGCAATTTGCTGGATTGATTTCTCCGAATCAAGCAGCAGGACTTTGGCCGCATTCAAACGCAATAATCGTTGGTATTCGCCCGGCGGAACGCCGAGACACTGACGGAACAGGGCGCAAAAGCGCGAGGGCGACAACCCGACGGCTTTTGCCATGGCGGCAAGACTCATCGGCGTTGCCGTCTCGACCTGCATGCGTTGCAACAGCGGCAATAAACGATGCATCGAATCCAGCAAGACGCTCGCGGCGGGATGCGGTTTGCTGTTATCCGCAATGAGCGAGAACAACTGGAAGCCAAAGGTTTTGCGTTGCGCGATTCGAGTGAATGGCCAGGCTTCGTCCGGTGGCGCAGGGAGCGCGGACAACGCTTCGCACAACTCCCCGAGTTTGTCCGCCGTCTTCTTTTTCACAATATGCGGCACCACTAAAAAACGGAACGCGTCCACCGCATCGAAAATTGTCACCCGGAAATGCGCCCAGCGGCAAACGCTGGCCGGACTGTTGAGCGTGGAGCGATGCCGCACACCGGCCGGCGCGATAAACCCTTCGCCGTCGCGCATATCGCATTCGCCTGTGTCGTCGAAAAACATCCGGTGAGCGCCGCCCGTGAGTGACGAGCAAACGGAATACGGCAGAATGCGCATGCCGGTGCAGTGCGCGCCATGCAACTGGGTCACAGCCCCCGCCAGATACTCAAAACGCAGCGTGTTTTCCATCATGGCCAGCAAAGATGAAGAGATGGGCGGCATGTTTCGGGAATCTTGATAGCAGCGAACAGTAAGATTTTCCATCTTTTTAGCGAGAACTTCCATTCCCGAACCACCGGCAGGTGATATTGTCGAATTTGATATGAAAAACATTTCAATGCCGCCAAGGTCACGAAAACGATGGGCTGGGAATGTCTCTGGATTGATGCCGATTGATTTCAGAATGGAACGCAATGGGTTAGGCACGATCCTATTGATTGCGCTGTTTCAATTGTTGAGCCTGCATGCGGCGGAACCGGCGGCCGACAACCCGCAGCAACCGTCTCCGAAAGATTCGCCGCGAGATTTGCTCCAAAGCAAAGTCGCCTCGCCGGATCCCGCATGTCGCGGGTGGGGTCTCGGAGGTTCTTCCTATGGTGCGTGTTCGGGATCTGTTTTTGCCAACAGCGGGAGCAAACCGCTGACATTTGGCCCCGACACTCTTCCTCCCAACAGTGTCGTCATCGAACCGCCTAAGAGCGGCTACATGGCGCACGCCGTGGCGATCGGCTGGCGAAGTCCCATCGATGGAAAAGTGAGCGTCAAGGCCAGGCTGGCGCGTGCCAGTGAGAAGCCCAGAGGAGGGCATGTGACATGGGCAATTCTCGCGGCGGGAAAACCGCTCAAGGACAGGCAACTTGCCGCCGGTGAAATTGGCGAAGAAGCATCCTGCGAGATACCCGTTTCGACGGACGCGGAAAGGTTAGCTACTGTTCAGGTGGTAAAAGGGGACTGTTTGCAGCTTCAAGTGTCCATGTTGATTCGTGATTGGCAAACCCCCATGATGCTCGTGGAATGGGAGATTTCCGAGGTGGGAGGCGCGGGGCGCAAATGGGACTTGGCAAAGGATGTGTGCCCCGATATGCAGGCGGGCAATCCCCACGCCGATTCGTTGGGCAACCCCGCCGTATGGTATTTTTCAACCCCGGCGGAGTGGTTTCCTCCAGAGAACTCGCTCACGGCGCAAGCTCCGGACGCAGGGCCATCTGCCGGCAAATGGAGTGTCGCCACGGATGACACGAAAGTGACCGTTGGGGCCACGACCAACGGGCAATTGTGCCTCTATGAACTCAGCAATCCGGCGGATGGATGGAATTGGACGGACAAACCGTCTGTCGTCGATTTGCCAGGCAAGGCAAAGGTGAAAGACGTTGACCGTGATCTCCACTGGAAGTTCAAGGATGGGAAGGTGGACAAGACCGATGGGCAGAAGCTGACGATCCACTTCGTGAACGAAAGCCCGGCGCTCGAATTACAGTCGGTTTGGTGGGCGCGTCCGGGACGCGGCCCGGTCCGGCACACGATCTCGATAGCGAATCACTCGGACGATCCCGTCACCTTCCACGAGCAGCCGTCGGTCCAGATAGACATCGCCGGCAAGGTCGAAGACGGCGCTTTATCCATGATGACCATCAGCACCGATGGACCCGGTTGTGACCCGGTGGGAGTTTACCGGAATTCCATGGAACCCGGGTTCTACCGGCGGATTTATACCGACCCTATCGACGCGCAGTTCATTCCCTACGCCTTGTTCGCTGCGGGCGGAAAACACGGCGTCTATGTTGGAGTCGAGTGGAGTTACTGTCGGATTGCGGCTGCCCTCCCGGAGGATCGGAAGCTTGGCGGAGCGCGCATCCGGGGCGGCGTCCATCCGGAATTCTCTTTAGCTGTCGCCCCCGGCGAGACCTTCGAAGTGCCTTCCGGATTGATTGGCACCTACAAAGGCGACAGCGACGACGCGGGGAACAGCCTGCGCAAATACCTGTTCAATTACAACATGCCGGAGATTGTCCGCAAAGATACTGGTTACCCCAAGGTGCAATGGAACGCATTCGGGGCTACCGGCGAACACCCCGGTGCATGGTCGTGCGTCGAAAAGAAATACTACCCGCTGATCGATGATATCCGGCAATGGGGCTTTGAAGAAGTGATGATCGATATCGGTTGGTGGGGGCCGAATTTCGACGCGCATCCGGTGAAATGGCCATCGGGCATGGCCAAGGCCGCTGAATACACGCATCAGGCAGGGATGCGTTTCGGTCTCTACATGAACCAAACTGCGAATATGGCCACGCCGGAAGGCCGCGCCAGCCGGATGAAACTGGTTCATCGTTTATTTGAGGAATATCACGCCGATCTCTGGCGGACCGACCTGACCGGAGGGCCGGTGGTTGAGCCAAAATATGAGTCGGTCAAGGGGTTTTACCTCATGCTCGACCAACTCAACCGGGACATTCCGAACTTTCAATGGGAGAATTGCGGCAACGGCGGTCGAATCAAAGATTTCGGCGCAATGAAACGCGCCGTGAAGATATTCATGTCAGACGAGGCGGGGGCATCTGGCGTCCGTAAGGCCTTCTATGACGGTTCGTTTGTTTTTCCGCCGGCGCAATTGATGGGATGCCTGGGCAGCGGCCGCGGCAAATATCACCCCGTGCCCGTGGGACCCGCCAGCATGAAGTTTGACTTTCGGTCGATGTCAATGGGCGCACCGGAATGGTTTCTTGATTCCCCCTCCGGTAGTAATGGAGATGCTCCTTGGACAGACGAGGAGAAGTCTGCTGTCAAAGCGGCTGTCGCCACTTACAAAACAAAAATCCGCCCCCTGGTTCGCAACGCGGACCTCTACCACATCCTGCCGCGTCCGGATTGGAGGCATTGGGATGGCATCCAGTATTACGATCCGGCAACCGCCAAGGGCGTGGTCTATATATTTAAGCCCGCCGCCGGAACCGATGCGATGACGATTAAACTGCGCGGGGTGGACCCGGACAAAACCTATCGTGTCACCTTCGAGGACGGCAGCAACCCGGCGGTCGAAAAGACCGGCAGCGAGCTGGCCAATGGCATCGAGGTCGTTCTCAAAGGGGCACCCGTTTCGGAACTGCTGTTCCTTGAGGCAAAGTAGCGCGTCTTTGCGATGAGGATTACTGGTCTAATGCAGCAAAAATGAAAACTATGAAACAGAAAATCGGTCTAATTTCCATGGCGTCGGCCGGAATGGCATCCGCCGTTTTGGGCGGGGAAACGAAAGAACGCAAATCAATGGAAGCATGGGCGGCCAGGGTGTTTTCCGGCGCGGACGCGAAACAGGAGCATCGTGTTAACCCGGCAGACACGCCGGGGTGCGGCTTGGCTGAAAGTGTTCCCTTCTCGTTTCAATTCGGCGGCAAATCTTCCGCCGAGCTGTTGCAGACATGGAAACGTTCCGAGAAGAAGGAATCGGCACCCGACGGCCGGATCCTTCGAGTGATCACTTATTCGGATCCGGCGAGCGGAATGGAGCTGCGCATTGAAGTCACGCTGTTCAAGGATTTTCCGGCGGTGGACTGGGTCATGCGCTTCACGAACAACGGCAAAGAAGATTCCGCCTTGTTGGAAAAGGTGCTTCCGCTTGATCTCGGCGTCGGCGCGCCTGCCGACGGAAAGGTGGTTCTTCACCGCGCATTCGGTAGCCGTGCGGAGGCAATCGACTTCCTGCCAGTTGACGGACCGATTGACAAAAATGGCGTTCTCGACCTGACTCCGGATGGCGGACGTTCGTCCGGCGGGGTGCTGCCGTATTTCAACATGGAATGGCCGGGCGGAGGGCTGGCGTGGGCCATCGGCTGGTCGGGCCAATGGGCGCAACATATCCAGCGAACCGCAGACCAAATCCGGATTCAGGCCGGGCAACAAACATTCGAGGCCAGGCTTCACCCCGGCGAAAGCATCCGCACGCCGAGAATCCTTCTCGTCTCCTGGGAAGGGAACGACCGGATGCGCGGGCACCATCTTCTGCGGCAGGTGCAACTTGCGCATTACGTCCCGAGGCAAAACGGAGAAATCGTCCTGCCTCCCGTGTCGCAGAACTCCTGGTTCATATTCGGCGAGGGCAATGGCACGACCGAGGAAAACCAGATTGCCATTGCGCGGGCGATGCCCGCCCTCGGCGTGGAGACCGAATGGCTCGACGCCGGGTGGTTTGAAGGCGGATGGCCATGCGGCGTTGGAAGTTGGGTTCCGAAGAGCGATCATTTCCCCAACGGACTCGCGCCATTGTCCGCCGAGTCGCACAGACTGGGCCTCAAGTTCCTGCTCTGGTTCGAGCCGGAACGCGTCAATGTCAACAGCCGCATCGCGAAAGAACATCCCGAGTTTATCCTTGGCTGGGGCAAAACCTGGTTTGGAAATGACGGGCTTTTCAACCTGGGAAATCCGGAGGCGCGCCAGTGGATGACCGACCTGGTGTCAAAGTGCATCGACGAATGGGGAATCGACATTTATCGCACCGACTTCAACATGGACCCGCTGCCGTTCTGGCAAAAGGCCGACGTGCAGGATCGCAAAGGCATCGTCGAGAACCATTACATCGAGGGCCTTTATACGATGTGGGATGAGTTGCTGAAGCGCCATCCCAAGCTGGTTTTCGACAACTGCGCATCGGGCGGACGTCGCATCGACCTGGAGATGACGAGCCGTGGCCTGCCGCTCTCAAGAAGCGATTCCGTCACGATCAAAGCCGGAAATCCAGCGTGGGATCAGACGCAGACGATGGGACTCAGCCTCTATGTTCCGTTGCATTCCACTTTGGCCACTTGTGGCATCGAAGCGTGTTCCAGCCAAAAATTCGGTCTCTACGAATTGCGCAGCACCATGACCGCCGGCCTCGGCATCTGCCAAGACACCCGGGCGAAAGGCTTCCCGACCGATGTGCTGAAAAAAGTGATCCGCGAAGTGAAAATGTTGCGCCCATTTTACACGGGCGACTTTTACCCGCTGACAAAGATCAGGACGGATGAAGACGCCTGGGCCGCTTGGCAACTTGACCGCCCGGATCTCGGCAAGGGGTTCGCCGTCTTTTTCCGGCGTCCAAAATCCCCGCATCCGGTTTTTGAAGTGGGACTACAGGGATTGGACCCGCAGGCGACATATGAGGTTCGCAACGAGGACACCGGCAAGAGCGACCGGCTCACCGGCGCGCAACTTGCGAGCTGGACGGTCACTCTCGAACATGCTCCGGATAGTGTGCTGATGACTTATTCGAAAAAGTGAAAATAATAAATTACGCCAGTTCACCATGAATACCAAAAATCCAAAAAGTAAAACCCTCTTCCCCGCCATGTCTATTGCCCGTCGCTGGGTCGAGGCGCTCACAGGACGAAGCCTGAAGCAACCGGTGGTGGGAATTGAATGCCGCGGGCAGGGGTACGGAAGCCTGCAGATCGGACGCGGATTCGAGGCCGGCTTCCTCAAGCTGGGAGGCAAGGAATACTACCACGGCCTCGGAAGCCATGCAGACAGCGAAATCATCCTGCGCACCGTCGGCGCCCTGCAACGCCTCCAGGCGGTCGTCGGCGTGGACGAAAACCACGTGACACAATCGCAGGGTGGTGAACGGGTGCGAATCATTTTCTCGGTGGAAACCGGCGGCAGAGAACTTTGGCGCAGCGCAGAGCTCAACGTCAGGAGCGGCGGAGTGCCGGTGGATATTAAAGTGCCGGCCGGCACCCGGGAGTTGGTGCTCAAGGCTGTCTCAGCAGATGGAAACACCGTCGGCGCCCATGCCGATTGGGCTGCGCTGAACGTCACAGCGGAAGGGCAGACTGTGGCGGTCGGAACCCCAATGGCACCGCCGGTTCCCGGACCGTTTTCGTTCCTCTACGGCGGCAAACCATCCAGCGAACTCCTCGGTCGCTGGCAGCGGCGGCTCTCACAATCCAAAGGCGGCAAAGGCTTTTCCGCCTATCAGATCACGTGGCGCGACCCGGACACCGCCCTGGAATGCAGGCTAGAGTTGAAGGCCTACGACAATTACCCTGCACTGGATTGGGTTGTCTATTTCAAGAACACGGGAAATCGTGACTCGAAAATTCTGGAAGATATCCAGTCTCTCGATGTCAGGTATGGTCTTGATTCCCACGGCGCATCAAGGCCTGTGAACCTCTGGCGTGGCCGCGGTTCGCCCTGTTCAATCGGCGATTTTGAGTACCTCGAGGAAGAAATACACCCCGGCAACCGCCTTTCAATGAATGCGGGCGGCGGACGTTCCAGCAACAACTGGCTCCCATTTTTCAACCTGAAAACCGCCGGTCCCGGCTTCCTGACCGCCGTCGGTTGGACAGGGCAGTGGGCCTGCACCATCGAGAATGACCCGGCCACCGGCGTGCGCATGCGAGCCGGCATCGAGAAAACCCACCTCTGCCTTCACCCCGGCGAGGAAATTCGCGGTCCGCGCATCCTGCAACTCTTCTGGACCGGCGACCGCATCGACGCCCATAACCAGTGGCGACGTCTGCTGATGGAGCATTACGTTCCGCGCGTCAAAGGCAAACCGGTCACGGCGCCGTTGACCATCGCCCACTGGGGCGGCATGACCACTGACGAGCATCTCAAGCGCATCGCGGTTTACAAGAAACAGCGTCTGCCTCACGAATACTACTGGGTCGATGCCGGCTGGTATGGCCTCAACAGCACCTTTTCACCCGACGAATTTTCCGGCGACTGGCACAGTCACACCGGGAATTGGCGGGTCAATCCCAAGCCACATCCCAAGGGACTCAAACCAATCAGTGACGCGGCCGGCAAAGCCGGCATGAAATTTCTCCTCTGGGTCGAACCCGAACGTGCCGTCGAAGGGACGCATTGGACCACCGAACACCCCGAGTGGTTCCTCGCCAACAATCATGGAAACTGGCTTCTGCTCAATCTCGGCGATGAAACCGCGCGGCGGGGCCTCACCGACTTTATGATCGGCCTCATCCGCGAAAACCAGATCGGCCTCTACCGGCAGGATTTCAACTTTGACCCCCTGAACTACTGGCGCAGGAACGATGCGGAAGACCGTCAAGGCATCACCGAAATCCGGTATGTCACCGGGCTTTATACGTTTTGGGATGAACTGCTGGAAAAATTTCCCGGCTTGATCATCGACAACTGCGCCAGCGGCGGCCGGCGCATTGACCTTGAAACCACCAGCCGCAGCATCCCCCTCTGGCGCAGCGACTGGCAGTGCCAGCCTAACAACGATCCCGTGGGCGGCCAGACTCACGGCATGGGCTTGAGTTATTGGGTGCCGCTGCATGGAACAGGGACATGGGGCGGCGGGCACAAGAAAGACAAGGCATCCATCTACAAAGCCCGCAGCGCAATGGGCCCGGCGTGGCAATTCAGTGCGTTTCCTTACGAGAAAACTCCCATCTACCCGGAATTCCCCTGGGACTGGTTCCGCCGAATGGCCGCCGACTACCTGCGCGCCCGGCCAGCGTTTGCGGGCGATTACTACCCGATGACCGAAGCCAGGGCAGGATATGAACAGTGGGCTGCGTATCAAATGGACCGCCCGGATCTTGGCGAAGGATTCCTCATGGCCCTCCGCCGGAAAGACGCTCCGTGGTCCGCCGCCCGATTCAAACTTCGCGGACTGGAACCCGGCGCTGTTTACGAGGTTGAAAACGCCGATACCGGCAGAAAACAGTCGATCAAAGGCAAAGTCCTGCTCGAGCAAGGACTGGCCGTCCAGCTTCCCCGGCCCGACACGGGCAGGCTGGTCTTTTACCGGAAGCTTCGATAGAGCAGTTAATTGAATGTTGCCCTGCATTTGCGCCTGTAAACATGAGGCGTGGTTTTGTAATGCGCGCGGAAAAGCCGGTAAAAATATCCGAGATTTTCAAACCCGTTGTTGGCCGCGATTTCCTCGATGGAAAGTTGCGTCATGGCAAGGGCTTGGGCCGAGCGCGAGAGGCGGATTTCATTGATAAACTTTGTGGGAGATTTCCCCAGATACTTTTGCAGCATCCGCGTGGCATGTTCCGGAGATCGCCCGCAGAGCGAATAAAAAACCTTCGCACCCCCGACGTAATTCGCGGGTTGGCCCATTCGAACGCAGGCTTCTTGGAGCCAGTCGGGCGTGCCGTTGGGAAACGCGGCGCCAGCGGCGCCGGTCTCCGTCGCAAAAAGATTCATTAGAAACCGTTCGATATGGAACCGGGTCGGCGGCTGTGAAGCAAGCTCCAGCGCGCGCGCGTTGAGGTTTGCCAGTTCCATTTTAGCCAAGCGTTTTGTGCGCGGATAGACTCCCTTCTGCCAGCACGGATCCTCATCGTCCTGAAAATAGCGCCGACGCAGATGTTCCAATATTTCAACGGGAAACGCGGTGTTGGTGATTACCAGCCGGGTGTTCTGTTTGCTTTGGAAGGTATGCACATCCGTTTCGCGCAAAAAGATAACATCCCCGGTCCGGATTTCATTCTTAGTTCCATTAACCAGATGCCATCCTTCGCCCTTTGTGATCCAAGTCACCTCCACAGACCCGTCGTGCCCATGGAGCAAAACCGGGTGCGACGGAGTGTAGATGGACTGCGCCACAGTGAACATGGTGCCCGGATACACGGTCTTTTCCCACTGAAAAATATACATGAAATCAAAATAGTGTAATAAAATGTCATTTCAAGCCATTTCATCCTTCAAAATACGGTGATATTGTTTCCGGCGATGAACCACCTCGCATCCAACAAAAAAGGCGCATTATGACTCCCCGCGAACGGCTCCTGAAAGTCATCCATGGTGAAATCCCCGATTGCGTCCCCGTGGCGCCGGATTTTTCCAACATGATCCCCGCCAAAATGACCGGCAAACCGTATTGGGATTTGCATCTCTACAACAATCCGCCTCCATGGGAGGCCTATATCCAGTGTGCCAGGTATTTTAACATTGATTCCGTGATGGATGGCTATTTCCAGATGAAATACCGGAACAATCCCAGCGATGAACCGGAGCGGGAGAATGAAACTTTCATCGTCCAACGCAAGCCGGAATGGATCGTGACCCAGGCCTCCTACAAAGAGAATGGAAAGCGCGTCTGGCATCCGTGGGTGAATGTCTTTTATCGCGACGATCCGCCCACCTACGGTTACGACCCGAAAAAAATCGGCCTTCCTGAAATCCCGACATGGTTCGAACCGCTGGAGGGAGTCAACCCGGTGGATCGTGGGCCGGAGGGGCTCAATCGCATAAAAAACCTGATGGGCGACCAAGGGCTTGTCGGGGTTTTTCTGATCCACAGCTATGTGTTATACGGCGAGGAATCGGCATATGATTATTGCGATTATCCGGAAAAATACGAACGGATCGCCGAAGAACGGATTGACTTGGTTGAGAGGCGGTTTGCCGAAATCATGGAGTGGCCGGTCAAACCCGATTTTCTTTGTCTGGGCGGTTCCGGGACCATGATTTGGAATCCGCCGGAAACTTTCCGCAAGCTCTGTCTTCCCGCATTGAAACGCGCCACCGAACTCGCTTCGGCGGCGGGAATGCCCACGCATATCCACAGTTGCGGACCTGAAAAAGAGCTGGTGAAGATGATGGCGGAAGAGACCTCGCTCACCATGGTTGATCCCCTGGAAATTCCGCAGATGGGAGATTGCAACCTGAAAGAATTGAAACGGCTTTACGGCAACAAAATCACTTTGAAAGGCAACTTGCACACGACCGAGGTCATGTTGCGCGGATCGGTTGCCGACGTGGTGCGGGCTTCCAAACAGGCGATTGACGACGCGGCGGCGGGCGGGCGGTTTATTCTCTCCATGGGCGACCAGTGCGGGCGCGACACGCCCTTTGACAACCTGAACGCGATGGTGGAGACAGCACGGACTTACGGCAAGTATTGAAGCAAGGAAGACATGACCTCAAGAGAAAGAATCATTCGGGCGCTGGAGTTTGAAGAGGTGGATCGCATCCCCATCGATATTTGGATGGGAGCGGAGGTTGAGTCGAGGTATCCAAGCGACATTTCCGCGCCACGGTATTACTTTGGTCCCGGGCGGAGTTGGGGCCAGTCGGGTATAAAAGGCCGGTATATGGACGTATGGGGCTGTTTGTGGGAGGTGGCCGAGGACGGCGTCTGCGGCGAGTCGGTCGATTCCCCGTTGCGCAAGGAATGGTCGGCGCTGGCGAGCTTCCAGCCGCCATGGGATGTGCTCGATCAGGCGGATCTGTCACAGGTTAATGGCGATTGTGCGCGCTCGCAAAAGTTTATGATTCCGATGTGGGCCGGCGGCGCCAATCTATTCGAGCGCATGCAGCATTTGCGCGGCACCGAACAACTCCTGATGGATCTGGCCTATCTTGAGCCGGAGGTTTACCGGTTGCGCGACATGGTGCATGAATTCTTCATGCGACAATTCGCGTTATGGATGAAGACGGATATCGATGCCATCCATCTTCACGATGACTGGGGCACCCAGCTATCCCTGCTGATATCGCCAGCCTTGTGGCGGGATTTTTTCAAGCCGATTTACAGGGAATACTGCGATCTTGCGCACCGGCACGGGAAAAAGGTGCTGATGCATTCCGATGGATTCATCATGGAGATCATTCCCGACCTTATCGAAATAGGGGTTGACGCAATCAACGCCCAGATTTTCTGCATGGGAATTGAGATGCTGGCCGAACGGTTCCGCGGGAAAATCTGTTTCTGGGGAGAGATCGACCGGCAGTATTTGCTGACCCGCGGCACGGAGGAGGAAGTGCGCGAAGCGGTGCGCCATGTGGCCCGCGTGTTCATGCCGGAGAAAAGGACGGGAATTGTCGGGCAATGTCACAATGGCAAGGATCATAAACTCGAAAACATGATCGCGGTTTACGACGAATGGTCCAGGATTTGAAAAGCCAATGCCTTTTTTAACATCAAATGGAAACATCACAGAATAAAATGAAGACAAACAACGCCCGATTGGATTTTTTAGATGCGCTCGACTGCAAACGCTTGTCCGGCCCTACGCCGTGGTGGGAGGTTGAGTTTCATCGCTGGAACGCTTTTTCGGAACAGCCTTTAATTCTGGGTGAAACATTCGCGGCTCTGGATGCCGCCGGGCGCGAAACGGCAATCCGGCAAAATGCGGAAACATTTCAACAGGTGCTAGAAAAGATTCCGTTTTCAGCGATCACCACGCCGGGCGGGTTCTGGCATTCCGGCCCCGGCCAACTGGCCTACTTCATTCTTCCCGATGACACCCGGTTCAGGCAACTGCAAGCCGTGAAACAACTCGTGGGCGACCGCGTGGCGCTCGTTGCAGCCGAAGGTGGTGTGATCATGGGCGCACACTATGATCCGGATTTTTGCGAATCTCTTTTTGAGGAGCCAGAAAAAATCGATCAGGAGGTTGAAGCCCGCCTCGTCCGCGGGATCGAAAACGCCAAACGCTGGCGCGACATGGGCGCTGATGCGATCTATGCGTCCTCCGACATCGCAGACAATCATGGGCCGTTTTTTAATCCGGAGCAGATGGATCGTTGGATACTCCCGGCGGCGGAGCGTTTTGCCGCGGCCATCAAGGAAATGGCGATGAAGCCGATGCTCCACTCCGATGGGAATTTAACCAGTTACGTTGAGCGTCTTGCCCGGACCGGCTTGTGCGGGTTGCAGGCTATTGACACGGTTGCGGGGATGGATCTTTCCGATTCCCTCGACAAGGCGCGGGGCAAGATGGCACTGATCGGAAACTTGGACTGCGGTCTTTTGGTCGCGGGAACTCCGGAGGATGTCGAGCGGACAGCCTTTGAAATGCTTCAAGCGCACGGCACGGAGCCGGGATGGATATTTGGCGCCACGAATGCGGTGCAGGTGGAGGTGCCGGCAGAGAATTACCGGGCTGTTATTCGCGCCATGAACCGGTATCGGAAATCGACCGAGTCAATGTGATCCTAATTACTTCTACTTAAATTCCAGCAAACACCAGAAACTCATCCATGCAAACACTCAATCTCACCGGCGAATGGAAACTCTCACAACAAGGCGCGAAGAAACAGTGGCCTGCCCGGGTGCCGGGCACGGTTCACGAGGAACTTCTTCGCGCCGGGGCAATCCCGGATCCGTATCTCGGTCTGAACGAACTCGATGTCCAGTGGGTGGGCGAGGCGACATGGATTTATGCGCGGGAATTCAACGCCGGACCGGAATTGTTGAAGGAGGAGCATGTCGAGCTTCTTTTTGAAGGGTTGGACACCCTGGCCGAGGTGCGATTGAACGGACATCTGTTAGGCAGAACGGACAACATGTTCCGTGAATGGCGTTTTGATGTGCGCCCCTGTTTGAAGTCGGGCAAGAACACACTGGAAATCACATTCCGGCCCACCTTGCCGGAAATCGAACGCAAGGTGAAGGAGTATGCAGCCATCGGAAGAAAACTGTTCACATGGGGAAGCTGTGAGCATGAGATCAAAGCCCCGCGCGGCGTGTTGCGCAAGATGGCGTGTAATTTCGGCTGGGATTGGGGGCCGGTTTTGACGACGGCGGGAATCTGGCTACCGGTGCGCATCGAGGCGTGGAGCGCGCCTCGTTTGCAAGAGGTGCTGGTGACGCAGGAGCATTCCGAGAATTTGTGCGAGATCAAAGTCCTGGCGCGCCTTCGAGATGAGATCAAGGCGTCCAATTTGCTTTTGCGCGCGGAACTTTCGCTGGATGGAATAGCATCCGCGCAGACTGAAGTTTCGTTCTCCGGCAAGGAGGAGACACTTTCCCTCACGGTAAAGAATCCCAGTTTGTGGTGGCCCAACGGCATGGGCGCGCAACCGCTTTACACTCTCAGCGTGGAAATCAGGGACGCGGATGGGCAAGTGGTTGATTCGTGGGAAAAAAGAATCGGTTTGCGGACACTGCGGCTCGTGCGGCGTCCGGATAAACGCGGTGAAACCTTTCATTTCGAAGTCAACGGAAAACCGTTTTTTGCCAAGGGTGCCAACTGGATTCCGGCGGACGCGATTTATTCCCGCGTTGGCCGGCTTCAGTATGAAATGCTGCTGAAGGCGTCCGCTGCGGCGAACATGAACATGCTCCGCATCTGGGGTGGCGGCCATTACGAGCGGGACGAGTTCTATGATCTCTGCGACGAACTCGGCCTGTGTGTCTGGCAGGAGTTCATGTTTGCCTGTGTGCATATTCCGCTCTTTGACAAACAATTCGTCGAGAATTTCCGCCAGGAGGCCGTGGAGCAGGTGCAAAGAATCCGGCACCATGCGAGCCTGGCGCTCTGGTGCGGGAACAATGAATTCGAGTGGAACGGAGTGGGAGACAACAACGAACTGCGAATGCGCTGGAGCGAATACAAGCCAGTGTTTGACGTGCTCTGCGCCGGAATTCTTCAAACTCATGCGCCCCAGTGTGATTACTGGCCTTCGAGTCCGCATACGCCGTACGGGGACAGGCATGATTTCAATAATCCCGACTGCGGGGACGCGCATGTGTGGGATGTCTGGCATCTCGGCCAGCCGTTCGAATCGTATCGCACGGCGACGCATCGGTTTTGCAGTGAGTTTGGGTTCCAGGCGTTTCCGCATCCGAGAACGGTGGCGACTTACGCCAATGAAAATGAAAGAAATCTCACCTCGCGGGTCATGGAACACCATCAACGCAGCGCATCAGGCAACAGTTCGATCATGCGGTATATGCTCGACTGGTTCCCCATGCCGGTGGGATCGGAAAACGTCATCTGGGCCAGCCACCTTTTGCAGGGGCTTGCGATTCAGTACGCCGTGGAAAACTGGCGTCGGAGAATGCCGGAATGCATGGGGGCGCTTTATTGGCAGTTGAACGATTGCTGGCCGGTTGCGAGCTGGGCGTCCATCGACTATTTTGGCCGGTGGAAGGCGCTTCATTATTTTGCCCGCCGATTCTATGACCCGTTGCTGCTCTCCGCAGTGGAGAATGCCGATGCGGGAACCGTGGAAGTGCATGTGACCAATGAAAGGGATATTCTCGTGCGCGGCGAGGTCGAATGGGTTTTGACTGATACCGACGGGAAGACCTTGCGGAAGGGGGCTATCCCGGCGAAAGCGGCGGCGCAATCAACGCAAAGAACCGGAGTTTTGACGTTTAACAAGGAACTGGAAAGTCACGGCTCTTCGCGGCTTTTGGTTTGGCTCAAACTCAAGGATCAGAAAGGGAACGTGCGCCGCGCGCTGGCAACCTTTGCCAAGCCGAAGCATCTTGATCTGGCCCAAGAACCGGGCTTGAAAGCGCAGGTTCTCAAGTCCGGCAAGCAGGGAGAGGTGCGGGTGAAACTATCCGTGAAGAAACCGACGCTCTATGCATGGGTGGATATTGCGGGGGAGAGGAACCCGTTCAGTGATAACTTTATTCACCTGAGGCCGGGCGATCCTGTGGAACTGAAAGTTCAAATTTCCTCCAGGGCGGATTTTGATACACTCATAAAAAGGTTGGCTGCAAGGAGTCTCGTCGATCTAAGTTTGGGAAATTCGACCAGACCGGCGAATTGCAATCTCTTGGCCTGAACATTTACACCTATTAGTATTTCCTCCGTAAATCGTTATAGTAAATCGACCGGAAAGGAAGCATCCAAATTCAATGCGCTCGTAAAGGATTTCTTATGGCAACCGGAACTTCCCGAAAATATCGCGGCTGCCACGGACAATGAGATATCTTTCCGGCACACGAATATCGATCGGGTGGCGGAGGAACGGGCCAGCGTGACGGATCCGGCTGGCCGGAGGCAAATACATCGCTGCCGCGCTGGTTCCGGAAGGGCCCGAAATGCATGCCGATGGAAAGTGCCTGATGCGTCGATACAGATTTGACCTCACGAAGATTTTGGCGAACAATCGGCTGCTGTAAACCGGCTGGCAGACAGCGTTCAACAAGAAAATGACAATGACCCATTATCGACAAGCAATGCGTGAAACCGATTTCGCGGTTCTCCGCGAAAGGGGATATAACCCAGACTCGCCGAAGCATCAGCCGCTGCGAGATGTATATCTCGGAGCGCTGAACAATGGTGAATATGATCACTTGGGACCATTGATCGACCCAGGAAAGGCATCCCTTGATGTCGGGGCAAATCGCGGCATTTTTACGCTGAAACTGGCGGCTGCCAGTTCCCGTGTCGTGGCAATTGAGCCGCTCAGGCAATGCGCCTTCATCGGTGGCATCCTTCCTTCCAATTGCAGTTTCTGTAACAGTGCCGTGGGGGAGAACGCGGGCGAACTGGAACTCAAAACGCCTCTCGTCGATGGCAGCCCCATCGACGGTTGTTCCACTTTTTTTGATTTGGCTCAGATCGGATTCGGGGAACATGTTTCCCAGTGGACACGGGTTGAGCGGATTGATTCGATTGTCGAACGGGAACTTAGAGGAGTGCCAGTCGGGTTTATCAAAATGGATATAGAAGGATGGGAAGACCAGGCCCTCCGCGGAGCGGCGGAGACAATCAAGAGAGATCGGCCTAATTTGTTGGTCGAGTTATGGCCGCAACAGATGCCCGATGCCGCCCATCGCATCGAGGAGCTGGGTTACAGGGGTTTCTTTTATTTCGACCACAGACTTCACAGTCTGACAGCGTTCAAGCATGCCATACATACGGCGCCGGAGAATGACTGGACCCCAAATACCGCGGCGAGCTTTCGCCCCGAACTCCATGTGAACAACTTTTATTTCGTCCCGGTTTAAATACAATGACGACCATGCACCTCACGAAAACTGTGGCTCTAGATGCCTGTTATTTGCAATGGCAGGCAGGCTCCTAATCATGAATACGCCACAATGACAAACGACCTGCATGAAGCCAACCGCCGGCAATGGAATTCCGCCTCCGACTGGTGGCAAACGCGGACCGATGAACGTGGAATCTGGAAACAATGCCATCGCGATCCCTCGCTGGTTCTGACTCCGTCCGAATTGGAGTTACTCAATGACGCCCGCGGCAAATCGGCCTGCGTTTTAGGCAGCGGCGACAATGAGGTTGTCTTTGCTCTCGCAGGAATGGGAGCGAACGTCACCTCGGTTGATATTTCGGAAAAACAATTGGAGCGGGCTGAAATGCGGGCGGAGATTCTGGGGCTGGCTGTTACCTTTTTGAGGGCCGATATTTCCGATCTTGCGGAATTGGAGGACAACCGGTTTGATTACGTTTACACGGGCGGCCATATTTCAGTCTGGCTCTCGGACATCGAGAAGTATTACTCGGAAGCAGTCCGGATTTTAAAGCCGGACGGCCTTTTCATCGTAAACGATTACCATCCGTTCCGGCGCCTTTGGAAGGATGGAAGCAAACAGTTCGTCATTGAACACCCCTATTTCAGCAGGGGTCCCTTCGAATACGAGACCGAAAAGGGATTCCCGCAATTCGAGTTCCACTGGACGGTCGCCGATCATGTTCAAGCAATGCTATCTGCCGGATGCGATTTGTTGAAGATCGAGGAGACCGGCGACGGCGATGACGATTGGAATGAAACAGAATTGAAGGGGCTGCCGCAGTATATGCTTCTGGTCGGAAGGAAGAATGCTTCCAACATTTGTCAATCAAGCTCGTGTTCGGGGTAACGACGTCCGGGATGTGGATCAGAAGTGTTTCGAGCATTATTTCGTCTTCACTTCGTGAGGTCGCCTCGCTATCCTTGAGAAAAGATATGAAGGATTCGCCCTTTTTACTCACCGACCGGCCAGCGCTGGTGACCGGGGCGGTTGCCGGGCTCGGTTTCGAGATCGGCCGGGCTTTTGCGGCTGCCGGCGCGGCTGTTTTTGTTAACAGGCGTGATCCTGAACATGTTTCAAATGCAGTTTCCAGGCTTCGCAACGGACAGACAAAAGTTTACCCAGCCCCGTTTGAACTTTCACGGAAGGTGGCTCCCGGCATGACGAAAGTCGGGTACGGACGCATTTTCTTGCCGTGGATGGAGGGCTGCTTGCGCATTTGTAATCGCACATGGCGCGGTCAACCGGTGACAGACTCGTGGCATTTGGAATACCTTACGATCCTTTTCCCGCGGTTGAGCACTACACGCTCGTGTATGAAACACAGGCCGGCACGTAATTCATTCATATATTTCTTTTTGATGTTCCCTTCGCTGAAACAATGAAACCGCTGATTCGCAAGGCGACGATTACGGAAGCCGATCTCGTATCGGATATTCTCCGCGAGGCAGCCGGGTGGCTGGCCGGCAGGGGCGAGCCGCTCTGGAAGGCGGGGGAGCTTGCTGCGGAGAATTTATCCGGCGACGTCGGCAACGGCATGTTTTATATCGCATGGGTAGGCGCTGACGCGGCCGGGGTATTCAAGTTTCAGGTGGAGGACACGGTATTTTGGCCGGATGTACCCGATGCTGAGTCATGCTTTATCCACCGGTTCGCCGTGCGGCGGAATTATGCTGGGAAGGGCATTTCTACCGCAATGCTTGATTACGCCAAGGCGGCAACCGAAGCCATGGGGCGGCGATTTCTTCGTCTGGATACCGATGCCGCTCGACCCAAGCTCCGCGCAGTTTACGAGCAGCAAGGTTTTATGTTGCATAGCATCAGGCAGGTTGGGCCTTATATTGTGGCTCGTTATGAGTGTAATATTGGAACGGCGAACCTTAGACGCGATGCAAAATCCTCCGGCGAAGGTTCCGTTTCTGGAGATGCCGCTACGGAAACTCAAACCTTGGGCCGTGATAATCGTCGGGCATGAAGGTGCTTGTTGTCCCATATAATTGGACCTGGCCGCTTGAGTTCATGGCCGAAGCCAATCGAATCAGGTCGTCTGTCGGCGTCGTAATCGTGGCCGTCCATCATATCGGAAGCACCGCGATCCCAGGGATATTCGCAAAGCCGATCATTGATATTCTGATGGAGGTCAATGATGTTCTGGCGCTAGACCGGCACACATCCGCCCTGACAGACTTGGGATACGAGGCGATGGGAGAGTTCGGGATCGCAGGCCGACGATACTTCAGGAAGGATTCGGCGGGTGGCGTGAGGACGCACCAGGTCCATGCGTTTGAAGGCGGCAACCCCGCGATTGAACGTCATCTTGCATTCAGGGACTACATGATAGCCCATCCAGTCATCGCACAATCCTACAGCCTGCTGAAGCAGCAACTGGCTGCGACGCACCCGAACGATATCGAAGCTTACATGGACGGTAAGGACTCCTTTATCAAGGAGCATGAAACCAAGTCGATTCTCTGGAAAAGGAAATCTCAACCTAACCATGATTCAACAATCAACCGGCATTCCCCCACCGACCGTGAAGGCAAGCCCGGGAACCAATTCCGCGCCTGTTCTCCGGAAATTGTTGTGGCCGTATTACGGCGTTCGTAGTTAATTGAAACAAGTGATCTCAAGCGATTTTACCCGATTAGCCCGAAAACGGCGATTGAGAAATTCTTTCAGAATTCCTCTACAGGACACGCCGTTTTCGGGAGTGCGCCGGGGAAGCCGGCAGCCACGTGGGTGAAAGTCCCACCGGTCGAATTAGACGGTTCACGACCGGAAGAGATGTCCGGAAAGAGGCCGCGAGGCTGAATCTGCAAGCGGGGCATCTACTGAACCAGCAGGCCATAACGAAAGTGAACTCCATCTAATGAGCATCGAAAAGGCAAGAACCGGAAACCCTATCATCACGTTTGGTGGATTGTTGTGCAAGGAAGGCAGATCTATGTCGGGACGCTTACCGGGCAGGGTAAAAAGAAAACCACGGGAGCATTTTTGATGGCATCTGCAGATGAGGGAGATACCTGGCAACGGCTTCTGGAAGAGAGCGATGGAAAATCGCCGCTCGATGCGTTTTGCGGGGAATCCCGTCACTTAAGCGCCGACGGCTGGTTATATTGCACGACCTCGGGCGGGAAAACCTACCGGATTCGGCGCGATTTTAACGCCCCGCCGACCGCACCCAGGTCACTACGGTGGAGCGCGGGGAGGGGAAGCCAGATGGGCCTGTATTCATGGTGGAAAGGCCACTTTTGAGGGTGGCGACCCTAACGGGATTCGAACCCGTGTCGCCGCCGTGAAAGGGCGGTGTCCTAACCGCTGGACGATAGGGTCGTGGCGGGGGAGGGACCATGAGGCAAAGCCTTGGCGAGAGCAAGCGAATTGTTCGCCGCGCAGCGAAATTGTTCGCCAGGAAATTTGTTCGCCAGGGACGGGCAAGGGAGCGAGGAAAAGGGGGTGGGCTTCCGCGAGCCCGGTCACTTGGGAGGGGGAGCGGTGACGAAAAACTTTTTCGGGAAGAACCCGAACGTGCAAGGCAGGACATCGGCGAGCTCCCCGTCGAGTTCCACGGGAACCGAAGCGGAACTGTGGATGTTCATGGATCTCGTTTGGAAGTATTCCACATCGGGCAGATCCGCGTGGCTGCCGAAGGCGATGGCCTGGAAATACCGGACGACGTCCCAGTGGCTTTGGTTTTTGAAGACCAGGACATCGAGGAGCCCGTCATCCGGGCGCGCATTTTTGAAGAGCACAAACGGACCGCCATACAACCGCCCGTTGCCGATCAGAACGAAGCTTCCTTTCCGGCGGCGGGAGTCGACGGGGTCGAGGACAACAGTGGGCGGGCTGACGGCGGCGACCTGCGCGAGGGTGAGCAGATAGCTGACGGGGCCGAGGGATTTTTTGGATTCCGGAGTGGTGAGCCGGACGACTTCCGCGTCGAGCCCGATGCCGGCCAGTTGGACGAAGGGAGAGGAGTTCGCCATGGGGAGATCGAGTTCCCGGAGGCAGCCATCCTCGATCACTTTCCAGGCAGCGGCGAGGTTGTTCTGGGGGATGCCGAGTTCGGAGGCAAAGACATTCATGGTTCCCACGGGAAGAATGCCGAAGCGCACGGCAGATCCCGCGACGCCGCCGGCAATCTCGTTGACGGTGCCATCGCCGCCGGCCGCGACAATCGTTTCGAATCCCTCGTCGAGCGCCTTGCGGGCCATCACGCGCGCGTCTCCAGGCGCGGATGTCATGCGCACGACGATCCGGGCCGAGAGGGCTTTGATTTTTTCCTTCAAGGCGCGGGCGCGGTCGCTCTTGGCGGCAGGGTTGAGGATGACAAGAACTTTCTTCACATTCAAAGCAGGTGCGCTAGCTTCCCCTCGTGCGCAAGTTTGCCAAGCATATTCTGATCGCGGCGGGAACGCTCCTGTTCGTTTATCTTCTGGCGATCCTCGGTCTGAATATTTACCTGCAGTCCGAGGGTCTCCAGAAACGCATCCGGATGGCGGCCGAGTCGGCGGCGGGATGTCCGGTCCGCATCCAGGGCACCCAATACACGCCCTGGTCGGGGTTCAGCATCATCGGGGTTTCGCTGCATGGGAAATCCCTGCCGGGTCAGTCGCCATTGCTGGAAGCCGCATCGGTGAGCTTCCGGTTTGCCCTGCTGTCGCTTCTGCAGGGGAAGCTGGTCGTGAGCGAAGTCGTTGTCACGGATCCCTCATTCGACTTGCTTGCCCAGCCGGAACCGCCACCCGGGGCCAGCACGCCGGAACCCGCCCCCCAGCCATCCTCCACTTCCACTCCTTCTGCCGCTTCCCCGACTCCGCAGACGGAAACGGCGGAACGCCCGGGCGCGGGAGTCGAGATCTCCGGCCCGACGCCGGCTCCACTTCCCCCGTCGGGTCCTGCGCTGATCGAGGTGAAACGAATTCGCATCGCAAATGGCAAGGCCCGGTTTTTTTTAGGGGCCCTCCCCATCACTCTGACAGGCGTGGAAGTTACCGGGGAGATTTTTCCGGACCGTGGCATCTCAGGGACATTCTGCATCGACGAGACGGGCGTCGGGGCTTATGTGCACCCCCGCCATGTCAAAGGCACGTTCACCTGGAAGAAAGGCCGGCTGCTCATTCCCGATCTCCAATCCGACTGGGCGGGCGGCCGCTTGAAAGGGAGCTTGGACATCGGGCCGGACAAGGAATTTTCTGCTGTTGTCGCGGCCGACGGCATTTTGATCAAGAAGCTTGCCGCCGATGCGGGCATCGATGGCGACGGTTCGCGCGGGAGCCTGTTCTCCAAAGGAAATCTCCGCGGGATTTCCGGGAAGCCGGAGACGTTCACGGGCCGGGTGGACATGTCGCTTCAGCAGGCGAGGTTCCAGCCATTGGATTTCATCCGGCAAATCGGCGACTGGTTGAGCATTCGCGAACTCCAGATGTTCGAGCTCAAGACTGCCGAGGCCGTCTTGAATATCCGCGACAAGAAAGTGGCTGTGGACACGCTGGTGTTGGAGTCGGAGAATCTGGTGATGGACGCGAAAGGCCCGGTCGGTTTCGACGGGAAGATGAAGCTCCAGGCGCGCCTGCTTCTGAACGAGCGGCTCCGCAAAGACCTTGCGGGATTGCTCGGGAGCAACTTCAAGGACTCCGAGCGGCCCGGGTACCAGCAAATGCCGTTTTCGATTACCGGGACCGTGAGCCGGCCGAAAACCGACCTGCTCGACAAGCTCACCGGTTTCCACATCGGAGAGGATGTGGGCGGGCTGTTGAAAAACCTGTTCCGGGCGCAACCGCAAAAACCGAAAGACGAGGCGGGAAAAACTCCGGGGGGCGGCTGATGAGGATCATTGCCGGAGAAGCCGGCGGCCGTCCCTTGAAGGCGCCGCCCGAGGGGGTGCGCCCGACGATGGACCGCGTCAAAGGCGCGATCTTTTCGAGTTTGGGCGACCTGGTCCCGGGGGCGAAGGTTCTGGATCTTTTTGCGGGATCGGGGGGGATGGGGATCGAGGCGATGAGCCGTGGCGCGGCGAGCGCGACTTTCGTGGACTCGAACGAGCGGTGCGCGCGCTGCATCCGGGAAAACCTGAAGCGGGCCGGGGTTGACGGCAGCGTCCAGTGCATGGATTCCTTCCGGTTTCTGGATCTCTACGCGGGCGGGGAGATGTTCGACCTGATCTTCGCCGACCCTCCGTATGCGAAAAACGCGGGCGACCCGGACCACGCCGCGGCTCTCGCCCAGTCGGAGAAATTGGCGGGCGCCCTGGCTCCCGGAGGGGTCTTTGTGTTGGAGCGGCAATCCGGTGGGAAGCCGCCCGCGAGCCTTCTCCAGGCCGGGCGGACCAAGCGCTACGGGGGCAGCGAAATCCTCACCTTTTTCAAGGCATGATGTTTTTGATCCGCTGGATTTACAATCTGGCCTTCCCGGTCGTCCTGCTGGTTTTGCTTCCGGGCTTTCTGGTCCGCATGGTGAAGCGCGGGAAATACCGCCACAAATTCTGGCAGCGGTTCGGGATCTATTCGCCGCGGGTTCTGGAGAAGTTTGGCGGCGGCAACCGGATCTGGGTCCACGCGGTGAGCGTGGGCGAGGTAATGATCGCCATGAAACTCATCCAGGCGATGCGGGCGGGCGATCCGTCGGCAGGCTTCGTGCTCTCGACCACCACATCGACAGGATTCAAGCTGGCGGCGCGCGCGAAGTGCCCCTGGCTCGAACCGGTTTACAACCCTCTCGATTTTTTCTTCACGGCCCGGAGGGCGGTGCGGGCGATCCGCCCGAAAATGCTGGTCCTGGTCGAGGCGGAGGTCTGGCCGAACATTGTCTGCGAGGCGCGTGCGGCGGGGGCGAAGGTCGTCTTGGTCAACGCCCGCCTGTCTCACCGGTCCGAGCGCCGGTTCAAGGCGGCCCGATGGATCACCGCTCCGGTCTTCAACCATCTGAATGTGATTTGCGTCCAGGAACCGGAGGACGTCGGGCGGTGGGCGGCGCTCGGGATCGAGAGAAAGCGGCTGGTCGTCACGGGCAGCATCAAGTTTGACGAGAGCGGCGCCGACCGCAGGGCCCCGAGGGATTTCCGTCCGGTTCTCCGCGCTTTTGGCGTGCGCGACGAAGCTCCTGTGCTGCTGGGCGGAAGCACCTTCGAGGGAGAGGAAACGCTGCTAGCCGGGGTTTTTCTCGAACTCCGAAAGAAATACCCGGACCTGTTTCTGATTCTGGTCCCCCGCCATTTTGAGCGGGCGAGCGGAGTGGCCGCGCAACTTGAAAAATCCGGCCTGAAAGTCGCCCTGCGCACGCAGCCTCCGCCGGCCGAGCCGCCGGACCTCCTGCTCGTGGACACGACCGGCGAGCTTCGCGACTGGTATGCCTGCGCGACGGTGGCCTTCATGGGGAAAAGCCTGTGCGCCAAAGGCGGGCAGAACCCCGCCGAGCCGGTCGCCGCCGGAGTGCCGGTGGTCTTCGGACCCAACATGCAGAACTTTTCCACCTTGAGCGGCCAATTTCTCAGGCACGAAGGAGCCGTGGAAGTCGCCGATGCGGGAAGCCTGTGCACGGCGGTTGACCGCCTTCTCGAGGACCCGGAACTCCGCGCGGCCACGGCCACCAACGCGCAAAAATGCCTGGAAGTCCACCAGGGAGCAACCGCCCGGACCATCGCCGCGATCCGCGCGTAAACGGATTGTTTCGGTCTCGATGTCCGTGCCGTGGCAGAGCGAACGGTAAGGTCAGCGGCGTGGAGCAGGCGTCCCGCCTGCTATCCTCTCTACGCGAAGGCAGCCAGGACGACCGCGCCACATCCAAAACTCATATTAACCCCAACGCTGCCTTCAATCTCAATGTTTCTGCTGATGAAAGACTGCGATTCCATAAGATAATTCCAATGATCGCACATCCTGAAGCAGTTCCTCCCACGCCTTGGGAAAATCCATCTGAAACACCGTTTTCATGGTTTCTCTATCGGGTGCGCGGAACACGGTTTCCACCCGGTGTGTCGCGAATCCGTGTGAGGCATAGAAGCGCGATTGGTCCGCATGGTAGTTCGGATGGAAAACCGAGGGATATGCCTTTCGTGCAACCGTTCCCCAGGTACCCCATTCGGGGATGACGTCGACAATGAAAAAATTCCCGCCGGGTTTCAGGACCCGCATCACCTCGGCAAGTCCCGACAGGCAAGCGGAAGTGCCGAAAAAATACGCGAAGCGCGCATAAGCCATGTCAGCATAGTCGCTGCAAAGAGGAATATTCTCCGCACCCGCCGCGAGCAAACTGATCTTTCTGTCAGGAAACCCTTTCAGCCGGTCAAACATCTGCTGGCGAAGGCGTGGATCGGGCTCGATTCCGATGACGTGGGCCCCTTCTTCGGCAAGGCGAACCGAGTGAAACCCGGACCCTGCTCCAATATCAACGATTATCTTCCCTTGCCATGGAGCAATACCATTGATGACCCTTTCGACTTTGTGCTCCGGGTCGGTGCATTGGTTGAGCAGTTCGTATGCAGCCGCATGAGCGGCTCCTGGATAAGGATATGTGACTTCGTTCACGCTTGTTCTCCTCTGCCTCGCCAAGCTGACTCCCGGCTCTCTAGCCCGCATATTGTGGCGAGGATGCCGATGATGTTTTTCATTATGGTAGTGAATGAAGCTCGAACAAGGCGGTGTCCAGTTTATTTAATGGAATCGGGATTCCCACCGCTCGGACGGGGTGGTAGGGTTGGCGGATGGAAAACCGGGCGCTGGGCGAAGCAAAGTGGATTCTGGCCGCGATTGGGGCTGGCTGGCTGCTCACGGTTTTTATTGTTCCGCTGCTCTCGATTTTTTTTGCTCTCGCGCTCCTTTTCACGCTTTATTTTTTCCGCGATCCAGAGCGCGTTCCCCCGCCGGGAGAGAATACTGCCGTGTCTCCGGCCGACGGGCTGGTGACCACGGTCGATGAGGTCGAGGAAGGCGAGTTCCTGAATACCAGGCTGCTCAGGATCGGCATCTTCCTCTCGGTTCTCGACGTGCATGTGAACCGGGCTCCGCTCGCGGGCGAGGTCGTCCACTCCGAGCCGAAACCCGGGCGTTATCTGGACGCCCGGAACCCGCTCTCGTCCGTCCTGAATGTCAGCCGGTCGTGGGTTTTTTCCGGCTCGGCCGGCACCGTGATCGTGCGGCAGATCACGGGTGCGATCGCGCGGCGGATCTGTCCCTGGGCGGTTGTCGGCGACAAGCTCTCGCGCGGCGAGCGCTTCGGGATGATCCGCTTCGGCTCGCGGACAGAACTGCTCCTCCCCCTCGACGCGGAAATTCTCGTCCGGCCGGGCGACCATGTCCATGGAGGCGAAACCCCGGTCGCCCGGATGCCGAAGATAACCTTGGAGGCCCGCGGATCACGCCGATGAACACGAATGGTTTTCCCATTTTCAAACAGGATGTTATTTGCGTTGATTCGCGGGCCACTGATGCATCCTGGGCCAGGCGAATCGACACGCGCTATTTATGAACGAACCCAACGAGCCCAGAATCTACCTGCTGCCGAACCTGATGACGGCCGGCAACCTTTTCTGCGGGTTTGCGGCCGTCCTGAAGATCATTGACGGGTCGCTTCTCGCCGCAGCCGGACAGTCAGTGGGCTCACATTACCACGAAGCGATCGCCTTTATCTTGGGCGCCTGCGTCTTCGATCTGCTGGACGGACGGCTGGCGAGGCTGGGCGGGCACGAGAGCGCGTTCGGGAGGGAGTTCGACTCGCTCGCCGACATCGTCTCTTTCGGCGTCGCGCCGGCGCTTCTCGTCTATCAAATCGTGCTCCGCGATTTTCTGCGTACGGGATGGCTGATCGCGTTTTTTTATTTGCTGTGCGGCGGGCTCCGGCTCGCGCGGTTCAACTGCACGTCGCAAATCGCCGGGGAAAAGCCCGACAAGGATTTTCAGGGGTTCCCGATCCCGGCGGCCGCCGGGCTCATCGCCTCGCTCACGCTTCTCATGCTTTGGATCCAGGCCGACGACAAGGAAATCGGCCCGTGGAAATTCGCGCTGCCCGTCCTGCTCCTGTTCCTTTCGTTCATGATGTTCAGCAAGGTGAGGTACCCGAGCTTCAAAGGCCTGAACTGGAGGACCCAGCGATCCATCCCGGCATTTCTGGGGCTGATCGTCCTCCTGTCCTTCACCGCCATGAACTACTGGTGGATGCCGGCCGTGCTCTTCGTGGCCTTCCTGATCTACGGGTTTGTCCGCCCGTTTATTTCCAAGGCCATCCGGCACGAAATTGAAGAGGACGAGCCGGAAGAGTGAGCGGCTGCGTGGCTCAGGGCAGTCCTGCGGCCTTCCAATCGACGCCCCGCATGTCGCCGGTGTCGAGGAACCGCTGGTGCATGGCGTAGGCGGCGCTGAGGGTGGTGGGAGTCTGGCCTTTGGTCACGCTGTCGAAATAGCCGTGAAGCTCGCGGCGGAAGTCGGGGTGGGCGCAGTTGGCTACGATCAGGCGCGCGCGCTCGTGGGGGGTTTTGCAGCGGAGGTCGGCGACCCCGTTTTCGGTGACGATGACCTGCACGGAATGCTCGCTGTGGTCCATGTGGCTGACGAGCGGGACAATCGGGGTGATCTTGCCGCCCTTCGCGAGCGACGGGCAGGTGAAGATCGAAATGTAGCCGTTCCGCGTGAAGTCGCCGGACCCGCCGATCCCGTTCATCATGTTCGTCCCCATGACGTGCGTGGAGTTGACGTTGCCGAAGAGATCGACCTCGATCGCGGTGTTGATCGTGATGATGCCGAGGCGGCGGACCATTTCCGGGTTGTTCGTGATCTCCTGCGGGCGCAGGCAGATGTGCTTTTTGAAAAAATCCAGGTCCGCATAGATCTCCTTGAGCAGGTCGGGATTGACGGTCAGCGAGGTTCCCGTGACGAATTTGCATTTCCCGCTTCTGATGAGGGAAATCACCGAATCCTGGATCACCTCGGAAAACATCTCGAACGGCGGGATGTCGGAATTTTCGCCGAGCGCGGCGAGCACGGCATTGGCGATGTTGCCCACTCCGGACTGGAGCGGAAGAAATTCCTTGGGAATGCGCCCGGCGCGGATTTCGGCGGCCAGAAACTCGGCGACATTCTGGCCGATTTTATTGGTGGTTTCGTCGGAAGGGTCGAAAGGGCGCACCTCGTCCGGGAGGTCGGTCTCGACAATCCCCGCGATCTTGGCGGGATCGACCTTGATAAATGGCGTCCCGATCCGCGAGGAGCAGTCCGAGAGAGGGATGGGCTTGCGGTGCGGGGGATCCAGGGGCTCGTAGATGTCGTGCAGCCCGCGCAGCGAGGCGGGATGGTTGCGGTTGAGTTCTACGAGAATCTTGTCGGCGACCCCGCAGAACGTCGGCGCGGCACCGACCGACGTGGTCGGAACAATCTCCCCGTCCTCGGTCACGTCGCAGGCCTCGACAACCGCCCAGTCGAATTTGCCCAAGAACCCGTAGCGGACCTGCTGCGGAAGCGTGGAGAGGTGCATGTCGAAGAAACGCGTCCGCCCGCCGTTGATGGCCGCGCGGAGGTGTTTGTTCGACTGGTAGGGCGTGCGCCATGCGATCGCCTCGGCTAGGGCGAGTTCGCCGTCGAGCGACTGGCCGGTCGAGGCCCCGGTGACGACGCCGATCTGGAGCGGCCGACCGGCCTCGTGCTCCGCCTTGGCGCGTTTGGCCAGAGCCGTGGGAATCGCCTTCGCGGCCCCGGCCGGGGTGAACCCGCTGAAACCGACCGTGTCTTTGTCGTCGATGAGTGCCGCCGCCTCTTCCGCGGTCATGAATTTGTCCCTGAGTGCCATGTTGTGTCTAGTTTCTTGGATTTTTTGGTGGTTGTAAAGCCCGCCATTATATCTCGTTCAGTTTTTCAATTCTTTGATGTCCGACAAGAAATTCGGAGTCTGTGTTATCGAGGATCCTGAGGTTTCCGCAGGGGTCGAGGCCGGCGAACCGGCCGGAAACCGTATCCCCGCCGGCGAGGAAAATCTTCACCGGGGCTGGCCGGCTCCAGCGGAGGTTGAGCTCGGCGATAGCCGCCCCCATGCCGCCCGCTTCCATCGCCTCGTGCGCATCGGCGAGCGCGTCCAATGTGCGCTCCGCCATTTCCGCCACGGAAGGGACGGAGGGCGTGATCCGCGCGACGCTTGTCGAAATGGCTTCCAGGGCGGGATCCGATGCCCATGGCGCGTTCGAAATGTTCAGGCCGAACCCGACGAGGAGGACCTCTTTTGCGGACTGTTCGATCAGCAGGCCGCCGAGTTTTTTAGGGCCGGACATGAGGTCGTTCGGCCAGCGGAGGCGAGCCGACGGAATGCGCAGATCCTCGAGCATCCGGACGAGGTGGACTCCGACCATCAGCGAGAACCCCGCCCATTTTTCGAGGCCGCCGCCTGCCGGAAGGACCGCAGAAATCCAGAGGCCGCCAAGGTCGGAAACAAAAGTTCTTCCGAACCTCCCGCGTCCGCCCGTCTGCGTGTCCGCACGCGCGGCGCTCCATGCGGGAAGGCTGCGGGCGAGGTCGTTGGTCGAAACGGCCGAACCGCACTCGAAAAGCTTCCACCCCGCCTTTCCGACCCCGCTGGTCACCTGCATGTTCTCTTTGTTCATCGGCCCTGAATGCAGCAGCAGTTCGGCGCGGAGGACAAGGAGAATAATCCTGCATGGGGAGGTCAGCCGCCGCGCCGCCCGAGATGTTTTTGGGGCCGGCGAACAAAGCAAGCCCAGACATCCTGAGGCCCGAAAACCGCTGATTCTCTTCCCCGGTTGCGAAAGTCGGGTTTGCGCGTTGCCATTCTTGCTTGCCGCAGTGGCTTCTCTGGCGGACTCTGTCGCACTTTTCCGATGCTCACTATTTCCCGTGTCAGCAAGTCCTTTGCCGGTCGCACCCTCTTTGAGGAGGCGTCGTTGCAGGTCAATATTGGCGACCGGATCGGGTTGATCGGGCCGAACGGGGCCGGGAAGACGACGCTTTTTTCGCTGCTGCTGAAATCGGACGAGCCCGACGAGGGGACGATCAGCATCCAGCGCGGGGTGCGTTGCGGTTATCTTCCGCAGGAAACTGCGGCTTCGACGGAGGGCACGGTCATCGAACTTGCGGCCGGGCACGAGGCGGATGGACGCGCGGAGGCGGCGGCGAAGAGGATTCTGGCGGGGCTGGCATTTCGAGAGCAGGATTATTTTCGTCCGGTCAACGAGTTGAGCGGAGGGTGGGTGATGCGGGCACACCTCGCGCGCCTGCTGGTCGAGCAGCCGGACCTGCTCCTGCTCGACGAGCCGACGAACCACCTCGATCTCGAAACGCTCGGATGGTTCCAGAATCACCTGCTCGGGTATCCGGGCGCGATCCTGACGATTTCGCACGACCGCGAATTCCTCAACATCCTCTGCCGCGGGATCGTCGAGATCCGGCACCGGAAACTCGTGCGCTACCACGGAAATTACGACGCCTTCGTGGAGCAGAAAAAGGCCCGCGAAGAGCAGCAGCTTTCCGCCTACAGAAACCAGCAGAAGGAGATCGAGCACCTCCAGGATTTCATCACCCGGTTCCGAGCCAAGGCGAGCAAGGCCGCCCAGGCTCAGGATCGCGTCAAGCAGCTCGCGCGGATGGAGAGGATCGAGGCCCCGGAATCCGACGAGCCGACGGTCCATTTCAAATTTCCGCAGCCGGTCCGCAGCGGGCAGCGGGTGATGAGCCTCGAAGGTGTCCGCCAAGCTTACGGAAACCATGTCGTCTATGAGAGCCTCCACATCCGGGTCGAGCGCGGGCAGCGGATCGTGCTCGTCGGTCCGAACGGTGCGGGAAAATCCACGCTTTTGAAAATCCTTGCCGGCGACCTCCCGCTCGAAGCCGGCGAGCGAACCCCCGGCCACAATGTCAGCATCGGGTATTTCGCCCAGCACCGCTCGGATGCGCTCGATTTGAAAAAGACCGTCCTGGCCGAGGTGCAGAGCATCTCCCGTCCGGTCCCCGAGCAGGCGGCACGGAATATTCTGGGGGCATTTTTGTTCCGGGGTGACGACGTTTTCAAATCGGTCTCGGTCCTGAGCGGCGGAGAAAAAAGCCGCCTGGCCTTGGTGAAGCTCCTGCTCGATCCGCCGAACCTATTGCTGCTCGACGAGCCGACGACCCACCTCGACATGCCCAGCATCGACGCGCTGATCCGGGCGCTCGGCCCGTATGAGGGAACGATCGTCTTCGTGAGCCACGACGTGCATTTCATCCGGGCGATCGCGACATCGGTCATCCACGTTCACGCGGGAAAGCTCACCCCCTACGCCGGGGATTACGCCTACTACCTCGACAAGACACGGGCATCGAGCGCCCGCGCGGGAACGATCGCCTCGCTCGGCAACCACCAGCCTGCCGCCGCTCCCGTAGAACGCGCCGCGTCCGGGCCGGGGATGAAGGAAGTCCGCGCCCAGCGCCGCGCCGAATCCGAAGCGCGCCAGGCCGTGAACCGGGAGAAGCGCGGGCGCGAAAAGCGCGCCGCCGCTCTGGAAGCGGAAATCGCGACACTCGAAGCCCGGCAGTTGGAGCTGACCGCGCAGTTGGAAAACCCGGAAACCTACGATAACCCGTCGCTGGCGATGGAGATTAACCGACAGCTCGCCGGCGTGGCGGATGCGCTGGAAAAGGCCAACGCCGAATGGCTGGTTGCCGCGGAGTCGGAGTAACCTGCATCATGTTGTAGCGTCACACTACGAGCGCCGCAAGATGGGGGGAAAGATATAAAATGCGACGGTCACAGACCGTCGCTACAGCCTGCGGCCTAGCAAATCGGACCGTGAGATAACCGGGCTGCTAATGGTGGCACCCGCATCCGCCACCGCCGCAGCAATGGCCGCCGGAACGCTGCGGGACGCGGGGGGCCGGCTTGGCTGCTTTGAGAACCCCGTAGCCTCCGAGGACTACTCTCCGGATCGCCTCGCCGGTTTCTGGGTGCTTCGCCAGCGGATTGTCCTTCATGCTCTGCTTGATCTCGAAGTGGCGGACTTTACTTCCCTTTTTTGCGGGGATGGTCTCGTAAACGTAGGTCGTCATGGTTTCCGGTAACTTACCCCGCATCACGGGGAGGAGTCAACAGGTTGGCTCGGCCCCGGAGGAATCTGGGACGAAACGTGAATAGGGCAATTTTTTCTTCGATCAAGTGGCGGGGATCATCGTAGGATGCTGGGCTTATGTCAGATTCGCATATCAAGCTGTTTATTCCCGGCCCGGTTGAAGTGTCATCAAAAACATTCCGCGCGATGTGTGCGCCGATGATCGGGCACCGGGGAGGGGAATTCAAAGAACTCTACGCGGGGATCCAGCCCCGGCTCCAGGAGCTGTTCGGGACGAAGCGCCCGGTTTTTCTTTCCACGTCCTCGGCGTGGGGAGTGATGGAGGGTTCCATCCGCAACCTGACCAAGACAAAAGTTCTCAACGCGATGTGCGGGGCATTTTCCGACAAGTGGTTCGACGTCAGCCAGCGTTGCGGCAAGCAGGCGGAGGCGCTCCAGGTTTCTTGGGGGTCGGCGATATTGCCGGAGATGGTTCGCGAAAAGCTTGCCTCGGGAGGATTTGATTCGTTCACGCTCATCCACAACGAGACCTCCTGCGGGGTCAGGAACCCGCTCCGCGAAATTGCGGCGGTCCTCAAGGAATTTCCCGAGGTGATGTTTATCGTGGACAGCGTTTCCTCGTTTTCGACCGAGCCGATCCCGATGGACGAACTCGGGATCGACGTGCTCCTGACCGGCAGCCAGAAAGCCCTCGCCCTGCCGCCCGGGCTCGCGCTCTTTTCCGTCTCCGAGCGGGCCCTCGCGCGTGCGGCGACGGTTCCTGACCGCGGGTATTATTTCGATTTTGTCGAGTTCGCGAAGAACCAGGAGCAGGACATGACGCCGAGCACGCCGGTCATCCCGCTCATCAACGCGCTCGCCTCGAAGCTGGATGACATCTTCTCCGAGGGCGCGCAAAACCGCTACGCCCGCCACGCCGCGCTGAACGCCCAGGTGCATGGCTGGGTCAAAGCGCGCGGGTTCGAGTTCTTCGCGCCCGAGGGATACCGCTCGCTCTCGCTGACCTGCGTGAAAAACAACCGCGAGGTGGATGTCGCCGCTTGGATCAAGAGCCTGCGAGAGAAACACCGGTTTGTCATCGACGGCGGCTACGGGAAGATCAAAGGGAAAACATTCCGGATCTCCAACATGGGAGACGAAACTCCGGAGACCATCGCCGCCCTCCTCTCCGCGCTCGACGACACGCTCGTATAGCCCGCATCTTCACGCTTAAGCGAACAGTATCCGGGCTACAGCCGCTTACGCTTCCGGTAGAGCGTGGCGGGATCGACGTCGAGGATTTTGGCGGCTTCCACAAATGTGGTGGTGGCGGCCACCAGACGGCGGATGTGCTCGGCTTCGATTTCCTCGAAAGTGAACTGCCCGCCGAGCCGGATCTCCGTGGCCGGCTGGATGGTTTCCGACAGGTCCGCCGCGCGGATCACTTCCCCCTCGGAAAGAATCACCGCCCGCTCGATGACGTTGCGCAGCTCGCGCAGGTTTCCGGGCCAGCCGTAGGTTTGCATGGCGGCCAGCGCGTCAGGAGAAAACGCCCTCGCCTTTTTCCCCGCGTGGGTGGCGATGAATTGGAGGTGGAGGAGGGCGAGGCGCGCGATGTCCTGGACGCGTTCGCGCAAGGCGGGGAGGCGCAGCGAGATCACGTTGAGGCGGTAATAGAGATCCTCGCGGAACTTCCCGTCCTTGACCGCCGCGGCGAGATCCCGGTTGGTCGCGGAAATGACGCGCACGTTGGCGCGGCGGGGTTTGGCCTCGCCGACCCGTTCGTATTCGCGCTCCTGGAGAAGCCGGAGCAGCTTGGCTTGGATGTCGAGGGGAAGGTCTCCGATTTCATCGAGGAATAATGTCCCGCCGTCGGCCGCCGCGACTTTTCCTTTCGTTTCCGAGTGGGCGCCGGTGAATGCGCCTTTGACGTGGCCGAAGAGTTCGCTCTCGAGAAGTTCGCGGGAGAGGCTGGGGCAGCTCACGGTGACAAACGCCCCGTTGGCGCGCGGGCTGCGCTGGTGGAGCGCCCTGGCCAGCAGGCTCTTTCCCGTTCCGCTTTCGCCCAGAAGCAGGACTGTCGCGTCGCTGTCCGCGGCTTTGAATGCGACGTCGAGCGTTTTCTGCATGGTCTCGTTTTCCGTCTCGAGATCGATGTCCGGCCCCTCCATCGCCACCCGCGATTCCAATTCCGCCACGCGGTTTTCCAACCGCCTTGTGCGCTCGACATGCGCGAGAGCGTGCCGGATTTGGTCCGGGGTGAACGGCTTGGGGAGGTAGTCAAAAGCCCCGCGCCGCATGGCTTCGACGGCCGTGTCGATCGAGGCGAACGCCGTGAACATGATCACCGCGGTCCGTGGCGACACCCGCAGGATTTCCTGAAGAACATCGAGCCCGCTTTCCTGGCTGAGTTTCAGATCCAGAAACGCCACGTCATACTTATCCGCTTTCAGCTCCTCGATCGCGAGGGGTCCGTTCTGGACCGCCGTGCCGTCGTGCCCCATGGATTCCAGCGCCAGCATCATCGTCCGCTGGATATTTTTTTCGTCGTCAACAACAAGAATGCGCATGGGTCCGACCTCTGCTTCTCGCCGCAGGATACACGCGGCGCGCTGGAGTCCAATGTCAGATTCTCTGGAGTTTGACCTCGGGGGCCAAGCCCGATATGGTTTGCGGCTCTTACGATGTCGAACATTACCAAACTGACCACGCTGCCCGGCGGGTTGCGTGTGGCCACCTGTGAAATGCCGCACGCCCAGACTGCGGCGATGGGCATCTGGGCCTCGGTGGGGGGACGTCATGAGCCCGCGCCGCTGAACGGGATTTCGCACTTTATCGAGCACATGCTTTTCAAGGGGACCGGCCGTCGCTCCGCGCGCAGGATCATGCAAGAAATCGAAGGGGTCGGCGGCGACATGAACGCCTACACTGCCGAGGAACGGACCTGCTACTACGCCACCGCAGCCGCCGAATATTTTCCCCGCGTCTGCGACGTACTCTGCGACATCTACCTCAGCCCGCGGTTATCGGAGCAGGACATCGACCGCGAGCGCGGGGTCATCGGGGAGGAAATCCTGATGTATCGCGACGAGCCGTCCTCGCACGTGCAGGAACTGCTGAATGGCACGTTCTGGCCCGGACACCCGCTCGGGCGCCCGCTCACCGGCACTTTGAATACGATCGAGGGGATGGGCCGGAAAGAGTTTATCGATTACCGGGCCAGCCATTACCACACATCGAGCACGGTGGTTTCCGCCGCCGGAAATGTTAGCCACGACGACGTGGTGGCCCGCGTGAGCAAGTCGTTGGGCGGATTGGGGCACGGGCGCAAGCCTGCCGCCAAGCCCGCGCCCGTCCCTCCGGCCCGCCCGCGCCTCAGCGTGGAAGCGAGGGACATCCAGCAGACCCAGGTGGCCATGGCGCTCCCGGCATTCAGCCACAAAGACGAGCGGAGATACGCGTTCCACCTGATGCACGTGGTGCTCGGGGGCAATGCCAGCTCGCGGCTGTTCCAGGAACTGCGCGAAAAGCGCGGCCTCTGCTACTCGGTGAGCACGCACCCGCTCACGCTGGATGATTCCGGCGTCTTCAACATCTCGGTCGGCCTCGACAAAAAAAACCTCGAAAAATCCCTGCGCCTCATCCTCGCGGAGTTCGAGTCATTGAGCACCAGGCTGGTTGGACCGGCGGAGCTCCGGCGCGCGAAAGAATATGCGGTTGGATCCAGCCGGATGTCGCTCGAGCGCACATCGAGCCAGAACATGCGCCTCGGCAGCTCGGTCCTCGTCTATGGAAAAATCGTCGATCCCGAGTCTGTGCACGAGAAGATCCGCGCCGTGACAGCCGAGGAGATCCGCTTCGCCGCCGCGGAAATTCTAGACCCGTCGCGGATGACGCTCGCCTTGGTCGGCCCGTCGCCCGACGAACCGATGGTCCGCAAAATTCTCGGGTTATGAAAGGCGTGATATTTGATTGGGACGGGGTCGTGATCGATTCCTCGGCGCATCACGAGAAGTCGTGGGAATTGCTCGCGGAGGAAATCCAAAAGCCACTGCCGCCCGGCCATTTCAAGGCGGGCTTTGGAAAAAAGAACCAGGAAATCATCCCGGGGCTTCTTCGCTGGAGCGAAGATCCCGAGGAAATCCAACGACTCGGGGACCGCAAAGAGGAGATTTATCGGGCGCTCGTCCGCGAGCAGGGAGTCGTGGTTCTTCCCGGTGCCAGGGAGCTTCTGGAGTCCTTGAAGCTCGCCTCGATTTTGCGTTCTGTCGGATCCTCAACCCCCCGCTCGAACCTCGACGCCATCTTTGCCGCAACCGGCCTCGGCGAGCTTTTTGACGCGGTGGTTTCCGCCAACGATGTCGGGAATGGCAAGCCCGCACCGGACGTCTTCCTGCTCGCCGCCGAACGCCTCGGGCTCGCCGCCGCGGATTGTCTCGTGATCGAGGACGCACACGTCGGCATCGAGGCCGCCCACCGCGCCGGCATGAAGGTCCTCGCCGTCGCAACGACCAACCCCATCGAAGACCTCACCCTCGCCGATGCTGCCGTCCCGTCCCTCGCCGGAGTCCTCCCGGATTTTCTGAATCAAGTTTGGGCGGCGGTCAAACGGTGACAATCTCGAGATGCAGGCATCCAGCAGACTCTTCGCCCTTGGCCAGTTGGCGAAACGCCACGTCCGACATCCGTTTGGTTTGCTGAGGCGGACTGACTTTGTAGATCAGCATGCGTGTCCTTCTACCGTTGCTTCTGGTTTTGAAGCAATGCCGCTGACAGTTTCGCATCCAGTTGGAATATATCCGCCGGGTAGATCGAAACCAGTCGCTTGCCTTCCTGCTGATAGAGTTTCTGTTTCAGCAGCATGCCGATCTTGTAGTCGGTCGTATCCAAGCCCCAGTATTCGACGTAGAGGTCATATCGGGGAAGGTAGAAATCCGGCCGGACGGCGAACCCCTGGATGATCTGGAACTTGTCGTCGTAACGGTAGTCGATGTCGTGGGCGCGGAGCCAGTCGGCGATCCGTCGCTCTCCCTGCGACTGCACCACGGTCCGGTCCGCCGCGAGGATGGTCTTCTGGTTTTGCACCTTCATGTCGAAGTTACGGCGCTCGATGAAAACGGCATCGAAACACGCGTTGCAGTAGGTGCGCTGGAATTGTCGCTGCGACAGTTCGCGTTCTTCGCGTGTCACCGTTTGTCCACAGCGCGTGCAGGCAGCAGGGCCGAAGACCTGCCTGGCGCGAACGGCGGCCCCGATCTGCTCAATCGCCCGCAGGGCCGCGCTCAAGACGTAGTCCGGTTCGGCGGGGCGGTTTGCGGCGTCGCGGAGCGCAGGCAAGGCCGATTCGTAGCCGATCTTTCCAAGCGCCAACGAGGCGTATTGCCGCACCTGCGGATGGGCATCGCGAGTCAGCGCGCAGAGGGCAGGCGCGGCGTCCCGGATTCCTTCATTCGCGGCCAACTTGCCCAGCGCCGACGCTGCCGCGCGGCGGACAGTCGGGCCTGCGTGGCGGCAGAGTTCGATCAGTTCGCCGATCGCCCGCGCATCACCGGCTTCGCCCAATTCGACCGCGCGTTGCCGCGCCCGTTCGGCCTGCTCCTGAAGTTGTCGTCGATTCATTGCTCTCGTTCGTTTTATCAGCATGACTCGACTCGCGTTGCTCGTCACGTCTGACGCGACGACCAGCGGGAGTCAAGCCAGCACCCCTGCCACTCGCTCGTGGCGACCGGCCATACGTCCGGGAACGCGTCGCCTCAGGACCACGCCGGCATCCACGACCCGGGCGAAGCTTTGTCGGTTCAAGTTCATTACGCCACCGCCTTCCGCGCCACCGCTACCAGCCGCGGCGCATCGGGGCCGTAGGGCCGACCATCCAGATGGCCGAACAACTTCACCTCCGAAAACCCGGCCTGATCCAGCAACAACCGCAACTCCTGCCCCGAGTAAAGCGTGTGGTGAAATCTGAAAGTCGTCGCCTGCTGACCGCGAACCAGAATCCATTCGTTGCGGATGCGCGACCAATCGTCAAAGATCTCGTGGCGCTGGACGAGGATCGTGCCGTCGGCGTGCTTCGTCGAACTGGTCGCTTGCAGCACCTTGGCCAGCCATTCTTTGCCGATCACGTCAGCCACGAAGACGCCACCCGGCTTCAGGCTTGCGTGGAGGTTCCGGAGCACCTGCCTGTCCTCGTCCTTGTTGTCGAAGTAACCGAACGACGTGAACAGATTCAGCGCCACATCGAACGCGTCTGGCCGAATGAAGTCGCGCATGTCCGAGCGCACGAAATCGACCTCCACCTTTGCCTGCCGGGCGCGGTGCCGGGCTTTGTTCAGCAGAAACCGCGTGCGGTCCACGCCGGTCACCTGGAACCCGCGTTGCGCCAGCACCACTGCGTGCCGGCCCGGCCCGCAACACAGGTCGAGCACTGTCCCGCGACGGCGTTTCACCAGCCGCAAAAGCTGACGCACTTCCCCTTCGGTCTGTTCGCACCGCGTTGGCGGGAACATATACGGGTACAGCGTCTGCCAGAATATCTCGTTCTCAAACCACTCCTTCATTGCAAGTCGCGCAGTCTGCGCCGGATTCCTGTTTGGCGGCAACTGATTTCAGAGACGCGGTGTGATCTCATTGCGAATTGGTAGGATTTTTGCGGCAATGGGCCTCGGGGTTTGCCAGTATGTACAGCTACCATGACGGCACCTTCCTTCGAACAATTGTCTTCCCGGATTTCCGGAGAACTGGTTGCCGGTGCGACGATGCGGAAGCTCTACTCGACCGATGCGTCGGAGTATCAGGAAATGCCGCTGGCGGTCGTCTTCCCGAAGTCGGAGGCCGACGTGCGGGAAATCATTTTGTTCGCGAACGAAAACAAGATCGGAATCATCCCGCGTACGGCGGGGACATCGCTCGCCGGACAAGTGGTGGGAAACGGGCTTGTCGTGGACCTGTCCCGGCACTTCGGCCGGATTCTTGAAATTGACAAAGAGTCCCGCCGGGTCCGGGTCCAGCCGGGGGTTGTCCGCAACGAATTGAATTTCGAGCTCGCGAAGCACGGGCTGTTTTTTGGTCCGGAGACCTCGACGGCAAACCGCGCCATGATCGGCGGGATGGTCGGCAACAACTCGTGCGGTTCCAACTCGATCGTGTATGGAAGCGCCCGCGATCATCTCGTTTCGGTGCGGGGGTTATTCAGCGACGGAAGCGAAGGGGGTCTCCGCGGACTCTCCAAATCCGAGTTCGAGGGCAAATGCCGGGACGGCGCGACGATGGAAGGCCGGATTTACCGGTCGGTCAGGACTCTGCTCGCCGACCCAATGAACCGCCGCCTGATCACGGAGAACTTCCCGCGCCAATCCATCCCCCGCCGGAACACCGGCTATGCGCTCGACCTCCTGATGGATGCGGAGGTGTTTGGTGCCGGGTCCCGGCACGAGTTCAATTTCTGCAAGCTGGTCGCAGGTTCGGAGGGCACGCTTTTTTTCGGGCTGGAGTATGAGCTCGATTGCGATCCGCTTCCCCCGCCGCATGTCGCCTTGGTTTGCGGGCATTTTCATTCGGTGGACGAGGCGCTGCACGCGAATCTCGTGGCGCTGGATTTCGGGCCGTCGGCGTGCGAATTGATCGACCGCCACATCCTCGAATGCACGCGGGCGAACCATTCGCAGGCGAAAAACCGTTCGTTTGTGGTCGGCGATCCGGGCGCGGTGCTGGTGGTCGAGATCCGGCGGGACCAAGAGCCCGAAATGGAGTCGGCTGTTGCCGCGTTGCAATCCGCCTGGCGGTTGGCGGGGTTCGGTTACGCGGTGCCCGTCTTGCGTGGGGCCGAAGGCAACAAAGTGTGGGAGTTGCGCAGAGCGGGGCAGGGGCTGATGAGCAATGTTGTCGGGGATGCCAAGCCCCGCGAGGTTGTCGAGGACACGGCGGTGGATGTCCGCGATCTGCCCGCCTATATCGCCGAGTTCAAGGCTATCCTCCAAGACAAGTTTGGCATCGGGTGCGTCTATTATGCCCATGCGGGATCCGGCGAACTGCACACGCGGCCGCTCTTTGACCTCAAGACCGAGGAGGGTTTGAAAACGTTCCGGGGCGTCGCGACGGACATCGCGCACCTCGTGAAAAAATACCGCGGCTCGCTGAGCGGCGAGCACGGAGACGGGCGGCTGCGCGGCGAATTCATCCCGCTGATGGTCGGGCAGGAATGCTACGACCTCATGAGGGCGGTCAAAGCGGCCTTCGACCCGCAAAACATTTTCAATCCCGGCAAGATCGTGGACACGCCGCCGATGGACACGCACCTGCGCCACGAGCCGGGGCAACCGACGCCGGAATACGAGACGGTGTTTGATTTCAGCGATGTCATGGGGGTCGTCCTCGCTGCCGAAAAATGCAATGGCTCGGGCGATTGCCGGAAGTCGCACATGGCTGGCGGGACGATGTGCCCGAGCTACATGGCCACCCGCGAGGAAAAGCACACGACCCGGGCCCGCGCGAACATCCTGCGCCACATTCTCAACCATCCGGCCGATGCGACAAAGCCGTTCGACAGCGGCGAGATCAAGGGGGTGATGGATCTCTGCCTGTCCTGCAAAGCCTGCAAAAGCGAGTGCCCGTCGAGCGTGGACATCGCGAAGCTCAAGGCGGAGTTCCTCCAGCACTACCACGATGCGCACGGCGTTCCGTTCCGCTCGCGGCTCGTCGCGAGATTTTCCGACGGCGCGCGGATCGCCTCGATTGCTCCCGGGATCTACAACGCCGTTTTCCAGGCGCCATGGGTCCGCAAAGCCTTCAACAAGGTTGTGGGATTTCATCCGGACCGCACGCTTCCGAAAGTCAACCGCGTGACGCTGCGGCATTGGTTCAAGAGCCGCCGCCCATTGCCGCCCATCAAGGCGAGGATCGGACGCGTGCATCTCTTCTGCGATGAGTTCACGAACTACAACGACCTCGACGCCGGTATCGCGACCATCGAGCTGCTCGAGCTCCTCGGCTATGAAGTCGCCATTCCCGGCCATGCCGAAAGCGGTCGCGCCTCGCTCTCGAAAGGCCTGATCCGACGCGCGAGATCGTTTGCCGAGGAAAACGTGCGGCTTCTCTTGCCGCTCGTCTCGGAAAGCGAGCCGCTCATCGGCATCGAGCCATCCGCGATTCTCGGTTTCCGCGATGAATACCCTGCACTCGTGAGTCCCTCGCTACGGGAATCCGCACGATCCCTTGCACCGCATTGCCTGCTGCTCGACGAGTTTATTGCACGGGAAGCCGATGCCGGGAGGATTGCCTCCGACCATTTCACCGGCCGCCCGCAGACAATCCACCTGCACGGGCATTGCCACCAGAAGGCGCTCGCTTCCCTCGATCCCACGATCCGGATGCTGACACTCCCTAAAAATTTCGCCGTCAAAATCATCCCGTCCGGATGCTGCGGCATGGCCGGCTCGTTCGGCTACGAGACCGAGCATTACGATGTCTCGATGAAAGTCGGAGAGCTGGTCCTTTTTCCCGCCGTCCGAAAGGCATCCGCCGATGCCCTCCTCGCCGCCCCCGGAACAAGCTGCCGCCACCAGATCCACGACGGCACAAAACGAAAAGCCCTCCACCCCGCCGAAATCCTCCGGGCGGCGGTGAAATAGTGTCTCACTCGAACCGGAGCGCTTGCGAGGGCGGGATGCGCGAGGCTCGGAGGGCTGGCAGCCATGCGGCTGCTATGGCTGCCGGGATGACCCAGAGCGGGGTTGCGAAGAGGACGTCGAGCGGGTAGCGGAGCTCGATCGTCCACCCGAAGAACGCCTTGTTGATGACCCAGGTGAGGACCATGGCCATGGCTGCGCCGCAGGCGATCCCGACGACCGACGCGAACAGGCCGATGAGGCCGGCCTCGGTGAAGACGAGCGCTTTGATCTGGCCGGACGATGCGCCTTGGGAGCAGAGCACGCCGATCTCGCGCTCCCGCTCGATGATCAGCGTGGTCAGCGAGAGAACGACTCCGGCGACCGCGACGAAGACCGCGATCGCCCGGAGGACGGAGGTGACAGCAAACGTCTGGTCGAAAATGTTCATGATCCGCCGGCGGAGATCCGCATTCGTGTAAACCGAGTACTCGCCCATCGTCCCGAACCGGTTCCGGAATTCCGCCGCGAGCGAGGCGGCGCGAGAGGGATCGCGGAGCGTGAGGGCGAGCGAGTGGACGCGGCGGTCTTTCCATGCGCGATCGAAATTCGAACGGTCCATCATGATGAGCCCGGAGTCCCTCGTGAAGTCCTTGATGATGCCGGCGACGTGGAACGGGAGCGGGCCCTGCGGGGAGGTGATCACGAGGGTTTCTCCCGTTTTTGTCCCGTGCCGGTTCGCGAAACTTTCCGAGACGACAACGTGGCCGGGCGCGTGAAAGAGCCGCTCCGCATCGGCGATTTGCGACAGAAAAACCATTTTTCCCCGGGCACCCCCCTCGGTGACGCCCATGGCGGCAGGGGAGCCGTCGAGCAGGACCTGGAGTTCGCGGAAGGTGCCGGTTTCTTTGACGAGTTTGTGATGGCGCGCCCAGTCCACGGCGTCTGCCGGGATAAAGCTTTGCAGGCCGGCGATTTCGTTCGCGGCAGGCGCGATGAACAGGTCGGCCACCAGGGTTTTTCCCAGCCAGGTGGAAACGCTTCCGCGGAACGAGTGGATCATCACCGAGACGCTGACCGTCATGGCGGCGGCAACAGCCAGGGCGGCAATCGTGACGGCGCTCCGGTGCAGCGAGCGCACGAGATGCTGCACGCCCAGACGCAGCATCCAATTCCGGAACTTCATCAGCCCGCACGCGCCGACGACCACGGCCGGAACAACCAGCGAGAAGCCGGCGATCAAAAACGCCACGGAGGCAAACCCGAGAAATTTTCCGCCGCCCTGGAATGCGGACCATGCGCTGGACGCCGCGAGCAGAAGAAAGGCGATGCCCGGCAGAAGCCACTTTCCCGAGCGGAGTGAAAAGGCGGTAATCGCCGAGCCCGGGCGCAGGGCCTCGACCGGGTTGCACGAGGCGGCTTCGGACGCGGGATGCCACGAGGCGACCAACGAGGCTCCAGCCCCCACGGCGAAGGCCATCGCGATCTGCGTCGGCGTGACGGTAAGATGCCCGACGCGGACCAATGCGTAGAGGGAGGACACGGTTTGTCCCACCGGGGCGGCGAGCCACTGTGCCAGCGGGGCCGCGAGGAAAACTCCTGCGGCGGACCCGAGGAGCCCGCAGAGCAGGCCGTCTCCGAGAAACAGCGCCGAGATTTCCGCCCGTGTGGCACCGTTTGCCCGCAGGATCCCGATTTCCACGCGGCGGCGGACGACGGTCGCGGACAGGCTGTTGTAGATCAGGAAGACTCCGACCACCATGGAGACGAGGCTCAGGGCGGTGAGGTTGAGCTGGAAGGCGCCCAGCATCGCCTCGGTCTCGGCGCCGCGTCTGGCCGGGGGGGCCACGGTGACATCCGGCGGGACGAGCTTTTGCAACCCCGGAATCAAGGCGCCCGCATGGAGAGGATCGTCGAGTTCGATCTGGATCGAGGTGAGGCGGTTCTGGAGGCCGAGGAGTTCCTGCGCCCAGCCGATGTCCATGGCCGCGATCCTGTCGTCGGGCTCGACCGCAGCGTTATCGGTCCGGATGAGAAACCGGGGCTGGAGTTCCACGGACTTGCCAGCGGCGAGCACGCGGAGCGGTGCCGTGCGTTTGTTGGAAACCGCCAATGCGGCGGGTTCGCGCAGCCAGGCCTCGATATCCAGCGAAGTGCCATCCGGCGCCCCGACTTCAAAAACCCGGAGCCGGTCTCCGGTGAACGGGTCGATGCCGAGGAGGCGAAGGTATTCGCCGGGCTGGTCCGGCAGTGTCACAATGCCCTCGACCAGCGGTGTTGCCGAGCGGACGCCGGGGAATCCCGCGATGGCGGGGTAAAGGGCGTCGGGGATGTCGCCGCGGATCTCCAGATGGGCGCGGCCCGCGACGAGGCCGACGGCATTTTGGAAACTCGCCAGCGCCCCGCGATTCGCGATCTGGGTCGCCAGAAAAACCGCCACGCCGAGCCCGATGCTGAGAATATTAAGCGCGGGCAGGAGCGGGTGGTGAAGCGACGGGCGGATGACCTGCCGGAAGAACAGGGCTCCGAATCGCGGGGTCATCCCTCGACTTTCACCGCCGCGCGTTGCAGGAGCCGCTGGAGGCGTTTGATGGCGGTCGGGTCGCTGATCTTCTGCCCGTCCCTGCTGTGAATATAGAAGGAATCCATCGCGACATCCATCTCGGTGGTGATCCTCGAGAGCTCGATGATGAGCCCTGCGGAGCCCATCGCCCGCAGGAGGTCGTAGAGCAGGCCGAGCCGGTCCGGGGTCTGGATGTCCAGCAGCGTGTAGATCGGATGAGAGGAGTTTTCGATCGTGATGCGGGTGGGCAGGTCGAAATCCTGCGAGAGCCGGTAGGTGCGCAGCCGGGCATCTTTGCTGATCAGCGGCGTGAAATCATAATCCTCGACGGCCAGCGAGTCGGCGAGCCGGGATTCCACGCGGGCGATATCCCGCTGGCTGCTGACCGGTTCGTGCCCGGTGCTGGCCACACGAAAAATGTCGAGCGCGAGGCTGTCGCTCCGCGTGAAAATATCCGCGCTGAGAATGTTGATCTGGGCCGAAAGGAATGCGCCGGCCATCCGTTCCAGAAGGCGGGGCCGGTCCCACCCGCACACCCAGACTTCGCTGTGGCTCTGCTCGGGGCGGGGGATCCAGTGGAAGACGGGAGCCAGCGCGAGCGGCTCGTCCTTTTTCTGGTTTTCAAAAAACGTGCGGAACAGGCGGAGGTGGGCGGCGATCTCCTCGTAATCGAACATTTGGAAATACCGGTCCGGCATGAGCTGGAAATGGGCCTCGGCTTCCTCGGTGAAATCGCGTCCGAGCAGGCGGAGGATCGACAGCTGCTGCTCCTCGCGGTTGCGCCGGAGTTCCCGCACGGCGGCCGGGCCGCCTTCGAGGAACTGGCACGTCTTGCGGTAGAGCGACCAGACGAGACCTTCCTTCCAGTCCGACCAGTTCTGGTCGCTGGTGCCCATGCCGTCCGCGAGGGTGACGAGCATGAGCGCGTCGAGGTTTTGCCGGTTGAGGACGATGCGGGCGAACTCCTCGACCGTGGCGGGGTCTTCGAGATTCCGCGACTGGGACATTTTGGAAAGCACGTAGTGCGAGTCCACGAGGGTGATGAGCATGCGCCGGCGCTCCGGGGAAAGCTGGAGGCGCCGGGCGACTTTGTGCGCGAGGACGGCGCTGGCCTCCTCGTGGTTGCGTTCGTTCGCCGCCTTGCCGGTGTCGTGGAGGAGCAGGGCGAGATACAAAATCGCGGGATCCTCGAGCTTCTGGAAGATGTTCCGGTAGCCGCCCAGTTTTTCGGAGTTCTCGAAGAGCATGGCGTCGAGCTTGTCGATGCAGACCAAGGTGTGCTCGTCCGCGGTGTAGCGGTGGTAAAACTCGTGCTGGACGAGGCAGTCGAGCGCCCCGAACTCCGGCATGTAGCGCCCGAGAAAACCGAGGTTGTGCATCAGCCGGAGGACCGGCCCGACCTCGCCTTTGCGCGACAGGATCGCGAAAAATGTTTCCCGCGCGGCCCGCGCATACTGGAATGTCCGGTTCACCAGAGGAAGCCTGCGGCGGACGAGGTCGGAGAGTTCGGCGTGGAATTCGAGCTGGCGGACCTGGGCGTGGTGGAAGGCCCGGATCATGCGGTAGGGGTCGTCGTTGAAGATCTCCCGGGACTCGGGTTCGATGCGCCCCTGCCGGGCGACGAACCCGTCGAACTTTTCGATTTTCGGCCTCGGCCCGAACATGCCGAGCAGGCCGGCCGGCTTTTTGATCGGCCTGGCTTCCATCCGCTGGAGCGCCGCCTCGGTGAGAAGATGGATGTTCCGCGTGTGGCTGTAGAAATCCCGCATGAAGGCCTCGGCCTTGCGGAGGATGGTTTTCTGCTGGTAGTTGAACGCGGCCGCGACTTTGCCTTGGAGCTGGAGCGTGAGGGTGTCCACGGCGCGCTCGTTCAGGTAATGCATCTCGGTGCGTGTCCTGAGCAGGAAATCGTATCCGTTTTCGAGCAGCCGGCGTTCGGTTTCGCGCAGGAATTTTCCTTCGACCAGCTTGGCGGTCGTCGTCAGCCCCAGCTTGAATTGCGAGATCCACAGGAGGCTCTGGTAATCGCGGAGCCCGCCGATCCCGTTTTTGACGTTGGGCTCTTGGAGGAAGACGGTCGATCCGTGTTTGATCCGGTGTTCGGCCTGGTTGTCCAGCCGCCATGCGATGTATTCCTTCTCGCGCCCACGGACGCATTCCGCCTGGAACCGTTCCTTGAACTGCGTGAAGATCTCGCGCTCGCCGGCCAGGAACCGGGACTCGAGCATCGAGGTCTTCGTGATCATGTCCTCGTTCGCCTTTTTGATGGCCTGCGAAATCGTGCGGGTCGCGTGCCCGACCTTGAAACCGAGGTCCCAGAGGAGCACGAGCGTCTGCCGGATGATTTCCTCGATTTCCTTGTCCTGCTTGGCGGCGCTCTGGAGGAAAAAGATGTCCACATCGCTGAAGGGCGTGAGTTCCCGGCGGCCGTAACCACCGAACGCCGCCACGCAGAGCCTGCCCGAGAGACCTTTCGGGGCGAGCTTCCCGACAACTCCCTCGAAGAGTTCCCGGAAAAGAATATCGACGAGATCCGAGCGCTGCCGGGTGATTTCCCGCCCGCCGCCGCCCGCGTTGTGCCACATCCGGAGCCGTTGCTCCTCGATTTTCCGGAAGCCTTTGAAAATCGTGATCGGGTCGTCGCGTTTGTGGCTCGTGCGTTCCGAGAGTTCGCGGGCTGTCCGCTCGAGTTTTTGTTCGCTGGATGCGTTCATGGTCCCGGTGCGTGGATGGCGATTTCGACGCGCCGGTTGATCTGTTGTTGTTCGACGGTTTTGTCCGCCGGCACGAGGAGGCGGGATTTCCCGTAGCCGACCGTCTGGATGGAGTCTGGCTTGAGCCCCATGCTTTCGGTCAGCCAGGCTTTGACCGACTCGGCGCGTTTGCGGCTGAGCTCGAGGTTGTATTCGTCGGAGCCGAAGGAATCCGTGTGGCCTTCGATGACGAACCGCGCGCGGGGGTTGCGCTGGATGATGAGGGCGAGCTTTCTCAGGCTGGTGAGGGCCTCGAGGCGGAGATCGGGGGAATCGTAGTCGAAGAGCAGATCCGTGGGCATCAGGATCGGGGCGGTCTCCGGGGAGAGGGGACCGGTTTGCGCGAGAAGGTCGTCGAGGTTGCTGAATCCTTTTTCCGTGCCGGGCGTGCCGCCCCCGGCGGATTTCACCCCTTTTTCGAATCCCGGCCCGGGGAGTTGGATAGCCGGATTATCTGCCAGCGTCGGCTTTTCGGAGAGCAGCTCGCTGGCCAGGGTTTTGTCATCCGGGAAAGCGGCATCCTTGGACTGGAGGGATTGGAGGGAGCTCGCGAGGGATGAAGCGGAAAGCTTCGGCGTCTCGGAGAGGATGGCATTGTCGAGTTTCGGCGCGGGCGGCAGGGCCGGCTGGGTCCCGGAAAATTTTCCGAGGGCGACCTGTTCGTCGGGGAGCTTCACGGCGACCGGAGCGGCTGCCGGGCGCCTGACCGCGGCGGGGGCTGGGTTTCGCAGTCGCGGGTCGAGATCCACGCTCTTGAGCTGAAACCGTCGGGGAGGGTTGGGGTCGTAGTCCACACCTTTCAGCGGGTTGATGCTCACCTTGCTCGACCACATCCAGAAGATGGCATGCAGAAGCAGCGACACGACTAGGGCGGGAAGGATCCAGGGCCTGATGCCGGTGCTGGAAGAGCCGAGGTCGAGAGTGCGCGAGCGCCGGTTCATTTGCCCCACCCTACAGGCCCCGCAGAAAAATATCCATCAGAGGCTGAGAAAAAAATGCGCATTTTTTTTCGCGACAGGAACTGTTCTTTAACTTTGGGAGTGGCCGCAGAGCGCACCGGCTGAAGCCGGGACTCCGAACAGGGAAAACGGTGCTTCGCTGAGTTTGGAGTCCCGCCTTCAGGCGGTCGAGAACGCAAAATGAGAACTGCTGTTTCGCGATTGTGATTGAATACATAATTGGCGTGTATAAAACATGAATGACATGAAATCTCAGCAAGTGATTGTTCTGGCAATGGTTATGTCGTTTGGGCTTGGTCTTGCTATTGGGCTATTCTTGAAACCGGCGCATTCTGCTGCAGACGGCAACACCGGGATGAAGGCGGCAGGAGAGTCCATAAAAACAACGGGGTCCGGTGCAGGCGAGACCCATTCTGCCGCCGCAGGCCTGCCAGGGGCTCCAGGGAAAATCGAGGTTTCCCCATCCGGCGGAAAGGATTTTTCCAAGCTTCTTGCCGACGCAATTCACGAAACCAACCCGCACAAACGCACGAGATCGTTGTTAGCCATCGTGGAATTGGCCGACGCATCGAATATTCGCAAAGCGCTTGCCGAGGTTCAAGCAATGCGCGGCGCGGGAGGCAGGGAAAAACCACTGATCATGGAGCAACTGCTTTTGAGATGGGTTGAGATCGACCCCAAAGGCGCTCTGGACTACGCGCAAGGGGAGATCAAAACCAGTGGCGACCCGAATGCCATGCGGCCGGTGATTGAAAGACTGGCGCAAACCGATCCAAAAGCTGCGCTTCAGCTTGCCGCCTCTCAACCGCCCGGTTTAAAACGCAACAGCGTGCTATCCGCTGCAGTCGCCGGGTGGGCGAGCCAAGATTGGGATGCCGCACTCGGTTACGTGAACCAGATTCCGGATGGCTCCGACAAAAACCTGCTGCTCCTCTGGCTAGGCCATAATTTCGCAGATAAGGATCCAGACCGGGCTCTATCGATCGCTCAACAGATGGCACCCGGTCTTAACCAGGATTCCGTGCTTCGCCTTATCGGCACCAATTTAGCGGGCGACGATCCGCAGGGCGCGATCAACTGGGCAAAACAGCAAACCGACGAACATGTCAAGAGCATCATCTGGTCCAGCATCGTCAACAGCATGGCGACATCCGACCCAAAAGGCGCGATCAAGGTCGCGCGAAACATCTCATCCGAGGCCGAACGAAACAGCGCCATGAATGATATTGTGGTCAACCAGTGGGCTAACAGAGACGGCAAAGCTGCCGCTCAATGCGCGGAGGCGCTCCCCCCCGGAAACAGTCGGGATAATCTTCTGAAGGGAGTTGCCTGGGTATGGATAAACAACGACGCCGCAGGCGCTACCCAGTGGATGCGGTCGCTGCCGGACGGAGCAACGAAGAATGACATTCTGGAAGACGGGAGCATGTCGTTGGTTCGTAACGGAGACGGGGAGAATGCCACGCAACTGGTCTCTGCGATTAGCGATGAAAAAAGGCGAGTCCTCGCCATGAAAAACCTCGCGCTCAACTGGCTCCCAATTGACCCGGAAGCAGCCAAGAAATGGATCGGCAGTTCCGCGATTCCCGCCGGTGACAAGGCGTGGTTGCTTCAGTGGAAACAATAGTTAACTGAGAGCCATTCGGGTGTAGAGGCCCTTGTGCCAAGGGCCTGTAGGATTCAACGGGCGGTTGGCACAACCGCCTCTACAACATCCAGCCAACTCGAAGAGTTGGTATGAGAACCTCCGGTTGGGGATCAGGCGAGGGAGATATCTACGGAGGGTCGCAGGGCCGCGCAAACGTTGAGAACTCCGTGGATGGGATGTTCGAGGAAGGCGATCATTTTGGAGTTGTCGAGAGGTTTGCCGTCGTCGATGGCGGTGAAGGCCTGCTGTTCGAGATTGTAGTCGAAGCGGGGAGCCCATTTGCGGGCACCTAGGCGCGCGGTGGTCGAGCAGTTGTCCACCATGTATGCCACTCCACGGAAATGCATGTAGGGGTTCAGGGAATCGACGGCTTCGATGACTGACTCGTTGGCGATTTCGGAATACGAATGCCCGTGCTCGGTGAGCACGTCGATCTGGGCCATCATCATGGCGATGTAGGCTCCGGCCGTGAACGGTTCCAATGGGATTTTCTCATCGGCGCGGGAACGCCGCACCGTTTCGCCGGCCCGCCACATCGGGGTTCCATCAATCTTTCCCATTGGGAAGCGGGAGTGGCGGCCCGCCGCCAGGATGACCGAACGGAGTTCATTGCCGGACGCCACCTCCTGATAGATTTCCAGCAGGATATCCTTCGAAGGGGTATAAGCTGCGCAATAGGCTTGGGCAAACACCTCCCGCCCGGTTGCGTCCAAACGCTCATAAACGGCTTTGATGCCATGGCGGGAAATTGTTTGAGAGATGGGGCCGGTGATCGCTTCGGAGGAGCGAATGAAAGCGGTTGCGGGAGAATCCCCTTCCCGGAGGAACCGGCGATAGAGGCTCTCGGCGAGCCCGTGGACGCCGCCAAGCAGGATTCCGCGTTCGCCAAAGATGTCGGAGTGGCACTCGCTTTCCATCGTCGTGTGAAACGTGAAAGGGGAGCCAAGCGCGACGGACCAGCCCAAGGCGTGGTCAACCGCAAGACCGTTCACGTCTTGCTCGATGGCAAAGCTGGCATTGATTCCCGCGCCATCCACGTTGCGGCCCTGCTCGTAGAGGCGGCGCACGGAAGGGCCCATGCCTTTCGGGCAAACGGCCACCACATTCACGTGCGCCGGAAATCTTTCCCCGATGCTTTTGAGGTATCCGAGAAGGAACCCGTGCGAAAACCCGAGAGTTGCGCCCGGTTTCAAAGCCGCGAAAATATTCCGGAATTCCGACGCCTGCGCGGCATCGGAAATCAAAACGATCACCAGCTCGGATTCTCCGATGACAGCGCCCATCTCGCCCAGAGTCCCGCTTTCCTCGGTGAATCCGGCCGCCCGTGCGGCAGCGGCCGATTTCGAACCCGCCCGCAAGCCCACCTTGACCCGTATCGACGTTCCCGCCAGCGAATCGCGCAGGTTTTGCGCCTGCGCGGGCCCTTGGGATCCCCATCCGATAACCCCGATTTGGGAAACTCCCGCAAACGCGCGCGGGAGGAGCGGAAAGAGATGCCGCCCGCCGCGGACGATCAGTTCGCGCGTGTCTGCAAGGTGGATTTCGTCGGTCTGAAAGACGCTGGTTGTGAAGGATTGTTTCATTTCAATAATTTGGACTCGCAAATTCTGGCACACGCGGTCGTTTCATGATATTGAATAATATGTAATGAGTTATTTCACTATCTGAAACATATGGAACCGGACCACCTGCGATTGTTTTTGCATTTGAGCGAGTCGTTGAATTTCTCGCGCACGAGCCGGGAGAGGAATGTTCCGGCGCCGACGCTGACGCGAATTATCCAGCGGCTTGAGGCCGGGGTTGGGTGCCAGCTCTTTGTGCGCGGGCGTCGTTTTGTCGAGCTGACCGCCGCCGGTCGCGCGTTTGCGGCCTACTCGCGCAATGCCTTGTCCGAATGGGAAACCTTCCGGAGCGGATTGGGCAAGGCCCCCCGGCTGGCTGGGGAATTGCGGATGTATTGCTCGGTGACCGCTTCCTACACGATCCTTCCGCCGGTTCTTCGTCCCTTTCTGGACGAACATCCAGACGTGCATCTGACATTGACGACCGGGGACGCGGGCTTGGCGCTCGACCGGGTGATGCGTCAGGAGGTTGACGTTGCGATCACTCCGTTGAGCCAGGCGGTGCCTGACGAGTTGGAGACCCTTCTGTTTCTGGAGTCCCCGCTTGTCTTTATCACGTCAAGGACGAGAAAGCCCCTTCGCAAGGCGCTGGAAACGGCCTCGCCGGACTGGTCAAAAATTCCGCTCATTTTGCCGGAGGCCGGCCACCTTCGGCAGGAGATCGACGCCTGGCTTCGGGCTCGAAAGGCGATCCCGCGCGTTCACAGTTCGGTTTCGGGGCACGAAGGGATTTTGTCGCTGGTGAATCTGGGATTGGGGGCCGGAATCATCCCGCTGATCGTCCTGCAAAAAAGTCTTTTTCGGAGCGAGGTCGAAACGGCTGACGTCTCGCCTCCCCTTCCGAAATTCCGCGTGGGATTTGCCGCGCGGCGGTCGCAAATGCGCCGGCCTATCATCGCCGGATTTTGGGAAGCGCTTCGCCGGGCTGCGGAAAAGAATGTGTCGCGGGCGGTGGATTTGTCCATGCGGAGGCGCTAGCCACGCATGGTTCCTCACAGATTGAGCGTGGCCACAACCAGAAGGCCGCGGAGGGTGAGAAGCGGGTCCACAGCATCGAAAAGCGCGGATCCCGAAGCGATGAGAGGGGCGTCGCCGCCGGTCGCGATCACTTTCGGCCTTCTCCTCGGAAAGGCCTCTTTCTTCACCCGGCGGATGATTTCCGAAACCAGGCCGCGATAGCCATAGACTGCGCCGGAGATCATGGCGTCGCGCGTGGAACGCCCGACGGCCGAGACCGGCTCGCTCAGCCGGATGAACGGGAGCAGGGCCGTGCGGTCGTGCAGATACTCGGTCATGGCGTTGAGTCCCGGCGCTATGACCCCTCCGATGTAATCGCCTCCGGACGAGAGGACATCGAAGGTCACGGCCGTGCCGAAATCCACGACGATCGCGGGAACCCCGTAATGCGCCCGGCAGCCGGCCGCGTTCGCCAGGCGGTCGGCCCCGATCCCGCGCGGAGAGGGATAGTCGATCCCCACCCCGAGCTCGATATCCGGCCCGACCCAGCAGACGCCGGGACCGCACGCCGAATCGACCGCGCGGCATTTCTTCGGGACGACCGAAGCCGCGACCGTGCCTTTCAGCCGGTGGCCGCCCGTGATCGCGCGGATCTGCGCGGCATCGAGCGTCTTGGTCGGCAACCGGTGGACGCGTCCGATCCGGCCGTTCTTGGCGACGGCGAGTTTGACAAACGAGTTGCTGATATCGACGAGGAGAACCTCCCCGCGCGGGGCATCAGGAAGCGGTTTTGCTGGAGGGGTCCGTGCCGCGTGCAGGGGCATCGAACTCACTTCGGCTTCAGGCTTTTTCTGATTTCGTCCACGGCGTTTTTCGGACGGAGGACCGGTTTTTTCCCCAGGTCGTGGTGGTCCACATCGTCCAGAGCACCCGCGGCGTTGACGAGCCCTTCTTCCTCTGGAGGAAGGAAAGGTTTGAACCGTTGCTTGTCGATCGCCTTCATGTAGGCTTCGTGCGCGTTGACGGCCCCGGTCATGAGCTGGTCCATGATCGCGTCGTCCATGAACTGCATGCCCTCGCCTTTTCCCGCGACAATGACGTCCTGGAGCTTCTGCGTCGCCCCCTCGCGGATGATGGCGGCGACCGCGCTGTTGACCACGAGGATCTCGTTGACCGCGACACGGCCTTTGCCGTCCTGCCTCTTCATGAGGAGCTGGGCGACGACCCCCCGCAGCGAGGCGGAAAGCATGGTGCGGACCTGGGCCTGCTGGTCGCTGGGAAACACGTCGATCATGCGGTCAACGGTTTTGCGCGAGTTGTTCGTGTGCAGGGTGCCGAAAACGAGCAGGCCGGTTTCTGCCGCGGTCAGCGCGAGCGAAATCGTCTCGAGGTCGCGCATTTCGCCCACCAGCACGATGTCGGCGTCCTCGCGCAGGGCCGCCTTGAGGCCGATGGGGAACGTGGGCGCATGTTCCGGCACCTCGCGCTGGGTGATGATGCTCATTTTGTTGCGGTGCACGAATTCGATCGGCTCCTCGATCGTCACGATGTGGCGCGAGAAATTCGAGTTGATGTAGTCGATGAGCGCGGCCAGCGTCGTGCTTTTTCCGGACCCGGTGGGGCCGGTGACCAGCACGAGCCCGCCGCGCATGTGGCCGAACGTCTTGATGACGGTCGGCACGCCGAGTTCCTCGAGGGTCTTGATCTTTGTGGGAATGATCCGGAAGACCGCCCCGTAGCCGTTCGTCTGCTTGAGATAGTTGCAGCGGAAACGGTTGTCCTCATCCATCTCGTAGGCGAAGTCGAGGTCGCCGGTTTCCTCGAGTTGCTGCCACCTCCGCTCGCCGCAGAGTTCCGGGAGCATGTAGCTCATCTCCTCGTGGGTCAGCACCTCTTCGCGGATCGGCACGATCTCTCCGTGCCGTCGGATTTTTGGCGGCTGGCCTTCGCCGAGATGGAGATCGGACGCGCCGGTTTCGATGAGGACGTCGAAAAACTGGTTGATATAGGCCATGTCAGCGGTGTCCCGTGAGCTGCATCATTTGGCTCTTTTGATCGGAGCGGTAAACTGCCTCCTCGGCGGTGATAGTGCCGGCTTGGAAAAGCTCGGCCAGCGAATCGTCCATCAGTTTCATGCCGAGCTTGCGCCCGGTCTGGATGATGCCCGGAAGCATGAAGGTTTTGGATTCGCGGATGACGTTTCCCACGGCCGGCGTGTTCATGAGGATCTCGATGGCCAGCGCGCGTCCGGTGCCGTCCGCGCGGGGGATGAGCTGCTGGGAAATGATTCCCCGCAGGGACTCGCTCACCATGATCCTGATCTGGTCGCGCTGGTCGGTTGGGAAAACGTCCAGAACGCGGTCGAGCGTCCGGGCGGCATTGCTGGTGTGGAGGGTGCCGAGCACGAGGTGCCCGGTTTCCGAGGCGGTGATCGCCAGCGAGATCGTTTCCAGGTCGCGCATCTCGCCGACCATGATCACGTCGGGGTCCTCGCGCAGGGCGCCGCGGAGGGCGTTTCCGAAAGATACCGTGTGCGTGTGGACCTCCCGCTGGGTGACATGGCAGCCCTTGGAGGGAATCACGTATTCGATCGGGTCCTCGAGGGTGATGATGTGGTCTTGGCGGTGGCAGTTGATTTCATCGACCAGGGCGGCCAGCGTGGTGCTTTTGCCGCTGCCGACCGAACCGGTGACCAGCACCAGGCCGTTGTGGTATTGGGTGAGAAGCTTCAGTTGGGGCGGCAGGCCCAGCTCATCCATGCTGCGGACCCGGCTATTGATGATGCGGAAGACCAAATCGTGGCCGATGCGCTGGCGCACGACGCTCGTCCGGAAGCGGCCGAGGCTGTTCGAGTAGGCGAAATCCACATCTCCCCGTTCCACCAACTGCTGCTTCTGCTTGTCGTCCAAAAACCCCATCGCGAGGCGCTCGGTATCCGCCGCGGTGAGCACCGGGGCTTGCTTCCAGATCGCCTCGAGGATGCCGAATCTCCGCCAGATCGGTTTCGAGTTCACGCTCAGGTGGATGTCGGACGCGTCCGATTCCTTCCCGATCATGAGGTATTGATCGACATGGTCGAGCGTGTGGATTTCCTGCTGCTCGCCGACTTCAATGGTGTGTGGAGCCTCGCTCACGTTCGGATGCGTTTACCAGCCAACGCGAAGCAATCCAAGTTTTTCCTTTCCCTGAGGGCGAAATCCCATCACGGATGGCAATGGCGAGTCCGCGATCCGCAGATCGCACATGAGAAAATCTGGAACCAAAGCCTACTTGCCGGCAGGCACGGGCTCGGCGGGAGTCAAAGCTTTGGCGAGCGAAGCCAGGCCTTTGTATTTTTTCCCGGTTTTCTTGACCATTCCCCGGGAAACGAGGTTCTGGAGTTTTTCGTAGGCGCGGAGGCGGAGCATTTCCTCGCCGCCGCTGGCAGCATTGCGCGCCCGCAGTCGCTCGTGGACGACGTCGAACAGCTGCTTGAATTCAAACGAACTCTTCTTGGAGAGCACCGCAACCAGCTCCTCGGTCACCAAATCAGGAAGACGACGGGAGAAAGCACTTTTCCGTTGCATAAGCATAAGGGAGCTATACTAGCACAAGATTTTCGGTTGACCAGCCATTTTTTTGCCTGCCCGGGCGGTTCGGGCAGGTTTGGCTGTCGTTCCGAAAGCTGCGGTCGGCGGGGGATGGCAAGGGGGCTGCGGCCTGCGACCGCGCTCGCTTGGCAAACAAGCGGGGATCCGCGCGCAGAGAGCATCGCTCCAACGCGACCGTGAGAGAAGCGAGCTGGTTCGGGCTCGCAAAAAGAGCACCCCGGCCGGGGCCGGGGTGGTTTTGGACAATCTGGGAAGCCGGAGAGCACGGCTTGCCGGAAATTATCGCGAGTAGAGTTCGACGACGAGCTGTTCGTTGACGATCGGGTTGATCTCTTCGCGGCTCGGGATGCGGACCACGCTTCCGGTGAGGTTTTCTTTGTCGGCCAAGAGCCAGTCGGGGGTCGTGGCGATCTGGGTCAGCTCGACACCGCGCACGCCGAGGCGCTTGGATTTTTCTGCGGGCTTGACGGCGACGACATCGCCGGGCTTGAGGTTCATCGAGGCGGCATCCGTCTTGCGGCCGTTGACGGTGATGTGTCCGTGGGCAACCATCTGGCGGGCTCCGCGCAGGGTCTTGGAGAATCCCAGCTTTTGGACGACATTGTCCAGGCGCGTTTCGAGGAGCTGGAGCAGAATTTCGCCCGTGACACCGCGGCGGGTGCTCGCGATCTGGAAGTAGCGGCGGAACTGCTTTTCCAGAACGCCGTACTGGTGCCGGAGCTTCTGCTTTTCGGCGAGGGCGATCGCGTAGTCGCTCTGCTTGCGGCGGGAGCCTTTCGGCCCGTGCTGGCCGGGAGGGTAGTTCTTGTTTTCAAAAGCTTTTGCCGAGCCGCTGATGAGAACGCCGTAGCGGCGGCTGACTTTGGTTTTGGGTCCTGTGTAACGTGCCATGGAAGTATTAAGTTTTAAGAATTAAGGCTTAAGTTTTAAGTGGATTGTTTCGGGAGTTCGGAGTTTCAAGGTTGGGTTTCGCCGAGAGGCTTAATACCTAATACTTAAAACTTTACACTCGTTCTTAGACGCGGCGTTGTTTCGGTGGCCGGCACCCGTTGTGGGGGACCGGGGTCACGTCGCGGATGACGGTGACGTCGAGCCCGATCGCCTGCATGGCGCGGACTGCGGATTCGCGGCCGGCCCCTGGGCCTTTGACGCGGACCTCGACTTCTTTGAGCCCGTGGCCCATCGCTTGGCGGCAGGCGTCCTGCGCGACCATCTGGGCAGCATAGGCGGTGCTTTTGCGCGAGCCTTTGAACCCGCATTTTCCGGCGCTCGACCACCCGATGACCTGGCCGCGGAGGTCGGTGATGGTGATGATCGTATTGTTGAAGCTGGCCTGCACATGGGCGATCCCTTGGGAGATGTTTTTGCTGCCCTTCGCCTTGACGATCTTGACCGGTTCGATGGCGTCATCGAGAGAAATGCTGATCGGTGCGGCGGGGGCGGCGGCAGGAGCGGTCTCCTTGGTTTTCTTCGGGTTCCTGGCCTTTGCGGCCTTGGGTTTTTCTTCGGCTGCGGCGGATGGTGGCTCAGGAACTGGTGCCGCCACGGCCCCAAGGGCCGCAGGAGCCTCCGCGGCGGGAACGGGGGCTGTCCCGGAA
>Ga0209697_10000484_pt1 | contig 64767 bp, 61 predicted proteins | sample AliMusrvi5mmetaG_FD_184115 | JGI IMG/M metagenome (GOLD analysis project Ga0209697, IMG submission 184115) | Freshwater lake bacterial and archeal communities from Alinen Mustajarvi, Finland, to study Microbial Dark Matter (Phase II) - Alinen... | ecosystem: Environmental > Aquatic > Freshwater...
AACCGGTGCAGAATGAAATCTGCACCAAAAAGCCCTGTGATTTTCCAGGACACTGAACCAACAACACTTCAGACACGTGCAATGGAATTGATTCGTTTGTACCCAGTAGATGGAAGTTGATTTTCCGACCTTTTGCTTGTACTGTATAGAGTTATCGTTTTTTTATACAGGGAACTTCGGATTAAAATACTGGCTAAAGGTAACTGTGACCTGTGCACAAAGCCAGCATCGTTCCTGAGGGCCAATGCACAACCTATCTTGAGTCTCATCATGTGACTTGGTTGTCGCGTGGTGGCTATGACTTGATTGATAATGTTGTAGCTCTTTGCCCTAACTGCCATCGGAAAATTCATATTCGTTATGAAGATACGGATTGGGAGCATCTACTCTATCGAATTGCGAGTCGCAATCAACTATAAAAAGTACAAGAACGGCTTTTTTGATACCGATGGTGCATTTCAGGTAATGATGTCAGGTATATTCAGAACATTTACCTGGAATTCGTTAATCATGAGTGTGAAGAGAACGCAGAACAGCTCTCCCGGTTTTTTACCGAAATGTTCACTCATTACTCTTTAGGGGGGAGACAGGAAACAGAATGTTTTTTGTTTTTTTCCACCAAACATGTAAGCTATGTATAATCACTTGATTTTGCAGTAGTAAGAAAACACCATTGAATATGATAACCGTACCCATTACCTCAGCCGAAGGGTTGTATGGAATGTATGAAGCATTGCTGCACGATGAACAGCAGCGTTTTTTACAAAAGTTACTGCATAAAGAAGCTGAAAGGCTTGAAACATTGGCATTGTTTGAAGCGTGCCGTGACGCCAAAGATGAAGGTGATTATTTAACAGACGAGGAAAAAAACGCCTTTCTTTCCAGCTTACCACAATGAAACTATTAATCAGTAAGCGTTTTGTAAAGGATACTCAAGAAAATTCGAGATGATCGTATTTTGTTGAAACTGATCAAAATAATTGCTGTTATCGAGACTTGTGGTTCACTTGAAGATATTACTGAAGCCACTGAGTTATCAGGGTATTCTGGTTATTATCGTATTTCTTTTGATTATCGTTATCGCATTGGCGCTTATGTTGCTGATAACACCGTGGAACTTTTGCGTGTTGGACACCGTGAAGATTTTTATAAATATTTCCCACCAGCATAAGCCCTTCTCATTTCCTCTGTATCTGTAGAAAATAATCCCTACTGGTGATCGGAAAATAAGAATTACGCTGATCTAACGTAAAAGACACCTATAGCTTGTAGTTTGAAGGTGCCAACCAAATCAATCCGCAGGCTTAAAGCTAAAGAAGAAAACAAGGGTTATCCACAAAATCAATGACCTCTCTGGTGACTGTGCTGATTTTTTCGTTTCGGGGTCATTAGGGTGATTGGCAGGGAGAACGCGATGGCATCTCCCTGTAACGTCTGACATCTACAACATCAGCAGCGCAAGCCGATAGACGACGAACGAGAGTATCCAAGCCACCGAAAGAGAATAGGCCGAATAAAGAAGCACGGGCCGCCAGCGCCCTACCTCTTTTTTCATCACACCGATTGCCGCAACACAGGGGATATAGAGCAACACAAAGACCATAAGACTCAGTGCTGTCGCCCTGCTGAATGAAGGGTCGTGCCTGAGAATTGATTTCAGCTCGACAGGCGCGCCATCGCTCTGCCCGATAGAGTAGATGGTTCCCAGGGTAGAAACGACGACCTCCTTGGCCGCCAAACCGGTCACAAGGGCAATGCCAATCCTCCAGTCAAAACCGAGAGGCCTGATCAGGGGCTCAAGCACTTTGCCCGCTCTTCCAGCCACAGAATACTCAAGCTGCTCCGACTTGATGCGTAAGTCAAGTTCTCTTTTAAGTTTTATTTTTTCGGCAGCAGCCATGCTGCTCCCGGCAATACGCACGCGTTCTGTTGAAAGCGTTGCCTCCAGTGCTCCATTACGAGGATAGTTGCTTACTGCCCAGATAATGATGACTGCGCTTAAAATCAGTGTCCCCGCTTTTTTCAGGTACATCAAAGCTTTTACCTTTGCCTGAAAAAATACGGAGGTGAAGGTCGGCCAGCGGTAGGGCGGCAACTCCATCACAAAGGGCTCGGAGTCGCTCTTCATCACCGTTTTTTTCAGGATCAATGCCGTCCAGAGACCAACAATGATGCCAAGAAGATAAATACCGAACATGACGTTGGCGGCGACATCAGGCGTAAAAAAAGCAGCCGTCAGCAATACATAGACCGGAAGTTTGGCCCCGCAACTCATGAAGGGAATGATCATGATGGTGACCAGCCTGTCCGTACGACTTTTAAGCGTCCGTGTCGCCATGATAGCCGGAATGGAGCAACCAAACCCGGTAATCATAGGGATAAAGGATTTGCCATGCAGACCGAAACGATGCATGACCCGGTCAATCACGAAAGCGGCGCGCGCCATATAGCCGGAAGCTTCAAGAAAAGAGAGTCCAATAAAGAGCAGCACAATATTGGGCAGAAAAACCAGAACGCCTCCAACACCGGCAATAATGCCGTCAATGACAATCGAACGGAGAGTCTCATTGGGCAGAAGAGGCGCGATGGCTGAAGCAATAATGCCAAAAAGAAACTGAAGGCCACCCATAAGAGGCGAGCCAAGGGTAAACGTCAACTGAAAAATCGCCCATACCACCAGTAAAAAGATCGGCAAACCAAGCAGCCTGTTGAGCACCACCATGTCAATATAATCGCTTGCTGTGGTTTTAACTCCTCCCGGCTGCCTGACACACTCCTGCATTGCTCCGCGAATAAAGGCGTGACGATCTTCAGTAATGAGCATCTCCGGCTCAGAATCATGCAGCCGTTCAGCTTCGCGGAGCGCATCCTGAAGAGCAAGCTCAACCTTGACCCATACCGGATAGTGCTGAACCTCGTGATAGACTTCACGATCATTCTCCAGAAGTTTTATGGCAAGCCATCGAGCATTGTAGCCGCCAAGTTCAGGCTGATGAGTGAGCATGGCGGTAATTTTTTCAACCGACGATTCAACCTCCGGGCGAAAAAACAGCTTGTTTTTTCGGATTTCAATATCATTCCGGGAAACACGGATAACATGATCGAGCAGCGAATCAATACCTATGCTCTTTTTGGCCGATGTCGGAATAATATGGCAGCCGAGAAGCTTCTGCAACTGCTTTATCTCAATGATAATTCCCTTTTCCTCAACTTCATCGATCATGTTCAGTGCGACAAGGAAATCAACTTCAAGCTCCATGAGCTGCGTTGTCAAAATGAGATTGCGCTCAAGGTTCGGGCCCTCAAGCACATTGACAACAACGTCAGGGGGCTCCCTGATAAGATACTCCCTTGTGACAATCTCCTCGGGGGAGTAGGGCGTGAGAGAGTAAATTCCTGGCAGATCAACGACCACAATGCGGTACCCCTTGTAATCAAGGTACCCCTCATGCTTTTCAACCGTAACACCTGAAAAATTTCCGACTTTTTGATGAGCGCCGGTCAACGCATTGAACAACGAGGTTTTTCCACAGTTTGGATTGCCTGCAAGAGCAATACGAATCTCTTTACCAACACTCATATCCTGACTCCACACTTCATCCAGACTGTTTTTCCACTAAAATACCTTCGGCCTCATTTTTTCTCATGGCAAGGAAGAGCCCTTTGAAAGAAATTTCCATCGGATCACCGAGCGGCGCAACTCTGACCACCCTGAATCGAGTCCCTTTTATCAGGCCCATATCCATGATCCGCCGGCGAGTTGCGCTCTCAGCCTTTACCGCCGTAACTTCAGCCTTGTCGCCAACTTTTAATTCAGATAACCGCATCGCTTCATCTCATTAAACTCAAAAAATAAAAACAGGACTAATTGTAACCTATATAACAGTAAGAAACAACAAATAATTTCAGGGTTATCAACTGATGCCTGCCAGGACTAATCCGGAAACGGAGGCCAACCCATAGGTTTTCCGCCAATCACATGGCCATGGATATGAAAAACACTCTGCATGGCATCAGCGCCGGAATTAAAAACGACCCTGTAGCCTGACTCTCTGATGCCAAGGATTCCTGCCACTGTACCTGCGGCAAGAAGAATGTGTCCGGCTATCGCTTCATCTTCCAGACTGAGATCGCTGAGAGAGGCAATGTGCCTGAGAGGAATAATGAGAACATGCTGAGGGGCGACAGGAGAAATATCCCTGAAGGCGAGCACATGATCGTTGCGATAGACAACTTTAGCGGGAATCTCTCCGCGCACTATCCTGCAAAACAAACAATCTGCTTCCTGATGTGCCATAATTGGTTAACCTTTTTTACGTTAACAATACCCGGGGCTTGCGCCCCGCGCTTCCAATATACCGCCCCTACGGGGCTGAAATCAAACCGCAGCAAACATCAATCTGCTTGCGTGATACTCGCTGAGTTACCAGCTTCTTGCTTTTGGGGTTCAGTAATCCGGGAGGCAAGCACTTTATCGATCCTCTGACCATCAAGATCTACAATTTCAAGGTTCCAGTTTTCCCAGATCACAACGTCACCAGTCTGCGGCATACGGCCAAGGAGCCACATCATCAGACCACTGAGCGTATGATAAAGCCCCTTGTCATCATCTGGAACAGATTTTAACTCAAGGGTATCTTTAAGCTCGGGCACAGGAATAAGCCCGTCGAGCAGCCAAGACCCATCCGGGCGCTGCACGGCCCATGAATCCTCAAGATTACGGGGAACAAATTCTCCGGTGACAGCCTCAAGCATGTCCTGGAGGGTAACCAGTCCCTGAATTTCACCGTACTCGTCCACAACAAAGACCATCTGGGTGCCCGATGTCCTGAAATGATCAAGTAACTCCATCCCGGTAAGGGTTTCTGGCACATAGACGCATGGCTGCAACTGCGAGGTAAATTCCGTCAACCCGCCTTTCAAGGTCTTCGATAAAAGCTGTTTGGCATTGACAACGCCGAGCAGAGACTGAAGACCACCGTTACAAACCGGAAACCGGGAATGTTCCGACTCTGTCACCCGAAGGATGTTCTCTTCCAGGGGACGGGAAACATCAAGGAAGACAATGTCCGCTCTCGGAACCATTAACGAGCCAAGCTGACGGTCATCAAGTCGAAAGACATTGCGCACCATTTCATGCTCATGCTGCTCAATCACACCAGCTTCCGATCCCTCTTCCAGCATGGCATGAATCTCCTCCTCTGTAACGCTCGGCATAGCCTGCGGGTAGGTACCCATAAGACGAAGAATCGTGTGCGTCGATGCTGAAAGCAGCCTGGCAAAAGGATGGGTTATCGTAGAAATGGTAACCATGGGGCGTGAAACCAGGCAGGCAATTCTTTCAGGATTCAACTGACCAAGGCGTTTTGGAACAAGTTCACCAATCACAATCGTGACATAGGTAATCGACAAGACGACAACTACTGTTGAAAGAATGTGGCTCGATTCAGCAGTCATACCGAATGTCTGCAACTTGAGCGCCAGAGGGCCTGCAAGAGCACCCTCACCGACTATACCATTAAGGATGCCGATAGAGGTAATGCCAATCTGGATAGTCGAAAGAAAGCTGGTCAAATCATGGCCGAGCTTGATGGCAACTGCCGCTGACTTGTCACCATCCTCAGCCAGTTTTGACAAACGCGAACGCTTTGCCGTTACCAGCGCAATTTCCGACATGGCAAAAAGACCGTTTATAATAATCAGGACAAAAAGAAAGAGTATCTCCATATACTTAGGGTTGAACCTTTCAGGGAATACAAGTAAAAAAAATTCTACAGCCAGCTTTTTATCCTGCCAGACCGTAACCTCCCCTGCGGCTCTGTTCTTGCACTATTTTTATGACCAATATGCTATCAACTACACTTTTATTCTGTAATTTCCAAACGGGCAGTATTCAACAAGCTTGTATAAGCTGTAACTGTCAACAGAAAAATAAGGTAAAAGATTCACAACAACTCCGAATCCGGTAAAACCAAATTTCACCAACCGGTAACTCCGTTATTTCGCAGCCATTGTTGAGCGCCCTCATGACCACGCTTGGCTGCCGCCAATAAGTCCGCTATAGCTCCCGGCTTATCTCCCAGATCAAGCTTTTCAGACGCCCGCAGCATGTATGCCTGAACAAATGAAGGGTCAAGCTCAATCACTCTGGTGAAATCCGCTATAGCCCCCTTTTTATCACCAATGTCTGATTTTGCTGCGCCCCGGTTGTTCAATGCTTCAACAGATTTCGGATCAAGTTCGATAGCCCTGGAGTAATCAGCAATGGCGGCCGGTTTATCTCCCATAAGGAATTTTGCGGCCGCACGGCTGCTGTAAGCATCTGCAAAGGAAGGGTCAAGCTCAATTGCTTTGTTGTCGTCCGTTATGGCGCCCTGATAATCACCATTCCCGAACTTTCCTTCTGCACTGGAAAAAAAGCTTTTAGCGTCATCTGCTGCCTTGGCACTGGCCACGCCAGATGCAGACTGTAACGTTATAACTGTTATAAAAAGAAAGCGCCCAATGTTCTTCATGTTCACATCAATTAAAATAATTTATAAAAAGTATCAGTTTTTCATTTTCCATTTGGGATTTTAACAATTGCAAACAATAAAGCAACACGTTTGCGGCAAAAGAAAGGAACAGTCACCGACCGGAGTTTTGGCTTACCAGGTCACGATACGTTATAACTGAAGTAAAATTCGGCTCAATGAAAAAAACGTTTTGCCTTACGATATATAATTATTAAACTATCCGCTAATTTTTAGACCCCAGCCCTGTAATAAATTATGCCTGTATCACGACGATGACCTTAAAATCATTTATGCCTGTATTAACCGCAGGTCTCTTTTTGCTAGGCGCTTGCACCCCTGAAAAGCAACCTGACAACGAGGAGCTTACCGAATCCAGAGCAGAAGCTTTGGCTGAGCAGAAACTTGCCACAGGCAAACGAGTTTATGAGGCAAATTGTGCAGGCTGCCATGATGCTGGCGTGGCAGGTGCACCGAAACCAGGCGACAAAGCTGCATGGAAAGAACGCCTGACTCAGGGGATTGAGGCCATTAATAAAAAATCAATCGAAGGGTTTGATGGTAAAACCGGCATGATGCCGCCAAAAGGTGGCAACGCCATTCTGACTGATGAAGAGGTAACCAATGCCGTTACCTTCATGGTCAGCAATCCAAACACAAGACCCCGATAAATGGTCATTTATCGGGATACCGGAATATTACTCTCCCCCACACAAAAATGCCGTCAGAAGCATAGTTTGCTTGCAATTTCCATATTCATTCTTCCGGAAAACGAGAAGATTGTGGCTGACATATTGCCGCCAACCTGTGAAGAATCATGAGTACGGAGTGCTTTATTACAGGAAGAACGCCTTAATCTTTGCAATTAACTGCTTTTCTGTCAATTTATCACAAATTTCAACCACAGCCACTTTATTGTGCAGCTCACTGACTCTTCCTATCTCTTTGGCAAGTTCTATTTTTGCCTCACCTGGCCCTATAAGCGCGATGCTTGCTGAATCAGCAAGCAATCCGATCACCTGCTGAAAATAAGCATGATACTGATGTTTACGACGTTCATCCGCAACATGTTCATTGCTTACAGACTGTGCTACTGCAGTTCCTCCTGACTTCCAGCCCCCCGAGGGTTTGAGATGACTTTCTGCCGCAGATTCGACGCGCTGTACAAAAGTTTGATCACCTTCGACTGACACCAGAATGGCCTCCCTGTGGTCAATCCATATCCCTGTATTTTTTTTCATGGCAACTGAACTCCTTCTGTAACATAGTTGCTGAATGGCTTATCACGTTTTCAACCAATGAAACACTATAAGTAAAGATAACGAATACCCTTCTTTTCTGGCATTTTTAAAACGATCATGCAGAAAATAACGCACTTCAGTGAGCACGAATGATCAGATTGCAGGAATGTTTCCAGTAATTGTGGTTTTTCAGGTATGAGTCAGAGACTTGTGGCAATCATAAATAAACCGGCCCCTGTCTGGAAAATGAAAACAAAGAGCCGGTTGTCTTATTTTAAAGTGACTCCTTGATGACCCTTTCCTTTTCAGAGAAAAGTTTAGCGCCAAGAAACTCCCGGTTCATACGGGCGATATTGGCAACAGAAATTCCTTTGGGGCAGTCAAATTCACAGGCATAGGTGTTGCTGCAATTACCAAAACCTTGCTCATCCATACAGGCGACCATCTTCTGCACCCGCGTGGCCGCTTCTACCCGTCCCTGTGGAAGTAGTGCGAGATGTGAAACCTTGGCGCCGATAAAAAGCATGGCTGCTGCATTGGAACAAGCCGCCACACAAGCGCCACAGCCGATACAGGTAGCAGCATCAAAAGCCGCGTCTGACTTCTCTTTTGGCACAGGAATGGTATTGGCGTCCGGAACCCCGCCAGTATTAACCGATACATACCCTCCTGCCTGAATGATCTTGTCAAGCGCACTCCTGTCGACAATAAGATCTCTTATGATGGGAAATGCCTTTGCTCTCCATGGCTCTATAAAAATGGTGTCACCATCCTTAAAGGCTCGCATATGAAGCTGACAGGTGGTAACCCCCTTCACCGGTCCATGGGGACGTCCGTTAATATACAGACTGCACGTGCCGCAAATACCCTCACGGCAGTCATGATCAAAGGCAACAGGATCGCCGCCGGTCGTGATAAGCTTCTGGTTCAGAGTATCGAGCATTTCAAAGAAAGAGCTGTCAGGCGAGATGCCTGAAACATCATAGGAAACCATCTCCCCTTTAGCCGTAACGTTTTTCTGTCGCCAGATTTTCAGCGTGAAGTTCATAATAACCTGTTATTTATAGCTCCGCTGGGAGAGCTTGATCTCGTTGAATTGAAGTTCCTCGCGATGGAGCCCTGCCGCAGCATCACGCCCCTTGTATTCCCATGCGCCAACGAAGGCAAACTCATCATCATTGCGCAATGCTTCGCCCTCACTGGTCTGATACTCTTCCCGGAAGTGCCCGCCGCAAGACTCCCTGCGTTGCTGGGCATCACGTACCATAAGTTCTCCGAGCTCAATAAAATCAGCAACCCGGCAAGCTTTCTCGATTTCGGGGTTGTATTCATCCAGTCCGCCAGGAATCTTCACCCCTTTGGCAAATTCCTGACGCAGTTCCGTAATTTGATAAAGAGCTTCAGTAAGACCTGCATCGTTTCGGGCCATACCACAATACTCCCACATGATTTTCCCGAGTCGACGATGAAAATTATCGACAGACTCTTTCCCGCCGCTGTTTTTGATTTGCTTCAGGCGATCGGTAACTGCTTGAGCTGCAAGGGTAAATTCGGAAGAGGCGGTGTCGAACCGTGGCGTATGAATTTCATTTGCCAGATAGTTGCCGATAGTATAGGGAAGCACAAAATATCCGTCGGCCAAGCCCTGCATGAGCGCCGAAGCACCCAGCCGATTAGCTCCGTGGTCGGAAAAATTGCACTCTCCGATTGCATAGAGCCCCGGAATAGTGGTCATCAGCTCATAATCAACCCAAAGACCACCCATGGTATAATGAACCGCAGGATAGATCATCATTGGTGTCTCATAAGGGCTCTCCGCGACAATCTGCTCATACATCTGGAAGAGATTGCCATAAAGAGAGTCTATAGCATCATGCCCTTTTCGTTTGATGGCATCAGCAAAGTCAAGAAAAACCGCAACCCCGGTAGAACCGACACCGAAACCTGCATCACAACGTTCTTTTGCTGCCCTCGAAGCCACATCTCTTGGAACAAGGTTACCAAAAGCCGGATAGCGTCGCTCCAGATAGTAATCGCGGTCAGCTTCCGGAATATCAGAGGGCTTGATCTCTTTGTTCCTCAGTTTTTCGACATCTTTCATCTTTGCCGGAACCCATATCCTGCCATCGTTGCGCAAACTTTCGCTCATAAGGGTAAGCTTGGATTGAGCATCGCCATGCACCGGAATACAGGTCGGGTGAATCTGGGTAAACGAAGGGTTGGCAAACATAGCGCCTTTTCTATAAGCGCTCCATGCTGGCGTGACGTTGGAACCCATCGCGTTGGTAGAGAGAAAAAAGACATTGCCATATCCACCATTTGCAAGAACAACCGCATGGGCTGCATGCCGCTCTATTTCGCCGGTTACCAGATTACGGGCGATGACTCCGCGAGCCTTTCCATCAACAAGCACCATGTCAAGAACGTCTCGACGATTGTAGAGTTTTACTGTGCCAGCAGCAATCTGTCGGCTTAATGCGCTATATGCACCAAGAAGCAGTTGCTGGCCGGTCTGTCCTCTTGCATAGAACGTTCTTGATACCTGAGCACCACCGAACGAACGGTTGGTCAGAAGTCCGCTGTATTCGCGGGCAAATGGCACTCCTTGGGCGACGCAAAGGTCAATAATCTGATTGCTGACTTGAGCCAAACGATAGACGTTGGCTTCTCGCGCCCGGTAATCGCCACCTTTGATAGTATCGTAAAAAAGCCGGTAAGCACTGTCACCGTCGTTTGGATAGTTTTTGGCGGCGTTGATTCCCCCCTGTGCAGCAATACTGTGAGCGCGGCGCGGCGTATCCTGATAACAGAACACCTTGACATTGTAACCGAGCTGTCCGAGCGATGCGGCGGCAGAGGCGCCAGCCAAACCGGTACCAATTACAATAATGTCAAGCTTGCGTTTGTTGTTAGGGTTTACCAGCTTGCTGGCTGACTTGTAGGCAGTCCATTTTTCAGCCACCGGCCCTTCAGGGATTCTGGCGTTGAGGCGTGTCATTGAAAAGTGTTGTGAGTGTTGTTTTCGGTGAAAAACAGAGTCGTGACCGATTATTAAACTTTATTAAGAAAGAACAAGACGTAGATCGGGACGATGCTGAACCCTATGGCAATAAAAACAGAGTAGGCCGAACCAATGAGCTTTACCGCATCAGTATACTTGCTGTGGTTCCAGCCAAGTGTCTGAAATGCCGACTGAATGGCATGGTTCAGATGAATACCAAGGAAAATAAAGCTGACAATGTAAAAAAGTGAATACAGGGGAGTGGAAAAGAGAAGGAGTGTTCGATTGTAAAAATCATGAACTGCAATCCCGGAAGGTGGTGCTACAAGACCGATTTTAATAAAGTAGAAATCACAAAAATGAAGGGCGAGGAAGATGAATACAATGATTCCTGTATGAAACATGTACTTGGAAAAGAACGAGGTATCTGAGCTGTTACTTCGCGCATAGGCAGTAGGCCTTGCGGAACGGTTCTGGCCGGAGACAACCAAACCGAAAACGATATGGAGCAGGAATCCTGCAAAGAGGACAATTTCAGCAATCTTGATTACTGGATTGGTGCCCATGAAGGTTGCCGCTTCCGAAAAAGCACGACCTCCATCATTTTTCAGCAACATCAGGTTAATACCGAGATGTACGCATAAAAAGGTAACCAGAAAAAGCCCGGCTAACGCCATGAGTACTTTTTTGGTAATGGATGAATACAAAAGCATAGTGTTCATACAATGTTTATTTCAATGGGAAAGAACAGAGGATTACATCCTGTGGGCGTTAATGTAGTACGTCATTTTCTATAATCCAAAAGAAAAATCAGCAATAATTGGGACCATCAACAAGAGCTACAGCTCTAATTGGTGAAGCTTCAGCTTTGGCAAGTTTCAGCGGAAAGCCGCAAAAGATGAAAGGACGATGCAGAAGCAAAGGAAGTTCCGTCAGATTTTCAATGATAACAGTGCCCTTCTGAAGCAATATATTGTGCACAGGAAAAGCTAATGCGTCAGGCGCATCGACCGACATCATATCCACACCGACACCTTTCAAGTCAAATCCTGTCAGCCACAGTGCGGCTTCAGAAGAAAGTACCGGATAACCCTCATAATAGTCACAAGTATTCCAATATCTGCTCCATCCCGTGCAGAGCAGCAAAAACTCACACTCCCGGATGAGAGCAAGAGCTGGCTGAAGAGTTTCAATTGAAATTATTTGGCCGGGCGTTCCACGAACATCGATCGCAAGCCCTTTGCCGGCAAATCGATCGAGACCAAAGGCATCAAGCGAGGGGGTGTCCTTTAGAATATGCGAAGGCAGATCGACATGAGTTCCGACATGGCTGGATAGTGTAAGAAGCTGCTCGACAAAACCATCTTCCTCAATGGAACAGAGTGTCTGAAAAACAGTACCCGGTGTCCCCGGATAGCAGGGCATCCCCGGATTAATCGTATGACTGAGATCTATAAGCTGTTTCACCATTATTCCTGTTTCTCCCGATTCTGCCCAAAACGTAGTCAATAATTGTCCGAATTGCTTTTTCTTTTTCACAATCACAAAAAATCTGGTGCCCGGAATCTTCCAGCCATACAATAGATTTGGCTGAGGGTTCTGTTGCAACCATGTTGTACACGATCATTGCACTTTCAGGAAGAACTGTCTTTTCCTGACGGCAATGCAAAATCAGAATTGGTAAAGTTACAAGGCCAAGCAATGGCTGGGTGTGCTTGATCAGATCAAAACAAGAGATTATCGCATCAGTGGGCACCCATGTATAATGAGGAATAGTGGTGACACTCTGAGGCCCGGAATAAAGTGAATGTAGGCCCCAATTCTTGATGATCCTGCTGACAAATGGGGCGACAAAATGAAGGGGACGACCTGGGGCGAAAACGGAAACAAGCTTTATTGCCGGTGCAGCAAGTATGAGAGAATCAATCCTGCCCTGGTATCTGATAGCAAGATTAAAGGAGAGGATAGCGCCCATACTGTGACCGATCACAATAACCCGCTCAGCGTCACGCATCAGATTTTGCATTGCCTTATCAGCATCCGCCAACCATGCTTCCCACCCAACGCCCCGGAGTGCCTCGGGTGATGATGCACCATGACCTGCAAGCAGAGGCATGATTACCGGAATACCAAGCTCCCGCAGAGGTGCGCACAACGCAACTACGCTATCCAGCGTCGCCGTAAAACCGTGAAGAATAAGAACGCCATAAGATTTCCGCTCGTTGTGTTGGCCCGCCATGATAACATTGAAAAATCTACATGAATCTCAGGTAAACAAACATACCACTGAATAGCCTGTCGAATACAAGTGCATTCAAAAATACAAGCAAATAAGGGAAATTCCCGTTTAATAGCTATGTTTAATAGAAAAAAAATTAAACCATAAACCGGACAATGCGTAAGGTTGTACTGATTGGATCTTTGTTGTTCCCCCTGATTCTCAGCTCGTGTTCATCTTCAAGGCTCGACTTCACAGGGATTTCACCCGAAGAGGCTTATCGGCTGGGAAAAATCAAGAATACCCCCTATATCATCGACGGCAAGGTGTATGTCCCCATGAGCTATGATGAGGCAATCTCGTACGAGGAGACCGGTATCGCGTCGTGGTACGGGCAGGAAACGCTTGATCAGCATAATGGACAGTTTACCGCATACGGAGAAATTTTCGACCCATCAAAGCCAAGCGCCGCACACAAATATCTTCCGCTGCCCTCTCTTGTAAAGGTAACAAATCTTGATACCAGCCAATCAATTATTGTCCGGGTCAATGATCGTGGGCCTTTTGTTGATGACCGTGTTATTGATCTAAGCACAGCAGCGGCAAAACGACTGGGATTCTTAGAAAAAGGTACTGCGAAAGTAAAAATTGAGGTTATCTCCCGATAACCTCACCATGAAAACAACTACTGAATCACTGAATCCGCAGATTACGGAACCTTGGGCTATCGCTGTTTCTTCATGACAGCGGCATCTTCTGTAAACTTTTTAAGCCCAATATCGGTCAGCGGATGACTGACAAGCTGTCGAATAACGCTATAGGGGATGGTGGCAATATCAGCACCAATCATGGCAGAATCTACGACATGTTGAGGGTGCCGGACGCTGGCAACAATCACCTCGGTCATATAGCCATAATTATCGTAAATGGTAACAATCTGCTTTACAAGCGCCATTCCTTCGGTACTGATATCATCCAGCCGTCCGACAAAGGGGCTGACATAGCTGGCCCCTGCCTTGGCGGCAAGCAGCGCCTGATTAGGCGAAAAAACCAGTGTGGCGTTGGTAGGGATTCCGCGCACTGAAAAATGGCTTATAGCTTTAAGACCATTGAGCGTAAGCGGACATTTGATAACCACATTTTCGTGAATTTCAGCAAGCTCTTCTCCCTCGGCAATCATATCTTCCGTTTCAAGAGAGGTCACTTCGGCACTCACCGGACCATCAACAATGGCGCAGATCCTGCCAATATGATCCTTGAAATCCTGCCAGGTAAAATTGGACGGATCACCGATAATTTTAGCAATAAGCGACGGGTTGGTGGTCACGCCATCAAGAACACCAAGTTCTTTTGCTGCCTGAATTTCTTCAAGATTTGCCGTATCAATAAAAAATTTCATTTTTTCCCCTCAGATGTTTACCTGCTGTCGATCAAGCATGGCATTAAAGTTTTTAGGCTGACGACCTTCCCAGTTGCGTTTGTGATAGGCATAACCGACTATAAGAGGCAGGGCGATGGTAGCCTCGGCAAAAACCATCTGCTCATGAACCGTGTCAACCTTGCCCCACGAGCTGGCCTCTTTAAGGGTTGAACCGGAAAGCGCACCATCACGCTCGTCTGCGACAGTTATCTGCACGGCATAAGAATGCGTGGTCGCCTTTTCGTAACCGAGTACCTCTGCAACAACAACAATATCCTGGGTAAAGTTTTTCGGAACCCCACCACCGATCATTATAATTCCTGTCTTGTCGTTCTCGATCTTGATTTTTGTCAGTTCACGAAAATCCTTGACTGAATCTATGGCAACATGGTGTTCTGGATTGTTCCACTGGTGGTGCACCAGTCCGAACCCTGCGGAGCAGTCAGAAAAGGCTGGACAAAAAATCGGTACTCTCTTTTCGTAGGCCTTGTAGACAATAGAGTTCCGATCGAGGTTGTTCGCCTCAATATATTTCCCCATCTCGACAATAAATTCTCGTGAAGAGTAAGCTCCCGGCGGCATAGAATTGGCAATAAGCGTAATAGCATCATCACAGACTCGAAGATCATCCTCGTCAATATAAGTATCATAAATGCGATCTATATGCAGTTCCCGGAGAATAGCGTCATCTATAAACGGCGTACCCTTATAATGACAAAACCCAAGCGCTTCAAAAAAGTCCTGATCAACAATATTGGCGCCGGTGGAAACAATGGCATCAACCATATTGTTGTCAATCATATCAATAATGACCTGCTTCAATCCCGCGCTGATCAGTGAACCCGCGAGAGTAAGAATAACTGCACACTCCTTGTCCTGCTGCATAAGATCCAGAATAGATGCCGCTCTTGCCAGATTCCTTGCCTGAAATGCAGTATCGCTCATCTGGTCGATGAGTGGCACAATATTCAACTGCTTGATATGAATATGGCATACCGGTGCGCTCAGGAACTCCTCTCTGCTGAATCCTGACTGCATAACTGCTCCCGATGCGATTAAATAATAACGAGAATAAAAAAGGAAAGTAAGCTTACTATATCACACACTCAAATTACCGGATGCTGCTTCCTTCCGGATCTGACATGGTTGGGCAAATGAGTATTGTATAGGACTTACTCTCCAAAGGGGCTGGTTTTCGATTTCTTTGTTTCCAACTGAAACGAAAACACTGATATGAAATATACTACATAGTGCGCTGAAAACAAAAAATAAACAAATACCTTTTATCTTTCTTTCAACTGTTATAACTTCCCAAACATCGAAAGCAACGTAAATAGAAAGAAAACAATACGACCCTGCCTGAAACAGCCGCCCTCTTTGCCTGTTGATGCGGCAACAATCATTTTTATGGAAACACAGCGGATTTTAAGCGGAATGCGCCCCACCGGCAAACTCCATCTTGGACATTATACCGGCGCTCTTGAAAGCTGGGTTGAGCAGCAAAATCTGCTTTACGAAAACGGTTCAAGAGTTTATGAAACATACTTTCTCATTGCCGATTACCACAACCTTACAACCTCCCTTGAGACAGGGGAGATCTATAATCATACTCTCGACATGCTGATCGACTGGCTTGCGGCAGGCATTGATCCTGATAAAAGCCCGGTTTTCCGCCAATCGCAGGTCAAGGAACATGCTGAGCTGTTTCTGATTTTCGCCATGCTGATCACCTCGTCGCGCCTCGAAAGAAACCCTACCCTGAAAGAGCAGGTTCGCGATCTGAATATGGAATCAATGACCTACGGCCACCTCGGTTACCCGGTTCTCCAGGCGGCAGATATTCTTCTCTACAAAGGTAATGTTGTGCCTGTGGGTGAGGACCAGATCCCTCATGTTGAAATTACCAGAGAGATTGCGCGTAAATTCAACAACCACTACCCTCACCCTGTGCTCGGAGAGGTCTTTGCTGAGCCCGCCCCAAAAATCACGAAATTCTCACGACTTGTTGGACTCGACGGAAAAGCAAAAATGTCAAAGTCGCTTGGCAATACCATTCTGCTGGCTGACGGGCCTGATGAGGTTCTGAAAAAAATGCGCACGGCGGTAACTGATACCCAAAAAATAAAGAAAAATGACCCCGGACACCCTGAGGTCTGCACGGTGTTCAGTTATCATGCCAAATTTTCTTCTTCTGATCAACTCCTTTCTGTAGAAGAGGATTGCCGTGCGGGGACGCTTGGCTGTGTCGACTGCAAGAAACTCTGCGCAGCGAATATATCGAAGGAACTTGCCCCGCTGATTGAAAAACGTCGCTATTATGAAATGAATATTAATCTTGTTAAAGATATTCTCTTTGACGGTGAGGGAAGGGCGCGAATCATTGCCAAGCATACGATGCAGGAGGTGAGAACAGCAATGAGACTTGGCGAAACAACCTTCTCCACCTTTCACGGAACAGCCACATGTTGAACAACCAAAGACACGCATTTATCTTCGATATGGATGGGGTGCTGACCGATAATATGCGCTTTCATGCTGACTCCTGGGTTCAGCTTTTCAGAGATTTCGGCCTTGAGGGACTCGATGCAGAACGCTACCTGGTAGAAACGGCAGGCATGAAAGGCCTTGACGTACTCCGCTACTTTCTCGACCCGAACATCAGTGAAACTGATGCCGGTCGGCTTACGGAACTCAAGGATTTTCTTTACCGTGTCACTTCTCGCGAGCTTATTAAACCAATGGCAGGGATTGAGGCGTTTCTTGATGCCGCTGAAACCCGGGAAGTACTTCTTGGAATTGGCACCGGTGCCTGTCCGAAAAATATTGATTATGTTCTTGGTATACTGAAATTTACAGAAAAATTCCAGGCTATTGTTGATCCCTTTCAGGTTCCCCGGGGAAAACCCCATCCTGACATTTTTTTACGTGTAGCAGAACTCCTTGATGTTCAGCCTTCTGCTTGTATTGTTTTTGAGGATGCCCTGCCTGGAGTTGAAGCTGCACAAAAGGCTGGCATGCATTGCGTAGCCGTAACGACGACAAACAGTGCCAAAACATTCCGCCATTTCGAAAATATTGTACAGATTATCGACGATTTTACACAGCTTCATCCTGATGATCTTCTTGAAAAGCTCTCCCGAAGAGAACCTGCTACACTAATATAACATATTATGCAAGAATTTTTTCTTCCTGTCATCCAGAGAGCCCTCAGTTCGGCAGGCGTAACCACCGATAAGCCAATCCGTCTTGATCAGCCGTCGGACAAGAAGTTCGGAGACTTTTCAACAAATATAGCCATGCTTGCTGCAAAAGAGTGCAGGCGAAACCCTCGCGAACTCGCGCAGGAGATTATCCCGCATCTGACGTTTCCGCCTGATACTGTTTCCAGAATTGATGTGGCGGGAGCAGGATTCATCAACTTTTATCTTACTCCACTTTTTATCATGCAGTCCGTTGAACAGGTGCTGCATGATAGCGACAATTACGGAAAGGGCATTACTGGCAAAGGGCAAAAAGCTATCGTTGAATATGTGAGCGCAAATCCAACCGGCCCGCTGACCATCGGACGTGGCCGGGGGGGAGTGCTCGGAGACTGTATTGCAAATCTCTTTGAAACACAGGGGTATAAGGTCACTCGGGAGTACTATTTTAACGATGCTGGCCGCCAGATGCAGATTCTCGGGGAATCGGTACTGCTCCGTTATCGTGAGTGCTGTGGCAAAACAATTGAGTTCCCTGCCACCCATTACCAGGGCGAGTATATTGGGGAGATTGCCGAAGAAATGTACCGTGATTACGGAACGTCACTTGCGGAATGCACAGAGGTACAGATATTCAAAAAAAAGGCTGAAGAGATCATCTTCAAATCGATACGCGCGACACTCGAGCGTCTCAGCATCCGCCATGATTCATTTTTCAATGAACACACCCTTTATATTCCCGATAATCAAGGCATAGCCGCAAACCAGAGAGTTATAGACGAACTCAGAAAAAAAGAGTTTATTTCCGAATATGACGGAGCAGTCTGGTTTCTGACAACGAAGCTCAGCCAGGAAAAGGACAAGGTGCTCATCAAATCTTCGGGCGAGCCGAGCTATCGATTACCTGATATTGCCTACCATATCACGAAGTTCGAGCGTGGTTACGACATGATCGTCAACGTTTTTGGGGCTGATCATATCGATGAATATCCAGACGTTCTTGAGGCTCTCAAGATTCTCGGTTATGATACCGACCGGATCAGAATTGCCATCAATCAGTTTGTAACAACAACGGTTGATGGACAAACTCTTAAAATGTCGACAAGAAAAGGGAATGCCGATCTGCTTGACGACTTGATTGATGATGTCGGCGCAGATGCTACAAGACTCTTTTTCATCATGCGCGGCAAGGACTCTCATCTGAACTTCGATATTGAACTGGCAAAAAAACAGTCTAAAGAAAATCCGGTTTTCTACCTGCAATATGCTCATGCACGAATTTGCAGCCTTTTGCGCATGGCTCAGCAGGAAACAGGCTTTGACCCTTCAGACAGTGCTGCTGAGTACCAGTTACTGCGCCAGCTCAGTTCTCCTGCTGAGGTTCAGCTTGGCTTTGCGTTGCTTGACTATCCCGATATGATAAAAACAAGCCTGCGCTTGCTTGAACCACAAAAAATGGTCGAATATCTGCACTCTCTGGCGGAACTTTTTCACCGATTTTATCAGGAGTGCCCCATACTCAAAGCTGAACCAGATATCTGTAACGCGAGGCTTTATCTTTCTTTGGCAACTCGCCAAGTACTGCGCAACGGATTCAGGATTCTTGGCGTTTCTGCCCCTGAGTCGATGTAGAGGAGTGAAGTCAGCGGTAAAGGGCGTGCTCGGTAATGTAACGGTGCAAAGAGGCAGGCACAAGCCTGGAAATAGAGTTACCGGCGCCCGCCACCTCCCTGACCTCGGTTGAGGAAACCGGATATGCAAAATCGATAAATCTTATAGCATCCTTGCAATGTTGGACAGTAGCGGGGGGACAGGGGGGGGGGCTGTTCATCGTCGTTGATGATCTTCTAAACACCACGACATCGCACAGCATAAAAAGCTGCTCACACTCTTTCCACGACGAAAACTCCCTGAAGCTGTCTTCCCCGACAAGCAGGCTCAACCGATCTTGCGTGTAACGTGCATGGAGATAATGCAATAGATCGACAGTATATGATGGTTGCTGTTTTTCAAGCTCCCATCTGCTGACCTCGCAGCAAGGCCCCGTACAATTTATTTCCGATGAAATGAGCTCGGCCATGTGCATTCTGTGACCATCACCTGCCTCGCTGTTCTTCTTGAAGGGATTATTTGATACCGAAATAATCAGCCGGTCAATTTCAAGCAACTCTCTGGCAAACAGGCCGAGAGCAAGATGCCCATTGTGCGGCGGATCGAAAGTACCGCCAAAAACTGCCAGATGCACGATTGTCGTCGTTCAGTTTTTGCAATTCAGGGTGATTTTATCCCTAATCCCCTGCATTTCTTTCCGCTTTTCGGGAAAGAGCTGTAAATATTGATCAAGCGCCAGCCCCGCATCAAACCACTTTTTCCTCTTAATCAGTACATCAATCTTTCCTTCAAGAGCTGGCTGATCATAAATGGTATCAGGATAATGCGCGATAACCTCATCGTAGAAAATTCCTGCTGCCTTATATTTTCCGAGCTGAACATACTGGTGTGCTATAAAAAATGCATTTTTTGCCAATTTCTCTCTCATCGTCCTGATTGCTTTTTCCGAATATTTCAGGCTGTCAATACGGGAATATTGGGTAATTGCCGATGCGTAGTTCTGCTTATAAGATATGTTTTCCGGATTGATCTTCAGCAGCTCCTTCCATGCCTTGACATCGCTGGAAATCTTTGATGAATCAGCCACAGGATAAAGCTCCTGGTAAAGGGAAAACTGCTCTATGGATTTACGTGTATACTGCTGATCGAGCTCAAAATGTGGAGAAAGCTGTTCATAGGACTTTGCAATCATAAACTGGGATGTTCTTGCATAGGGTGAAGAAGAAATCTGTTGCACCCGCGAATACATATCGGCTGCCAGCATATAGTCACCAGAATGATAATAAGACTGTCCAAGAAGGTACTGAACATCACCCTCAAGCGCAGTTGCACGAACGGTAAAAAGCAATGATTCCAGCTTGAGAATAGCCGCAGAATAATCTCCTTTTTCATACAGCTTCACCGCTCTTGAATAACCCTCATTAACAAGAGAATCAGCTTTTGTTTCAGGCTTTGAGGAGGAGCAGCCGGAACTCATGAGTAACCCTATTGCAAAAAGCATCAGTGCTGAACGTGAAAAAAATCTGTACCCCAACATATAATAACTCCATTATTCTTTTTTTAAAAAAAAGAGAACACGCAAAAGCTCAAAAAGACAGAGCGACAACGATACTATGAGCGAAAAATACCTGTGGAGCTTAGGGGAGTCGAACCCCTGACCTTCTCATTGCGAACGAGACGCTCTACCAACTGAGCTAAAGCCCCGATAATGATGCTACAAATTTTTAGCGCTGCCTGCAAATACAATAACTTAAAAAAGACAAAAAAATAGCCTGCAAAAGAGCAGGCTAATGACTGTTAAAGCCGTTAAAAAATTGCTCCTCTCATACCTTTTCAGACACAAGAGCCTGCCTGAGCATCTGAAGCTGGTGACTTATAGTACCATCATAAATCGTATCGCCAATTTTCACGGAAACCCCGCCAATAAACTCCTCATTGACAGACAATTTTTGCCGAATTTTCTTTCCGGTAAAAACCGCAAGCCTGTTCTCCAGATCATTGGACTGTTCAGCAGAGAGCTGAACCGCGCTGACAACATCGACATTGATCACCCCCCGTTTTTCATCAAGAAGGATTTGAAACTCATCAATGATTTGTGGAAGGAGGCCTGCGCGTTTTTTTTGGGCCACCAGCTTCAAAAACAAGAACATTTTATCCCCGACCAACCCATTAAAGATCTCTTCAAGAATATGGATCTTCTTGTCGCCCTTCACCAGAGGACTGCGCAAAGCATGGACAAGATCACGTGAATTGTGAAGAACATCCCTTATTACGTTCAGCTCTTCGACAATTTGATCGAGAAAATTACCCTCTTCAGCGGCTGAAAAGAGAGCTGCGGCATATCGACGACTTGCAATTAATGTTGACATGACTTGGGCAGTTTTCAGTTACGTTTTGTTGAAAAATCCTGAATCATGCTGTTAACTATCTTTTTCTGCATATCAGCATCAAGAGCGGTCTTGATAATTTTTTCAGCACCCTTGACGGCAAGATCAGCAACTTCATTCCTCAGCACATCGAGTGCCCGGCGTTTTTCCTGCTCTATTTCATCCTTAGCCGAGGCAATCATTTTTTTCGCCTCACTTTGAGCCTTTTCCGTGATATCAGCGCGAAGCTTTTCTGCATAGTCCTTCCCTTCGCGAAGAATCCGGTCGGCTTCAGCATCAGCTTTCGAAAGCAGTTCCCTGTTTTTAAGCAGAATAGCTTCAGATTCATCCTTGGCCTGAAGAGCACGATCAATAGATGACTGAATTCCCGTTTCCCTCTCCTGAAGAGCCGTGAGGATAGGACCCCATGCAATCTTCTTCAGAATAAGCATTACAAGAATAAATGTTATCGCAGTCCAGAAAATAAGGCCGGGTTCCGGGCTCAAAAGACTACCGGCAAGAAGTATAACTCCTGACGTAAGCATGAACAATGTTTCCGTTAACGATTAATAAAACCCGATAACGGCTTGGGGAAATAAGCCGCAATCGGGATATCTTCTCTATCGAATCTGCAGAGCACTCGCAATCTTACTTAAGAGCAAGAAGCACGCAGATAACTTCGCCGAACAGAGCAACACCTTCGATAAGTGCTGCAGCAATAATCATGGTAGTACGGATATCCGCAGTCGCTTCAGGCTGACGAGCAACACCTTCAGCCGCAGAGGCTGCTACGTTACCAATACCAAGACCTGCTCCGATAACAGCAAGACCAGCACCAATACCGGCGCCTAAATAACCCAATCCTAAACCTTCCATCTTGTAATTACCCCCGTTTATTTTTTTTGTAAGTTTTCATTAAAACCAGTCAATAAAAAAGCCTGAAAATAAGAGTTATTCTTTGATAATCCTTACCCCATTTTAATGTGAGGCAACTTCCGCCTCATGCTCCTCATGTCCTTCATGAGCAGAAGCAAGCCCTATAAACAGTGCAGAAAGCATCGTAAAGATAAATGCCTGAAGAAAAGCGACAAAAAGCTCAAGCAGATATATAAATATCGAGAACGGAACCGACATGACGACTGCGACGATATAGCTTTTAAGAATAAAGCTGATAAAGATCAGACTGAGGATAACAATGTGACCCGCCGTCATATTGGCAAACAACCGTATAGTTAGAGCAACCGGTTTGGTAAACAATCCGATAAATTCAATCGGAATCATAATAATCCAGAGTGCAGGATGAGTTCCTCCCGTTAGATGCGCAAGGTACCCCTTGATGCCATGGGCTTTCAAGGCCGCAATCTGTGTAAGGAAAAAAGTAAATGTGGCTAGCGTCAGCGTTACATTGATATTACCAGTAGCGGTTGCACCGTAGGGAACAAGTCCCATAAGGTTGCAGAGCAGAATAAAAAAGAAAACCGTCAGCAGGTACGTGAGATACTTTTCATATCCCTTCCCGATATTGGCTTTAGCTACATCAGTGCGGATAAATTCAACCAGAGCCTCCATAGCGTTGACCAGCCCCTTGGGAGCCTGGCGGGCACTCATCTTTTTATACTTGCCGCCGACTATGGAAAATATTCCTATAAGAATTCCCGATACAACCCAGAGCATCACCACATGTTTGGTGATTGAAATATCATATCCTCCCACCTTTATTTCGGGAAGCTCAACGCTGCCAAAAGGAGGGAAAGAAAATACCCTGTTATTAAGAATATGATGCATGATCACATCACCAGCCTTTTCCTCTTCAGGAGCCGCCTGTGCCCTATGTGCAGCCTCAATCGCGGGAGCCGCAACGACCTCATTTCGGGAAACTCTCGGCAACTGTTCAGTAGAAGCGGCTGCTATACCGTAACCATTGAGAAGAAGAGGCACAAGAACAGCGAAAACCTTGAGAAGAGCCTTAGGCTTTAGAACGTTTATCCGTTTCATGCAGTATTCTTTTTCTGTTTGTTTTTCGTTTGATACCCGAGAATCTCAACAATCACATAGATACAGTAAAAAGCAAAAAATGAGAACACAAAATCACTGATAACAGCCAGTTGTCTGACAAGAACTACCGCAATAAGCACCATCATCAAAAGCAACCGAACCATAAGTCCGCCGAACACAACTTTGGTGAAAACGACTGACTCCTTATCAAGAGCATACTCAAAAAGCAGGTACCCTACAACAGTATTAGATACAACCATTATCCACGCAAGAAACACTGAATATCGGTCGGTAGCACCCGGATCAAGAGCAAAAAAAATTATCGCCCATAAAATGACGGATAAGATACACAACTTAATAAAAAATTCAAACAACGGCTTCATAAGAACTGCTTCTTTCTTGATAAACAACTGTAATATCCGCAAAGATGCCCTATTTTTTTTTGTTTGCCTCCCGAACAACCTTCATGAGCACCAGCGCCATACCAAACATGCCGAGCACAACTCCAGCCAGAAGCAGCAATGGCGACGTGCCAAACTTGCCATCTGCCCAATATCCCGCCAACACAAAAACTGCGAAGCTTACTGCTATCTGCAGACCAATACCCATGTAATCGGACATCGCCCGAACAGAACGACCGAACTGATCTGAAAACCTCTCTTCATCAGGCTTTGTCATCAATGAGCATCCTTGTTTATTTTCAGACCTGCAAGCACATTCGGCAAATAAAGAAGGTAACCAAGGCTGCCGTGATTATCGTGTTGTGAACCTTAAGATAATACTACTTCCTGAAATAATGAATCCATTTACAGGTAATTCTCCCGCCGATGGTTAACGACATTAAAATAAATCATATTTTTTCTGTATAACTGGATTTATAAAAAATGCAGTCCCTATTAGGCACGACAACAACGAATAATTCAGTAGGCTCAGAATGATACCGAAATATATCGTACCAAACCGCTTTCGCCTGCACCCAGGGCTCATCGCACTGCAGAGCACAAGAATAGGAGGTATAAGCAACGATGAGTATTCCTCCCTGAACCTCGGAATCAATACCGGGGATAGTGTAGAACTGGTTTATGAAAACACCCGGCTTCTGTGTGTTGCTTCAGGAATTAATCCAGAACAATTGGTCAGCTCTGATCAGGTACACGGCACCGACATACTTTTTGCAGAAAACCCGGGACGATACCAGGGTTATGATTCTCTTATTACAGACAAAAAAAATCTCTGCCTGTGCATCTTTACCGCAGACTGCTATCCAGTGCTGATCTACGACCCCCAGCATAAAGCTTCCGGAGCGTGTCATGCCGGTTGGAAAGGTACTGCAGGGCTGATTGTAGTAAAAACCCTTGCCGCAATGAAACATCGCTTTCAATCATTACCGGCTGAGTGCCTTGCTTATATAGGAACAGGAATTTCGGCCAACGCATACGAAGTGGACAAGGAAGTTGCAAAAGAGTTCCCGCCTGATACCAGTACGCGCTCCCCTTTTTCAGCGGATGAAGAAAAATATCTTCTGGATCTTGGCTTGGCTAACTACCGGCAACTGCTTGCATCAGGAATACCGGCATCGAATATTGAAAGATCTCCGTTCTGCTCATTCGGCGACAAAGACCTTTTCTTTTCCTACCGACGCGACCAGGGAAAAACCGGTCGCATGGTTTCCCTGATCGGAGTCTGTTCTCGCTGAGGTCTGTTACATAAAGCTCTTTCCATAAGAGCCGTAGAGTGCATGAGCCTGACGGCATATCTCCTCCCTGAAATCGGGATGGGCTATACTGGCAAGAGCTTCCGCTCTCTGCCTGAGATTTTTGCCATGCAGATTAACAATACCATGCTCGGTAACCACATACTGCACATGAGCCCTGGTGGTAACAACACCTGCCCCCGGCTTAAGCTGTGGAACAATCCTCGACAAGCCGTTTTTCGTGGTTGACGGCAATGCAATAATAGGCTTCCCTCCCTTTGAAAGGGCAGCTCCCCTTATAAAATCCATCTGACCGCCAACACCGGAAAAATATTTCTGCCCGATGGAGTCCGCACAAACCTGGCCGGACATGTCGATTTCAAGGGCACTGTTAATAGCAGTTACCCGTGGATTTTTCCTGATCTCCCGTGTATCATTGACATAATCGGAAGGAAGCATTTCCACAAGAGGATTATCATCAACAAAATCATAGAGCCTTCGGGTGCCAACCAGAAAGCTTGCTACGATGATCTCCCGGTGACTCCGTTTTTTGCTTCCGTTGATGACCCCTTTTTCCACAAGTTCAACCACACCGTCAGAAAACATTTCAGAATGAATCCCCAGATCCCTGTGACCGGAAAGCGCCGCAAGGGTTGCGTCAGGAATTGCACCTATGCCCAACTGAAGCGTGGCGCCATCCTCGACAATGGAGGCAATATGACGGCCTATCCTGATCTCAATATCACTCAAGACGTGAAGGGGAGTTTCAGGCAGGGGATCATCCACGTCAACCATTGCGTGAATCTTGCTTATATGAAGCATCCCTTCCCCATGGGTACGGGGCATGTTCGGATTCACCTGGGCGATAACCACCTTCGCAGCATGCACTGCCGCCAGAGTAGCGTCTACAGAAACTCCGAGAGAACAATATCCGTGGCGATCAGGAGGAGAGACATGGACAAGAGCAACATCAAGCGGCAGAATCCCGTTATAAAAAAGCGATGGAACATCGCTGAGAAAAACCGGAATAGCATCTCCATCACCGCCCTGAACCGACTTGCGAACATTTTTTCCTACAAACAATGCATTCAATCGGAAGCTTTCGCGATATTCGGGTCTGGCGTATGGTGCATCTCCCTCAGTATGAAGACTGACAATTTCAACATTTTTTAACTGGTCAGCCCGACCAACCATGGCTTCAATCAACCGTTGCGGCGTTGCTGCTGCTGTATGCAAAAAAACCCTGTCTCCCGACTTGATTCTTGCTACCGCATCTTCTGCGGAAAGCGTCTTATAGCTCATAAACCTCTTTTAATTTCCGTTGTTTTTCCGGCGAAGATATGCCGGTGTATCTGATAAACCTTTCTGAATTTTGTCTTCATGCTCTGCTCTTTCTCCTGCAAGCGACGGATTTTGATCAACATCCTGAGCTGGATTTTTCCTTAGACCGACCTCATGAGGATCATGAATTGATAACTGTCTTCTGATATAAGCAGGAATCCGCAAATCCTCCTCCTTCCGTTCAGGAGCAAGAGAGGCGGTCTGGCGAACGGATGCGTGAATCTGCCCAGGCCTCATGCCCGGTATTTGGGCAACAGGATGGCGGACTGCCGGAATCTTTCCGTCGTCACGATCCTTTCTCTTGAAACCAGTGACAATAACGGTAACCCTGATCTCTCCTGAAACCTGAGGCTCGTCGACATAACCATTGATAATTTTTGCATCACTGCCGACCTGCTCTTCAATATAGTTCATGGCATCCGACATGTCGCGCATGGTAACCTCGCCGGTAATGTTGACCAGTACCCCTTTGGCGCCCTTTATCGACACGCCCTCAAGAAGAGGACTGTTGATGGCATCCGATGAGGCCTTCATTGCCCTGCGTTCACCTGCTGCTGCAGCAGAACCCATAACAGCATCGCCCGCTCCGGACATGATGCTCCGCACATCGGCAAAATCTACATTAACATGCCCGTGACGGGTAATAATGTCAGCAATGCCTTTGGCTGCCCTGTAGAGAACATCGTTCGCCATGTTGAATGCTTCAGTGGCGCTGACTCCCTCTTCCGCAATACTCAGAATCTTTTCGTTTTCGACAAGAATAAGGGTATCAATATATTTTCTCAGTTCGGCGATACCTCCATCAGCAATCTTCGACTTTACCTGGCCTTCAAAGTTAAACGGCCTTGTCACCACACCAATGGTAAGAATGCCCATATTTCTGGCAATTGAGGCAATTACGGGCGCTGCACCTGTACCGGTGCCTTTACCCATACCTGCAGCAATAAAAACAAGATCAGCACCTCGAAGCTGAGCCGCAATAATTTCCTTGTCATCTTCGGCTGCCTGACGACCTTTGGCAGGATCTGCTCCGGCACCTAACCCGCTCGTTGCCTTTTTGCCGATCTGCACTCTGAGAGGCGCCTTCGAGTTCAGAAGCGCCTGACGATCGGTATTAAACACAATATATTCAACACCGCTTATTTTTCGGTCAATCATATTATTAACCGCATTGCCGCCGCAACCCCCAACGCCAACAATCTTTATGGTAACCCCTTTGCCCTGGTCACTGTCAAACAGGCCAGGATCCAACTCAAATGCCATTGCTCATTTCTCCACTTTAAAACGCTCTTGTTAGCTCGCTCATCACAGATTATCCCAAAATTTCTTCATTCGATCAACAATTTTTTTCCCTGCAGGACTTTGCTCCTGCACCACAGGCTCTTCCTGAACGCTTTCAGGCGCCTCAGCAGGCAGAACCTCTGCTGTCGAAGCAAAACTGTGATTAACTGAAAGGTTATTCTGAAATGCATGGGCAACAAGACCCATCACGGTTGCATACATAGGATTGTTGACTGACCCCTTGATCCCGCCGGATACCCCTTCCGGATAGCCGATACGAATATCAAGACCAAGAACATCCCGGGCAAGCTCTTCGGCTCCCGGCAGAAGCGAACCACCTCCCGTTATAATTGCTCCTGCATTGAGGTATTCGTAATAGCCGGACCGCTTGACCGAGTCCCGCACCAATTCCAAAATCTCCATCATCCTGGCTTCAATAATCATCGTCAGTGAGCTTTTTGGAACTGATTTTTGAGGGCGACCTTCGATCCCCTCAATAAGCAGTTCCTCATCCTCGCCGCTGAGCTTGGTGTATGAGCAACCATGCTTTATTTTCAGCTCCTCGGCAACCTCATAAAGAGCCTTCACTCCATGAGCAATATCATGAGTAACATCATTGGCTGCAACCTTGATGACCTCTGAATAACGGATAGCCCCGTCAATATAGATGGCGACCTCCGTAGTTCCCCCGCCGATATCAATAACAACTACCCCGCTTTTTTTCTCACGCTCTTTCATGACTGCCATGCCAGAAGCTACTGGCTCAAAGGTAACTGCACTGATTTCCAGGCCCGCCTTCTCGACACACTGCCTGATATTGCGGATCTTTGTTCTCAAACCGACAACAATATAGGCACTGCCTCTCATAGTAGTTCCGGCCATACCTATCGGGTCTAGAAGCCCATCCTGATCATCAACGATGAATTCCTGGGGAATGACATGAATAATTTCATGATCGATATCCAGATACCGGATATTGGTTTTGGCCTTTTCCAGAAACCGTTTCACATCAGACTCATTGACAATCCCTGTCTGATTGATACTGATTTCCGAATTACTATGAATACAATGGACATGCGCACCGGAAATCCCGACATTGACTCCGTGGATACGGATAGATGACTCCCGTTCAGCATCCGCAACAGCCGCCCGGATAGAAGCTACCGTTTTATTAATATTCACCACTGTTGCCCGTTGAAGACCATCGGAATTAGAACGTCCTTTGCCAAGCACGTTGAGTTTTCCTATTTCATCTTTTTCAGCAACAACAACACACACCTTGGTTGTTCCAATATCAAGACCTACTGCAATATTGCTTTTCAGCATCGTTCTATACTTGCATAATTTTCATGGAGAAATATCCTGCGGCTCCTGTGGAGATACAAGATCCGTGGTAAAAATCCTGTCTCTAAACCTCAGATCCACAGTGTCATAACATCCAAAACCTTTTTTTGAAATGACCTTTTGCCAGAATATCTCAAATTTTTTCAACTTTTCCTTGAAGTTACCGTCATTACCAATAATAAAACGGGTAGGAGCCTGGACGGCATTGTACCATGTCATATTGTTGCCTGCAAGATGAAGTTCGCGAACAAGCATGCTTGCGTACTCTGTCTTTGACAACGCCTCAAGAAACTGCAGGATCAATGCAACATCACGACTATCGATTTGCTGCAGGCCATTCCGTGCCGTTTTCAGACGGTTTATTGCTGCAATTTCAAGCAATTTCGGAAAACGTTCTACAATCACTGGTTTCCATGGAAGAAGAAATCCTTCACGATCAATAACCTTCCTTTGACCGTCAATTTCTGTTAAAGCAATCGGCACACGCTCTAAAACCCTGACGCGGACGATACCGTTCAGCTCTTTGCTGATCACAGCATCCCTGAGATAGGGAATAACCATAATCCTCTGTTTCAGCTCTTCAGCATCAATCTCCTGCAGATTTCTGCCTTTATAATCCTTGATTCGTAATAAAAGCTCTTTGTCATCAATAATCGAGGCCCCGTCAACAACAAAATCCCTGACAACCAACTCTTTTTTCCAATGCGAGGCAACAGAGACTAAGCCCGCTAGAACGGCAATCACCATCATCAAAATAAATAACAGCGCAAACCAGTTGCCCCCCTCAGAAGGAGAGGCAACATCGCTCCGAATTTCCTCACCATCCGGCAGAGCTCCGGGATATTCATGGTATTCGGAATCAGACATAACTGATCGATCCGGACTGCCTGCAGAATTCGGCAACTCTCGAAGCAAGATGAGTAATATCACCAGCGCCCATGAAAAGCAGCATGTTTCCGTTGGCTGAATAACTCTGGAGTGCGGTAAAAAGCGCCTCCATGTCTGCAATAAACTCAACATGCCTGCATCCTGCCTTCCATACAGCAGCAGCAACCAATTCCCCGCTTACAGCCGGATAGTCAACGGCCTTTTCACGTGCAGGATAGACATCGGCAACATAAACAACATCGGCCCGTGAAAGCGCCCAGCCATACTCGTCAGCAAATTCTATGGTTCGGGAAAAGAGATGCGGTTGAAAAACAGCGACTACTCTGGTATCAAGCCATCCACTTTTAGCGGCCTTGACGGTAGCCTTGACTTCCGAAGGGTGGTGAGCGTAATCGTCCACAACCATAAGCCCTGCACCATTATCGTACTTCACCTGAAACCTTCTTCTCATGCCGCTGTAGCGGCCAAGACCGACAATCAGCCGGTCAGGCAGTATCCCAAGTTCAAGGCCCGCCGAAAAAGCGGCCAATGCATTGAGCACATTGTGTCGGCCCGGCACGTTGATGCAAACATCAGGGTACTCTCGTCCATAAGCCTGAATCGTAAAGCTAGTATGATTTTTTGCAAAAACCATATCTGATGCCATTACATTCGCAGACTCCTCAATACCGAACGTAGTATAGAGACGATTGAGAGAAGGAATAATCTTCCTGATCTCCGGCCAGTCAACACAACAGATCACCCGTCCATAAAAAGGAACCTTGTTGGCAAAGGCAATAAATGCCTGTTTCAGCTCATCAAGTGTCCCATAAGTGTCCATGTGCTCAGACTCAAGGCTGTTGACGATGACAATGGTCGGGGTAAGCTTCAAAAAAGCACGATCATATTCATCGGCTTCGATAACCATGAATTTCCCCTCACCGACAACCGTACTCCCTTTCAGATAGTCCGATATACCACCAATCATGACGGTCGGCGATTCACCCGATTCAATCAGCATGGTGGCAATCATTGCTGTAGTCGTTGTCTTTCCATGAGTGCCGGAAATACATATTCCATACTTATAGCGCATAAGCTCTCCAAGCATCTCATCCCGCTTGATGACAGGAATGCCTGCCTTTTCAGCCGCAATAATCTCTATGTTTTCTTCCGGCCTGATGGCCGAGGAGTAGACAACAACATCGCATGAAGCTACCTGTTCGGCACGATGCCCCCTGTATATTATTGCTCCATGCTCGGTAAGTTTGTCGGTCACCTCGCCTGAGGAAAGATCAGAACCTGAAACACGGAAACCCGACTTCAGGAGCAGTTCCGCGATAGCACTCATCCCTGCGCCGCCTATCCCTACAATATGAACGCTTTTTGTTGTTCCCAATTCCATTATAAGTCCTCTCCGTTAATATTATTCTGCAAGACTGATGATTCGCCGGGCAAGTTGACAGGATGCGTCGGGATGAGCCAGTTTTCGTGATGCTGCACCCATATTTTTCAGCCTTTCAGCATCATGCAGCAACTCAAAAATAGTGGCTGACGAGACATCCTCTCCGAGACGGTCATCGTCAACAACTATGGCTGCCCCATTGTCTACAAGCGCCCGTGCATTATGGCGCTGATGGTCGCCTGTGGCATAAGGATAGGGAACAAGAACCGAAGGCTTGCCAAGATTTGTCAGCTCGGCAAGAGATGAAGCTCCTGCCCGGCAAAGAACAAGATCTGCCGCGCTGTATGCCGCACCCATATCTTCAATATAAGGCGCAATCCAGAGATACGGGGAGGGCGACACAAGCCCCTTGAGACGCTCAAAATCAAGCGCTCCGGTCTGCCATACAAGATTTGCTGACGCGGTAATCTCGCTGAGCCGCTGAAGCACAGCGTTGTTTATCGAACGAGCTCCCCGGCTCCCGCCAAAAACAAGAAGAGTAGGACGTGCTTCGTGCAAACCGAAATGGCTCCTTGCAACAGACGCCTCCAGCAGCTCAAAAGAGCGGGCAGGATTGCCAGAAACAAAGATTCGTTGAGTTTTTGGAAGAAACCTGCGAGCTTCCTCAAAAGAGAGATGCACTTCACTGGCAAGCGCTGCAAGCAGTTTTGTCGTTACTCCGGGGAAAGCATTCTGTTCCTGAATGAGTGTTTTTTTTCCCATGAGCTGCGCCGCAAAAAGAAGAGGCGCACTGACAAATCCACCGGTACCGACAACAACATCGGGAGCTTCCCGCCGGACAAGAGAAACCGCACGGCCCAGAGCCCCTGAAAAATCAGCAAGAACACCGATGTTCGCAATGAGATTGACCAGCAAACGCCCTCTTTTCAAGCCTCTGACCGGAATAAGGTGCAGCCGGAAGCCAAGCCTTGGGACTTCAGTCGCCTCGATACCGCCGGTCGTGCCGGCAAATGAAATTTCGACATTGGGCAGCAGCTTCCTGAGTTCTACGGCCATGGCTACAGCCGGATAGAGATGGCCGCCAGTTCCTCCCCCGGCAAAAAGTACTTTCATACATTTCTCCCACCAGTAACATCGGAGAGCACACCCCTTTCAATTACGTTTTTTTTATGCCGCGATATACTCATAAGAATACCTACCCCAAGAGAGTTAAACAGGAGAGCTGTACCTCCATAGCTGATAAAAGGCAACGCGACACCAGTGGTTGGCAGGAGATGACAGGCAACCGCAATATTAACAAAAGCAAAAAGAGTAATCGCCAGAGTGATACCACTTGCTACATATTTCCCAAAATTATCAGGAGCATGCTTGGCTATGATAAGACCACAAACAAAAAATCCTGCAAACAGCGCGATGACGGCAACAGCCCCGATAAATCCGTACTCCTCCCCGATAATGACAAAGACAAAATCGTTATAGGAGAGAGGCAGATAGAGCTCCCGTTGCTTGCTCGCTCCGATACCAAGCCCAAAAAGTCCGCCGTTGCCAAGGCCGATCAATGCCTGCACGACCTGATAGCTCAACCCTTTTTCATCTCCGCTTGTAAATGAGAGTAGACGGGCAACACGATAGGGAGCTGCAATGGCAAAAACAGCCGCAACAGGAATAAGCAGCGATGCGGTCGCCAGAAGATGGCGAATATTCACACCACCAATAAACATTAGGGTAAACCCTATTACGGCAATAAGCGACGCAGTACTGAAGTTCGGTTCAAGGGCCACAAGGGCAACGACAGTCATCAGAAGGATGAGCAGGGGATAATAGGAGTTATTGAGATCCTTTATATACGCCTGTTTTTCACTGATAAGCCTCGAAAAATGAAAGATAATGGCATACTTGGCAAAGTCGGATACCTGAAATTTGAGCGGCCCAAAGCCTATCCAGCGTGCAGCCCCCGAAATAAGACCAACCGCTTTCATGGCAAGAAGCAGGGTAAGGAGAACAATACCGGAAAAAAGAATAATCTTGCTGGTCTTCCAGAACACATGATAGTCAATCATTGCCACCAGCACAATGGTAGCTGTTCCAAGTACTGCAAAGGTAAGCTGACGCCACAGGAAATACTCGGAGTTTGAATACTTCGTTACCGCCCATCCTGCTCCGCTGCTGTAGACAATGACAATACCTATGCACATGAGAAGAGAGACAATAAACATCAGTAATTTACCGGCAATAACCTTGCCGCGTGAAGAGGGTGAACGCACCTCATGGGAGGAAAGCTCTTCAAAAGCGGGAAGAGAGTCGGTATTCTTCATAACGGTAAGCGATGCACGCATTGTTTAAAACACTGGCCGCGCTCCTCAAAATTCTTGAACATGTCAAAACTTGCGCATCCAGGAGAAAAAAGCACAGTCTGCCCGGGCAGGACGGCCTCACTGGCAAACAAAACAGCCTCTTCGAGTGAAGCTGCCACTTTAAGGGCAACAATCCCATCAAAGAAAGATGCTATTTTAGCCTTTGACTCTCCTATTGCAATGAGCAGAGAGACCTTGTTCCGTACCAGATCAGCAATTGAGTCATAATCGTTGCCTTTATCCCTTCCGCCAGCAATAAGCAACGCTGTCGAGGGCACCGCCTCAATGGCCTGCCGCATCGCATTGATGTTAGTTGCTTTTGAATCATTAACCCAGTCAGCTCCATTAATCGTCTTAACAAATTCCTGACGGTGTTCAACGCCCCTGAACTCCCTGAGAGCAGAACAAATAGAATCGTTCTTGATACCCAACGCCCTCGCTGCAGCTACGGCCGCAAGCACATTTGAGATATTGTGCCGTCCCCGAAAACTTTTTTTCAGAAACTCTGATGTTCCCAGGAGCCGCTCTTCTCCACTGGCCTGGCGCACAACAATCGAATCACCGTCAAGCAAAACCAGACGACGATCAACGCCTCCCTCAGGGGCTGGCTCCTTGCCAAAAGGAAGAATACTAAAAGGAAATCGATCCGCAGCCCCGCTGAAATGGGCCCTGAGCAAAGAGTCATCCGAATTGTAGACAAGGGTATCATTCCCGCTCTGGTTCATAAAAATCCTGAACTTCGCATCAGCATACAGCTGCATATCATGTTCATAGCGGTCGAGATGATCCGGCGAAATATTGGTAAGAACAGCAACATCAGGCCTGAAAGTAAAGCACCGCTCGAGTTGGTAACTGCTCAGCTCTACAACCGCTACATCTGCGGAGTTCATCTCGCGCACCATCGAAGCAAACGGCACGCCAATATTACCGACACTGTATGAGCGATACCCCTGCTGAAGACCATCCTCTTCACAGATTCGGTGAACCAGGGTAGCTGTTGTTGTTTTACCATCAGTACCGGTAATGCCTACAATGCGTGCCTTGCAGAAACAGCTCGCTATTTCAATTTCGCTGTAAAGCGGAATCCCTCGTGCCTGCATGGTTTTCACCACCAGTGCAGAAGGTGGAATACCGGGGCTGATGATACAAAAATCCGCATCGCAGACGTTCTCAGAATGCCCCGCCTCTTCGAATCGTATCTGTTTCTCCTGAAGGGACAAAACCTCTTTTTCGCCAATCCTGCCGAGTTCACTGAGCAATACCTCCGCACCTTCACGTTTAAGCAGCTCCGCAGCGGCAATACCGCTCTTGCCAGCACCAATGATCGATACTCTTTTACCCGTTACATCCATAGCCGTTATCTGAGTTTTAAGGTCATGAGACTGGCCAGAAAAAAGAGAATGGTCAAAATCCAGAACCTTATCACGATTTTTTGTTCAGCCCATCCCTTCAACTGAAAATGATGATGAAGGGGGGCCATCAAAAAGATTCTCTGTCCCTGACCGTACCTCATTTTCGTATACTTGAAATAGAGCACCTGCATAGAGACTGAAAGCGCTTCAAGAAAAAATATACCTGCAATCAACGGCAGAAGCAGCTCCTGCTTGATCAAAAGAGCAATAACAGCAATAGCACTCCCAAGCGCAAGAGATCCGGTATCACCCATGATAATTTCAGCCGGATTGGAGTTGAACCACAAAAAGCCGACACAGGACATGACAATAGCCATGCTGACCACGGCAACCTCTCCCCCTCCCGGAATAAACGGAATATTAAGGTACACTGCATAGACCGCATTTCCTGCAAGGTAGGAAAAGCCCCCGAGACCCATGACCACTATAGCTGAACTTCCGGCCGCAAGTCCGTCAAGCCCGTCGGTCAGGTTTACCGCATTCGATACCGCCGTAATAATAAAAATAACGATCGGTATATAAAAAAAACCGTAGTCAAGAGTCAGATGCTTGAAAAACGGCACGGTTGTCGTCGAAAGCAGTACCGAAAACGCAGGATCAAACCAGGTGTAGGTACCTATCACCAAGCCAAGAGAGAGTTGCCCTATAAGCTTGTAGCGCGCCGAGAGCCCCCCCTTGATTTTTAACACCACCTTTCGGTAGTCATCAATGAAGCCGATAACGCCCATCCACAAAATAGCGAGCATGATCAGCCAGACATGAGGATCATTGAATTTTGACCAGAGCAACACGGAAAGTTCTATGGAAAATATAATGAGCAGCCCACCCATAGTGGGAAGTGACTTTTTCTTTTTATGTTCCGGTGGCGCCTCTTCCTTTATCGGTTCAATAAACCGGGCCTTCAGATATCTGATGAGTCCGGGACCGGCAAAGAGAGTAATCAGCAACGCTGTAATCGCCGCAGCACTTGCCCTGAAGGTAAGATACTCGATAACACGAAGTACGGGAAAGTGGAAAATATTGTTGATGTACTTCAACAGATAATAAAGCATACCGTATTTATTCTTCCCTTGTTATGGTTCTTGCAGTAATAAGAGACTCGACAACCTGTTCAAGCTTCATGCCCCGGGATCCTTTGAAAAGCACGACGTCATCCTCATGGAGCAGAGCGAGCAATTGCGCCAAAAGTTGTTCGCGACTTTCGAAATGGCCTCGGAAAGCACCTGGAGCTTCCAGACCGATAAGTCGGGCCTTGTCGCCAAAAGTAAGCAATATATCAACCGGTCGCTGCTGAATATAACGGCCAATAGTATCATGTTCAACATCTCCCGCCGCGCCGAGTTCAAGCATATCGCCCAGAACAGCAACCCTTTTACCTCCACACGGCATATCACAAAGCGCCTCGATTGCCTGTCGCATGGAGTCTGAATTGGCATTATAGGTGTCATTAAGAATCCTGAGGCCAAATGAGTCAACGACCTCAAGCCGTTTCCAGCCAGGAGCGGGAATGAGACGCTCAAGCCCTTCACGAATCTGCAAAAGTGAAAGTCCGAAATGGGACCCGACTGCGGCTGAGGCAACAGCGTTGATGACATTGTGCCTGCCTGTAAAATTCAGAATAATCTTTTCGCTGCCTGTAGCCGTACATAAATGAAAAGAGAGACGACCATCCTGTTCCACAAAAATCTCTCTGGCCCAACAGATATGATCAGGACTTTCCGACGTGCCGTAACAAAAACTCCCTGCAAGCCCTGCGCCAGCATCCCTGAGCCGCAGATCATCGTTGTTGATGAACGCAATACCCCCGTTCCGGCGCACATAGTCGTAAAGCTTTGTTTCAGCAGCGGCGACACCGTCAAGATCAAGAAGAAACTCAAGATGTTCATGACCAATATTGGTCAGAAGAGCGTGGGTTGGTCTGGCAATGTCGGCAAGCAAGGCCATCTCTCCCGGATGATTGATCCCCACCTCGACAACAGCAATGCCTGTATCGCGCTGGAGTTGCAGCAGAGTAAGAGGAACTCCGAGATGATTGTTCCGGTTCCCCTGGCTCACCGTAACATTGTAACCAGTTCCAAGAACCGCAGCAACCATCTCCTTGGTCGTAGTTTTCCCATTACTGCCGCCGATAGCCACAACAGGAACAGAAAAAGTGCTCCGATACATCGTTGAGAGACGCTGCAAACCAGCAACAGGATCGGTAGTGACAAGAAAACCTTTCCCGGGCGGCGGCTTCGGAAAGCCTTCTGCTTTATACCACTCACGACTCACCATAGACCAGGATGCGCCGTTATCAAAGACCGTCCGGATATAGCTGTGGCCATCCGTTCTCTCACCCTTCAGTGCAATAAAAATACCGCCGTCAGTAATCTCTCTTGAATCAATAACAACTTTTGGCTCAACAATCTCCAGAGAGGGGGGGACCGCCCCGGCGACAACAACCTCTCCGAAATCCCTGAAATCATTGATATTCAAAACACCTTTCACTTTGGTTTTCTCTCCTTCTCCAGATATCCGGCACCGTTTTCCTGCAAACATTGTCGTAAAATATCCCGATCTGAAAAATAATGTTTATGCCCGGAAATCTCCTGAAACTTTTCATGCCCTTTGCCTGCTACAAGAAGAACATCTCCCTGCTTGAGCATCGAGACCGCAGCCCTTATGGCTTCAGACCGGTCGCTGATCCTCCTGTAACGGCTGCCGGTGATGCCCCGCTCAATTTCATCAAGAATCAGCTCAGGATCCTCATCTCTGGGATTATCAGCAGTAATAATGACCTCATCGGCCGTTTCAGAGGCGATACGCCCCATTTCAGGGCGTTTTAAGCGGTCTCGGTTGCCCCCGCACCCAAAAACCACAATGAGACGAGACCTTTCAGGCTTCAAGCTACGCAAGGTATCAAGTGCCTTGAAAAGTGCATCCGGAGTATGAGCATAATCAACAAAAACAGAGCCCCCCTGACTCCTGTCACCGATTCTTTCCATGCGCCCCTCAACTGTGGAAATCTCCGAAAGAGAACGACAGATCACTTCGGGGGCAAGACCCATCCCGCTCCCGATCGCCGCCGCCTCAAGCTCATTCATGACATTAAAGACCCCGGGCAAACCAACCTGCATGGTCATAACCGTATCAGGGAAATGCAGGGTGACCGTGCTTGACGCAAGAGTGCTCTGAAGAATATCGGCTTTAAAAAAGCGGCAGCACGAAAACACAGGAGCCGCTCCTGACCGCAGGCTGCAACAGTATATTTTTTCAGGAGCAATCCGTTCTGCCATCTGTACAGCATAGGGGTCATCGATATTGAAGACGGCAAATCCTGCCGGGGCAAGCTGGTCGAACAACTGCTGCTTGGCTGAAGCATACTCCTGCATGGATGCGTGAAAGTCAAGATGCTCCATGCTCAGGTTGGTAAAAAGTGCAGCATGAAACCTGATGCCGTAAACTCTCTGCAGCACCAGTGCATGGGAAGAGACCTCCATAACTGCCGCCCTGCATCCAGCAGCAACCATCTCACTGAAAAGAGCATGCAAACCGTGAGCCTCTGGGGTGGTACGGTCAAGCGGAATATCGCGCGCTCCAATCCGGCAAAGATTCGTGCCGATATAACCAGCCGGAATGCCTCCGGCATTGAGCATTGCCGTGATCAGCTTTGCTGTAGTGGTTTTGCCGTTTGTACCGGTAACCCCGATAATCAGCAGCCGGTCTGAAGCATAATTATAAAAAATACGGGCCGCCTCGGCAAGAGCCTTTCGTGCATCAGAAACTCTTATGTAAAGAGTTGATACGTCAGGATCAGGCGGAAATTCTTCACAGATAACCGCTACTGCCCCTCCTTCGACAGCTCTTCGGATAAACCGGTGACCATCAGTACAGTAGCCTCTGACCGCCACAAAAAGCGCACCCGGCAGAACCTCACGTGAATCGCTGGTTATCATGCATACCGCACCACATGAACAGGTTTTACCAGCAAGCTCCAGAGGAGAAATACCTTTGAGCAACTCCTCCAGTTGCACCTGCGGCTGGCCATCACTCTCTTTCATCACTGTCATGAGGGGGTTCTGTTCATCTTCTTTAAAGAAAGCATCACCGCAATAACCCTTTTCTTTTCAACCTTGCTGCCTGGCAGAATGTTTTGACGAACAACAACCCCGTCAAAATCTCCGGAATACTCCATCTCGAGACTGAGCCATTTCAACAACCGCTGAGCATCAGGACCCTTCAACCCCCTGAGTTCTGGAACGGTCACCGTAGAAACAGAGTCAATAACCCCCTGTTCCGGAGATCGGATAGAAAGGTTTTTCTGCATCTCCTCCGAACAGGCAATCATTCTCGATGCAATCCCGGCAAAAACCGGAACAGCAACGGTTGCGGCATAGTAAGCCGTTTTTGGATTTTCAACAAGTACAATAATGGCATAGCGGGGAGTGGCAGCAGGAAAATAGCCGACAAATGAAGAGACGTAAGAACGGTTGGCATACGAACCTCCAGCCGCGCGGCGCGCGGTTCCTGTCTTGCCTGCCACATTCATTCTGATCAAGAGATCATTATTAGCCGTTCCACTGTCCACAACCGCTTTAAAATACTCTTTGTTGAGATATCGTGCTGTTGCGACTGAAACGACCCTCTGGACTTTTTCAGGAGCACCCTCCCGAACTACCTGACCCTTTGCATCAGTAATCTTCTTGATAATATAGGGCCGCATCCGCTCACCATCATTGGCAATGGTCGCGTAGGCCTGCAGGATCTGCAGCGGTGTGGTCATCACCTGATAACCATAGCCCATCCAGGGAAGCGTGGTCATATCCCACTGGGCAAGCGGACGAACAATTCCTCTTGCCTCACCAACCAGCCCGATACCCGTCTTCCTTCCAAAACCAAAATTTCTGGTATAGGCACTGAATTTTTCTCTCCCGACCCGCATAGCAGTCGTGGCCGCCACAATATTGCTTGAATGCATGATGGCCTGACGAAACGTTATGTATCCATAAGGTTCATGATCCGTGATCTTGAGTTTATAAAACGGCATAACCCCGTTATAGCCAAAGACCACATCCTCTGCTTTTCTGTTCAGCACTTCCGTTGCTGCAGCAGCCATGACCAGCTTGAACGTTGAGCCCGGTTCATACATTTCAGTCACCGCACGGTTCCGGGAATTTTCTTTGCTCCATGTTGACCTGTTGTTCAGATCAAACGCTGGATTGTTCGCCATGGCAAGAATCTCTCCGGTACGGACATCCATAACAATACTGGTCGCCGCATCAGCCCTGAAGGTAGCAACCGCTTTTGTAAGCTCATCTTCGACGATACTTTGAATATCCCCGTCGAGAGTCAGTTGTACGGCATCACCTTTGACGGCATCCTGTTGCTGAGCATCAGGCGCAGGGTAACGCACTCCAGTGGCGTTCCGCTGAAAATTTCTTGTGCCGTCAATCCCTTTAAGCTCCTTGTTCAACTGCAGTTCAAGTCCGCTGCTTCCGTCAATTTTACTTTTTTCGTTGCCGGTAAACCCAATCAACTGGGCAGCAACATTCAGGTAGGATCGCTGCTGCTCCTTGTCAAACCATACCCCGTCAATCTTTGCCTGCATAAGCGCCAGCGCTTTTACAACGGGTATTTTCCGGCAAAGCACCGCGATTCCTTTACGGCGTTTCAACTCTTTGAGAAGTACCTGCTTGTTCACCCCCAAATGCTTTGCAAAAAGGGTGGCAACAGTCCCGGTATTATCATAAGTTTTCTGTTCCCTGCTTTTCTTGTCATTAACCGGCTTGCCATGTTCATCAAACAGCGGGGTATTGCGGATTATCGAGGGATCGGCATAGAAAGAAATCGACTCAATACTTTCGGCAAGCACACGGGAACGTCGATCAAGAATAACCCCCCGCTGTGCGACCTCCGTTACCACCCGTTCATACTGCTGGGCTGCTTTCTGCTTATACTTTTTAACATGGATCACCTGAATATTGAGCAGCATACCAATGATCGCGACTATAAACAGTGAAAAAGCACAGACCACAACAGCGAGCCGTTTGCCAAACTCCTGATCATTCATAAGCAATCACGTTCATTGAGCGGCAAATCATTCACGGTTCAAGTTCAACTGGAGGGATCCCGGATGGTGTAAGTCCGAGCGAGGCGGCTTCCTGCGCAATATTATGGATGCTATGCAGTTCATCTGCTTTCAGTTTCTGTGAGGTAATCATACTGGAGTTCATCTTGAGCTGCTCGCGAAGCTTTTCATTCTTCTGCGCAAGCTCAGTTATTGCAAGGTTATTATGCGTCTGGAAAAGAAAAATTCCTGTTATGGCCAGAAGGTATAAAAAAGTTTTTGGTTGCAGCAACGCACCTATATCGAAATTATTCATCATGATCTTTCCGTGGAATTTTTTCAATAATCCTCAATTTTGCACTTCTTGCTCTCGTGTTTGATGCTATCTCCTGCGCACTTGCCGTTAAAGACTTTCTGGTAACAAGGGCTACCGTGCCATACGCAAGCGGCTCCCTCATCGCCACACCTTTGGGTCCCCAGTCACTTTTTGCTTTTTCAGCAAAAACTGTTTTGACTATTCTGTCCTCAAGAGAGTGATAGCTGATAACCGCCATCCTGCCATAAACATCAAGACACTCAATGCCGTCAAAGAGTGCCCGGCGGAGCACATCAAGCTCACCATTCACCTCAATTCTCAACGCCTGAAACACCCTTGACAGCGTCTTGATAACCTTCTCCCCGCCATGCGCGTTACTCCGAATAATGTCAGCAAGCTCTTTTGTTCCGCTGACTGATCCATTTTTTTGACGCCAGTCAACAATCGCTTTCGCAATGCTCCGGCTTCTGGGTTCCTCTCCATACCGATAAATAAGACGCGCCAGCTCCATTTCCTCATAGCTGTTCACAATGTCCCCAGCGCTCAGTGGAGCACCACTATCCATCCTCATATCAAGCGGCCCCTCCCTGAGATAGCTGAAACCCCGCTCCGGTGTGTCAATCTGAAACGATGAAACTCCAAGATCAAGCAAAATCCCGGCAACCTTCGGTTTCAGATCCTTGTTTCGACATACTCCTGTAATGAGAGCCTTAATATCCTGAAAATTGCCCTTGACCAGAACAGAATGGGCTTCGTATCCCCTGAGCGTTCGGGCAGCCTCTTCCAATGCGGCATCATCCTGATCAATGCCTATCAGCAGCGATTGCTCGACATAACCAGCCTCACGCAACGCATGAAGGAAAGCAAGCGAATGGCCTCCACCACCAAGAGTCCCGTCAACATAAATCCCCGGTTTTCTGACCAGAAATGCAACAATTTCACCGGCAAGCACCGGTTCATGAAATCTGCCCTGCACCATTGCCGTTAAAAATACCTTCCGGCAAGCAATGCAAAACGATCGGCGCTCTCCTGCAAGAGAGCCAGAAGGCGATCCGGATCCCAAATAATCATTTTTGTATCAGCGCCGATAATAACCACATCCTTTGTAATACCAGCATGTTCAAGAAACTCCCTTGAGAGCGCAACCCGTCCCTGGCGGTCAAGTTCGACCGTTTCAAGGCTTTCATACATCAATGTTTTCAGCAAGCGCTCTTCAGGATTAAAATCCGAAAGAGCAGATATGGTTTTTCTCATGTTGTTCCAGACATACGGTTCATAGAACTCAAGAGATCGATCGGGAGCTTTCATGATATAGAGCACTTCTATCTGCCCCGGCAAGAGCTCCTCGATACCCGATGAAGCTGGGTGACCGAATCTCCGGCGAAACCTTGCAGGAATCATCAACCGCCCTTTCTCGTCGACAGCATGTCTCTCTTTTCCAATAAAGCCTGCCATTATGGCGATCCCTTGAACTACCGTTATGCAGATATTTCCAGCTTCTCAACCCCTTATTAGGTGAGAATCAGCTAATAAAAAAGAAAAAAACAGCAAGCACGAACAATAACCCCCATTTTTTACCCTTTTTTACCACTACAAAATGTATAAAAAAGGAGTCACTAAAAAAATAGTCCTCTTGTTTAAATCGCGAAACAGCTTGCGAAATGAGGGTTTTCAGCGGCGGGAGCTCCGGGCAATAAATCCCTGGTGGTGAAGAGGCGAACGCTCAATAAAATTGCCCGAAGATAAAATAGAATGCCACGAGCCTGAATTGTCATTTATAATGCAGAACCCTATAGCTCAATTAAAAATAGAGTTCCCCCTGTAACCAGAACCGGCTTTTGTCATCCCTACCATCAACGTTTTTGCCTGCATACTGACCAGGATTAGAGCCAATCACACGGGCCCAACTGCACCGCAGCGCACCCTTACCGGAAAAGAGATAGTTGATTCCAACCCCGGCGCCCTGCAACCAGTATGTGTTACGACTCGTGTCATTGCTGACGTCGTTTTTATACCTGTCCTTGTTCAGGGTTATGTGCCCGGCATCATAAAAACCGGCAATCTGGAAACTTCTTGCTGAAGTCCCAAGAGGAATATTGTAACGGATCTCGGCAGTGACAAGCTGACCTTCATCACCTGGTGCCTCTCCTACCGGATAAGCGCGGACTGCGTTTGGACCACCAAGCGAAAACTGTTCACTGCTGCCAAGGTTATCAAGCGACATCTGTGCTACTCCAGAGAGACTGAAGTTGAGGACTTCAGAAAGACGCTGCAAACGTGCAACAGCAAAATTAAAGCGGGTGTATTGTCCTTCTTTCCCGGTAAGATAATATGATGGGTCCTTTGATTCATTGAGGTGGCCAGTGGTAACACCCGCGCTGTAATTGGTTGCGCCACCTCCCCAGAACTGATCGTAACGGTCACCGTTGGCGCTCAATGTGACACTGTTGAGCTGCTTGTCATAGTTGACTACACCATTCGCTTTATCGACAAGCGCCTTGTATCCGTAGGTCAGACTCGTCGTGAGAGTGTTGGCACGGCTGCGAAGCAGCGAGTAACTTAGGCCTGCATCAACATTATTGCTGCTGCCCTTGGCATTCAGAGAAGCGCGGTCAGCACCGATGTCGTAGCTCATCCCGGTATAGGAGAGAGATCCTCGGAGTCCCGGAAAGAATAAGGGAGCACTGTAGCCTATTCGCCCCTGAACAAGTCCATCAGCTTCGGTCATAAGAGCGGTAATCTGGTCTCCATAACGAAACGGATCATTGAGTGAGATCGTGGTATTACCCCGCCAGGAACCGGTGTAGCGGTTTCCATGATTGTCGCTCCAGATGACTCCAGAAAGGATCGGCCCTTCGCTGACAGCAACTTCTACTCCGGTGGTGCCAGGAAGAGTTCCAGGAGCAAGTGATGCACGAGCGATCACACCAGGCAAATCGTTCATGAGCAAAACAGAACGCTCAAAATCATGCTCATTGATAGGCACCCCCTTGCGAACCGCCGTTTCGCCTATACTGCGCAGTACACCCTGAGAAATCCTTGCAGTTCTGTCCAGCTTAAACTCAAGACTACCATCGCTCGCTCCCTTAAGAACAGCAATTTCTATAATGCCAGAGGTAATGTCCTGTTTTGGGAGGTAGGCTCTTGCGCGGAACCATCCCTGTTCCCTGAAATGGTCGGTGATTTTATCAACAAGACCTTTCAGCTCTCCGAACGACATGGTCTTGCCTTTTGCGTCAGCTACCAGCGCCTGTAACTCCGCTTCAGTAGCGGCTCCCTCATAGCCGCTGAATTTGAATCCCTTCACAGCAACGAGTACACCTGACTCAGATTTTGCAGGCTGCTCTTTGGCTTTCTCTCGGGCAGGGAGCTGAGGATATTGTGGCAATCTGCTCTGCTGGTCACGAAGAATGCTGCCTGCATCTACAGGTGGCGCAGGAGCTGCCAGAACCGGCGCCGCGAAAGATGAAATCGAGAGAACCGAAAGTAGTCCTATAAAAGACCCTGTATTACCTGCAAAAATATTGCGCACTGATAATAAGCGTTTATCAATTATACAAGACTTGAAGTTTTCTAAAGTATATACTTTTCGGAATTTACTCAAAAAAAAGTAATCCCCAATTTTTTCAAGGTACGATCCTGTCATCATGGAACTATTTCCGCTTTGTTGATGGATCTACTGCACAAGAAGCGCCTGTCTGGATTCCAAATAAGGGCAAAAAACACTATTATAAGTCATATTCGAATGAGCGCCTGTAAACGTAACCTCTTAATCACCGTCATTATGATGTCCGACAGCACCGTCAACACTACAGCGCACTGGCAGGAACTTGACGAATGGAGAAAAAAAATTGACGCCCTCGACCAGCAGTTATCCTCCCTGCTTTGCGAGAGACTGCACTGCGCCCAAAATATTAGCTTTCTGAAATCGAGAATCGGAGAGCAGGTTCTCCAGCCTGAACGTGAAAAAGAGGTGCTCAACAATGTGCTGAACCACGCCGACTCTCCCCTGAAATCCCATGCACTGGAACAAATCTATCGCTGCATCATAGAAGAGACCCGCCTCTTTCAGCAAGAGTGGAAAAGCACTCAGTCTGATATCAAGAGTAGCTAACAGACCCATCCTCCATGACTTCAATAAATAATTCTTTGCGTAAACTGCTTCTGGCTGGAGCGACTCTTCTTCTGACAGCATTGTCATGTTTTCTTTTTATCCCGGGGATCAATACCTCGCAGACAACCACCCGCCTGACGGTTCACCGCGGGACGGGTTTCAGATCTATTCTGGATGAGCTGCACCGTAACGGCTCTATTACCCGTACCTGGCCGACGCTTTTGATAGTAAGCCTTGTTCCAAAACTCCACAATATCAAGCCAGGAAGGTATGTCATCCCTCCGGGAATGTCGAATTTCGGACTTCTCTATTACCTCCATGCCCACCCGCAGGATGAGGTGCGCATTACTCTGCCGGAAGGGATCGATCTCAGAAAAGTTGCCTGTATCCTCTCACGAAACCTTGATATTGATTCTACAAGCTTCATGGCGGCGGTATCAAGCAGAAAACTGCTTGACCGACACGGCATCAAAGCGGACAATGCGGAGGGCTACCTCTTCCCCGGAACCTACAACTTTGCCTGGGCAAGCACACCTGAAGAGGCTGCCGGTTTTCTTATCGACCAATTCCGGCATTTCTATACCAGCCGCCTTCAGAAAGTGGCCGCAAAGGAAGAACTGAGCGAAACCGGGCTACTCACCCTGGCCTCGATTGTTGAAGCCGAAACCCCTCTTGATGCTGAAAAATCGTTAGTTGCAAGTGTTTATCTTAATCGGCTGAAAAAAAACATGCGCCTGCAGGCCGATCCAACGGTGCAGTATGCCCTTGGCGGAGCTGCCCGACGGCTCTATTACAAAGACCTTGCCGCAGACTCGCCCTATAATACCTATCGCCATAACGGACTTCCTCCCGGACCGGTCTGCAACCCCGGTGCTGCATCAATCCTTGCAGTGCTTAAACCGACACAAAGCAGCTTTATCTACTTTGTTGCCACAGGAAATGGAGGCCATTACTTTGCCGAGTCATTGACAGAGCACAATGCCAACATCAAAAAGTACAAAATTGCCTTGCACGGCAGGAAGCTCGGATTGGAGTGAGTTGCATTAATTTATAGCGACAATTGTATACATTACACAAGCGGATCTTTATCTGATCTTTTTATCAACCAATTATCAAAGCAATGCAAAAAAAGACCTTGTCTGACATCTCAACCCAGGGCAAGCGGGTGTTAATGCGTGTTGATTTCAATGTACCTCTTGACGAGAACAAAAAAATTACCGACGACAAGAGAATTGTTGAGTCTCTTCCTTCTATTAAAAAAGTTCTTGAAGAGGGCGGGCGCCTTATTTTGATGTCACATCTCGGAAGACCAAAAGGAAAAGTCAATCCTGAATACTCGCTTGCTCCGGTGGCCTCAAGACTGGCTGAACTGATTGACAGTCCTGTCCTCATGGCAAAAGATTGTATCGGCACTGAGGTTATGCAGCAGGTGCTTGCTCTGCAGGATGGAGAGGTTATGCTGCTTGAAAATCTGAGGTTTCATGCTGAGGAAGAGGCAAATGACGCTGATTTTTCAAGAGAGCTTGCGTCACTCGGAGAGGTGTATGTCAACGACGCCTTCGGCACAGCGCACCGGGCTCATGCCTCAACGGAAGGAATTACTCACTATGTCCAGACGGTCGTTGCTGGCTATCTTATTGAGCGTGAGCTGTTGTATCTTGGAAAAGCTCTGCAGGAACCTGAACGCCCTTTTGTTGCTATTCTTGGAGGATCAAAAATATCAGGAAAAATTGATGTCCTTGAAAACCTTTTTAAAAAGGTCGATACGGTACTGATCGGAGGCGCCATGGTTTTCACTTTCTTCAAGGCACAGGGTTATGAGGTAGGTAACTCTCTTGTTGAGGAAAGCAAAATCGAACTAGCCCTCACTATTCTTGAACAGGCAAAAAAGAAGGGAATCAAGCTGCTGCTGCCAGTTGATGTCATTGTTGCGCCCGAGATTTCAGCCGATGCTGCCTTTTATGCTGAAAAGATTTCAAGTATCCCTGAAAAAATGATTGGCGTTGATATCGGGCCACTCACGGCGGAAACATACCGCAACGAAATTCTTTCAGCTCGAACGGTTCTCTGGAACGGTCCTATGGGCGTTTTTGAAATTGATAATTTCGCTTTTGGCACGATGGCTGTCGCAAAGGCTCTGGCCGAGGCAACTGCAAAAGGAGCCATAACCATTGTCGGTGGCGGCGATTCGGCAGCCGCAATAGCAAAGGCAGGTCTGGCAACAGAGATTACCCATATCTCAACGGGAGGAGGCGCAAGCCTTGAATTCCTTGAAGGCAAGGAGCTCCCCGGAATAGCTGCTCTGAACGATTAATCGAAGAACCATACCTCGTAATGAACTTTTCCCAGCCATACAGTCCCGGGGGCTTTCAGTTTATACCCCCGGCGATCAAGGCCATTATTCTGCTCAATATTGCAGTCTTTCTTCTGCAGTTGACTCCTTTTGGCGATTCAATTTCCGCCCTCGGTGCCTTGTGGCCGGTTGGTTCCGGCAACTTCAGAATATGGCAGCTTGTCACTTACATGTTTCTGCACGGTGGTGGCACCCATCTCTTCTTCAATATGTTCGCCCTCTGGATGTTCGGCGCAGAAATAGAAAATTACTGGGGTACCAGGCAATTCAATATCTATTATTTTATCTGCGGGATCGGAGCTGCTGTGATTAACCTGATCGCCACTGTTGGAGACCCCTATCCGACCGTCGGCGCTTCGGGTGCCATTTACGGCGTATTGCTGGCTTTCGGCATGATGTTCCCTGATCGCTACATTTTTCTTTACTTTCTCTTCCCGGTAAAGGCAAAGTATTTTATTGCCGGTTATGCCTTTATCGAATTTATCTCTGGTTTCGGCAGCCGGGCAATGGGCAGCGGCAGCAACATCGCCCATTTCGCGCACCTCGGGGGCATGCTGATTGGCTTTATTTATATTACCATCAAAAGGGCTGAGTGGTCATTTTCGGGATTATTCAGCAAGATCAGCTCCTCCAGCAAAAAGAAAAGAGGCCCACACCTTTATACCCGTAACAGAGTGGCTCCACCGGTATCTGAATCAGAAATCAATGCCATTCTCGACAAGATTTCAGAACGTGGTTATGGATCGTTAACCGAGGAAGAACGCCGAAAACTCCTCAGGGCTGGAGGGAAGAAATAAACCCCGGGTCAGCAGGGAACTGACCGCTCAAAACAGGCAACACTTTCGATGTGGCTGGTATGCGGAAACATATCAACCGGTTGCACCGATAAAAGCTTGTAGCCGTGAAGGCTGATCTCCTTGCCGTCACGGGCAAGGCTTGCTGGGTTGCAACTTACATAGATAATTCTCTCCGGCCGGATCATGAGCATGGTGGAAAGTGCCTTGGCATGCATTCCTGCCCTTGGAGGGTCGGTAATGATCACCCGTGGTGCATAATAGTTTTCGAGGTTATGAAGCATGGCATGAAAATCCTTTAGATCGACCTTGAAAAATGCAGCGTTGGCGATACCATTCAATGCTGCATTACTCCGCGCATCATTAATTGAACTTTCTACAACTTCAAGACCGATAACCTGACGGCAGTACCTGGCCAGATAGAGCGTTATGGTTCCTGTCCCGCAATAGAGGTCATAAACCGTATCGGCAGGAGTGAGAGCTGCAGCCTCAAGTATGCTGCTGTAGAGAAGCGCAGTCTGTGAAGAGTTTGTCTGAAAAAATGAGTTAGCTGAAATCCTGAAATCAAGTCCGCCAAGACGCTCGGTAATAAATCCCTCTCCGCTGAGTGTATACTCACTATCCCCGGTAGAAACAGTATTCTTTCGATCGGTCACATTGTTGAGCACTGTCATCTTCTGGCCAGCCATCCCTGCTCCGAGATGCTTCCTGTAGCGCTGCATCAGCGCCTCATCATGCCATGAGGTCACAAGATTGACCATAAGCTCTGCTCGGCTTTCACTGAAACGAACAACAAGATTCCGCAAAAAACCGGAATGAGCCTTGACTGCATATGGAGCAAGGGCGTTGGAAAGAGCAAAGTCGCGGGTCAAGGCGAGCACCTGGTTCATCGCCTCTTTGGCAAGATAGCAATAGTCGATATCAATCACCTTCTCAAAGTTTCCTGGGGTGTGAAACCCGAGAGCAAACTCTTTCGGACGTGAAAGTTGCTCAAGCGAGAGCTCTTCTGGCAGGAGATAGCGCATGCTTGAAAAGGAAAATTCCATCTTGTTCCTATAATGAAACGGTGCAAGAGCAGCGAGCACCGGGCTGACCGGTGGAGCGACAAAATTACCGAGATGGTCAAGAGCATCCTTTACTTTTTTCTGCTTGTAATGGAGTTGCGCTTCATAGCGGATATGCATCAGCTTGCAGCCCCCGCATACACCAAAATAAGGGCATAAAGGAGTGATTCTGTCTGGTGATGGTTCAAGAACTTCAACGGCTATGGCTTCGATATAGCGCTGGCGTATCTTTTTTATCCTGGCCGAAACCCGGTCGCCGACGGCCAGCATTCCGCCGACCATGACCGCCATGCCATTGTCGAGCCTTCCGAAACACTGATCTTTCTCCGCAAGATCAGTGACGGTCAACTCGATAATGTCACCTTTCCTGAAAATTTCATCGGCCATATAAGCATCAAATTAACATCTGTTAATGAAAAGGGACTCCGCTCACCTCGACGATTCAAACCAGATTTTCTCTGCACATCATCCAGGGCTGAATGATATTCTTCAACACCCAGGAATACAAAAGATAGATCAGCATCGCACTACAAACCCCGATCATCATACCCGCAATAACGTCACCAGGATAATGAACGCCAACATAGACCCGAGACCAGGAGATAGCCAAAGCATACAATATCATAATGATGGTAAAGAGTTTTTCGACCATCCCACCCCTATGAAAGAAAATCCAGATGACTGTCGCAAGTGCTGCTGTATTTGCAGCATGGGATGAGGCAAACGAATAACTCCGAGGCTGGCTGACGAGCAGACGAACGTGATCAAGAACAAAGCATGGCCTGATACGCTGCACAAGAGGCTTGAGTATTCCTGATGCTACAATATCGGCAATGCCTACGGCAAAAAATGCAAGAACAATCACCAGAAAAGCTGATTTTCCGCGTCGTGTAATCATAAAAAGAGCTGCGAGTAAAATAATATGCCCGGACAGGTTGACCTTGGTCAGAAAAACCATAAGGTCATCGGCTGCCGGGTGAACCAAGTGAAGGTTCAGAAACTTGAAGAGCCAAACATCTGCCTGCTCAATGAGCACCATCCTGCTTACTTTTTAACGCCACCTTTTTTGTGTTTCCGGGATGAACCGGAGGCAGAGAATCCGAGATTTACTTTCGGCAGATCAGCCGCAGTTGTCGTTTTGTTGATATAAAACTGCTGCGCCACACTGAAAATGTTAAACATCAGATAATAAAGGCCAAGACCAGCAGGCATATTATTGAAAAAGAGCAGCATCATGGCAGGAAACATGTACATCATCACCTTCATCTGCTCATTGGACTGTGTCGTCGGGGTGATTTTCTGCTGCATAAATACAGTTACCGCCATGAGAATCGGGAAAACGGCAATATGGTTTCCATACATGGGAATGGTGAACCCAAAGTCCAGAATCGAATCCGGAACTGACAAGTCCTTCGCCCAGAGAAAACCGTGCTGACGAAGCTGTATTGAAGAACGGAAAACGTAGAACATGGCAAAGAGCAGCGGCATCTGAAGCACCACAGGCAGGCAGCCTCCGATTGGATTAACCCCGGCTTCCTTATAAATTCTGGCCAGCTCACTCTGCAGTTTTGCAGGATTGTCCTTATACTTCTCCTGAAGTTCCTTGAGTACTGGCTGCAGGGCTGACATTTTTTTCATTGACTTCGTTGAAGCCATTGAAAGAGGATAAGTCACCAGCTTGATCAGGAAGGCAAAAATGATAATAATAAGACCGTAGTTACTCACATAACCATTCATCCAATTGAAGACCGGCAAAATGATATACTCCGCAAACGGCCTTGTCAGCCAGTCCCATCCAAAGTCCATGATTTTTTCCAGACCGACCTTCTCTGCCTTGACAATATCGTAATCGAGAGGCCCAAGGTAGATACTGAATTTATCATCGACAACAGTTCCCGTTGAAGGAATACCCATTTTCAGGGCAACAAGGTAATTTTCGAACTCATTACCCTTCTCTCTTTTGCCGTCAAGATAAATCCCTGCGGTGTGTCCTTGGGGGATCAGTGCGGCAACGAAATACTTGTCACGCACTGCAACCCATTTCGCCTCCCCTGACTGTTCCTCACGGTAGGCTTGATTCTCCTTGCTGGCATCGAGCTTTACCAGACTTCCGCCAAGGTATGCACTGGCAAGTGCACTCTGAGCTTCATCCTGCCTGTTTTTTTCCGAATAAGCCAACCCTCCATCCCACTGTAACTGGTATTCATTACCCGCAAGCTCGCTGGAAAATCCTGTCAGTTTGACATCATAATCTACCCTGTAGCTCTCTCCGCCAAAAAGATAAGTGATATCGATGGCTTGCAAGGGGGTAACATCAAGATGGTAGCGTACTGCGTAATGATCTTTTCCTGTAACAGTATGAAGAGTGTCAACGGTCATGCTGCGAAAATAGAGATCGCGAGTATCGATTTTCTTGCCTTCACGGGTCAGAAACAACAGTGAAAGTGACCCATTTTTTTTATTGCTCACCAGATCAAACGCCTTGCGATCACCGTCAAGATGCTTTTTCAGCACCAGGGACTTCAAAGTTGCGCCCTTTGAGGAGAGAGTTGCACGAAAAAGATCGTTTTCAACCTTCAACAACTGCTCTTTACCTTCGGAAGAAGGCGCGAAAACACCAAAATTTTCAGCGACCGGCTCAGAAGAGAGAGGCCGGTTTGGCTGTGTCTGTTGTTCGACCTGCTCTGTTTTCGCCGCCGTTACCGGTTGAAACGGTTTTTTTTCTGGCGACATAAACTGAAGCCAGACCATCATGATCACGGCAATAATTGCAAGGCCAGTTATCGAATTTCTATCCATTGCCACTTTCTTTAATTTTACCAGAAAACTTTTTTTTGTTGAGGGATACCAAAGGAACAGGGTCAAACCCGCCCTTTGAAAAAGGATTGCATCGAAGAATACGCCATAGGGTCAGCCAGGATGCATAAAAAAAATTGTGGTGCTGAAAGGCTTCAAGCGCATAACTTGAACAGGTAGGCACATATTTGCAGGACGGACCAAACATTGGTGACAGAAACGCCTGGTAAAATTTTATCAGTATTATCGGCACCTGATTGAAAAACTTCCAGCTACTCATGCTGTTTCATACTACGTTGTCCGGTTGAGTTAACCTCCAGAGTTCAGGAAAGTATCATATTTTCCATTAATACTCTGATTTCTTCCCTGAAAGCTTCAAGGTCAGGGAAAGTTTTTTTTCTGCCCATATAGAGAAACGCGATACAGAGCATTACACATGAACCGCTATGATGTGGATACTCTGCCTTATTCTGGAGGAGTGATTTTTCAAGCCGATAAGCTTCTTTCATCATTCGTTTGACCCTGTTGCGTCTGACGGCAGAAGAGACTGTTTTTTTACTCACCGCAAACAGTATGGCCGGAACTCTCTGAATAATATGGGCTTCGGGCTTGACAGAAGCGTAGACTACCCTTAAAAAATCACCTTTCAAACTTTTTCCACTCCTGAACAGGAGTGAAATCAATTGTTTTTTCCTCAATATCTCATGCTTTCGCAGAGAATTAACTTGTACGTTATTCAAAACATGAAAAAGCAATTATTATTCATCCTGACAAACAGACCCACTGGCCCATGCTCCGGTACTTATTGGCCAGCAGTACCCATATCACAACTGACAGTAAGCGAGTGACGCCCTTTGGCTCTTCTTGCAGAGAGAACTTTCCGGCCGTTCTTGGTCGACATTCTCTGTCTGAATCCATGCTTGTTCCTTCTTTTTCTATTCCGCGGCTGATAGGTTCTTTTCATCGCTTAGAGCTCCACACTTGTTTTAATAAGTTCAAAATTTCAGGGCTCGTAATTTAGCATAATGGATGATCATTAACAAATGCTTCCGCTCTTTGGCAACATCTGCGACAAAACGACAAGCATTTTAGCGGCGACAGATCACGACAAATGGGGTAAAAATTAGTTGTACCAACACAATTTATAAACAATGTTGACAACTTGTGGATAAAAAAAATTTAGCCCGCAAATCATCAGATATTGCGGCATTCCAAAAGAATCAACATATGTTGACTACTTTGACTGCTAATTGGATTAAGATATTAAAAAAAGGCAAGATATCATGTTTAAAACCTTACGGTACACGATCAATCATCAGGGGTGACTTTTCATAAAGGAAATTGTTTTTTATTCACCGAAAAAACTAACTTGTGAACACTGAATGTTGATGGCGCTAACAATATCGACCCTTACCTCTTTAATTTCAATTTTTTATGCTCGAAGTTACGTCAAAAACGTCTGCGGAATATCCTCGAACGAAATTACCGAAAAGTAGCCCAATGGAGCATCAGGTGTGGGAAGCATGCCTTAATGTTATTCGGGAAAAAATCAATCCTCTGGCATTTAAAACCTGGTTTTTTCCAATTAAGCCATTAAGCTTTTCATGCAGTGAACTGACTATAGAGGTACCAAGCCAATTTTTTTATGAATGGATAGAGGAAAACTATTCCTCCTTTTTAAAGGAGGCGCTTAAAGAGGTCATTGGGCCGGAAGCACGACTGATGTATTCTATCGTAATGGATAAATCACAGGGTCAACCCGTCACCATAGAGCTACCACACCAAACTTCGATGAATAGTGATTTTATCTCTGCAAGTCGAGCTGCAGAAACCCGCTCTAAAAACACAGAGGAGTTTGATCGTAACCTTGCACGCTTTGAAACACATTTAAATTCCAAATACACCTTTGATACTCTTATCAGGGGGGATTGCAACTCGCTGGCATTTGCCGCATCAAAATCTGTCGCACAAAGCCCAGGTCAAAATGCTTTTAACCCACTTGTTATTTATGGTGGTGTTGGACTTGGTAAAACACATATGATGCAGGCTGTCGGCAACAGCGTCCGAGAAAACAGACTTTCTGAAAGAGTGCTTTATGTATCAAGCGAAAAATTCGCAATCGACTTTGTTAATGCTATCCAGAATGGTAAAATACAGGAATTTTCCTCCTTTTACCGCTCTATTGATGTGCTTATTATCGACGATATTCAGTTCTTTTCTGGTAAGGAAAAAACTCAAGAAGAGATTTTTCATATCTTTAACACATTACATCAATCAAACAAACAGATTATCCTCTCTGCAGATCGTCCCATAAAGGATATAAAAGGCATTGAAGATCGATTAATATCTCGCTTCAACTGGGGACTTTCGGCGGATATACAGCCTCCTGATTATGAAACTCGCAAGGCCATCATACTCAGCAAACTCCACCAGAGCGGAGTGAATCTTGATGATGCCGTCATTGAATTTATTGCAACTAATGTCACTGAAAATGTAAGGGAGCTTGAGGGTTGTATTGTGAAATTGCTGGCTGCCCAATCGCTTGATAACAGGGAAATCGATCTCCAGTTCACTAAATCAACCCTTAAAGATATTATCAGACATACAACTAAAAGGCTGACACTTGACACTATAGAAAAAGCGGTTTGTTCTTATTTATCCATTACTCCGAACGACTTGAAGGGAAAATCCAAAAAAAAGGAAATAGCTTTTGGGCGACAAGTTGCAATGTATCTCTCAAAACAATTAACCGATTCTTCATTGAAAACAATAGGACTTCATTTCGGAGGCAGAGATCATTCAACAGTCATCCATGCTGTTACGACGATGACAAAAAGGGTCGACTCTCTACCAGAAGAGAGAAAAAAAATTGAAGAAATCAGGAAAAGGATTGAGATTCTGTCAATGTAAATACAAACTGTATAGAAGTTGTTAAAGATTTGTGTGATTGACTGTTGATAACCTATTAGTTATCAACAGTCAATCACACAAACTAAAATTATCAACAAACCATAAACACAAAAGGATTGTTCCAAAACACAGGTTATCAACACTTTTATATATATTAAAGAATAGTATAAGTTATTTATTTAAAATATTTTAACAAATAAAACACTGTGACTGTCCAGATATCAACAATGCCAACAACAACAACAATTTTATAAATTACATTTAATAGATAACGTTGTAGAAGATGAAAATAATATCCTCAATACATCAATTACAGGATCCTGTCAGTAAAGTCACTCAGGCTATACCTGCGAAAACCATTGATGCTCGTTTTGAAAATGTTCATTTATCCATTGAACCTGGAAGCCTTACACTTTTTGCATCTGACGGTGAACTTTCAATAACAGCAAAAATTGATGTTGAAACATCTGATGCGGCAAATATCGGTATCAATGCAAGAACTCTCCAGGATTTTCTCAGAAGCATGTATGATACCTCTGTGACTTTTGTTATTGAACGGCAGGAAATCAGTGATCATGGTATGGTACATATCACCACAGATAAAGGGCAGTATAAAATAGCATGTCTCTTTGAAAGCAAGCTTGAAAAACATGAAAAGAGCTACGATATATCGATTGAACTTGCAACTGCAGAACTTCTTGATGTCATTCAGAAAACAATTTTCGCTTGCAGTGTTGATGGCATGAGACCTGCAATGATGGGCGTGCTTTTTGAGCTTGAAGGCAGTACCATTACTGCTGTTTCAACAGATGGGCATCGACTGGTACGATGCAGAAAAAATTCATCACTGGATGTTCCTGAAAAGCAAAAAATTGTTGTGCCTGCAAGAGTACTTTCTATTTTACAAAAACTTGCCCAGCACGAATCACTCACGATGTCTATTGATGCAGATCGTCGTTTTGTCCGTTTTATTATTGGTAATATTGTTCTTGATGGCGCTTTGATTGTTGAACCGTATCCGAATTATGATGCTGTTATTCCTGTCGAGCATGATAAACATGTTATTATTAGTCGTTCGATGGTTTACGATTCAGTAAGACGTGTTGGTCGTTTTTCAAGTATTGGTGATATTAAAATGGTGATTGACAATCAACTGCTGAAGGTTATGGCAGAAAATACCAACGATGGAGAAGCGGCCCAGGAAGAATTACCCTGCAACTATTCGGGAGAACCTATTACGATCGGCTTTAATTCAAAGTTTATTGAAGCTGCTCTTGCACACTTAGATGACAGTGAGATCCGTATAGAGCTTAAAAGTCCTACAACAGCCGTGATTTTTAAGCCGCATAAGGAAGGGGAGGAGGATAAATTTATGATTCTCGTTATGCCTGTTAGAATTAATAGTTGATAAGTCTTTAAAATTATTGATACTTCAATGTTTGCTTTATAATAATTTCCGAAACCACCGGTTATTAACATTTAAACCAGATGATGGTATTACAATCATTTATGGTAAAAATGGTTCAGGAAAAACATCTCTTCTTGAGGGAGTTCATTATTGTGCTTTGACTAAAGGGTGGATCGGTGCAAAAGATAGTGAGTATCTGTCTTTTGCGTCTGATTTTTTTTTACTTGACGGCAGCTTTCTGAGTAATCAGGAAGCTCCTGTGACGGTTAAAATTGTCTATAAAAAAGAAAATGATAAGAAACTTATTGTTAATCACAGTGAAGTAAAAAAATTTTCGCGTCATATAGGTCGTATCCCTTGTATTACTTTTTCACCATACGAAATGGTGATTGTAAATGGTTCTCCGGCCGATAGAAGGCGATTCATCGATAATGCGATTTCTCAGACAAACAGAAAGTACCTTGATGATCTTTTGGCTTATCGACAGGTTCTGATGCAAAGAAATGCCTTTCTTCTCCAGTTATCTGACAATAAAAGTCTACCAAAAGAAATATTATCTCTTTTGACGGAACAACTCTCAGAACATGCTGCATCAATAGTTTCTGCAAGAGTGCAGTTTATAGCCGCTTTTAATAATCTCTTCAGAGAACTTTATGAGCACTTTTCCGTTGATGAAGAGCCAGATATATTTTATCGATCCACACTTGGTAACATTAATAAAGCGAGTTCTCATGATCTTATTTATTCTTTGTTTCTTGAAAAGTATGAGCAGACAGAGAGACAGGAAATATATCGTGCTCAGACTCTGACAGGTCCTCATCGAGATGATTTACAATTTCTTCTTAATGAAAAGGAGATAAAAAAATATGCATCACAGGGTCAAATGAGAACATTTCTTATCGGCCTCAAGCTCGCGCAGCATCAATATTTTTTCGAACTCCTAGGAGAAAAGCCTATCTGTCTTCTCGATGATATATTCAGTGAACTTGATGCTTCAAGGGTCGATGATATTTTCACTCTATTGCAAACATTTGGGCAAACGATTATAACATCTACTGAAAAAAAAGGTAACTGTAATGTCACAGCTCTGTCCATAGAATCGCTAAAAAACAATGGGATTAAGTGAACATGTCAAGAGTAAAGAGTCCTAAACAAATTTCAGCGTTGGTTGGTGATTTATATCAGGTACTCGGTCTGGAAGAGGCTTATCAGCAGTATAAAACCCTTCAGATATGGAATACGGCGGTAGGAGGGGCTATTGCAGAAGCGACTGTGCTTGAGCGATTCACTGGTGGACAATTGTTTATTAGGGTCAAAAATCCAGCATGGAGAATGGAGCTTAATTTCCGTAAAAAGGAGATTATTGCTAAGCTAAACGCGGCAATTGACAATGTATTGGTTCAGGAGATTATTTTCAGATAACAGAAACTATAACAGCGCAGGTATCTGAATAATCAATTAGAGACTGCAACTGAGTTGATACATTTCAATCATTTTTTCTGCATAAGCTTTCCCGAAAGCGATGCACTTCTCAAATTCAGGTTCATGTGGTTTAAATTTTACCATAACATTCTGCTCAAATACTTTGAGTTTGAGCAGTGTGAAATTCATCTCTATCATACGTACAGCCTCTCCACTCCATCCGTATGATCCAAATGCGGCTGCGAGCTTTCCTTTATCCCGTATCGGGTTGATTGTAGAGAAAACTTGATAAATCTGTGGGAGTATATTCTGGTTTATTGTTGGAGATCCTACGATTATTCCTGTACAGTGTGATATTTTCTCCTCAAGATCTGAAGCTTTTAGGCTTTCAATATCACATACATCAATCATGAAGTCACAGGATTGACGCAGCCCATCAGCAATTTTTTCAGCCATTAATGTTGTATTTTCATAAGCCGACACATAAGCAATAAGAATGTGTTTTTCATTAGGCAAAGCGATAGCGGTTGAGGCATACTTAAAAGAAAGATCAATATATTTCTTCCAGTTTGATCTCAGTATCGGGCCATGACCAGGGCATATCGCCCTGATATCCAATTTCTTGATTTTTTCAATAGCTTGCAGCATGTATTTGCTGAAGGGCTTGAGAATGGTATCGAAGTAATAGGTAAAAGAGTCGTCAAAATCACCCACTGTGTCATCATACATGCCTTCATTGCAAAAATGTGCTCCAAAAGAATCACAGGTAAAAAGAAGACGATCTTCTTCAAGCCATGTGTACATGGTGTCAGGCCAGTGAAGATTTGGTGCATTAATGAAATGAAGAGTTTTATTACCAAGATTTAGCGTATCACCTGTTTTGACCACAAGCGATTTAAAGTCATGACCAGTCTGATCACGGAGAAATTTGATGGCATTCCCACTTCCAACTACGGTTGCGTTTGGAGCCACAGCAAGCAGATTTTTCATGTTGCCGGAATGGTCAGGCTCAGTGTGGTCAACAACGATATATTCTATCTCAGATAGATCGGTAACTTGCTTTAACTTAGAAAGATATGTTGGCCAGAACTTTTCTTTTGTCGTTTCTATAATCGTTTTTTTATCGGCATTGATAAAATAGGAGTTATAGGTTGTCCCATATTTTGTTTCCATAACAATATCGAAGGTGATGAGACCTGGGTCAAGAACACCAATCCAGCTAACGTCATCGGTAATAGGAAGCACTCTATTATCTATCATGATTATTTTCAGGAATTAATTTAAAATTAATGGTTTAGTATAGTATATACGCAGATATATCATAAACAGTTTCATATTAGCAATACACAAAAAATATATCTAACTGATGTCAAAGGAGTTCCTCGCTGAGAGGAGTGGTTTCTGTGTGCCGTATTTCTTTCAGAAGTTCTATGCCATCGGCAGAAAAAGAGAAAAGAGTATCGCTTGAAAATATGGTACTATAATCTTGTGGTTTAAAGAACGGAAGAAATTTCTGGCAATGTTCATCAAGGCGCTTCAGATAGAAATGAGTGTTCTCATCAGGTTTTTCTTTATTCCAATCTGAAGCGATCTTTCCTTTCTCCCAGGAAGCATTTCCAACGCCGGTTCCTGAAACATAAAAGGTTATACGGTCTCCTTTCGTAATCTCAATACCGGCTTTTATTGCAATTTCATAGGTAATTGATTTTGATCTTTTTCCAGATTTTACATCATCAAGATACTGTTCAATAGAACTTTTCATGGTTTCGGTTCTCGAAAATTCAGACACATCCAGTTCATGGCGCTGAATCTTTTCTTTGTATTCGATGAAAAGAGTATGCAATCCAATGATATTCTCTGTCAACAGCATCTCAAATCCTCTGCGCACAAAATCTCTGCCAAATTTTTCTCCACTTCTGCTGGTCAGTGAAGAGCCTTTCAGGGTCATGACACAATCATAGTCGAGCAGTGCATAATTTTTTTTCATGTAAGAGATCATTTTTTTGAATCTCCCATCAAATCCAATATTGATTCCTTGAGGCATGAGTGCGGACACTTCAGAGACCAGCTTTTTTTCATCAAATTCAGTTGTTATGTCTGATGGTGGTATAAACAGAATACCGTCAGTGTCCACCTCAATGACCTTGCATCCTCTGGCTTCAAACCCATAAATCATTTTCTTTGCCAGGCTTTGTCCTGTTGATGTTACTTTGTCAGCCTCAACAAAATCATTGAAAATGCCACTGCTGAAACCAAGGTATCCGTACATGGCATTGATAAGGATTTTAAATGAGCTTTGCATCGCATCAAAATTAGCAGCCAGCGATGTATGACCAAGGCTTTTTTCTTCGTATGACTTGTCTTTTGCTTTAAAACGCAGTTCTTTCAGCTCGTTCAGCACCCCTGGAAACACCCGTAATTCATCACTTTTTGGGCAAATATTATAGGAAAGCATGATCGAAGGATAGAGCGATTCTACATCTGCGTAGACAATTGGCCCGAGAATTCCTTTAAGGAATACTTCGGTATACCCTCCTGAGTGCTGCTGACCGGATGTTGGTTTTGGAATAGACTGTTTACGACGCAGATATTCTCTCACGAGAAGAACTTCAATTTTAGCTGCCTGCCCAATTCGCGCAGTCATAGCGTATGTGTAGGGCAGCATTTGTGCCAGATAGAAATTACTACCGGACAGCAGTGAAGAAAGTGCTCTTGTTTCACGGACGTCATCCAGAGCGTATGCAAGCAGCTTTTCATGGTTATTTTTCCATAGTTGAGCAATATCCTTGTAATCGACGTATGTTCGATCAGGGCTTGCAAAGCCAAAATGTTTTGCCACTGCTTTAAGACCGTAACTCTGCATTGAGCGTTTAGAGACATCATAACTCTGAACCAGAAAGAGAGTATCTATAACATGCCGTCCTGGTATATCAAAGAAAGGGTAATCAATGCTTCTTTCTGCAAACCTGATGCTTGCAGGGAATGTTTTAGGGAGCATTCCATTGCGTCCTATCGTAAATGGAATACCATGTCTTTCACAACGGCGCTGGAGATAGGGAAGGTCAAAATTGAAAATGTTGTGTCCTTCAATAACATCAGGATCTTTTTTTACTAACAAGGCAATAAGCTCTTCAAGTAATTTTTTTTCAGTGCTGTTTTTTGAATGTAGCACCGATTCCCATCCCCGACTATCGCTCAGAGAGATAATAATTACCTCTTCTTCATTACCATTAACTCCTTCTGAGCGCTTTCTTGTTGGGTCGTAATTGGTCTCTATATCAAGCTGTATACGGTAGAGGTCGTCGAACATCATTCCTTTGAAAAGTGTCTTTCCACTCTGAAGCAGATATTGAGTTACCGCATCCCCCTTGTTATACACAAGAGAATTGCTATCGTAAGAAATAGTACTGTTTTGTGTTTCATTGTCGTTGCTATAGCGCCTCTTATTGATAAACATAATGGCGTCTCTTTGATTTCTCCAGCTTCTGAAAATTGCAAGACACTTGTAATAATTGGAACCTCCAAGTTTTACAAGCCAGAATTTCTCTTTGTCTTCTGGCACAAAACCATCAAGCAGAGAGCTATCAGAAAGAAAAATAAATGGGTAAAACAGCTCATCATGAAAACGAACCATTCCATTTTCTCGGTTAAATACTCTTATATGGGTATCGGAAAGTTGGTAAGCCCCGACAATACCCTGTTCTTTATCTTTGCCGAATAAAAGGTCATTGTTGATGATATCACTGATTATACTGTCCATTTCTTCTCTCTTCAATATTTTGACTTATTAAACGATATAATATACGTTTCACGTGAAACATATAATATTTCAGCGCCCTAGATAGATCATAAGAACGGAGATATCCGAAGGTGAGACACCAAGAATTCTTGAAGCCTGGCCAATAGTCTCAGGTTGATGTTTTTTTAGTTTTTCTCTCCCTTCGTTCGAAAGGCCTGATACGGTATCGTACTTGAATGACTGTGGTATTTGATGTGATTCAAGTCGAAGAATCCTGTCAGCCATAGAGAGGTCTCGCTTAAGATATCCTTCATATTTCAGATCAATCTCAACTTGTTCATAGAGCAAGACGCTGCTGGTTAGGGCGGTTACAGCATTTTTCAAAGTATCGGATGCTTCAAGGAGCATTGTCAGGTGAATTCCAGGTCGTTTTAATAAAGTTAAAGCACTTTGTGAGCTTTCAACTATCGGGTACCCAAGATTAGCAAGTATGGTGTTACTTTCACAAGCAAGAACTCTAGTATGTAAAAGAAGTTCTTTAAGCTCTTGTATATATTTGATATTCTTTTTAGAGGCAGAAAATGTTTCTTCATCAACCAGTCCTGCTATAAACCCAAAATGCCGAAGACGTATATCAGCATTGTCATGTCGAAGCAGAAGTCGGTGTTCAGCAGATGAGGTAAACATTCTATAAGGTTCTCTGGCGTCTTTTGTGATGAGATCATCAATGAGTACACCTATATAGGCATCAGAACGTTTCAGGTGAAGCGGCGGACGTTTCTGAATTTTCAGTGCAGCATTAATACCAGCCATCAGTCCCTGTGCGGCTGCCTCTTCATAGCCTGAAGTCCCATTAATCTGACCGGCAAAGTAGAGATCGGAAACTAATTTTGTTTCAAGTGTTCTTTTGATTTGATGAGGAAAAAAGTAGTCATATTCAATTGCATAACCAGGTCTGATCATTTTTACATTGCCCAGACCAGCAATAGAGCGTAAGCCTTCAAATTGAATATCTTCAGGAAGAGAGGTCGAAAAACCGTTGACATACATTTCATTGGTCTCAAATCCTTCTGGTTCAAGAAAAATATGATGGCTTAATTTGTCCGGGAAGCGACAGATTTTATCTTCAATCGACGGACAGTATCTCGGTCCAACGCCCTGTACTTTTCCACTAAACAATGGAGATCTATCGAATCCCCTTTTCAGAATATCATGTGTTACTTCGTTTGTCTTTGTTACAAAACAGCTTATTTGCCGGCGGTTTAATATGGGTATTGTTTTAAAAGAGAAGGTAACTGGCGCCTCGTCACCCTTTTGTTCATCCACAATCGAGTAGTCGATACTACGAGCATCAATCCGTGGCGGGGTCCCTGTTTTAAGCCTTCCTGATGAAAAGCCAAGACTGACAAGTTGTTCCGTGAGCCCGTAAATCGGAGGTTCCGCAATGGTTCGCCCACCAGCATAATGATTCATCCCGATATGAATGAGTCCATTGAGAAATGTCCCACAGGTAAGGATTGCTGCTTTGCTCTTGATGGCTCTGCCTGACGACAGAACCACTGCGCGAAAGGCGTTTGAAGTGCATTCAATGGATGTTACTGTATCCTGAAGAAGATCAATATTCTTTTCTTCTTCAATTACCTTTCTCATATACAGTGAATACAAGGTGCGATCAGCTTGAGCTCTCGGCGAGAGCATTGCTGGCCCTTTACTTCTGTTGAGCATCCTGAACTGTATTCCTGTTGCGTCAATAGCTTTTGCCATTTCCCCACCAAGGGCATCAATTTCTCTGGCAATCTGTCCTTTTGCCACGCCACCGATCGCGGGATTGCAGGACATTCGCGCTATTGCCGTAAGGTCTGATGAGATGAGGAGGCAAGAGCAACCCATCCTTGCCGCAGCAAGCACTGCTTCGCATCCTGCATGGCCTGCACCAGTAACGATGATATCATACATAAATGACAAATTGTTTCACGTGAAACATCCCTTGAATTGTTAAGTAAATTAAAAATAATAGCACATTCCTTGCAGTTTACCCTGGTGAATTTTGAAATACCGAATAAGGCGTATTAAGTGCGTATATTTAGTTTGTAAATCAATAATGAAAATTCTGTTGTTTTGCAAATCACTGACTATGTAAAAATGGCAAAAAGGGAAATAGTTCCGCATCATATTCTGAGACAGGAAGGAGTTACGGAAATCGTCAGAATAAAATGAAGTATTGAGAAAGGCCTCTTGAAACAAGAAGCTTTTGCAGGCTCTTTAGTGAACCTATGATTGTTAGCCTGAATTATTCATGAGCCTCTGTGAAACAGAATTTTTGAGGCAAAATGGAAACCACTCCGTGCATAACTTGGCCGTTCAGTTTTATGGGAGGGAAGAAATCGAGTATCAGTGGTTCACCCCTGACAAACAGTGCACCTGAAATGAGGTAAAAAATCTCTCAGCATGCTCACGTTTGCGTACTCTGCCCCTGCAGCCTAATATATCGTGCTGCCTTTTGTTTACCAATTTTCATTCTCCCCCTGCTCAGTTCTGGTTATGATG
>Ga0209697_10000485_pt1 | contig 64767 bp, 47 predicted proteins | sample AliMusrvi5mmetaG_FD_184115 | JGI IMG/M metagenome (GOLD analysis project Ga0209697, IMG submission 184115) | Freshwater lake bacterial and archeal communities from Alinen Mustajarvi, Finland, to study Microbial Dark Matter (Phase II) - Alinen... | ecosystem: Environmental > Aquatic > Freshwater...
TGTGCGCACCCGGCCACGATTGTCGGTCTTCAATACGATGGAAGTCTTGTCCATAAACGTCGTAGCCAATCGGCTACGACACTTACGATGCCACTCAGATCAGATGGCTCTGGCCGTGACGCTTACGAACAGGCAACGGACAAGACCTGAGCCCTTCCTCGGCGTCTTAAAGCGCGACGTGGCTAGCAACCAACGGCGGTCGAGCCCATCGACCGACCGCGCTCAGAAACCGCTTTCCAGGTTGCCAGAGGGCACTCAAGTCCCAAGACGCTCAAATCCTTTTCAGTGAAATCGCAGGAAAGTGTGAAAAATTAAAATGTCGGGCAGGCGGTCGCGGTGATGCTGGGTCACATGAGAACGGAAGACACAACCAGGCCAGCGGCATTCCGTCCATGAACTATTTTGCACAAGGCGACAGCTATGTGAACGCTTTTCAAGATCGGCCCTCACGCGATCAGCGTGCTCCGCTTCTTCGCCTATCTGCACATAGCCTATCAGACCTGCAGCATTGTCTGAACGGGCATATCGCTTGTCGAGGAATCGGGACAAGCCGCTGTCACCCAGAAGGTCTTGATACGAGCCGGTGTCTGTAAGCAGTTTGGCCTCATAAATGAAGCGTAAAATGGGGCTGCGCTGGCGGCAGCGAAATCGGATATCCAACCGGCGACGGTGCTTCCCTAAGCGGCGCTTGGCCAGCGGCAAATGCGGCTCATCCACATGACGTTCAGCTTCAAGCGAATAGAACTTCATCCATGGCTGTGACAAAGAGTCTAGAACCTCATCAATATGCCGGGCCAGTTCGCCGCTGATGTCTTCCTCTTTGTGATGTGCCCATTTTTTGGCAGGCAACATTCGACCATAGGCAAGGAACAGCAGCCGATGCACTCGTTCCATGAAAATGCGCCGATGGTCATCCCTGATGCTGCTGTCGGCGGCTGGCTGGGGGCGCTTGTGCATTATAAACGGGATAAAAGCAGTCTCAATCCCGCGCAATGAGATCACCGATGATTTCGGCGGCGTCCAACATCGCCTGGGTGCGGGTCCAATGGAAGCGCTCCATGGGCTTGAAAAGGTAGATGTAGGGCCCGTGATACAGCTTGAGATCGCGATTGAAGTACACCCATTGGGCCGATTCCTGCCTCAGATTCTCGCGAGTGCGCTGAAGTTCGCGCGCAGCCACGGCATCGCCCCGCAGCACCGAGACAACAGTGGGGAGGTTCAGATCCATAGTGAACTCCACAGCGACAAAGGCCGATTGATTGTCAAAAACGACCGAGACAGAATACCTGCCCCGGCTTTCTTCGTTCGGCGATCTGGAACCATCATTCGCGGAATCACTGCCACCGTCCACGAAGTCGTTAAGGTCGCGGTGCAGCCAGCGGGCGTAAACCTCTATTTCGTTCTTGTCTGGAGGGGTCATTGCCGCAGGCCGTACTTGCCCATCGTTGAGGGCTAGACGCACATGAACGAGGTCGTGTATCAGAGCCTCATCCTGTTCCGAAAGCCCCAGCGCCTTGGCAACGAGGCGATTGAGACCACCCAGGAGATCTGGTTGGCCATCATGAAACTCTTCCTCCCGACTGTCGATGCGGCGTGGTTGGGTCTTCGCAAGTTTGTCCTGAAGCTCAGCCCATTCCGCTAACTGGTCCCGTGATAAGGAATAGAGCGGACAGGGAAGTTGTTTGAAACCGGAAAGATTGGCCCGAGCTCGCGTCACTCCCAGTTCTGCTGCGGAGAAGAAAGCGTGATAATAGGCAAAATCGGAATTTAGGTAGAGCGCAAGCGCCTTCAGAATCGTCTGATCTTTCGTGACGCTCCCGACACCAATCTGTCTTGCTTCCACAACCAGATACTCATCTGTGAAAACCGCAAAATTACGTGCGGCACTCATCATCACATGAGGAGGACGGCAAACCGGCAGTCCTTTCCAGCCCCCTCGGTTGCGCACGTAAAAACGTTCGTTTGTTGGCAGTTCAAAGTTGTCGAAGCTGAATACACCTGTCCAATTTTTCAAGAGATTGACATCCAATACGCGCTTGTTTTTTAACTCTTCAAGGTAGGTCATCCCTTCAGCGGCAGAAGGCCGTAGGTCAGGCCCTTGCGAGACAAAAAATAGATGATGGGGGTCCGTAGCAGCGAACTCTCGGCTCGTTGGCTTCCACTTTGCCTCCAATTCTTCAAGGGGCTTCCACTTGCGCCCCATGCGATCAAGCAATTCACCGTCCAAAGGAGATCCCCACATGGCCAGTTTCCATGGTATGCCGCTTCCACTAGCAATCTCGGCATAGCGGACGTCACAGATTTCGCTTTCGTTGATGACGATACTCCAGACTTCGTTGCGTTGGCCGGGACCCTCTGGACGGGTCTGCTCTTGATTGGCGACGAGTGGCGAGAAAAACGAAGTGGTCTCCTCGGGATCGGGTACTTTAGAATGCTTGCGCTGTTCAAAAAATACAGCAGCGGCGGGCACTTCTACCCGATCTTTAAACAGAACTCGCGCAAAGTTCGAATAATTGGCGATAGTAACCACACGGTGCTGCCTGAAGAATGCGCTTCGGTGGTCCTGAGACACGTCTTCAAACAGGGTCATGGCCGGCAGAAGCAGCGCTGCCTGGCCTTTGGGATGCAGGAACTCGGCACAGCGCCAAGTGAAGGCTTGCGATAGGGAGTACTTGCCCACAGGGCGCACATGGACGTTATCTTCCATCCACTTCATTGCCAGCCCATCACGTTCATCGAGGTCGGTGGTTTCGAGGCGTTTCCAAGGTGGATTGCCCACGATCCAGTGAAAGCGGCGTTTACCCAGGCAATTCGCATGACGGAGGCGATCGTTGAAGAAGTCGCAGTGAAAGATGTTGCTGTTGCGCAGGGTGGGTAGGCGGAAGCGGGGATACTCTAGCAGGTCCGGAGGCGTGACGTAGCTCAACAGAGTGAGCACAAGGCTGAATTCTGCGACGCTGCATGCGTCCTCATCGCGATCACTTCCAAAGATATGCTGTTGAAGCAACCGCTTGAGTTCGAAGGGAGTCGGTCTCTTGCGGCCTGCGGGGTAGGTGCGTTCGATAAGCTTTCGATAGCACTGTACCAGGAAGGCCCCCGAACCACACGCTGGATCGTATACGGTGATGCTTCGATGCAATGGACGGTGTTGCTGCATCTCTGCAAGCATGAAATTTACCACTGGAATTGGTGTGTAATACGCACCCGCCTTGCGGCCTTCCGTCGCCTCTTCCTCCTCTCCCGAATCCAGCTGCTCTGGCATGTGCAAAAACTGCTCATAGATCATGGAGAGCGTCTCGATAGGAATGTACGAGAAATCATAGGCCTGGAAGTCGAGGTGGAGTTGCCATTGATCCCCCTCGAACTCATCGCCCGCGAAGGCGGCGGCCACACGCTGAACGTGCTCCTCGGCGGGGGCGTTGGGACCACGGAACTTGATTGGAAATACTCGACCGTTCAAGAACTCGTCCAGGCGGTGGCTGACATCGGCCAACCCCTTCAGGGTAGCGGTGCGGCCAAAGATGGTATCGTGGCCGATCTTCCAGAGTTGCAACCGCTCGGCTGAGAGGATGTCGCGACCCTCCAGGTAGTGTAGGTAGACATACTTGCCCATCAGAGCGTGGCGTGTCTGCTGGTGCGGCAGGCCGTTGTCACGTAGCCATCGGTCCAGTTTTTGCAAACTCCGCAGCAGTCGCCAGTAGACTCGCGCTTCGGGATGGACCGTGGCCCCTAGTTGCCGCCATACCTCGCCTGAATCAATGGCGTCAGCGGTCAGGGCGGCGAGCTGCTCTCGAATGTCGTTGAAGGCGATCAGCGGCCCAAGCAACCCCTGGTCTGGCGAAGCCGGACCAGGACCCTGTAGGTACTCAAAACCGGAGTAAAGGCGAACGCCGCGTGGCGTGTGAACCATGACGAAGGGGACGACATCCTGGTTCCACACCAGCCGGTGAATCCGCTGCGCCGCCGCATCATCCTCCGCTTCGCAAACGTACACCACAGGCACGGCAGGTGAGCCGCCCTGGGCGGAGGCAAGCTGGTAAATGCCTTTTAGTGAGCAGTTCTTTTTTCCGGTGGCATGCCGAAAAATGTGGCCAAAGTTCTCGGCTTGCCGACACTCCGCTGTACCTGCCCGCAGAAAGCGGCCCGGGCGGTCGGCATAGCCAAGGGTCTGGAGTAGCTGATCAAACTCCATCGGCGCAGCGGCGGAATCGGTTCAAGTTTCTGAGTGGCTGGCGTTTCATGGGCAAGCTACTTGGTTAATCACATGCTGGAAGGTCAAGGCATGTTTCGGTTAAATTGGGAGAGGAGTCGATCCGGAAAGGCAGAAAATAACGGAATTCCGGCACAGAGTAGATCGGGAGAACCCAACGGTCCAGCGCAGATGACTTGGTCACGAAGCGGAATCGACTGGTACCGCAAAAGCTGTCATAAAAGCTGTCAAAAAGCTGTCAGCCAAACAGTAGTTGACGACAACGCACCTGAAGAGGCTCCTCGCAATGATCCGTCTGACAAGTTGGGGCAAGTTCCCGGACTCCGGGCCCCAGTGTTCCATTTGCCGTGGCCGGCCAAATGAATTTTTCGTTCCCCCGCCTGGCCTTGGTACAGTCCCCCGTTCCACACTATCAACGATCTACCCCGGTTCCTCAGTCATGTCATCCAAGGCCTGGGCGAAGTGCCGAAGACAGGACTCGAACCTGCACAACTTGCGTTACCAGATCCTAAGTCTGGCGTGTCTACCAATTCCACCACTTCGGCATGAAGTCACGGGTGGGCATCATCCACCCGTGGCAGGGGGCTGCAATCAAAAACGCGGTGTCTTCGTGCGCGGCCAGCCCAGGCTGGCGAGCCAGCCGGTGAGAAGGATGACGGCCAAGGGCACGAGACCGATTTTCAGGTTCTCGCCGATCCACGGGAGGTGGTCGCCGCGGTTCAGGGCCTTGGAACCGTGGGTGAGGAGGCTGAAGTACTTCAGGCCGAACACCCAGCCGGCGTGCAGGCCGATGCCGGGCCACAGGCTTCCGGTCGTGAGACGCGCCTGGCCGATCACCCAGCCGACGGCGAACAGGGTGAAGAATTCGGCCAGCAGGAAATCGACGTTGCCAAAATGGCCGAAGATCGCACCGATGACATCGAAACCGCTGTGCCAGTTGACCTGGCTGGCAGGCAGGTTGAATCCCGCCGGAGGCTTCAAAAAGTGGACGATGGCGAAGATGAAGGTGGTCCAGAACAGGGCGGAGCGCGCGCCCAGGGAACGCAGCAGCAGACCGAGGATGAAGCCGCGGAAGAGGATTTCTTCGACAAGGCTGGCCCCGAGGGCGGCGGTGACGGGCTGGCCCAGCGCCGTCCACCCGGGCTTGGGATTCATCTGGTACACCCCGGCGCGGCAGAACGCCCAGCCCAGGGCCAGCAGGAGTCCGCCAGCCAAAACGAAGCCGGTGAGCCACTGGCGCAGGTCCGTGCGGCCGGGTGCCAGGGGCGGCAGGATCCTGTCCTTGCCGCGCGAGGCGCGCACCATCAGCGGCAGCCCGCACAGGGCGCTCACCAGGATGGCGCGGTTGAAGTAGCGCTCAAAACCGGCCTTGGCGATTTCGTTCAGGGGCCAGGAGGGGGCCGTGTCAGCCGTGGCATGCAGGGTCCGCAAGACCCACTGGGCGCCCTGGAAAAGCGGCACGGAGAGCAGGGCTCCTGCGATCAGGACGCCGAAAATGAAGAGGACGAGGCGCTGAAGGTCAGCGTAGTTTGATGGGTTGCCGGGTTGCACGTGTCGTATTCTACCGCATCCTCGCCATCCGAAAACGGAATCCATCACCATGACCAAGAACCAGTATCACGAGTGGCGCGAGCGCGCTGAAGACCGCAGCAAGCGCTATGTGCGTGCGCACTGGGATTCGCGGGAGTGGCGTTTCTCCGTGCTGTTATCCGAATACGAGGGCGATTGGGAGCCGATTGAAAAGCCCACCCTGGAAAACTGGGAGGCGCTGCGCGATGTGCTGTGGCGCAAGTACCAGCGCAAGCGCCTGCCGTTCAAGCACCTCGAAAGCGTGGACAAAATGATCGCCGAACTGCGCGAACTCGAACCTGCGGAAGAGCCGGAAGACTGAAATGTTGGGAACATGTTTGTCGGTTTGTCGGTTCTTCGGTTTGTCAGTTTTCCTGGAGTGAGGTTCCATGCGCCGGTTCGGACCGTTGCCGATCGCTGCCTTCCGAGGAAATGAAGACCTGAATAACCGGCCGCCAACCGACCGCCAACCGACCGCCAACCGACAAACCGACAAACCGATAAACCGATAAACCGACAAACCGATAAACCGACAAACCGATAAACCGACAAACCGACAAACCGATAAACCGATAAACCGCCTTCCCCAACTTCCGCCCATGGACCCCAACGCCTTCTGGAAAATCATCGACACCTTCGTTTCCGACGACAAGTCGGAGGCAGAGTATGCCTACGCGGAGTTCGCCGAGCGGCTGGAAGCGATGTCGCGCGCTGACATCCTTGAGTTCGCTTCGGCCATGCGGCGGGAGCTCAATACCGCTCACACCTGGGACATGTGGGGTGCGGCCTACCTGATCTGCGGCGGCTGCGCCGAAGAGGGATTCGCGTATTTCTGCGGTTGGCTCATGGCCCAGGGCAGCGAGGTGTTCCGCCAGGCGGTGGACCATCCCGATTCGCTCGCCGAGTACCTGCCCGATTACGAAGGCGATGACGTCTTCGAAGATGAAGCGCTCCTGGCCGCCCCGCTGGCGGCGTTCGAGGAGAAAACCGGGAGCTACGACGGCTTTGAACTCACCGAAAGACCCGTGTCCGAGCCGGCCGGCGAGCAGTGGGACATCGAGGAGCTTGGCGAACTGGAAGCCCGCCTGCCGAAGCTCTACGCCTACTTCGCCGCGGAAGAGTCGGATGCTGAAGAAGAGGGCGAAGAGGAAGAACTGTAACACCCATGCCACCCATGACTAAGCTGCTCGCCTTTGTTTCCCTGCCGCTCTACCTGCTCGACCAGATCAGCAAGAACTACATCGTGGCGCACTATGAGCTGAACGCGCAGGAGGTCATGGTGATTCCCGGTTTCTTCTGGATTCATCACACGGCCAACACCGGCGTGGCGTTTGGCATGTTCAACGGCAGCGTGTACGCGAACTATGTCTTCGGGGCGATTTCCATCGCCGCCGCCCTGCTGATCACCTATTTTGCTCGCAAAGGCGCCTTCCCCGGCCCGTTCAGCCGCACGGCGGCGGCGTTGCTCTACGCGGGCATCGCGGGCAACTTCACGGACCGGCTGTGGCACGGGTACGTGGTCGATTTCCTCAAATTTGACCTGAAATTCATGATCTGGCCGAGCTTCAACGTGGCGGACTCGTGCGTGGTGGTGGCGGCGATCCTGCTGGCGGCATCCTCGTTCTTCGAGGCGCCCGCAAAGGCTCAGGCGGTACAGTAAGGCATGGGAGAATTCATAAGAGGGCAGGGGATTCGTGTCCCCTCCTGCGCCAAGGCTGCGGAGCGCCAGCCGCATGCATTCCTCCTTGGCATCCCGTTCTTCCTGCCCACACTGCCCGCGTCCCATGCCTCCTCTTCCGCTGTCCATCTCCATCGTTTCCTTCAACGAAGAAGCGAACCTGCGGCGCTGCCTGGGTTCGGTGGCGGATTTGGCGGAGGAAATCATCGTCGTGGACTCCGGGTCCACCGACAGGACGTGTGAGGTCGCCCGGGAGTTCGGCGCCACGGTGCAGCATCAGGCATGGCTGGGGCATCGGGATCAGAAAGGCGTGGCGCTGGGCCTGTGCACGCGTCCGTGGGTGCTGGTGCTGGATTGCGACGAGGAGGTGTCGCCCGAGCTGCGCAGCGCGATTCTGCATTTCTTTGAAGCTGGTGATGCCGGGCGCTGCGATGGCGCATGGATGAACCGCAAGACCTGGTTTCTCGGTCGCTGGATCACCCACGGCGACTGGTATCCGGACCGCAAGCTGCGCCTGCTGCGTCGTGAGAAAGCCAGGTCGGGCGGCAGCCCGGAGCATGACAAGTTTGAACTCACTGGCGACGGCCCGACGCTGCGGCTGGCTGGCGACCTGCTGCACTACTCGTTTCGCGACGTCAGCCACTACCTGTCGAAGCAGGTGCAGTTCAGTGATGATTTCCTGGTGCGTGAACGGGCCGGGGGCAAACGGTTCTCGTTGTTCAAGGTCATCGCGCGGCCGTGCTGGCGCTTCTTCCGGGCCTATGTGCTGCGCCTGGGCTTTCTGGACGGCTTTCCAGGGTTGTGGATTGCCGGTGCCACGGCCTTTTTTAACTTCGTCAGGTACAGCCGCACCTTCGAGGACAAGATCCGCAAGGTATGAAGATTGGTCTGATCTATCATCAGTTCCTGCACGCGGGCGGGCTGGAGAACTACCTGATCGAGTTTGCCTCCCGGCTGGCTGCCGCGGGGCATGAGCTGCACATCGCCACTTCGCGCCTGACGCCCGAGGTGGGGGGAAAACTGAAGGCGCAGTGGCATCTGATCCCGCGCCCGCCGTTCGCCACGCTGCGCCTGTGGCAGTTCAACCGCGCTGCAGCCAGGCTGGCCGCCCATCTGCCCACGGATGTGAACATCGGCTTTGGCCGCACCACCCGCCATGACCTGCATCGCGCCGGCGGCGGCTGCCACGCGCTGTATTCAAAGCTGCTGCCCTGGTGGAAGCGCTACGACCCGAAGAACCTGCTGGAACTCGCGCTGGAGCGGAAGCTCTACAACAGCGGGCACACGCGCCATTTCGTCATGAACTCCGCGCGTGTCGCCGCGCAGATCCAGGGCCTGTATCCCGGCGCGCGCGACCGCTGCAGCGTGATCTACACCGCCGTGGACACGCAGGTGTTCAAGGCCGCCGCGCACCGGCGCAACCACCGCGAGCTGGTTTGCCGGACGTTGCGCACGGATCCCGCCAAGCCGGTGGGGCTGTTTGTGTCCTTGAGCCACCGGCGCAAGGGACTGGACAATCTGCTGAAGGCCTGGACCGCCATCGATGGCACCTTGTGGATTGCCGGTCGCGAGTTGAACAAGCACTACCTCGGCTTGATCGACCGGCTGGGGCTGCGCGCCAAAGTGCGCGCCATTCCTCCCACCAACACACTCAGCGAGCTGTACCAGGCCGCCGACTGGTTTGTGCATCCCACGCTGTACGATGCCTGTGCCAACACCGTGCTGCAATCCATGGCCTGTGAGCTGCCTGGGGTGATCTCGGCGCAGGATGGGGCGGTGGATCACATTCGCGACGGTGAGAACGGCTTCATGCTCCATCACCCTGCGAATGTGGATGAACTGCGCGAGCATATCACGACCGCCTTCGCGGTGCCGGAAGCGCAGCGCGCGGAGATGGGCAGCAAGGCCCGCGCGACCATGCTGCCCCTGACCTGGGAGGCCCATCTGGCTGACTGGATGCGCGTGATCGAAGGTCTGTCTCCGCGATAGCCAGGCCCTTCGAGCAACGTACTACTGGGTCGCCTATGCCGCTGGCAACCCCTCCATCCCCTCGTCACCCCGGATCACCCCTGTCCTGGGTGATGGCAAGCGCCGTGCTTCTGCTGGCAGGTCATGCCCCGGCTGCCACCCCGAGTTTCTCGCGCGACATCCTGCCCATCCTCTCGGACACCTGCTTCCAGTGCCACGGTCAGGATGCGAAGGCGCGCAAAGCCGACTTGCGTCTGGACATCGAAGCCGATGCCAAACGCACGCACAAGGACAGCACGCCCATCATCCCAGGCAAGAGCGGTGAGAGCGACATCATCAAGCGCATGATCACGACTGATCCTGACGATCAGATGCCGCCCGCGAAGAGCCACAAGAGCGTGACGCCGCAGCAGATTGAACTCGTGCGCAAGTGGATCGATTCAGGTGCGAAGTGGGGGGTGCATTGGGCGTTCACGCGCATCGACAAACCGAGGGTGCCGCAGGCCGGAGTCCGAGGAAATCCAAGTGCTCAGTACCCAGTGCCCAGTGCGCAGTCGGAATCCTCGACATCCCATTCAGGTCTAGGCACTGAGCACTCCGCACTAAGCACTTCCGATCCCCGCACTAATGCCATTGACTCCTTCGTTTCCGCAAAGCTCGCCGAACACCACCTCGCCCTCTCCCCAGAGGCCCCGCCCGAAACCCTGATCCGCCGCTTGTCGCTCGACCTCACCGGCATCCCGCCGACCCCGCAGGAAGTCGATCAATTCGTGGCCGAGTACCAGGCCGATCAGGCTTCTTTTGGGCACTCCGCACCCGCCGCTCCGCAGGCCTATGAGCGTCTCGTGGACCGGCTTTTCGCCTCCTCGCGCTACGGCGAGCGCTGGGTCTGGGAGTGGCTCGATGCCTCGCGGTACGCGGACACCAACGGCTATCAGGGCGACAATGAACGCACCATGTGGCCGTGGCGCGACTGGGTGATCCGTTCGATTAACGACAACATGCCTTACGACCAGTTCACCATCTGGCAGCTCGCGGGTGATCTGCTGCCCCATGCGACGAAGGAGCAGAAGCTCGCCACCGGATTTGTGCGCAACCACATGATCAACGGCGAAGGCGGGCGGATCCCGGAAGAAAACCGCATCGAATACCTGTTCGACCAGGCGGAGACCGTGGGCACCGTCTGGCTCGGCCTGACGATGCAGTGCACCCGCTGCCACGATCACAAATTCGATCCGCTCACCCAGCAGGACTACTTCGGCCTGATCGCCTTCTTCAATGGCACGCCGGTGGATGGCCAGGGGCGCGGCGGGCAGACTCCCCCCGTTCTCGACATGAGCACCGCCACTGAGGAGAAGAGGATGCAGATCACCCAGGAAAAAGTGAACAAGGTCGCGCAAGAAGTCGATGCCTTCGAGTTGACGAAGTTTCCCCGGCCCGCTGGCAAGGGCCTGGATGCCTCGGACGCCGTCAAGCTTCCTGGCAACCTGCCCAGCTACATTGCGAAGACTGCGCCTGTGAAACGCGGCGTCGATCCGCTGCTGGAGGCGATCAATTACTTCAAGGACAAGGACAAGGCCTATGCGGCGGTCCTGCAGAAGCTCATGGATGCAGTGCGCAGGCGCGATGCCGCGAGAAACGGCATCACCAAGGTCATGGTGATGGAGGAGCGCAAGGAAGGGCCGCGCGACACCTTTATCCTGGTCAAAGGTGCGTATGACAACCCCACGACCACGAAGGCCGTCATTGCCACGCCGGGCAAGCTGCCGCCAATGCCGGCCGGTGCACCGCGCAACCGCCTTGGCATGGCGCAGTGGCTGGTGTCACGCGACAATCCGCTCACCGCGCGCGTGACCGTGAACCGCTACTGGCAGAGCTTGTTCGGCATCGGTTTGGTGAAGACCGCCGAGGACTTCGGCGTGCAAGGGGAGCGCCCGGTCCACATGGACATGCTGGACTGGCTCGCCGCCGATTTCATGGACAGCGGCTGGGATGTGAAGCGCCTGCTCCGGCTCATCGTGACGAGCCGGACCTACCGCCAGTCGTCGAAGGTCACGCGCGAAGGTCATGAACTCGATCCTGAGAACCGCCTGCTCGGCCACGGCCCGCGCTTCCGCATGCCCAGCTTCATGCTGCGCGACCAGGCATTGACCATCAGCGGCCTGCTTTCCGAAAAACTCGGCGGCCCGGCGGTGAAACCCTACCAGCCGGAGGGCATTTGGGAGGAGGCCACTTTCGGCAAGATCAAGTACACGCCGGACACCGGCGACAAGCTGTACCGCCGCAGCCTCTACACCTTCTGGCGGCGCATCGTCGGCCCCACCATGTTCTTCGACAACGCCCCGCGCCAGTTTTGCGTCATCAAAGCCATGCGCACTAACACACCGCTGCAGGCCTTGATCACGCTCAACGAGACCACCTACGTCGAAGCCGCGCGGGTGATGGCTCAGCGCCTCTTGAGTGACAAGTCGCTGGCAACGGATGCTGACCGCTGCACCCTGGCCTGGCGGCTCGCCACCTGCCGCCTGCCCAAAGCTGACGAGCGCAAGCGGCTGCTGGCCGCCTTGCAGGACTTCAGGCAGCGGTTCGGCGCGGACCGCAAGGGTGCAGAAGAACTGCTTTCCACAGGGGATTCCAAACACGACGAAAAACTCGATGCCGTCGAACACGCGGCCTGGACGAGCCTCTGCCTGCTGATCTTGAATCTCGACGAGGTGCTGAACAAGGAATGAACTTACCCACCCCCAATCCCCTCCATCTCACCCGCCGCCACTTCTTTGGCAGGACGGCCACCGGCATTGGCGCGGCGGCGCTGGGCTCATTGCTGGAGCGCGACGGCTTGGGCATGCAGACGCCGGCGATTGGCGGGCTGCCGCATTTCCCTGCCAAGGCCAAGCGGGTCATCTACATGTTCATGAACGGCGGGCCGCCGCATGTGGACATGTTCGACTTCAAGCCGCAGATGGAGAAGTGGCGTGGCAAGGAGATCCCGGAGGCGATTCACGGCAACAAGCGCACCAGCACCATGACTCAGGGCAAGCCCAAGCTGGCGCTGCCGGCGTTCACGGGTTTTAAGCGCCATGGCAAAAGCGGTGCCTGGGTGTGCGACTTTCTGCCGCGCACGGCGGAGATCGCGGACGACATCTGCTTCATCAAGTCGATGCACACCACGCAGGTGAACCACGCGCCGGCCATCACCTTTTTCATGACCGGCGCGGAGCAGCCGGGCAGGCCGAGCATGGGCGCATGGCTCTCCTATGGACTGGGCAGCGAGGGCGAGGAACTGCCGGGCTTTGTCGTCATGACCTCTCGTGACAAGGAAGCCTCGTGCGGACAGCTCTTCTATGACTTCTACTGGGGCAACGGCTTCCTGCCTTCCAAGCACCAGGGCGTGAAGTTTCGCGGCTCGGGCGATCCCGTGCTCTACGTGGCCAGTCCGGACGGGATGAACCGGCCGGTGCGCCGCGCGATGCTCGACCACCTGGCCGGGCTCAACCAGATCAAGCTCAATGACTTCGGCGACCCTGAGATCGCCGCCCGCATCGCCCAGTACGAGATGGCCTACAAAATGCAGGCCAGCGTGCCGGAGCTCACAGACATCTCCAAGGAGCCAAAGCACATTCTCGACATGTACGGCCCGGACGTGCGTCGCCAGGGCAGCTTCGCCTACAACTGTCTGATGGCGCGCCGGCTGGCGGAACGCGGCGTGCGCTTCACCCAGGTGATGCACGCAGGCTGGGATCACCACCGCAATCTCAGCACGCAGTTCGAGATTCAGTGCCGCGACACCGACGCGCCCGCGGCTGCGCTGGTGAAGGATCTCAAGCAGCGCGGTTTGCTGGACGACACGCTGGTCATCTGGGGCGGTGAATTTGGCCGTACGCCCTTCATCCAAGGCGACCCGGCGAACACCAAGCAGCTTGGGCGCGACCACCACCCCTATGTGTTCACCACCTGGATGGCAGGGGCTGGAGTGAAACCCGGCCACACCCACGGCGAGAGCGATGACTTCGCCTTCAATCCGGTGAAGGACCCTGTGCATGTGCATGACTTCCAGGCCACTATCATGCACCTGTTAGGCATCGACCACGAGCGCTTCACCTACCGCTTCCAAGGCCGTGACTTCCGGCTCACGGACGTGCACGGGAGCGTGGTGAAGGGCGTGCTGGGATAGCCGAAGCCCACGGCGCCATCTGCGCGACTGCTTCCGTGGATGACGAACAAGGCGCACGTCACCGTGTCACCGGGAAATCGGCGGGCGGCGTGGGTTTGCTGGCGGCGACCGCCACCCGGGTGATGAAACTCATCGTAATAGCTTTACCTTGGGCGGACTTTTTTTTACAATCGGTCTTTTGACATTCGCGGGCGCGCCATTCCAGCTCCCCGATCCTTGTCCTCCCGACCCTATGAATCAGAAAGTGAGAAACCCTCTCCAGAATCATTCGCCCGGTTCCAAGAGATACGCGGATCGCACTTGCCGGTCGAGGCCTGGGCCGCTGGGCGTGGCGTGGATCGGTGCCCTGCTCGCCTTGGCGTGGGGGACGACTTCAGCCCGCGCGGCGACGGCGTCCTGGAACATCGGATCGGGGGCCTGGAACCACGCGGCCAACTGGAATACGTCCATTGTCCCGGGGGCGGGCCTTGTGGCGGACGTGGTCAATTTCGGCAGCGCTGCGAGCACCACGGGGACCGTGACGCTGGATGATGGCGCGGGGCACGCTTTCAATCCGCTCTTGAGCAGCCTGGTGATCAACCCGGTGGGCGGATCCAACGCGGGGTTTACCATCAATGCCGGGGCCGGGGGACACCTGACGATGGCGCCCAACGCCACCATCACCTGGAGCACGGGGCCGGGCACGGGGCAGACCAATGCGATCAACGCGGGACTGGTCCTGCAAGGGGGCCTCGCAGTGAGCGTCCTGGCCAATGCGGGTGTGGCACTCACGATCAGCGGCGTCATCAGCGATGGCGGCCAGGGGTTCGGCGTGGCGGTATCCGGGCCGGGAAAGCTGACGCTGACGGGCGCAAACACCTATACTGGCACGACGACGGTGAGCTCCGGCACGCTCACTCTCAATGCGGCAACCGGCAACGCCCTGTCTGGCAACCTGCTGGTCAACGGTGGCAGCGTGGTGTTGCAACAAAACAACCAGATCGCGGATGGCAAGACGGTGACCGTCTCCTCCGGCTCGCTCAACATCGGGGCGAACAGCGACACCGTGGCGGGGGTGCAGATCACGGGAGGCAGTGTCACAGGCACGACCGGGGTGCTCACCAGCACGAGCGCTTATGACCTTCGGGCGGGCAGTGTCTCTGCCAGGCTGGGTGGTGCAGTGGGACTTAACAAGACCACCGCCGGGGCCGCCACGCTGTCGGCGTCCAACACTTACACCGGGACCACCACGGTGAGCGCCGGGACACTGACTCTGAGCGCGCCATTGGGCAATGCCGTGGCGGGCAATGTGGTGGTGAATGGCGGAAGCCTCGTGCTGGGGCTCGACAAACAAATCGCGGATGGCAAGACGGTGTCGGTTTCCTCCGGATCGTTCGGCATCGGCACCCACGGCGAAACCGTGGCTGGGGTGCAGCTCACCGGCGGCAGCATCACCGGTTCCACTGGAGTGCTTGCCAGCAATACCGCGTTCGACGTGCAAAACGGGACCGTTGGGGCAATCCTCGGGGGCAGCGTGGGGCTGAACAAAACCACGACGGGGACTGTAACGCTGACAGGCGCAAACACGTACTCAGGCACCACCACCGTGGCGGCGGGCACCCTCAATCTGAACACCACCGGGGCCAATGCGGTGGCAGGAAACGTCCTGGTCAGCGGTGGCACCCTGGTGTTGCAGCACAGCAGCCAGATCCCGGCGGGCAAGACCATCACCGTATCCTCTGGAACGCTGAGCATGGGGGCGAACAGCCAGACTGTGGCCGGAGTGCAAATGACTGGAGGCAACCTCACGGCCACCTCCGGCGTGCTCACCAGCACGACGCCATTTGACCTGCAGGCCGGCAGCGTGGGCGGCATCCTCGGCGGCGGCGTGGGCTTGAACAAGACCACTGCGGGCACGGTGACGTTGACGGGGGCGAACACCTACACCGGCACCACTACCGTGTCGGGTGGCACGCTGAACCTCAATAGAACGGGTGGCACGGCCGTTGTTGGGGATGTCGTGGTCAACGGTGGCACCCTCGTGTTGCAGCAAAGCAACCAGATCCAGGCGAGCAAGACGCTCACCGTATCCTCCGGCACGCTTGGCATGGGAGCGAGCAGCCAGACCGTGGCCGGGATGCAGCTTTCCGGTGGCACAATCAGTGGCACCACCGGCACGCTCATCAGCACCAGCGACCATGACCTGGAAAGCGGCACGGTGAACGCAAACTTGGGTGGCAGCGTGGGCGCTAACAAGACCACCGCAGGCACTGTGACGCTGAACGGGAGCAACAGCTACACCGGCACCACCACGGCAAGCGCCGGCACGTTGAACCTGAACTCAATCACCGGCAATGCCATCCCTGGCGATCTTGTGATCAACGGCGGCACGGTGACCTTGCTCCGAGCCAACCAGATCCCTGTCGCAAAGACGATCGCAGTCGCCAGCGGTTTGCTTTCTATAGGGACGATCAGCAACACTGTGGCGGGAGTGCAGCTGACCGGCGGCACCATCGCCGGCACCACGGGTGTGCTTACCAGCTCAAGCACCTTTGATCTGCAGAACGGCACGGTTGGCGTGCAGTTGGGCGGTAGCGTGGGAGTGGACAAAACTTCAGCGGGAAGTGTCACCTTCACCGGGTTGAACAGTTACACAGGCATCACCAGGGTGATGGCTGGAACGCTTACGCTGAACACGACGTCAGGCAACGCTGTCATTGGCAATGTGCTGGTCAGTGGCGGCACGCTGGCCTTCCTGCAGTCGAACCAGATCCAGCCATCGCAAACGCTGGTGGTGTCCTCCGGGGCGCTCGAACTTGGCACCGCCAACCAGACGCTGGCCGGTGTGCAACTTACCGGCGGCAACCTCAACGGCACTGGCAGGCTTACCAGCACCACTGATTTTGATCTGCAAGGCGGCGTCGTGAACCTGGTTCTGGCCGGCAATGTGGCGACGGCTGTGACCAACGGCACGACAACGCTGAACAACCAGAACACCTACATCGGGACCACCACCGTTTCGGCCAACGGCGGTCTGAATTTGGGCTCAGCGCCGGGTCCGGCGCTGGCCGGCGCCCTGACCGTGAACGGCACGGGCACGGCGACCCTGCTGCTCGACAACCAGTTCGCGATCACGAGCGCGGTAAAGATTCTTGGCGGCACGCTCAACATGGGTGCTCATTCCAGCACCGTGGCGAGCGTGCAACTCACTGGCGGCGGACAGATCCTGGGGAGCGGCACGCTGATAAGCCGCAGCAGCTTCGACCTGCAAAGCGGCACCGTGAATGCCATTCTCGGGGGCACGGTTGGCTTGAATGTGAGCAGTGGCACGGTGATTCTAGGCGGAGCCAACACCTATGCCGGCAACACCACGATTCTCTCTGGAACCTTGAGCCTGCAAGGCTCCACGGCGGCCAGCAGCACCATGATTGTGGACACGGCAGGCACGCTGGCAGGGACGGGAACGGTCAATGGCAATGCCGTCCTCACCGGCAGCGGCGTCATCAACATGGGAAGCGCAGGCAAGATTGGCGGCACCTTGAACGTCACTGGCGGCCATTGGAACGGGCTGGGCACCGTGGTGGGGGCCGCCACCTCCAGCAGCGGCACCTTCACTTTGGGACCGAATGCCGTTTTGACCGCCCAAGCCGGCCTGAATGTGACCGGTGGCAGCCTCGCCGGATCAGGCACTGTGGCGGGCAACGTGACGCTGAGCGGCACTGGCGGCATCGCCTTCGACCCCTCAGGCACCGTCACCGGCACGCTCACCGTTTTGGCGGGCACCTTCAATGGCACCGGCAGCGTCAACGCATTGATGCTCGGCAGCGGTGCCTCGTTCAGCCTGGGCAGCGGCGCCAAGCTCACGCTAAGCAGCGGCCAGTTGAGCACAGCAGGCGGTTCCATGAGTGTCAGCGGTGGCGCGCTCGTTGCTCCAGGGGGTTTCAAAATCAATGCTCCAGGCACTCTGCACCTGGACAGCAACCTGTCTTCGCCGGGTGGGCTGGTCAAGACTGGGGCTGGCACGCTGCAACTTGGCGGCACGGTCGTGCTGGGTGGCGCGACTGAAATTCGCGCCGGCACCCTTACTCTCGATGGCACGCTGACGACGACCCTTCTGGAGCTCTCCCCTGGCACCACGTTCAATGGCTCCGGGGTGTTGCAGGGCTCATTCAGCAACCTGGGAGGCACCTTCAACCCCGGCCATTCCCCGGGCACTCTGCAGGTGACCGGCGACTTCTCACAAAACGCCGCGAGCACGCTGGTTTTGGAGGTTCTCAACAGCAGTGTGCATGACCGGGTCATCGCTTCTGGAACGGTGCATCTTGCTGGCACGCTGGCGGTGCGGGACTGGGGCGGCCACCACTTCGCCTATGGCGATTTGGTGCCGGACTTCGTGCAAGGTGCGAACATTGTGGGCGCCTTCAACAAGGTGACGATGCCCGCCTCCAATCTGCGCGGCCGCATCGTCAACGATGGAACCAGTCTCACCCTGGTGGCTGCTCCAGCTTCCTACACGCTGCTGGCGCAGAATTCCAACCAGCTCCACGTGGCTCAGGCCCTGGACCGCTTGATCGGCCGCGACACCGGCGATGTGGGCGTAGTGACGCTGGCTCTCGACGTCCTGCGCGCATCGCGCTATGCGGCCGCCTTCAATGCCATTTCCCCTGCATATTACAGTGTGCTGCCGCGCATCGGCATCGAGGAGTCCACGGCCCAGAACTCCATGCTGCAGCAACGCTTCGCCGAGATCCGCGCAGCCGGGCATGCGACGACCACCGGCCAGACCGCCCCTGCTGATCCTCCGGCAGCCTCCACCACTTCGTCAAGCAAGGGGCCTGCCCCTGGCTTGTCACCCGCCGACTTCTCCTCCGACGATGCATTTTGGAGGCCCTGGATGCAGCTGAGCGGTCAGTTTGCCCAGATGGACACCTTGCAATCGCTGGCCAGCAACCACTTCGACGCCGCCGGTGCCTTGGTGGGAATGGATCGCCGGCTCGGCAACGAAAGCGCTATCGGTGCCAGCGTAGGCTATGGTTACACCCACGTGGGCTTCAACGCAGGTGACAGCACCACCATCGACACCGGCCGCCTGACGCTCTATGGCGAGGCGGGCCTGGGCGACGGTTATTTTATGGATGTATCCACCGGCGGCGGCTATGCCAATTATGATACGAAGCGCCCCATCGTCTTCAGCTCCATCGACCGCATGGCACGGGGCCAGACGGATGGCACGGAGGTGAACGCCGCCGTTCATTTAGGCAAGGATATTCGCCTGGGTAGCTGGACGATGACACCGCAGGTGGGCTTCCAATACACGCGAATGCACGTGAACGATTTCGCCGAATCCGGGGCTGGGGCGCTCAAGCTGGCGCTCAATGATTACACTGCCCAAAGCATGCGCGGCACCCTGGGGGCACAGGTCGCATACCGCGCCCAGCTCTCGGACAAAATCACGCTCACGCCTTATCTCTACGCAGGCTGGCAGCATGAGTTTGACGCCACCGGGGAGGAGGTGCATTCGGTGCTGCTGGCGGCAGGAGGGACTCCCTTCAGCTACAATGGCGGGTCACCCAGCAAAGACCGTATGCAGGCGGGTACCGGGCTGGTTCTGAGCATGGGGCCGGACCTGGACTTTACCCTTGGCTACCAGGCCGAATTCGGTGCCGGCGACTATCAATCACACCTTATCATGCTGAAGGTGAGCTACCGCTTCTGAGCGTCGGGCTGGACCTTCGCCCTTTTGATCAGCCGCTCCAGGAACTGCCCGCGTTCGCCGATGCCCCGTTTGGTATTTTCCAGCAGCTTCGCATCCATCTTGTCCTGTTCGACGCCGGGCAGGGCGGCAACCGGCAGCGTGATTTGGTGCTCGCCCTGCACCAGGGCATCATAGCGGATCAGTCCCTTCAAGTAGGCGTTTACGCTGGGATAGTTCAGCTGTTTTGAACGCAGTTTGGCCGTTTCAGCAAGGTCAGGATTAAGCTTAAGCGATATGAGACTTGAGGCCATGCTTGAAGTGTTAGGTGAATTTGGAATTGAGATTGAACCAGCCTGGAACTTTTGGCGAGCACTAAGATTGGGCCTTCGCACGACCCGTTCGGGATAGACTCGATACTGGCGGTCCATGTCTCAGCTTCGAATGATTGCGCGCGGCGGGCGGCTCATCCATGATGCACGTTGCGATCCTCCCTCTTCCCCGCATAAGCGATGAACCAACCTCGACCCCTCGTAACGCTGTGACGCCGGATTCTCCGGCCCAGAAAGATGAGCAGCACCAGGAGCTGGCACGGCAACGCAAACGCCTGCGCCTGGCCGTCGCGGTCTCCTGCGTCGCGGTCTGCATGCTCGTCGTGGCTGTCATCGTGGTAGTGGTGGTGGAACGAGGCCGCCGGCAGGCTGTCGTTCATGGGCGGGAGATGGAGTTGCAAAAAAATGCGGTCCAGGATCGGCTTTATGTCGCCAGCATGATGAGCATGACGGAGGACATGCTAAAGAACCGCGCGTCCGCCACCCGTGCGACGCTTAACAGCCTGAGACCGGCCCCGGGCGAGCGGGATCGTCGGGCCTGGGAATGGTATTATACCGACACCGTACTGAATCCCGGGCAGGAAGAGGCGCTGGTTTCCGATCGCCCGTTACGGGCGATGGCCGTGAGCCCGGATGAACGCGAGGTGGCGGTGGCGGGCGATGAGGGCCGCATCTCCATCTGGTCCGTCGACTCGCTTGAGAAGCAGTCGGGATGGGAGGCGCAGGGCAACAGGGTGAACGGCCTGGCATGGAACTCCCAGGGGTTGCTGGCAGCATCCCTGGACGATGGCAACATAGCCGTTTGGGAGGTGGCGAAGAGCCACGAGATCGCTCGCTGGAAAGCCCACGACAAGGCGGTCACTTCCGTGATGTGGCATCCGCGCGATCCGATCCTCGTCTCGGGAGGAGCCGACGGCGCCATCTCGGTCTGGCGGGCCACCGGCGGCGATCCGACCCACACCAGCTCTTTCAAAGGCCCTGTGCTGTCGATGGACTTTCGGTCTGATGGCAAGGAGATGGCGGCCATTTTGGGCAATCCTTCACGCATCGTCGTGGGCAAACCCGAGGAGATAGGCAATGCGGAGCAAGTGCCCCTCAACTCCAACGGCTCCACACTGGCCTGGCAGCCGGTCGACGGCAGCATTGCGCTCTCGATGGACGGCGTACCGGTGCGGCGGTGGAATGCGCATACGGGCGCCCGGACGTCAGGGCTGTCGCATGCTGATACTCCCGGAGCCACGGCGTTCGGCTGGTCACCCCAAGGCAGCGCACTTGCGACCGGCGGCATCGATGGTGGTATCCTGCTGGCCAGCCAGTGGAATGACAGCAGCAACGTGCTTCACGGCCATCAGGGCCGGGTGGCGGCTCTGCACTGGCTGAAGCGTCGCGATCGATTGCTGTCCATCGGCGATGACGGCACTTTGCGTGCCTGGGATGAACCTCGGCGCCCCATCGAAGTCTACACCCTGCGCCTGCCTTGTACGATCACGGCGGCGCAATGGAATCCCACGCGGGACCTTCTCGCCGTCCTGCTTGCAAATGACGAGGTGCAGGTGCTGGATGGAACGACGCACCAGATGCTGTGGGCACGCGCCCTGCCGCGCCCGGCCGATCTCGATGCACCCATGGATAAGGGAGCATTGGCATGGAGTCATGATGGCGGGCTGCTCGCTGCTGGATGTGCGGGCCGGGCCCTGTCGCTATGGCAGGCCGACGATGGCGCGCGCGCGGGACACATCGGCATGGTGATGGCAGAGAAAGTGGGCTGGATGCCCGATGGCAGGCGCATGCTCATCAAGGACCCCAGGGGCTGGATGACGCTGTCCTGCGATGGCGCGACGGGCCGATTGAGCACGCCGTCGGGCACGGATTGGCTTGTGCCCTTGAAGGATGGTCGCATGGTGTCACTGACAACCGATGGCGAGGAGGTGCATTTGCAGACGGTTGGAGCTGCCTCGCCAGCGCTTGATGTGACCCTTTCCAAAATGAACGGCCGGATCGTATGTCTGGCCGTCAACCCCGACCACACCGCGGTCGCTATTGGCGGGGAAAACGGGACGGTCGCGTGGTTCGACTGCCGCACGGGGCGGTGGTCCCGGCCAGCCATGACCCATGCCGGCCTGGTGGTCGCAGTCGGCTGGAATGGTGACGGCTCACGACTCGCGACCATCGGCACAGATCTGACCTGTCGCATCTACAACACCGCACTTGCCGCCGAAAGCTGGCTGATCAGCTATAATATGAACCCGGACATCAGCGCCATCGGCTGGAATGCGCGAGGCGACAAGCTGATGGTCGCCTGCGCAGCAGAGAACCGGATCAAGTTCTATGACGCCGCGCGTTCCATGGATCGCGAATCGGGCCGCAAGCATGCGCCGGCCGATCATCGTCTGGCTGACGCCTGTGCCACCATTGCCCGCAACCCCGGCGACAGCATGGCCTGGAGAGATTTTTCCGGTCTGGTGCAGACTGCGGAAAAGGATCGTGCAAGCCCTGGCGGCGCTTTGCTGCTAGCCGCTGCGGGGTTGGGTGACAAGGGGCTTTTCGAGCTCCCTGAGATGCCGGGGGCCACCGGCCCGGTGCTCGATCAGTGGCAAGGGCTGGCATTGCCGCCTGCGGTGCAAATCATGCAGTGCGGCGTGCTGAAACGGTGGGACCAGATGGCTGCGCTTTGCGACAAGCACTCCGAATCGCCTGGCGGGGTGGCCTGGATGCGACGAGCTCATGCCGAAGCTCTGTCGCGCCTGGGCCGTAAAGCAGAAGCCGAGAGCCAGTGGCTGCAAGCCTGGCAGGCCCAGCGGCAGGAGTGGGTGAACGAAGCGGAACGGTCACCGCCTGTCGCCGCCGCTCCCCTCATCGCCGGCCATCCGTCGCTGGCCCCCTGGGCCAACATCTTGCCTCGCGATGACTGGACAGGCAGTGAGAAAAATAATCTTGCCGCTCTGCGTGGTAACGTGAGGCAGCGGGGCTACGACTTTGTTACCGGCCCTTTCGTGCAGTTGGCGGGCAGAGTTTTGCGCGCGACTCATGAGCATATGTTTCCCCGCATGACGGACTGGATGCCTCTGGGCAGGCCGGCGCATCGGGTGGCATTCATGGTCGCCGTTGCGTGCTATTCGCCTCCGAATGCGCCTTCCGAGCCGACCGCGCCAGGCACTTGCGTGGGCAGCCTCCATCTGCGGCGGAAAAATGGCGGCGCGGTGCGCATTCCCCTTCTTTATGGCCGCAACATCTGGGACTGGTGGGTGCCCTCGAACGAGGCAATGCCGCCCGCGCCACCTGAAGCCGTGGCATGGACCGGCACCAATGCGAAAGCCCGGTCCCTGAAACACAGCCTGGCATTGTACCGTGTGGAATGGGAAGCCGCCGCAGGGGAGGCTGCCGTCACGGATTTCGCCATCGACTCCACCATGCACAGGCCGGCGCCCATGTTGATGGCGGTGGAGGTTGTCCGCTGAACGACGAAGGCCGTCATCATCAACAGTCCCGGGTTAGAGGCCCCAGGTGGCGAAGCGGCGGCGCTTTTGACGATCCGCGCGGGAGCTGAGATGGACGTGCTGCGCTGCCCTCAGGGGCGGCGCAACACACCGGTCCGGCAGGGCAGTCACGCCCACGACCGGCTTGCCGCACTGTCAATCCCGCGCTTGGTATCCCACAGGCCCCTGATCAAATCCATGTGCCTGCTGGGATCACCGCGCCTTTGGGAACAACCACGATGCCGTCGCGCACGAAGTAATTTTCGTGGTCCTGATCGCCGCTTTTGCCTTCGCCGGTAATAAGGACATTGTCACCAATGTGTACATTCTTGTCGATGATCGCACGCTCGATCCGGCAGTTGCGGCCAATACCTGGCGGCGGCCGGTCAACCCCGCGATGCAGGGAGCCGGGATAGTAATCCGCCCCCATGATGATGCAGTTTCGAATGGTGGTTCCCGCTTCGACGATGGAGCGCACCCCGATGACACTGCGCTCGATGTGCGCATCGGTGAGGATGCAGCCATCGGCCAGCAGGGCTTTGTTGATGGTGGCGCCATTGATCTTGCTCGAAGGCAGGAAGCGCGCATTGGTATAGATGGGATTAAGCGAGTCGAAGAAGTCGTACTGCGGCACCATCTCGCACAGGTCCAGGTTGGCATCGAAGAACGAGCGAATGGTACCGATGTCCTCCCAGTAGCCCTGGAAGTCATAGGAGTGAACCCGGTATTTCTGGATGGCGCCGGGGATGATGTGCTTGCCGAAGTCCGCGAGTTCATTGGCCAGGGATTCCTCCAGAACCTGGCGGTTGAACACATAGATGCCCATGCTGGCCTGGTAGCGCGGTTCATCCGTGGGAATGCCCATGCGCTCCATCGTCTCGACCGGCATGCGTAGTTTTTCCAGCGCCTCAGCCTCCTGGGGCTTCTCGACAAAGGTGTGGATGCGACCCGTGGTGTCGGCATGCAGGATGCCAAAGCTTTTGGCGTCCCTCCCATTCACCGGCAGCGTGGGGATGGTAATGTCCGCCTTGGAGGCAATGTGCTGGTCCATGACCTCACGAAAGTCCATGCGGTAGAGCTGGTCGCCGCTGAGGATGAGGTAGTAATCCCAGTTGCCCTCCAAAAAAGTGCGCAGGTGCTGGCGCACCGCATCCGCCGTACCCTGGTACCAGGTTTCGTCCTGCGGCGTCTGCTGGGCCGCAAGGATCTCGACAAAGCCCCGGCTGAACTGGTCGAACTTATAGGTGCGGTTGATGTGCCGGTTGAGCGAGGCACTGTTAAACTGCGTGAGCACATACACCTGTCTCACGCCGCTGTTGATGCAGTTGCTGATGGGAATGTCCACCAGCCGATACTTGCCAGCCAGCGGCACGGCAGGCTTGGCACGGTCCTTGGTAAGCGGGAAGAGCCGGGTTCCGGCCCCTCCTCCCATGATGATGGCCAGTGTATTGCGGGTGATGCGAGGTTCGGGTTTCACAGCGATGATTGGGGGGGATTGATCAGGACCACGAGGCTTGCACGTCGACTCGCTCCCGATGCTCAACCCTTGGGCACTGGCACAGCGACAAGCCGCCGGATTTTTCCTGAAACAACAAAAGTAAGCAAGCGTTTCCTTTGCGCCGCCGGGTTAAGTTTGTGTCAATCGTCCACGTAGCCTTCCCCTGGTGGTCCCACCCCCCCTCATAGCTCGCCACCCATGACCCTGCACTTTCCCCGCCTGCGCCATCTCGCAACCTTCGCCGGTCTGGTATCGATGCCTGCCCTGGCGGTGCATGGCGAAGTGAACTTCGAAAAACAAATCCTGCCTTTCATCCAGAAGAAGTGCGTGGAGTGCCATGCCGCCACGCATGAAGTGAACGGCAAAAAGAAGGAGCCCAAAGGCGAACTGCGGCTCGACGCGGCCTTTGCCATCATGAAGGGCGGCAAGGATGGCAAGATCATCACCCCCAAGGCCAGCGGCAAAAGCCGCCTCTATGAAGTTGTAACCTTGCCGGAAGATGATGATGATGCCATGCCGCCCAAGGGCAAGGCCGATGCGCTCACGGTGGCGGAGAAGACCCTGCTCAAGCAGTGGATCGATGAAGGCGCGAACTTCGGCGGCTGGGAAGGCAACCCCGTCGGCAAGCCTGCCGACCCTGCTGCCCGCCCCGTTGTCGAAGTGAAACGCGAGCACCTCGATTTTTACAAAGCTCTGGAAAAGGGCGTCAAGCCCGCCTCCGAAGACGCCATCAAGAAAGCCCGGGCCGCAGGTGCCCAAGTCTCCACCATCAGTGTCACCAGCCCCTTGCTGCGCGTGGATTTCCTCACCGGAGTCTCGGCATGCACGGATGAAAAAGTCGCCGCCCTGCTGCCGTTGGCCGATCACATCGCTCAGGTTGATCTGGGGCGCACTGCGATCACTGATGCCGCGCTCGCCACCCTGGCAAAGTTCCCCCGCCTCGCCCGCCTTGACCTGCGACAGACCAAGGTGACGGACAAAGGCCTCGAGTCTCTGGTCAAGCTCACCAAACTGCGAAGCCTTAACCTCTATGGCACGCAGGTGGGTGACGCCGGTCTTGCCACCCTGGCCTCCATCAAAGGCCTGAGGACCGTCTATGCTTGGCAAAGCAAGGCCACCGAAACCGGGGCTGCCAAGCTGAAGGCGGCCTTGCCCAAGGCGGAAGTCAGCGTGAAATAAGCCTTTCCCGAAGCCAGCCGGCACGATTGGTCGTGATGCCGTCCACCTTCGCCGCGGCGAGGCGGGCCGCAAGCCCGGCGTCATCTACCGTCCATACATAAAGCTGCAATCCTGCTTCGTGAACCTTGCGCACAAACGCGGCATCCACCTGCGCCCCGGCCTCCAGATCAAGCCCGTCCACGCCAATCGCTTTCGCCTTGGCTATCAGTTCATCAATGGATGGGGCACCGCCAGTTTTCTTGTTCTTTTTCAAGGACGCAAGCCAGTACACCTGCAAATGCGGGAAGCGCTGCTTCGCCTGGCGCATGGTTTCATGGCCAAAGCCGATGATCACCAGCTGCTCAGGCTTCTTGCCTGAAGCCGTGAGCACCTGTTCCAGTGCCGGCAGCACTTCCGGCCCGCACTTGATTTCAATGAACAGCCGCTTGTGATCGGGAATCGTGGCGAGCACTTCTGCAAGTGTGGGCAGTTTTTCGCCTTTCCATTGCGGCCCTTTGAAGCTTCCCGCGTCCTGGGATCGCAGCTCGGCAAGTGACTGCTCCACCACACGTTTGTCCACACCCGTGGTGCGTTTGGTGTTGTCGTCGTGAATGACAATGACCTGGCCGTCCTTGGTCAGGTAGATGTCCAGTTCATCGGCATCGGCCTTTTGTTCCCAGGCCAGCCGAAACGAGGCAAGCGTGTTTTCCGGCGCGTCATGCGAGGCTCCACGGTGACCGATGATTTCCACGGCTTTAAGATTCAGCGCGCTCATAAGGCAATAAACGGGAGGGGCCACACACCGGCCGTCAATGCCCGGCGGAAATGGCTGAAATCTCGATCATTCGTGGGGCGAAGAAAACAGGAACGTCTGTGTTGCGGCAGAAATGTCGCCCCCGGATCTGATGAGTGATAAAAAAGTGTCGTCCCCGTGCGCGAAGGCCGGCGCACACTCGTAATGGCCTCTGGCAGGACAGGCCTCGCCACGCTCACGTTTCATGAAATACACCCTTGCCCTCATCGTAGTCGCCCTCGTGGCTCTCGCAGTGCGCCACTTCCTTGCCAATCAGGCGGCTTTTGTCAAACCTCCCTATGATGCGCCCGCGATCAAGGCCGTCGATCAGGATGGCAGGGAACTGGACTTCGCCGCCCTCTACAAGAAGGCCATCACCGTGGTTTACTTTTATCCCAAGGCCGACACGCCGGGTTGCACCAAGCAGGGCTGCAGCCTGCGGGATGCGTATGCGGACCTCACCGCCAGAGGCGTGCAAGTTCTAGGGGTGAGCGTGGACACACCTGAGGCCAACAAGAATTTCCGGGACAAATTCCATCTACCCTTCACTCTCGTCAGTGACCCTGGCGGCAAGGTGCTGGAAGCTTTCAAAGTGGCCCGCATCCCACTGATTGGCCTGGCCACCCGCCAGTGCTTTGTCGTGGCAGACGGCAAGGTGGTCTGGCACGACGCCAAGGCCTCCACCGGCAAACAGGCCGACGACATCAAGGACGTGTTGAAGGAGCTGGGCAAGTAGGCCGGAGGCTTCCCAGGACATTTTTGGCGCAGCCAGCCTCGACACCGCGTGGCCCTGGCTGCCGATGTTCCCTTGCAAAGCCCGGTCAACCTTGCTGGGCTTCAGGCACCATGGCGGGACCTTCAACCTTCCCCCGAAGCTTGCGCAACCACAGGCGCACATGCTCGACGGCCAGGTAAGCCACCGGAGTGGTGTAAAGCGTCAGCACTTGCGAAAGCACAAGCCCTCCAACCACGGCGATTCCCAGCGGCCGCCGCAGCTCCGATCCGACACCGGTGCCAAATGCCAGCGGAAAGCTGCCAAACAAAGCGGCCATCGTGGTCATCATGATGGGGCGGAACCGGATGACGCAGGCTTTGTAAATGGCCTCCTCCGGGGTGAGGTTTTCGGTGCGCTCCACCTCCAGCGCGAAATCGATCATCATGATCGCGTTCTTTTTGACGATGCCCATCAGCAGGATGATTCCGATGAAACTGACGACGGACAGCTCGTAGCTGAAGTACATGAGCGCCAGCAGCGCACCGAGCCCGGCGGAGGGCAGGGTGGAAAGGATGGTGAGGGGATGGACAAGGCTCTCGTACAGCATGCCCAGGACGACATACACGGCGAACAGCGCGGCCAGGATGAGCACCGGCAGGGTGGACAGGGATGCCTGGAACATCTGTGCCGTGCCCTGAAAACTGGCGTTGATGCTGGATGGCAGGTGCAAGTCGGCCACCGCCTTGTTGATGAGCTCCGTGGCATCACCCAGAGACCCGCCAGGGGGCAGGTTGAAGGAAATGGTCACGGCCGGGAATTGTCCCTGATGGTTGACGGAGAGGTAAGAGTTGCCCTTTTCAAAATGGGCCACGCTGCTGAGCGGCACCACCTGCCCCTTGTTGGATTTCACATAGATCTGATTCAGCGCCGAGGGATCGCCGAGATATCGGGGGTCCACCTCCAGGATCACGTGATGCTGGTTGTAGCGCCCGTAGAGAGTGGAGACCTGTCTCTGGCCGAACGCATCGTACAGGGTGTTGTCAATATCGCCCAGGGACACCCCAAGACGGGCCGCGGCATCGCGGTCAATCACGACATTTGCCTGCAATCCTCCGGTAAGCTGGTCGCTGTTCACATCCTTGAGCAAAGGAATGGTCCTCAGCGCGGCCACCAGTCGCGGCACCCAGGTGTTGAGTTCGTTCAAATCAGGCGACTGGAGGGCATACTGGTACTGCGTCTTGCTGGTGCGGCCACCCAGGCGGATGTCCTGCATGGCGGTAAAGAACAGGCTGAAACCCGGGACGCCGGATGTCTGCTTGCGCAGCCGGGCCACGACTTGGTCCACGCTGACCTTGCGCTCGGCCAAAGGTTTGAGGGCGACGAACATGCGGCCATTGTTCACGGTGGCGCTGCCACCGGGACCGCTTGATCCCAGCGAGGTGGTGACGGTGCCCACGGCAGGATCGGCCATGACAATCTTGATCATCTTCTTCTGCAACTCCACCATCGCGGGAAAAGAAATATCCTGCGCCGCCTCCGTGGTGCCCATCATCATGCCAGTGTCCTGCTGGGGAAAAAAGCCCTTCGCCACCAGGCCGTACACCCAGACCGTGGCAGCCATGGTGCCCATGAAAACCACCAGCATGATGATCTGATGCCGCAACACCCAGCGCAGGCCTCCCCCATAAAAGGCCTGCCCGCTGTCGAACACCCTCCCGATAAACCGTTGTATGACCCCGGGCGGCCTTTCCTGCGCATCGGGCTTGAGAAAACACGCGCACATCATCGGTGTGAGGGACAGCGAGATCACTGCGGAAATGACGATGGCAATGCTGAGGGTGACGGCAAACTCATGCAGCAGGCGTCCGATGAGCCCGCCCATGAACAGCAGCGGGATGAACACGGCGATCAGCGAGATGGTGATGGAGACCACCGTGAAGCCAATCTGGCGGGCACCTTTCAGAGCGGCGTCGAACGGGCTGTCGCCGGCCTCGATAAAGCGCACGATATTTTCAATGACGACGATCGCATCGTCCACGACGAAACCCACCGAGATGGTAATCGCCATGAGTGAAAGGTTGTCCAGGCTGTAGCCTAACATATACATGCCTGCAAACGTGCCCGCCAGTGCCAGAGGCACCGTCACGCTGGCGATGAAGGTGGGCCAGAACCGGCGCAGGAAGAGGAACATCACCATGACAACCAGCGCCACGCTCAGCATCAGGGAAAACTGCACATCCTGGACGGACGTCCGGATGGTGGTGGTGCGGTCGTTCATGATCCGCACGTTGACCGAGGGCGGCAGCCATTGGTGGAGCTGCGGCATGATGGCCTTGATTCCGTCCACCGTCTGAATGACGTTGGCATCCGCCTGCTTGAAGATCACTACGACCACGGATTTCTTGTCATCGGCCCAGCCCGTCTGCCGGCTGTTTTCCACGCCGCGTATCACCGTGCCGAGAGAGCCGAGGGTGACGGGAACACCCTTGCGCTGGGCAATGATGATGGACTTGTAGTCGTCCGCTTCCAACAACTGGTCGTTGGTGCTGAGGCTGAAGGTTACCCCTTTGCTGTCAATGCTGCCTTGGGGCATGTCCACACTCGATTGAGACAGCGCGGCACGCACATCCTCCAGGCTTATGCCCGCCGTCGCGAGCGCGCCCGGATGCATTTGCACGCGGATGGCGGATTTGGCGGAGCCGCTGATCGTCACCTGGCTGACGCCCTCCACCTGGCTGAGCTTCTGCCCCATGATCGAATCCGCAAGATCGTACAGATCGGTCGGCGGCAGCTGATCCGAGGTCATCGCCATGATCATGATGGGCGCATCCGCCGGATTCACTTTCCGATAGGTGGGCGGGGTGGGCAGGTTGGACGGCAGATCGCCGGCTGCCGCGCTGATGGCGGCCTGCACGTCACGCGCCGCACCGTCCACTTTGCGGTCCAGATCAAACTGCAGCGTCACACTGGCGGAGCCGAGCGTGCTCACTGACGTCATTTCCGTAACGCCGGCGATCTGCCCGAACCGGCGCTCCAGCGGCGCGGCAACGGAGGAGGCCATGGTCGCCGGGTCAGCCCCGGGGAGCGAGGCGGAAACCATCACCATGGGGAAATCCACCCGCGGAACGGGCGCCACTGGCAGCATCTTGTAGGACACCATGCCAATCAGAAACAAGCCGGCGGCCAGCAGCGAAGTGGCCACGGGACGGCGGATGAATGGCTCGGAAATATTCATGGCACGGGCACGATGACGCCGTCTTCAACGGGCGCAGTGGCGGAATGCCCGGCGGGGAGGCGTCCACCGGTGGCCCAGAGCCGCAGGCGCTCCATATACAGGTAGATCACGGGCGTCGTATACAGAGTGAGGAATTGCGACACCAGCAGCCCCCCCACGATGGAGATGCCCAGCGGCCGGCGCAGCTCGGATCCGGTGCCCGTCTCCAGCGCGAGCGGCAGGGCCCCAAGAAGTGCGGCCATCGTCGTCATCATGATGGGGCGAAACCGCAGCAGGCAGGCCTGATAGATGGACTCCTCTGGCGGCAGCCCCTGCTCGCGCTCCGCCTCCAGCGCGAAGTCGATCATCATGATCGCGTTTTTCTTCACGATGCCGATGAGCAGAATGATGCCCACCAGGGCAATGAGCGACATGTCTGTCTTGCAAATCATCAGCGCCAGCAGCGCTCCGACTCCGGCGGAGGGGAGCGACGACAGGATGGTGATGGGGTGTATGTAACTTTCATACAAGACACCCAGCACAATGTAGATCACGACGATGGCGGCGAGCAGCAGGTAGGGCTCGCTGGCCAACGACGTGCGGAATTCCGCCGCGCTGCCTGAGAACGATGTGGCGATCGTGTCTGGAAGACCGATCTCCTTTTCACAACGCTGGATGGTGTTCACCGCCTCTCCCAGGGAACCTCCCGGCTTGAGATTGAAAGATAGTGTGACCGCCGGGAATTGCCCCTGATGCACCAGCGCGAGGGGCGCCGTGACGGTGTGCGCGGTGGCGAATGAGCTCAACGGCACAAGCTGTCCGGTGGAGGACTTGACGTAAATCTTTTCAAGCGAGTCCGGTCGCACCTGGTACTCGGGCTGCACTTCAAGAATCACCCGGTACTGGTTGAGCTGGGTGAAGATGACGGAGACCTGGCGCTGGCCGAAGGCGTCGTAGAGGGTGTCATCAATGGCCTGCATCATCACATTGAGGCGTGCCGCCTGGTCGCGATCCACGTCCACCCTGATCTGCAGGCCGCTGGCCTGCTGGTCGGTGGCGACATCAGTCAGCTCAGGGTCGGCGCGCAGTTTGTCGCGCAGCTTGGTGGCCCACTCGTCGAGCTCCCCCTCATCCGCATCCTGGAGGGTGTACTGGTACTGTGTCCGGCTCACGCGGCTGTCGATCTGCACGTCCTGCACCGCCTGCATGAACAGGGAAATGCCGCTCACATCGAGAGTGGCCTTGCGCAGGCGCTCGATGACATCCGTGGCGCTGGCGTCACGCTGGTTGCGGGGTTTCAAGTTGATATACACCCGCCCTGTATTGACCGTCGAATTCACCGATCCACCCCCCACAAAGGACGCCACACTGACCACGTCCGGGTCCTTCCGTACAATATCAGAGATGGCCCGTTGGCGCTGCACCATGGCTTTGAATGAAATCGACTGCGCGGAATCGGTGACGCCGAGGATCATGCCGGTGTCCTGCTGCGGCAGCAGGCCTTTGGGAATGATGACATAAAGCCAGATCGTGCCCACAAGGGTGATGACCGCCACCATCAAGGTGAACGGCTGGTGCCTGAGCACCCACTTCAAGCCAACATCGTACCAGTGCAGCATGCCGTCGAACATGCGTTCGGTGGCTTTGTAGAAACGCCCGTGTGATTCGGCGCTCTCCGGCTTCAGCAGCCGCGCGCACATCATCGGGGTGAGCGTGAGCGAGACAATCGCGGAGACCACGACCGCCACGCTCAGGGTGATGGCAAACTCCCGAAACAACCGGCCGACGATGCCGGTCATGAACAGCAGGGGAATGAACACGGCGATCAGCGACACGCTCAATGAAATGACAGTGAAACCGATTTGCTTCGAGCCCTTCAGGGCGGCCTCCATCGGTGTCTCGCCCTTCTCAATGTAGCGCACGATGTTCTCGATCATGACAATCGCATCATCCACGACAAAGCCGGTGGAAATCGTGAGGGCCATCAGGGACAGGTTGTCGAGGCTGAAACCCGCCAGCTTCATCACTCCGAATGTGCCGATGATGGCAATCGGCAGCGCCACGCTGGGTATGACGGTGGCCCAGAGCTTGCGCAGGAAGACGAAGATCACCATCACGACGAGGGCGACAGTGAGCAGAAGCGTTAACTGAACGTCCTCCACTGAGGCTCGAATGGTCTCCGTGCGGTCTGAAAGGATGGCCACCTTCACGGAGGGCGGAATGGAATTCTTCAGCTTGGGGATCAAAGCCTTCACCTTGTCCGCAGTCTCGATGATGTTCGCGCCAGGCTGGCGTTGCACATCCACGATCACCGCCGGCGTGCCCCCGCTCCAGCCGGCCAGCCGCACATTCTCCACATTGTCGATGACATCACCCACATCAGACACACGCACTGGCGAGCCATTCCGGTAAGCAATGATGACGGGCTTGTACTCCGCTGCCGAGAAGATCTGGTCGTTGACTCCGATCGAGTAGGACTGGCGGCTGCCGTCGAAGCTGCCCTTGGGCGCATTGACATTGGCTGCGGCAAGGGCGGAGCGGATGTCTTCAAGCCCCAGCCCTAGCGCGGCGAGCGCTGCAGGGTTGACGCGCACGCGCACCGCAGGCTTTTGATTTCCCTGGATGGTCACAAGCCCCACGCCGCTGACCTGGCTGAGCTTCTGCGCAAGCACGGTGTCCACGATATCGTTTACCTTTTCCAGGGGCAGCGTGTCGGATGAAACGACAAGGGTGAGGATTGGTGTGTCCGCCGGGTTGACCTTGTTGAAAGTCGGCGGGCTGGGCATGCGCGGGAGCACGCCGGCAGCGGTGTTGATGGCGGCCTGCACATCCTGCGCTGCCCCGTCAATTTCGCGATCCAGGTTGAACTGGAGGGTGATGCTGGCCGTGCCGAAGGAACTGGTGGAGGTCATCGATGTCAGCCCGCTGATCTGGCCGAAATTTCGCTCCAGCGGGGTGGTGACGGCGGACGCCATAACCTCGGGACTTGCGCCCGGGAATTGCGCGCTGACCTCGATGGTGGGGAAATCCACTGCCGGCAGCGCCGAGATGGGCAGGAACTTGTAGCCAAGCAATCCCATCATCACCACACCGACCATGAGCAGGGCGGTGGCGACCGGGCGGCGGATGAAGGGCTCGGAGATGTTCACGACTTGGCTTTGGGTTTTTCGGTTCCGGCTGCGGGCGGCTTGGCGCCATCGGCAGGAGGTCCTTCATGCTTTGGCTGTCCCTCCTCCCCTGGCTCGCCGGCTTTTCCTGGCTTCCCGCTCGACGCTGGCTTTACGTGGGAGCCGGGCTGGAGGCGATACTGGCCGTCTACCACCACGCGCTCACCGGCCCTGAGGCCCTCCTTGATCAGCGCCTGGTCGTCTTCAAATTGCTCCACCGTGACCGTTCGCATCGCGACGGTCTGGTCCTCATTGATGACGAAGACATAGGTGCTGTCCGGCCCCCGCTGCACCACAGAGGCAGGCACCACGATTCCGTCTTTGCGGGTGGTCAGCAGCAGCCGCGAATTGATGAACTCGCCGGGCCATAGCTGCAGATTGTCATTCGGGAAGATCGCCTTGAGCTTGATCGTGCCCGTCGTCATGTCGATCTGGTTGTCCACCACGGCGAGCTCGCCTTCGCCCAGCAGCACGGCGTTTTCACGGCCCACTGCCAGCACCTTGAGCTTGCCCTTGGCCATTTCGCGCTGAATGGCCTGGAGGTTTTTTTCCGGCAGCGTGAAGATCAGCGCAATGGGCTTCAACTGCGTGATCGTGACCAGGCCGTTTGCATCGGATGCGTGCACCACGTTCCCCTGATCCACAAGGCGCAGGCCGATGCGGCCGTCGATGGGCGCACGGATTGTGGTGTAGCTCAGCTGCACTTTGGTGCTGTCCACCGCCGCCGCGTCGGCCCGGACAGTGGCTTCCAGGGTCGCGACTAGCGCCTTCTGCGTGTCCAGCGTCTTCTGCGGCACGGCCTTTTGCTCCACCAGGGTCACATCACGAGCCAGATCGAGTTTGCCATTCGCAAGCTGTGCCTCGTCCTGCTTCTGCTTCGCCTGCGCTTGTTCAAGCGCGGCCTGAAACGGCTTGGCATCAATCTGGGCCAGCAGGTCGCCGGCTCGCACATCCTGGCCTTCGGTGAAGGCAATCTTCTCGAGCTGCCCGTCCACCCGGATGCGCACCACCACTGTATTAAACCCCTGGACGTTGCCCAGACCGTCGAGATAAAGCGGAACATCCTTTTTTTCCGCCTTGCCGATGACCACGGGCACTGCCGGCATGTCGCCAGGCTTGCCTCCCTTGCCGCCGCGTCCGGCAGGCTGCTCAGGTGGGGCGGGACGATAGTACCACGCCGCATAGCCACCGGCGGCGAGAATGAGAATGAGAATAATTTTTTTCATTGATGGGGGGCGCTGTTCACACGCTGCTGCTGGAAGATTCCTTTGGCTTGATCCAGCTTCCGCAGAGCGACTTGCAGGCTGTTGATTTGCAGGGCGAGGTCTTTGCGCGCGGTGTTGAGATCGTTGAGGGCCGTGAGCACGTCCACGCTGGTAGACACTCCCGCCGTGTACTGGTTTTTGATGTCGAGGTAGCCCTGCTCGGCCGCGGCCACCTGCGTGCGCAAGGCGGCGAGCGATTCGGTGAGCGATTTCACGTTGAGCCAGGAATCCTTCACATCCTGCTCCACTGTCTTGGCGAGCTGGTCACGCTGCAGCTTGGTGGTGCGGATCTGCAGCGAGGTGGTTCTCAGGTCCAGTTCCCGCTGGCCGCCGTTGAAAATGGGAACGTTCACCGACAGGTTCGCCTGCCAGTTATTGGCATACTTGGGAGTGGACTGGTCATTGCGAGCCGCATCCAGGCTGGCGATGATCTTGGGGACGTACGCAGACCTGGCCACGTTATGCGCCTCCGTGTCGCGCTCGATGGCCTGGGTCATGGCGCGCAGGTCTTCGCGTTGCGCCAGGGCTTTGCCCAGCACGGAGGCGAACGAAGGCAGCTCACTGGGATAATCTGGCGGCGCTGCCACTTGGAAGGGCTTGTCGGCGGGCAGGTTGAGTATGTTGCCCAGCACGTTGCGCAGGGACTCCAGCGTGTTTGTGTCTTGAATCAGGCTGCGCCGGGCGGACTCCACCACGACTTGGGCGCGCAGCACGTCAGACCGGGTCACCACTCCCACATTCGCCTGCTTTTGCGCCAGATCGTATTGCTCCTTGGAAAGCCGCAACGCCTCCTTGTCCACCCCCACCAGCTTCTGCTGGCTCAGCACGTTATAGTAGGCCTGCGCCACACCGAAAAGTATCTGGCGAATCCCCGCCCGGTAAGTGAGCCTCGCTCCCTCCCTCACCGCAACTCCCTGCCGATAAGCGGGAAAAAAACTCAGGTCAAACACCGGCTGCTGAATGCTGATGCCCGCATTATTGTACCTGGTCCGGGAGCCAGAACCGCTGCTGCCGGTGGTAGTGGTACCAGTAGGGCTGGTGGCACCAATGGTGCTGGCGGCCGTGTGGCTGCCTGGCCGCGGGCTTTGGGCATCGATGCTGGTGACGCCGTTGACCTGCGGCAACAGCTTCGTGAAGGCGGCCAGCGGAGCCAGCTTGGCTATTTCTAGCGCCACGTAGGCAATGCCGATGGACTGATCAGAGGACAGCGTGAGGTCATACGCCTGTTCCAACGTGATGGTTTTTCCCGTGTCCGCCGCCGATGCGTGCGCTTGGAGCAGGACTGACAGGATGAGGCTTGTAACAATGAGGTTCGATTTCATGGCGTACACTTGGCTCCGTTGAGAAACAGGTCGCAGACAAAAGCGGTATGTTTCACGAGAGGCCCGGTGTCGCCCTCGCGTTGCGCTCCGCGCGCTATCTGGATAATAGATCCCAGCAGTGCGGAGGCCAGAAGATGACTGTCCGTCTTGCGCAGCAGATTCTGGCGTTGCGCACTCTCCACCAGATCCACGATGAGCTTGAAATGGTTGCGATAGTGCGTGAGCACTTCACGCCAGGGGTCATCTTTTCCTGGGCTGCCATGCAATCGCTGGCGCACGAACAGATCGAAGAACGCCCGGTTTTGATCGTGAAACTCAAACACCGCCCGCACCGCCCGCTGCAATCCGTCCAGCGGATCCACCGCGGGGGTGGTTTCCGCCACCACATGGGCCACCATCTGCTCGATTTTGTGGACAAAGATCGCCGCATAAAGCGATTCTTTGTCTGCGAAGTACAGATAGATTGTGCCTGCGGCATAGCCCGCCGCCTGGGCAATTTGCTCCATGCGCGTTTCGTGAAAGCCGTGGAGCGAAAAGGTCACTTCAGCCGCCGCCAGAATGTCATGACGGCGCAGCAAACGGTCACGCTCCTTGCGCTCTGCCACAGGCGATGGGCGTTTGACCACTTTTTGAGCATTCATATTTTTAGTGAACAAGCATTCATCAAAGTGGCAAATGGTATTCGGTTGGAGCCGGGTTAGAGCAAGGGCTAGTGGCTGTCAGGCAGGATCGTATGCAATGTGGCGGTCGGTTGTGGCGGAAGGCAAGGGGCACACCAGTGGCCGCCCCCTGGGGCGGGCCCCAGACTGCGGGTTGCCACACGTCCCGCACTGTGGCATAGGAAGGGAAACCCATTCATTTACCCCCGCCCATGGTCAAAAAGCTCCTCCACACCCGCTATCGCGTGAACGATTTGGCCAAGACCATCTCTTTCTACACCCAGGTGCTCGGCTTGGAAGAAGTACGTCGGCACAAATCCCCGCGCGGGTCTGAATTGGTCTTCCTCAAGACGCCCAACAGCGATGAACTGATCGAAATTTGCAGCTTCCCCGCCAGCGGCCCGGTCACCTTTTGCCCTGATTTGACACACCTTGCCTTCGAGGTGGAGAGCATTGAAGATTTCGCCAAACACTCCGCCTCCCTGGGCTACCCCCTCTCTGACGGCCCCACGGAAAGTGCCAGCGGCACGTTCGCTTTCATTGACGCGCCTGAGGGCTATGAGGTAGAACTTATTGAATATCGCAAGTAGGTTGCTTCCCGGCAGCCTGCATTTCCCCCTTCCCCCGCATACCCACACCCATGGACTTTGATTGGATCGACGTTGCCTTTGACTTGGCCAAGCTGCCGCCGAAGGACATTGAAGAGTCCTTCGAGGACCCTTTTTCGCTGAAGTTGCTGCCGGACGGCAACGATGATGCCGCCTCGGCCCGCTATTTCTGCCTGGGGCGCTCGCTTGGGGGGACCCCCATTTTTAGTGTCTTCTGGACTGACGGGAAACGCTATCGTGTGGTTTATTCGCGTCACATGACGACTGAAGAGGCGTATTTTTACGACCGCAAGCAAGCGGAAGAAATCTGATCCATGAATACTGATATGGACAACCATCCGCCAGCACCTGCGTTCAAGACCGTTCGCTCTTGGAAGGACGTGCCCAACTTTGACAACGAGGAGGACGAAGCCCGCTACTGGGCCGAGCACCAGCTCGACGGGCGTGTCATGCAAACCTCCGTGCATCGTCCGGACGTGCGCGAGTCCACCACGATCACCCTGCGGTTTGATCCGCGCATGCTCAGCCGCATCAAGCGCATCGCCCGCCGCCGCTACCTCAACTACCAGAGCATGATCAAGCAATGGCTCAGTGAGAGGCTGGAACAGGAACTGCGCGACGAGCAGCGGTAGGCCGCCCGATTAGAGGGCACCCAGTTCGACAAGGAGATGCTTGTTGAGCTTCACACCCGCTTCGTAGCTTGCGACCGGGAAATTCTCATTGGGGGCGTGGGCCTGGCAATCAGGCAGGGCGAGGCCCAGCAAAAGGGTTTCGACCCCGAGCACGTCTTTGAACGCCTGCACAATGGGGATGCTGCCGCCTTCGCGGATGAGGGCGATGTGGCCTCCGAAAGTCGTGGTAAGCGCCCGTTGGGCCGCGGTGCCGAAGTCAGAATGAGGGTCCATCAAATACGGCATCCCGGCATGGCCGCCGTGGATTTCGAGCTTCACACCCTTCGGGCAATGCGCGTGCAGGTGGGCTTCGACCTGAGCCATGATTTTTTCCGGCTCCTGGCCGGGCACCAGACGGAAGGACAGCTTCATCATCGCCTCGCGCGGAATCACCGTCTTCGATCCCGCCCCTTGATAGCCCCCGCCAATGCCGTTGATTTCGGCGGTGGGGCGCCCCCAGCGGCGCTCCATGTCAGTGTAGCCCGGCTCGCCAAAGAGCTCGGGTGATCCAGTTAGCTGCAGTGTTTCGGCGCTGCTGTCGCCCAAAGCCTGCCACGCGGCGCGCTCCCACTCCTGCAGCGGGCGCACGTCGTCATAGAAACCGGCGATGGCCACGCGGCCCTCGCTGTCATGCAAGGTGGCGGCCAGCCGCGCCACGGCGGTATTGGGATTCATCACCGCGCCACCGAAGATGCCGGAGTGCAGGTCGATCGAAGGCCCCTTGACCCGAACTTCCATGCACGCGATGCCGCGCAGGCCATACGTGAAGGTGCCTACGCCCGGCGCAACCATGCCGGTGTCCGAAATGGCCACCATGTCGCACTTCAAATCCTCGCGATGCGACTCCAGGAAAGGCTTTAAATTGGGGCTGCCGATCTCTTCCTCGCCCTCGATGAGGAAGATCAGATTCACCGGCAGGTCGCCGAGCGCCGCCATGGTTTCCTCGATGCCGCGCAGATGCGCCATGAGCTGGCCCTTGTTGTCCGTGGCGCCACGGCAGAAGATGCGGCCATCGCGGAGGGTGGGCTCGAAGGCGGGCGATTTCCATTCCTCCAGCGGTTCGGGCGGCTGCACATCGTAGTGGCCGTAAATCATGACCGTGCGCCGGCCCGGCAGGTGCGCATTGCGAGCCAGCACCACTGGGTGCCCGGGCGTCTGATGCATGGCAGCAGTAAGGCCTATGGCCCCCAGCTTGTTCACCAGCCAGGTGGCGCACGCACGAACGTCAGCGCGGTTTTCAGGATTGGTCGAGACGCTGGGGAAGCGCAGCAGGGTGAGGAGGTCGTCGAGTCCAGGTGGCAGGGTCATAAGAAAAGGCAAGGGTTGAGGAATCAGGGGCGCATCAGATCGGGCGGCGTGCGTCCATGCAGCTGCTGCCAGTTGCTGTAGGCCATCATTCCAAACAGCAGGGCCATCCACAAGCCATTGTGCATCAGGCCGACCACCGCCATGACGACGGCGACGATCAGGCTCAGCTTATAGGCTTGGGGAGCACGCGCGGGGCCGAACAGCGCTTCGCTGATGCGGCCGCCATCCAGAGGGATCACCGGCAGCAGGTTGAACAGGGTCCAGCCTATGTTCACCCACAACCAGAACGTGAGCGCCATCTCCGCCGCTCCGCTTTCAGCCCCCAGAATCGCGCTTACCACCCAGCCGAGCAAGCCCAACGCCGCGCTGAACGCAGGCCCGGCGGCGCTGATGATGATCTGCTGGTTGCGCGAACGCCAGTAGCCGCCCTGGGCCAGCCCGCCGAATGCATAGAGGGAAATGCCCACGTGGCGGTCACCGAAGCGCCGCATCGCCAGCGCATGTCCCAGTTCATGGCCAAGAATGGAGACAAACACAATAGCCACCCAGAGGACCAGCCAGCTCATCCCCATGTTGCCACCGAGCAGCGCGGTCGTCAGCCAGAACTGCCAATGAACCACGACGGGAAAATCAAAAAGGGTGAAGCGCCACATGCGGATGAGATACGAAACGCATCCAACTTGGAACAGGCCAGGGGTGTCACAAGCGGGTTTTTTGGAGTGAAATCACCTGTCTTCTGGACATCGCTTCGTTGCTCCGCAATCGGGCTGACATTTGGTTCGATGGCGCAGTCTGGATGCTCCTGGCCTTGGCATGGCGTCCCGCCGCGTCAGGCTCACGCCTCAAAATCCGCCGATCCTGGCCTCGTGCAGCAGGGTTTTGATGGCGTGTTTTTCCTCGGGCGGCAGGTAGTTGAATTCAGACGGGCCCCCTTGTTCGCGCAGAGCGCTGGCCAGCCCCGCCGTCACGCGGACTTTGAACTCCTGGGGCAGGGAGGCAAACGAGGGCGTCTGGATCATGTAGCTGCACCGGTATTTGAATAGCCTGCCGTGCAAATCCAGGTCACGCAGTGAGGCACCGTTGGCGATGGGCTGGCGGCGGGCCAGAAAGTCGGTCATGAAGGCCGGGTCCGGCTTCACTCCACCTGCAGGCAGCCTGGCTTCGTTGGCAAAAAGAAGGTAGCGCACAAGCTGGCGTGCAATGTCGTTAAGTGCGGCGGCATCCTCATTGAGCAGATGCCCGTGACCCGCTTCCAATGCATCGCGGGTGCGGTATACGCCCAGGGTCACGAGATTGTGAAAGCCAAGCTGGTGCTCATGAATCAGGTGGGTGAACAAATCGCTGGTGCGTGCCGGGTAGTGGCCCCAGTCGAACAAGGAGCCGGGAGGATCTTGCAGCCGCTTGTAGCCGCCGGGCGCCGCCACGCCCATGAGATTGCCCAGGTGATCGCCATGTTCATGCGTTCCCGTCACGTGCCAGCCGCCGAACCGGTCACTCAGCGGAATGGTGTGGCCCACCTGCTCGCGGCGGAAGCCGTCCAGGCTCGCACCCGTGTCGGTGCAGATCACCGATTCCGCCACCAGTCCCGGCACCTGCAGGCTGGTGCGCCCGGCATGGCAGTTCATGCAACGCTCGCTCCGCGTAACTTCGGGACGCCCGTCCGGGGTGGGCCGGAAAATGCGAAACACCGGCCCGAGATCAGGATCAATCGCAGCGACCTCGAAGCGTCCGCCAGGCACAAATCCCACATAGACCTCTTCGTTGAAATACAGCGCCCGCGGGTTGGCAGGGCGAATGAGGCCGCCTTGAAAACTGGTGGCCGAATACACCAGCAGTTGCGATGCCACCGGCACATCAAGCGCCTTCAGCAGGCTGGTGAGCTGGGTTTTCTCGCTCGTGGTGTCGAGCTTGATCTCCCCCTTCTCGATGCGCGCCATCACCTTGACGAAGGCATCATGCGGTTCGCGTGACCAGTAACTGTGCGGGGCGTCGCCGAATCGGTGGTGCGTGGCTTCTTCGCCGGTAGCGATGCCGGCAAAGGCCAGGCAGAGCGCCAGATGCCGGCCCAGGCACCAGGAACAGGCACGCAGCCGATCCCACCCCCGTCCGAGGGCGGGGAAGAAAGCAGCGGAGGGGGAAAGCCTGGCCATCACAAAAAAAGCGGGCCACCACGGCTGGTTCAGCCACGGCAGCCCGCCACAATTCAAGGGGTGAAGTAGAATGAAGTAGAAGAGACTACTCGGTCTTTTCCTTCGCCTGCAACCAGCCGCTGATGCCTGCGGAAAGGTGCTTCACGTTGGAGTAGCCCAGCTTGGCAGCTGCGTCGGCAGCCTTGGTGTAAGCGTGGCAGGCAGGGCCGCCGCAATAGGCGACGACCAGCGCGTCCTTGTCCTTCGGCAGCGCTGAGGCGAGGCTGCTCTGGATGTCCGCATAATTCAGCGCAGTGGGGACGTGGCCGGCCTTGTAGGAGTCAGAACCGTTGACGTCGATGACGATGACCTTCTTGGAGGCGATGGCCTTCTTCAACTCAGCGATGCTGATGTCTGGATAATCACCAGCGTGCAATGAAACAGCGGACAGCGCGAGGGCGCACAGGGTGGCGAGCACTTTCTTCATGGGATGAGGTGGGGTATGAGTATTCAGTTCGAGTTGATTCTGATCGTCCGCACGATGCCGTGCGAAATGATCACAAGCCCATATAACGCCGCAAATCCGCGTTTTGGTCGATCTTTTTCGTGGAACGGGTGCCGCGTCACTCTTCTCAAACTCGCCGAACGACCGTCCAACGGACCCTCTTCCTGCTGGTTTTCATACCAGACCCTGCGGGGACTCGTGTCCTTAGGCTGACCCCGCCACGATCTCCACGGTGTTACTCCCCACACCGACTTGGAGGTGATCGGCGCAGTACCTTTATTCCGCAGTGGTGGTGGGGAGCGGGGCGGTGTCGGAGGAAGGCCCAACCGCTGCCCCAGTCCACCCAGATCTTTGGAGCTCGCAGATGTCGAGGAAGGTGGTGTTGCCGCCGCCGTCGGCTTTTCATTCCTCATTCGTGGAATTGAGCAACGCAACAAAAAGGCAAAGACGCCGCTTTTCAGAGACCTCGTTAAAGCCTACGGTCCGGCCTCATGCCGCCCGCCCCCGCCATGCCCCCAGATAATCTCGATTTTGCCTGGGACCGCGCCGAGAGCGCGGCGAGTCTGCGCGCCAAGCTGGCGGCGCCGTTCTCACCCGACTGGCTGAGAACGGCAGCATGGCTGATGCGTGAGGCGCGCGTGGACCAAGTGTGGCAGTTTCTGAACCTTCGGCAGATCGCCGAGATGTTTCCACAGTTACAACCATTGTTAGGAAAGCGCCGGCCGCTATGGGAATACCTTCTGCGCACTGCTCATGAACTGGGAAGAATCTAAAGCCTGCACGCCTCTGAAGCGGGATTTTCTGCGGGCGTGGTTCGCGCAGGAACAGCGTTTTTTTCTCACGGGCGGCAGCGCACTCGGGTTGTTTTACCTCGATCACCGCCGCTCCTACGACCTGGACCTTTTCACCAGCGCTGAGGTGGACGGGAAAGAAGTGCAAAACCTGGTGCTGAGAGTCGCCAGGCAGATCGGGGCTGAGTGCCAGCCGGTGAGGACTGCGCCTGATTTCCATCGCTTCCGACTGACCCGTGGGGACGAGCGCGAGATCATCGACGTGGTGGTGGATCGAGCACCTCAACTTGATGTGGAGAAAGCCTGCTTCGATGGTATTCGCGTGGACACGCTTCGCGAGATAGTCGCCAACAAACTCACCACGCTACTGAGCCGCACCGAACTCAAGGACGTGGTGGATCTTTATTTCCTGGAGCAGGCGGGTCACGATCTGCTCGCTGCCATTCCTGACGCCCAAGCCAAGGACGGCGGCTGGGAGCCCGCAATGGTCTCAATGCTGCTCGACGGGCTGCGAGTCGATGAACTTCCCGTATGGATGATCCGCGATCTAAGCACGACGGACTTGGCCGCCTTCTTGAACCGGCTTCGGCTGGCTATCGCCAAGCTGGCCCTGCCAAGCCAGGCCGAACTGCCGCCTTGATCAAGTCCATGGAACGTGAAACGGCTTGTGGTAATACGGATCACTTGCTCGGCAGTTCCAGCAGCATCTGCGCGTTGTTCGGATATCGCTCCAGGAGCGACAGCACACGCTGGATGGCTTCGATCGGCTTGTGCCCGGCAAGACCGCGCCGCAGCATGTGGATCTTTTCAATCTGGAACGCCGGCAGCAGCAGTTCCTCGCGCCGTGTGCCGGATTTGAAGATGTTCACGGCCGGATAGATGAACTGCTCCGCGATCTTGCGATCCAGCACCAGCTCCATGTTGCCTGTGCCTTTGAACTCCGCGAAAATCATGTCGTCCATCTTGCTGCCCGTCTCGATCAGCGCGGTGGCCAGGATCGTCAGCGATCCCGCCGTCTTGGTATTGCGGGCCGCGGCGAACAGCCGGCGAGGAATTTCCATGCTGCCCACGCCCATGCCGCCGCTCATCGTGGCGCCGTTCTTGTTGGCATTGTTAAACGCACGGGCGAGGCGGGTGATCGAGTCCAGTAGAATGAACACGTGGTCACCCATTTCCACCAGGCGCTTGGCGCGTTCGATGGCAAACTGCGCGATCCGGGTGTGACTTTTCACATCGCTGTCATTGCTGCTGGCGAAGATCTCGGCCTGAGGCAGCACGCGCCGGAACTCGGTGACCTCTTCAGGCCGCTCGTCCACGAGCAGAATCATGAGATGCACGTTGGGATAATTGGCGATCATGGACTCCGCGATGTGCTGGAGCAGAGTCGTCTTGCCTGCGCGTGGCGGGGCCACAATAAGGCCGCGCTGCCCCCGGCCCACTGGCGTCATCATGTCAACCACACGCGTGGTCATGCGGTCCTGCTTGTTTTCAAGCTGGTAGCGCTTGCACGGGTTGGTGGCCTTGAGTTCCTCAAACAGCGGCAGATCCTTGATCTCTTCCGGTTTGCGCCCGTTGATGGTTTCCACTTCGGTCATCTGCAGGCCGCGGCTGTTGCGGCGCGACTCGCCCTTCAGGCACATGCCTTCACGCAGCGCGAATTTGCGGATCAAATCGGCGTGTACAAACACGTCCTGAGGCAGCTGTGCGTACAGCTTTTCGCGAACGCGCAAGAAGCCATGGCCTTTGGGTGACAATTCAAGAATGCCCTCCGCTGCCTCGGGCGGACCCTGCAGCTTCTCAGGCTCACGGTCCCGTTCCTGGTTGCCGCCACGGTCGTTGCGGTCGCGCTCCTGGTTGTTACCCCGGTCACGATCCTGGTTGTTACCCCGGTCGCCGCGGTCGCGATCCTGGTTGCTGCGGTCATTCCTGTCGCCGCGATCGCGGTCCTGATGGGTGCCGTGCTGATGGCGCTCCTGTTGATGGCGCTGCTGATGCTGCTGATGGGGCTGGCCTTGCTGCCCGCCGCCTTCCGCCTGCTGCCCTCCCTGGCCCGGCTTCGCTCCACGCTGCTCACGTTCGCGAGTGCGGCGTTCCTTCCAGCGCTGGCGGCGGCTGAACCGCTCACGTGGTGGCTGGCCCTCGACAGCCGGGGCGACTGGCTGTCCTTCTGGCCCGGACGCTACCGGGCTCACAGGTGATGGCGCCGGGGCGGTGATCACAGGTTCCGCTGCGACTGCCGGCATAGGGGCGGTCTGGCGGGCGCTCTGCGCCGCTGCCGCCAGGTTGGCATGAATATCGTCGGTCGCACGGCGGGGTGCGCTCTCAGCAGGAGCACTGGCGGCGGATTCGACCCGCGGAGCATCCGCGTTCGCTGCCTTTCTCGCACCGCGTCTGGCTCTGGGCACGGCAGTATCGACCGGCACCGTCTCAAAAGAGGGCACGGAAGGTCGTTCAAACACGGGTGTCGGAGCAGATGCGGGCTCCGGAAGCGCCGCTTTTTTTGCCCGTTTTGCCTTAGGAATGGCAACCTCGCTTTCGGCGGGCGCGGATGGTGCCTCAAACTCAGAGGCCGCCGGTCGCTTCGTCTTGGCCGTGTCAGCCCCGAGTTCGTTGACTCGCAGTGCCTCGGCAATGGTTCGCGGTCCCCGTTTCAATTTTGGGGTCGGTGCCGCGGCTGCGGAGGCATCGGCCATTGAAATGCCGGGCTTGCCCGCAGCGCGCTTGCGCGCGGATTTGGTGGCGGCTTCAGCACTGAAGGCTGCGATATCAAAAAGTGTTTCCTCGCTCATGATGAGGGGATGGTGCGTTCGGCCGCTATTTGCGGCGAGGTGGGGAGTTGAAAGGGAGGGATACGGCTCACAAAAAAAGGAGAGTTTATTGGGACAGAGCTTCGGCTGCCTCATCGGTCAGTTCGAAGTTGGCGTAAACATTCTGGGTGTCGTCATACTCGTCGAGCGTGTCGTAAAGACGCACGAGTTGTTGCGCCGTCTTCGGATCGGCGATGGTGATGGTGGTGGCGGGCTGGAAAATGATCCTTTGGGACCTCGGGGTGATATGCTTCTCCTTGAGGGCGGCGGCCACGGTGAAGAGCCGGTCCTGCGCGGTGTAGATCGTCCAGTCGTCGCCCTCTTCCGCCACGTCATCAGCGCCCACTTCGAGCGCGAGTTCGGTGGCCTGCTCTTCAGTATAGGCTGCGTGATCGAGGCGTACTTCGCCGCGGCGCTGGAACAAATAAGCTACGCTGCCCGCTTCCGCAAAGGCGCCGTTATTCTTGGAAAACATGGTGCGCATGTCCTGGGCCGAGCGGTTGCGGTTGTCCGTCGCCACCTCCACCAGCATCGCCACACCGCCGGGGCCGTAGCCTTCATAAATGATTTCTTCGATCACCGCTCCGCCCAGTTCGCCCGTGCCCTTCTTGACGGCGCGTTCGATGGTGTCGCTCGGCATGTTCACCGCTTTGGCATTAAGGATGGCGGAGCGCAGGCGCGCATTCATGTCCGGATTGCCACCGCTCTTCGCGGCGACGGTGATTTCCTTGGACAGCTTGGCGAAGACGTTGCTGCGCTTCGCATCGGCCGGGCCTTTGGTGTGCTTGACCTTGGACCACTTGTTATGTCCTGCCATGTCGCTGAGGTTGGAATTGTGGTAAAATGAGTGCGCGCTCCAGACCGGAGCGGGGCACATCAGCCATGGGCAGGCTGATCAAGTAGCAATGCTAAAAAAGATATGGAAAAGCGGCGCAGGGCTGTGGAAAGCCGTGGAGGGGTTGTGCCAGTCAGGTTCCAGTCGAAGAACACGCTCACCAATGAGCAATGCGGGAAACCATGCCTGGACAAGCCGGACGCTGCGCCAGCGTGCATTCCAGCCTTGACTGGATGCTGGACGAACTGTGAGGTCAATGTGCCGCCAGCGCAAGGGGTTTTTCATGGAGGCGAACTTGGCGGCCGATCAGAAGGGTGTCACAGACCGGTTTCCGGCAAAACACTTCGCCTTGAACTCACAGGTTATGCCACGCATATCCCTTCCGCGCATGCCACTTTCATCGTCTCCGGCTTACGACGCCGTCATCATCGGTTCGGGTCCCAACGGGCTTAGCGCTGCCATTGCCCTGGCCCAGAGCGGCTGGAGCACGCTGGTGATCGAGGCAGCGGACACGCCCGGCGGAGGCATGCGAACGAAGGAGCTGACACTGCCGGGCTTCCATCACGATGTCTGCTCCGCCGTGCATCCCACCGCGCTGGCTTCGCCTTTCTTTGCCTCGTTAAAGCTTGAGGACCATGGGCTGCGCTGGATCCATCCCGAGGTGCCGCTTGCGCATCCGCTCGACGCAGGCCCGGCCGCAGTGCTGCATCGTTCGGTCGATGAAACAGCCGAACGGCTGGGACGCGATGGCATTGCCTATCGTTTGCTGTTCGAGCACCTCACCGAGCAGGCGTCCAGGCTGTATCCTGACATTTTCACCCCGCTCGCTTTTCCCAGGCATCCTCTGCTCATGGCGCATTTTGGCGCGGTGGCGCTGATGCCTGCCGCGCTGGTGGTCAACGCCCTGTTTCGCACGGATGCAGCACGTGCCCTCTTTGCCGGTAATGCCGCGCACAGCGTGCTGCCCCTGGAGCAGCCCTTCACCGCGGCCGTGGCGATGATGCTGCAAATGAGCGCGCATGCCGTGGGCTGGCCGGTGGCCGCTGGCGGATCACAGCGCATAACGGAGGCCCTCGTGGCAAAACTCACCACCTTGGGAGGGGAAGTATGCTGCGGCTGGAACGTGCGGACCCTGCAGGAACTGCCCCGCGCCCGCGCTTATCTTTTTGACACCTCGCCGGGCATGCTCGCGCGCATCGCCGGAGACGCCCTGCCGCCAGGCTATGTCCGGCGGCTGAACGCCTACCGGCATGGTCCCGGCGTGTTCAAGGTGGACTATGCACTCAGCGGCCCCGTGCCCTGGGCGGACGAGGCCTGTCGCAAGGCTGGCACCGTGCATGTGGGCGGTACCGTCGAAGAGATTCGTGCGTCTGAACTCGATGCTTATGAAGGCCGCGTCAGCGGCAACCCGTTTGTGCTGGCGGCCCAGCAATCCGTCTGCGATCCGAGCCGGGCTCCGGCCGGCCGGCATACGCTATGGGCCTACTGCCATGTGCCCGCCGGCTCCACAACTGACATGGAACCGGTCATCACCCGGCAAATCGAGCGCTTCGCCCCGGGCTTTCGCGATACCATCCTGGCCACGCATGCCCTCGACTGCCCGCAGCTCGAAGCCTACAACCAGAACTGCGTTGGCGGCGACATTGTCGGCGGCATGGCGAACTGGTCACAGCTCCTCACCCGCCCTGTGGCCCGCTTCTGCCCCTATGCCACACCTAACAGACAGTTGTATCTTTGCTCCTCTTCGACACCCCCTGCGGGCGGCGTGCATGGCATGTGCGGGTGGAATGCCGCCCAGGCGGTGCTGCGAAAATTCAGGCACTGATCCCGTCAGCTCGCCAGCCCTGCGCAAGCAAAAAACCGCGATCACCCTCAAAATAAGCGAATAAACAGGCATCCTCAAAATGCTCCGTCACGTTTGACTTGAAAGGAGAATCGGCCACTTTGTGAAAAGTTTCACAAAGTCTGGCACCCGCCCAATGAACCCTCCAACCACTGCCGCTCCTCCGCCTCCGGTTTTCCCGTTTGAACTGGTACGGACCGAGCTTGAGTGCATTGAGAGTGCCATCCAGGCCCAGGCGCGCAGCTTCGAGCCAGGCATTGAGGGTTACGTGAGCTACGTGTGCAAGTCCTCAGGCAAACGCATTCGCCCTGCCCTGGCCTTGCTGACCGGCGGCGCGACCGGCGGCGTGACGGACGACCATCGCAAACTGGGTGTGATCCTTGAACTGGTGCATATCGCCTCGCTTGTGCATGACGACATCATGGACGGGGCGGACTTGCGCCGAAATCTTCCCACTGCCGCGGCGAAATGGGGCAACTCCCTGAGCGTCCTCCTGGGAGACGTGCTTTTCGCCCATGCTCTGGAACTCGCCTCTGAGTACGACAACAACGCCATCTCGCGCGCCATCGCCCGGGCCTCGCGCGATGTGTGCGCGGGCGAGATCCTGCAAACCCAGCGCCGGTACGACTTGAATTTGTCGATCCCCGACTATCTCAAAATCATTGAGATGAAGACGGCCGCCTTGTTTGCCGCGGCAACCCATCTCGCCGGCGTTCTCAACGACTGTCCGCCCAACGTGTTGGAATCGCTCAAGAACTATGGCCTGCGCCTCGGCACCGCCTACCAAATTTACGATGACTGCCTGGACTTGGTCGGCGACGAGAGCAGCGCCGGCAAGACCTTGCGCACCGATTTGGCGAAGGGCAAATTGACGCTGCCCGTGCTTTATCTCCTGGAAAAGGCGACAGATCACCAGAAGACCAAGCTCAACCGCATGCTTCTCAACGGCGAGCCCATGGATACGAGCATCCTGGCCGGCATCGCCGATTACGAAGGAGCGGTGGACCGGGCGGTGAAATTCGCCAAGAACATGCTCAACGATGCGCGCGGCGACTTGATCTGCCTGGGCGATAGTCCGCAGCATTTCGCCATGCTGGAGATTACAGCCTATCTCGACAAGCTCCTCGACAAATGTCGTGCCGTCGCTTGAGTGTGCGCCCACACCCGCATGGGCACGCGCATTCACGACATTCCTCAGGCCGACCGCCCGCGCGAGCGGTTGCTGCGGCTGGGGGCTGGAGCACTGTCGAACGCGGAGTTGATCGGGCTGTTCATCCATACCGGCGTCAAGGGGGAGAATGCGATCCAGATCGCGCAGCGCCTGCTGACCGAATACAACGGCTTGCGGCAACTCTCGCGCCAGGAGATCCCTGAACTGATGAGCTCACACGGCCTGGGGCCCGCCAAGGCGGCGCTGCTGGGTGCGGCATTTGAACTTGGACGGCGTGCCGCCCAGGAATCCTTGCGCGAGACCCCTTTGGACAGCGCGGAGCTGGTGTTCCAGCTCATGGGCTCCGAACTCCAGGCCCTCAATCACGAAGAGGTGCACATCCTCCTGCTGAGCACGCGGCTGACTCTGGTCCATCGGGAATGCGTGTTCCAAGGCAGCCTCAACGAAAGCGTCGCCCATCCTCGCGAACTGTTGAAGAAGGCTCTGCTGCATTCCGCGCATGCGTTCATGATCGTTCATAACCATCCCTCCGGTGATCCCACCCCCAGCACGGCCGATCGCGATTTCACCCGCCGCCTGCGCGACGGCGCGGAGCTGTTGCGGCTCAGTTTTCTCGACCATATCGTCGTAGGCCATCCTGCGGAACATCGCTCCCGGCCATTTTTCAGTTTCCGCGAAGCCGGCCTGCTCTCGTAACCTCCTTGTGCCATGATCCATCCCACCGCCCTCGTTGATGCCTGCGCCCAGATCGATCCCAGCGCCACCGTGGGTGCCTACGCCCTCATTGAGGGCCCGGTGAAAATTGCCGCCAACGTGGTGATCGGCGCACACGCGCACATTTTAGGCGACACCACGATCGGCCAGGGTACCAAAATCGGCCGGGCCGCCATCATTGGCGAGGACCCGCAGGACCTGTCCTTTGATCCCTCCACACACAGCTTTACGATCATTGGCGAAAACAACGTGATCCGCGAGCAGGCCACCGTTCATCGGGGATCCAAGCCCGGCAGCGCCACGCGACTGGGCGATCACAATTTCATCATGGCCAACGCGCATTTCGGGCATGACGTGCAGCTGGGCGACCGCAACGTGGTGGCCAATGCGGCGCTGATTGCCGGCCACGTGCACATCGGCAACAACACCTTCATCGGCGGCGGTGCCGTGTTCCACCAGTTCCTCCGCGTTGGCGACTACTGCATCATCCAGGGCAACAGCAGCTTCGGCAAGGATATCCCGCACTACTGCGCCGCCCAGCGCATCAACCGCATCACCGGGCTCAACGTCGTCGGCCTGCGGCGCCAGGGATTCAACAGTGAGGACAGGGCGCTCATCAAGGAGCTGTTCGACCTCATTTTCCGCTCCGGACGCAACTTGGGCCAGGCGCTTGCCGCCGCCCGCCAGCGCGAATGGCCGCCGCACTGCGAGCGCTTCCTGCAGTTTATCGAGGTTCCGACCAAACGGGGCATCTGCCCCGTGCGCTCCGGCGCCAAGGGGCTGTCCGATGGGTGATCCCCACCGCCGGGCATTCCTGGACTTCAGCCCTTGGCTTTCTTCTTTTTGCCCGCTTTGAGCGTCACCGGCGCATCCGGGCTGGCCTTCCTCACCATTTCCAGCCCGCAAGCCAGGCGCACGTAAGATTCGCCATCATTGCTCAGTCTGGCCGTGCTGCCCACGCCGTTGAGCAGATGGCGGGCAAGGGAGTAATGCGCAATGGTGGAGGGTTTGACCCACACCACCTGGGGCGCTTCGACGATCTCAGTGCCCGGCTCCACCTTCAGCGGCAATCCCCACGCGCTAAACGTCACCTGCCAGCTCGCCGGATTCGTCGTGGGGGCGGGCGCTGAACAGAGCCACGGATAGTTCTTTACGATCTCCATCTCTGCGCTCCCCGGCACGGCAACCCGGAAGTAAGGCTCCGTCTTCTTCACCAAGGCGGCGACGGAGACATCATCGTTTTTGGCATGGGCAAGGTACAGGCCGGCGAGGTCGATGCCGGTCAGGTTCATGCCATTCCAGTTACCGTGATAATTGGGGGTCGGCGCGATGGCGTTATGCCACTCGTCGAAGTGGCTGGACAAGAACATGTTCAGTTCCGTGTGAGTGTGCGCGCGGCGGCGGTCAATGCCTGCGCCGGTGTGGCCCATGATCGCGATCACGCTGCCAGGCTGCACCTTCTGGCCCTCTTCGCACTTGATCTCGCTAAGGTGGGCGTACAGCGAGCAGAACGGCCCTTCACCCCAGTCGTGTTTCACTACCACATATTTCCCATAGTTGCTGCGCCCGGCCACCAGCGAGACATGGACCACTTCGCCTGCCGCCATGCTGCGCACTTCGTCCGTCGGCTCGTCCCGGGCATCACGATGCACCGGTTTGATGTCAAGCCCCTCATGGAAGCGGGTGTAGATTACTTCGCCCGTCGTCATCTTCCTGGCATCGCGCACAAAACCAAACTGCCCACCCTCCCAGGGCGTGGTCTTCTGCCCGTCCAGAGTCGTTCGGTCCACGAACTGGTAAAAATCCTCGGGCCGGCCTTCCAGCAGCGCTTTGTTGTCGGTGGGCAGCACGAGATCAAAGGCATGCGCCGGCACGTTGCCGAGGCCAGCACAAAGCAAAACCGGCAGAATATAACGGATCAATGGGGGCATGTGCGAAGGGTGGGGGAATTTGGCGCCTCGGCCCGCTTGGCGATGGCCGTGGGGGTTCGCTTACGGCCGCTTGATCGGCGGCAGCGGCAGATCCTGGTTGTTGCCCTCAAGCGGAATCTGCTGGGTGCTCGGCGAGGGTGGCAGGGTGGAAGGTTGCTCACCAGGATGGGCGGCCTTACGTTTCGCCTCGAGATCTTTGGCCTTCATCTCCTCCTGTGCCGCGCTGAGCGAGCGCCGTTTCTCCGCCTTCGTGCTGGGCACCATCTCCTGGCCCGTCGATACCGACTTCAACTTGTTGATCGGCGGCCACTTGGCCGCCATCAGCTTGATCACCTCCGTAGGCACGCCTTCCCAGATCGTCAGCACGCCATCCGAGACCGGACGGTCGATGGAGAGGTAATCCACCGGCCTGCCGTTCACCATCGCCAGCGCAACCTCCCCAGAGTGCGTGCGCGTGAACAGATCCAGCGAGTTCGTGCCCCGGAAATCCAGGCGCAGCGCGACGCCAAAACCATTGCCGTTGTCGGCGGGAAACGATTGGAACGCCGACACATTCTCCTGGGAAATTTCCGGCACCAGCTTGAAGGACGTTGGGGTTGGCTGCCCGGGCAAGGTATAGGAGAACACGCTGCGCGGCGATTCCGATCCCGTGCCCTGCGCATGAAGAGACACCGTGAACTTGGGTTTCTTGTTGATCGATTCGAATGAGCCGCAGGCGCTGAGACCAGCGGCGAGGCACAGGGCGGACAGACAGGAAAGAATGCGAATCATGGCGTCCATCAAACCAGAGTCTCGGGCAAAATGCAATCGTTCGGTTCCTGGCAACGCGCCGCCGTGAATGCTTGAAACCCTGCGTGGCACACGCTACACCTCCCACCCCGCACCCATGACCCCTGGCTTCCTCATCTCATTCGAAGGCTCCGAAGGCTGTGGGAAATCCACGCAGATACAACGCCTGCGCAGCCGCTTCGAAGCCCTGGGCCGTACCGTCGAGGTCCTCCGTGAACCCGGTGGCACCGCCGTGGGCGAGCACATCCGCCAGTTGCTGCAGCATACTCCCGAGGCGGCAAATCTGACGCCTGAGGCCGAACTGCTGCTCTTTGCCGCCAGCCGGGCGCAACTCGTGCGCGAAAAAATCCGGCCTGCGCTCGAGGCCGGCCACGTGGTTGTCCTTGACCGTTTCCTGGATTCCACCACGGTGTATCAAGGCATTGCCCGCGGCCTGCCGCTGGAGAGCGTCTGCGCCATCAACCAATTCGCCGTGGGCGGCACGCTGCCGCATCTCACCTTCGTGCTCGACATGAACGCGCAGGCCGCCTGGCAGCGCATCCACGCCACCGGCCGCAAACTCGACCGCATGGAAACCCAGCCCCTGGAGTTCTTTGAAACGGTGCGCCAGGGCTACCTTCATCTCGCGGTGGAACAGCCCGGCCGCATGGTCGTGATCGACGCCGCGCAAACCGCCGAGGCCGTCGAGGCCCGGATCTGGAAACTCGTAGAGGATCGCTGCCATGCCCTTCAAAGCTGAACACGGACTGCAGCTCATGCAGCGGGCGATGAGAATCAACCGCCTCGCCCATGCCTACCTTATCAGCGGCCCCCAGGAGGCTGATCGCGAAGGCTTTGCCACCCAGGTGCTCAATCTTATCGCCGGCGCCCGTTGCGAGACCCTGGATGACTGGGCCCACCAGGGCTTCCCCATCGTCAGCCCGGAGAGCAAGAGCCGCCGCATCACCATCGAAACGATGCGCGAAATGGAGCGCATGATCCATCTCAAGGCCGGCCCCAGCGGCCACAAATTTGGCGTCATCGTGGATGCCGAACGCATGACGCCGCAGGCCCAGAACGCCTTCCTCAAGACCCTCGAGGAACCCCCGCCTGGCACCGTTCTCTTGCTGCTCACCGGCAAGCCCCAGGAATTGCTGCCCACCATCCTGTCCCGCGTCATCGAGATGCCGCTTCTGCCTGAAGCCGGCGCCCGCAAGTTCAGCGAGCACGAGCTCAAACTTCTCGCGCTCCTGGAACACCACTCCAAGCTGACCAGCAGCTCCATGGCCATCGCCCTGGGCTTGAAGGCCGGCTTCGAAGAAGTGCTCGATTCCCTGCGCGGCGATATCGAGGAGGACGCCGGGGACGATTTTGAGCGGGAGAAGGAGCTCTATGGCAAGACCACCGACAGCTCCGCCTATCTGAAAAACCGCGAGGAGCACATGAAGGCGCTCATCGAGGCCACCTACCTGCAGCAGCGCGATGCCATGCTCGATTTGCTGCTCGCATGGATGGGCGACATCGTGCGGCACAAGGTGGGGGCGCCCTTCTTCGATCTGCACGAGCATACCCACGCCACCCTGCGCGCCGCCGAACGCTGGAGCATCGACGAAGCCTCCCGCCGCCTGCGCACCTTGCGCAAGCTGGAGCAGCACCTGCACACCAACGTTCAGGAGAACCTCGCGCTCGAGGTCGGGTTTATCGAGGCGTTCGGGTGAGCATTCCATGCAACTCCTGAAGATTGCCTTCTACTGCCTGCTGCTGGGTTGCGCTTTGGAATACGTTGGGTGCGGCAAATGGATCGAGGACCGCAAGCTCGACAAACAGGGGGTTTTAACAAGTGCAAGCATTGTCAGGCGCTCCACTTGGGCTCACTATAAGTTCATGGCCCCGACCTGCTTGCTGACACTGAACTATGCGCCCAAGGAGGGCCAGCACCTGAGCACGGAGATTGAGGTGACCCACGCCTATTTCCAGTCGCATGAAGACCCCGCGACTTCGCACGTGACAGTCCGCTATCTCTCCGACAATCCAACGGTGGCTGTGATTGAAGGAGAAGGGCACTTCCCGGTCAGTGCCTTCGTAGGTCTAATCTTGTTAATCTTAGGCCTAGCCTCGGGCTGGCTCGGCCTCCGGCGGCTCCCAACGGAATAGTCCTGGAAGCCGCGTCTCTAGTCTCCTGTCAGACAAGTTCCTTGAAGCACATCCCCCGTCGTCAGTCCCCGGCGCAAGGTAGGGCACTGTGTCGCGTCCTTCGCCAAGGCTACGGAGCGCAAGCCCCACAGTGCCGTCGTCGCAGGCCGCAAACCTCCGTTTATTCCCATCTCCGTTCAACGCTTGGCAGCCCAAGGCGGCGGGCTAGGGACAACCCGCCCTACCAGCACCACTGCTAGTCTCGTCCGGGGGCACTTAATTTAGGAGGAACTTGTCTGACAGGGCACTAATACCCCAGCCAGGAACTGAGCCACTTCTCCGCCTGCGCGACGGTCATGCCCTTGCGCTTCGCGTAGTCCTCGATCTGGTCCTTGCCCAGGTCGGTGGAAATGCCGAAGTAGCGCGCCTGCGGGTGGTTGAAGTAGAAGCCGCTGACCGAGGCACCGGGATGCATGGCAAAGCTTTCCGTCAATTCGCAGCCGGTGAGGGCGGTGGCGTTGAGCATCTTGAAGAGTGGCGGCTTTTCCGTGTGGTCAGGTTGCGCGGGGTAGCCGGGAGCCGGGCGGATGCCGCGGTACTTTTCGCGGATGAGCTCGTCGTTCGTGAGATCGCCGGGCTTCTCAATGCCGCAGAGGAAGCGCGCCTGCTGGTGCAGCCACTCGGCAAAGGCCTCGGCGAAGCGGTCTGCCAGCGCCTTCACGATGATGCTCGAGTACGGATCGTTGGCGGCATCGAACTCCTTGGCGAATTCATCACCTCCATGAATGGTGACCGCGAAGCCTCCCAGGTAGTCGATGCGGCCGCTGTCGCGCGGCGCGATGAAGTCGGCCAGCGCATAGTTAGGCGTGTCCTTCTTGATCTGCTGCTGGCGCAGGGTGTGGAAGATTTCGAGGTCGCCGCCGCGTGCTTCATCGGTGTAAACCTCGATGTCGTCGCCCACGCTGTTGGCGGGGAACCAGCCCACCACACCCTTCGGCGTGAAGCGGTTCTCCTTGATGATGCGGTCCAGCAGCACGTTGGCGTCGCGGTAAAGCTTCCGGGCTTCTTCCTCCGCACCAGCCTTCTTTTCCGCATCGTCCCAGGCGCTGGAGAAGCGTTGCTCATCCGACTTCCATCGACCGCGCAGCTCCCAGGTATGGAAGAACGGCGACCAGTCGATGTAACGGCGCAGTTCTTCCAGGCTCACGGCGATGTCCCCACCCTCGGGGAGCGCGGTCTTCACGCCGGTGAACGAAGGCTTGCCAATGTCCAAGGCACTCCAGTCGCAGGTGAACTTTTTGGCGCGGGCCGCGTCGATGCTGAGAATGTCGCGCGCCTTCTTTTGGCCGTGCTTCGCGCGCATGTCGATGTGGCGCTGTTCGTTGGCGGCCACGAAGGCCGCGCGATGCTCTTCACTGATGAGCGAGGTGGTTACGGGCACACTGCGCGAGGCATCCAGCACGTGCACCACGCTGCCGCTGGGATAATGCGGGGCGATCTTGATGGCGGTGTGCGCCGCGCTGGTGGTGGCGCCGCCGATGAGGAGGGGAGTCTTGAAGCCGAGACGTTCCATCTCGCTGGCCACGTGCATCATCTCATCCAGCGAGGGAGTGATGAGCCCGCTAAGGCCGATGACATCCGCGTTCAGTTCGCGGGCCTTGGCCAGAATCTTTTCACACGACACCATCACACCCAGATCCGTGACCTCGAATCCGTTGCAGGACAGCACTACGCCGACAATGTTTTTGCCGATGTCATGGACGTCGCCCTTGACCGTGGCGATGACGAACTTGCCACCACCTTGTCTGGCAGCTTCGGCGGGAATGAGATCGGCGGCAGTGAGGTCGGGGTGACGGTCGGTCGAGCGCGCGGCCTGGCCATGAGGCGTGGGCGCGGCAACCGCAATGCCCAGGTGCTTTGACAGCCAGATCAGGAAGGCCTCCGCAGGGGCCCATGTGGCCTGATGCCACATCTGGCGCATTTTCTCAGAAGCCGCCGATTCGGCGGAAAGCTGCTGAACATTCTCGACACTGAGGACCGTGCCAAACCGGGCTTCGTAGCGTTTCGCCGTGTACTCCAGGTCGGATGCGAGTTCGGCGGCAAACTTCACCTCCAATTGGCGCTCATCGACGCACAGGCAGGGTGAAGGAATGTAGCTGAACCCTTCAGCGAGCGTTACCGCACCTCCAGACTTCAGCACGGCGACTGTCTGTTCGGCGGCCTTGATCAAGAGTTCCCGCTCCTGGCTCTTGCGGGCCTTCTCGGCCTCCATGTAGGGCATGAGCACGGCCACGCTTTGCTTCATCACGCGTGCGCTCTTCACCACCTGCGGGAGGAACATCTTGCCCTCGCCAAACAAGTCGCCCACCACCTGCATGCCGTCCATCAGCGGGCCTTCAATCACCTTCAGTGGCACCGCGTATTTCTTCAGCGCCTCCTCGGTATCGGGAATGATGAAGTCCGTGATGCCGCGCAGCAGCGCGTGTTCCAGGCGTTTCTCCACGCTGACTTCGCGCCACGACAGATCGGCTTCGAGCTTCTTGCCACCTCCCTGGCCCTTGAAGCGCTCGGCATAGTCCACCAGGATTTCCGTCGCATCGGGACGGCGGTTGAGCAGCACGTCCTCCACCTTCTCAAGCATCTCCTTGGGGATGTCTTCGTAGACCTCGAGCATGCCGGCGTTGACGATGCCCATGTCCATGCCCGCCTTGATGGCGTGATAGAGGAAGGCGCTGTGCATCGCTTCGCGCACCTTGTTGTTGCCGCGGAAGCTGAAACTGATGTTGCTCACTCCGCCGCTGACCTTGGCACCCCGCAAATTCTGCTTGATCCAGCGCGTGGCGTTGATGAAATCCAGCGCGTAATTGTTATGCTCATCCATCCCGGTCGCGACCGTGAGGATGTTCGGATCAAAGATGATGTCTTCCGGCGGGAAACCGACTTGATCCACGAGGATGCGGTAGGCACGCTCGCAAATGCGAATCTTCTCCTCGTAACTGGCGGCCTGGCCGTTCTCATCGAACGCCATGACCACGGTGGCGGCACCGTAGCGCTTGAGGGTTTGCGCTCGCTGTATGAAGGCTGCCTCGCCTTCCTTCAACGAGATGCTGTTGGCGATGCCCTTGCCTTGCAGGCACTTCAGACCGGCCTCGATGACCTCCCACTTCGAGGAGTCCACCATGATCGGCACCTTCGCCACTTCGGGCTCGGTTTGCAGCAGGATCAGGAACTTGGTCATCATCGACACGCCGTCGATGAGGCCTTCATCCATGCACACGTCGATCACGTTCGCGCCGTTCTCCACCTGCTGGCGCGCGATGGCGACGGCCTCCTCAAGCTTGTCATCCTTGATGAGCTTGGCGAACTTGGGCGAGCCCGCCACGTTCGTGCGCTCGCCAATCATGAGGTAGTTCGAGGCGGACGTGAGATTGTAAGGCAGCGATCCGCTCAGGCGCATGATCGGCTCCAGCGCCGGCACATGGCGCGGCTCGATGCCTTCCACCGCTTTCGCGATCGCCGCAATGTGCTCCGGCGTGTTGCCGCAGCACCCACCCATGACATTGACGAAACCGTGGATGGCAAAGTCCTTCGCATACTCGCCCATGTCCTTGGGTTCCAAATCAAAGCCCGTGGGGGCGAGCGGATTGGGCAGGCCGGCGTTCGGATAGGCCGAGACAAAACAGTCCGCCTTCGCCGCCAGCTCCTCCAGGAAAGGGCGCATCAAATCGGGGCCCAGCGAGCAGTTCAAACCGATGGACAGCGGTTTGACGTGCCGCATGGCGTTCAGATAAGCCTCGGTCGTCTGCGCCGAAATCATCGTTTCGCCACCGCGGCCCACTGCGGCCGAAATCATGATAGGACGCTCAACGCCATCGGCATCAAAGACTTCTTTCGCCGCCACCAGCGCAGCCTTGGCGTTGAGGGAGTCGAAGATGGTTTCGACCATGATGATGTCCGAACCACCGGCGATCAGACCGCGAATCTGCAGCTTATAGGCCGCCACCACCTGGTCGAAGGTCACATAGCGGAAGGCCAGGTCCTCGGGGTCCGGGAACTGCGACAGCGACACCGTGAGCGGTCCCACAGCTCCGGCGACGTAGCGCTTGCGCCCGGTCTTCTCACCGATTTGATCCGCCCACTTCCGGCACTGCTTCGCCGACTCATAATTGATCTCCCAGGCAAGGTCGTTGAGGAATTTGTCCTCGATGATCTTCTGGAAGAACTCCGGATCCTTGCGGCCGCCCTTTTCGCGCGGGTCTTCCACGAAAAACTCACTCTGGGCAATGCTGGTACCGGAGAACGTGTTGGTCTCAATGATGTCCGCCCCGGCCTCCAGGAACCGCCGGTGAATGTCCTCAATGACATCCGGCCGCGTGATCGACAGGATGTCGCCGTTGTTGAGCAGGTCCTTCTCGTTGCTCTGGAACCGCGTGCCGCGCGCATCGGCCTCCTTCAGCCCATAGCCGCGGATCGTGGTCCCCATCGCGCCATCAATGACGGCGATGCGGGTGCGGAGGAGTTTTTCCAGTTCAGCGCGGATTTCGGGGCCTTTGGGCATGGGTCACGATAGCGAGGGAAATGAGGCTTTCAAGAGTACATATGAACGCATCATGATTTGTGCATATGAAGTTGAATCTGCCAGTCCAGGCCTCGGTTCCCTCAATTGGCGTATTTTGCCGCCGCCTATTTGACCGCCGTTACGAGAGCGCAGGCCGAAGCACGGCTTCCCTCCGGCGAAACCTCAGCACTCGTCCCACTACCCCTTCGTCCGAAACACCAGCAAATAAGGCACCGCAGCATGCCCCTGCTCATCCTCGAACCCATGAAAGCTGTCGCGGTTGATCCAAATGCCATAGGTCCTGGCGGATACGAGCTTCACCTTCAGCACGCAGGTTTTGTGATCCGCTTCGTACCTGGGCTGCCCCAAAATCTCGGGAACAGAATCCTGCCAGGCTGCCACCCAGCTCCACGACTGTTCCTTCATCGGCTTGCTGAATGACATCCGGATCTCAATCACCCCGGGCGACAACTCCTTGCTGCCCGCCTCCGGCACCGCTTTCGTCACCACCGGTGGCACTGAGTCCATGTCCTGCGCCTGGATGCCCCCTGTGACAAGCTGACAGAGCAGAGTAACAATCAGGGTTCTCGGTGATGTCTTCATGGTTTGATTCAATTGAGTTCAGAAGGAAGGTATCGAAAAATCGAGCTTGTTGGATGCCTGCATGGTGCAAAACATGAAGTAGCCACCGATCAAGGTCAGAGTGACATACAAAGTGGTGAAGGTCGCCCTCAGCACACGCCGCGGCTCTCATTATAAAACACACCCTAATGTCCTGTCAGACAAGTTCCTTGAATAACATCCCCCGACGTCACCGCCCGGCGCAAGGTAGGGCACTGTGTCGCCTCCTTCGCCAAGGCTACGGAGCGCAAGCCCCACAGTGCCGCCATCGCAGGCCGCAAAACTTCGTTTATTCCCATCTCCCTTCATCGCTTGGCGGCCCAAGACGGCGAGCTGGGGATCGCCTCGCTAAGGCTCGCCCTTCCGGCAGCATGCGGCTGGCTATCTGCGCTGCACTCCGGTTGCCCGCGCTACCAGCACTACTGCTAGTCTCATCCGGGGGCACATGATTTAGAAGGAACTTGTCTGACAGGACCCTAAGGCAGGCCCCATCCCGCACGTTGAAGCGAGTTGCCGTGCCCGTCCTCTTGACATGAATACCCTGATTTATTCCCTCGCCTTTGTCTTGATCGCTGGCAGTGCGTTTGCTGCGGGGCCGACCACCCGCACCTGGACGGACACAAAGAACCGCAAGGTGGAGGCGACGTTTCTGCGCATCGAGGGCGACCAGATCTCCCTGCTTACGCTGGACGAAGCTGTTCACTGGCTGCCGCTGGCGAGCCTCTCCCCTGAAGATCAGGCGCTGGCGAAGACACTGGTTCCGTTCCAGCCGCCCTCCACGCTCAATCAGATCGACAAGCTGGTGTCCAAACAACTGGCCGCCAAGGGAATCAAGCCCAATCCCCCTGCCACGGATGAGCAGTTCCTGCGGCGCGCCTACCTGACCATCGCCGGTCGCATTCCCAGCTATGACGAGGCTCAGGCCTTCCTCACCGATACCTCGGTCAAGAAGCGCGATCTGCTCATCGACACGCTGCTCAACAGCGACGGTTACTGCGCCCACCTCTTCGACTACTTCGCCGACATGTTTCGCATTGTCGATGACCCTAACCAGCCGATGCAGCGCACACTGCCCTACATCCAGTGGCTGAAGACCCAGATCAAACAGAACACGCCATACAGCCAGATCGCCTATGACATGGTCACGGCGGACGGCAAAATGTGGGACAACGGCGCCACCGGCTACCTGCTGCGCGATTCCGGCATGATCCTCGACAACCTGTCCAACACCTTCTCCGTGTTCCTGGGCACCGACCTGGCCTGCGCCCAGTGCCATGACCACCCCTTCTCCGACTGGACGCAGAGGCAGTTCTACGAACTCGCCGCCTTCTTCGGCGCCACCGTCACCAACCTCAACACCAAACAGTTCACCAAGGGCGATCCGAAGGACCGCATCGTCGGTGAAATGAAGGCCCTGGCCAAGGAGAGCGGCGCGGACTTCGCCAAGTACGAGACCCTGGTGAACGAGATCATCGACGCCAACCGCAGCGAGGTGCGCGATGTGAAGGAGAACCACATCCGGCTGCCGCACGACTACAAGTACAAGGATGGCAAACCCAATGACGAAGTGGTGCCGAAGTTCATCAACTGGTCAAATATAGCCAACCCAATGCCGGCCCCCAGACCGCGCAAGAACACGCGTCCGCCGAAAAATGCCAAAGGCAAGATCAAGCCCGAGGGGCTGCGCGAAGCCTTCGGGACCTGGATGACGGGCCCGGACAACCCCCGGTTTGCCATGGCCATCGCGAACCGCCTGTGGAAGCGCGCGTTCGGCGTCGGCGTGGCCGAGCCGGTGACGAATATCGATGATCCCAAGACCTCCTTCAATCCTCCGCTCCTGGAGTACCTGGCCAAGGAGATGCTCCGGCTGAAGTTCGATCTCAAGGAATTCCAGCGCGAGCTATACAGGACGGCCTCCTGGCAGCGCGCCTGCACGGAGCAGGATGTGGCCATGGGCGCACCATACTATTTCCAGGGGCCGCTGCTGCAACGCATGAGCGCCGAGCAGTCCTGGGATTCTTACATGACGCTGCTGCTGGGCACTCCGGATGCATACAGAGGTGCCAATGGCACCTACCTGGCCCGGACGATTGACCTGGACCTGGACAACACCACCGGCAAGACCATGGCCTTCAAGGTCAGCGCCTACAAGAAGCTGCAGACTGCCGAAGCGATCCGCACGGGCGCAGGTCTTGGCGATGCGGGAGCCAAAATGGATGCGACGCAAGGGCCCAAGATCGTGGAGTACAACGGCATGAAGCTGCTGCGCGCCGCCGAGCTGGATCAGCCCGCCCAGCCGGGGCATTTCCTACGCGAGTTTGGTCAATCAGCGCGCATCGGTATCGACGGAGCCAGCCGCCAGGGCAGCGAGCCGCAGGTGCTCATGCTCATGAACGGCCCGGTGCAGGAGATGCTGACCAATCCGAAGTCGCTGATTTTCCGGACCATGGCCGGTAAGCCGACACCTGATGAAAAGATTGAATCCATGTTCGTGAGCATCTTTGCGCGCCGTCCCACGGCGGGAGAAAAGGCCAAGGCGCTGGCTGAAATAGCGGCCCATGCGGAGGACGGCTACGGCAACGTGATCTGGGCGCTGATCAACAGCCTTGAATTCCTGTTCGTGGAGTGAGGCGGTGCTGCTCGATCATGGGTTGTTGCCGGACAGCTGCCTCGCTCACATCTTGCTTCAGGACGAAATCCATTATCAGCCTTCGCAGGCTTTCCCTCAGGCCCATCAGCATGCAACTTCCCAGGCAATGAGAGCGTTCTACCCTTTGCATGAACTCCCGGACCCTGCCCCTCTTCTTCCTCCTGTTTGTGGGAGCGCTGACTTTCCCCACCCCCCCTTTGCACGCACAGTCGAGTTCGGCCATCGCAGCCACCGGCGGCCCCACGATTGTCTATGAAATTGCGTTTGGGTTATCTCGCGATGGCGTCAACTTCCTGCCGTATAATTTGGGGTACTACGTGGCACCCTCCGCAGGTGGGACCGGGACGTTGATCTTGGCCAAGTCAGGCGCGGCCAACAGCCTGTATGTGTTTACCAACTTCGGCGAACTCTTCGTGGCGCGTGATGGTAACAGTCGAAAAGCGGTAATCTCGTGCACGGCGGCGAGTAATGTTTCATCGACGGCTTTTTTTGCCATCGGCGACGCGTCGGACTCGCTAAAAACCGTTTTCGGCCCTGCGTTTGGCGACATTTACTATGCGGCCACGTTGAAAGGCTGGGCGATTTCAGCAGATTCACAGCCTGACCCACTTTTTTTTGGCAACGTGGGGGTGGACCAGGGTCTGGCGGGGTCCAGCGCCCTCACCGTCACATATGATGGAGCTGACACCAACAATGCCGCAGAGAACTCGCTCTCGGTGGCGGCCACGGTGACGGCGATTCAATCGCGCCTTACGTCCCAAGGGTTTGTCCTGGCTGCGCAAACGGCTGTTTCGGGCGGCACGGGCACCACGATTGTACCTCCCACGAGCACCACGGGGGCGGGGGATATGCTGGTGTACCGGTTGTCTTTCGACAAGACCGGCGACTCCATCAACTACAAGCATCCTTTGGGCGGATACTATGTGTCCTACGCCGCGACCACCGACGCCGGGACTCTGATTCTTCAGTCCGAGACCAATGGAGCCGACTATTTCAAGGAGTACCCGAATTTTGGTTCGCTGCTTTTGGTCCAATCGGATCGGGACCGCAAAGGAGTGTTGTTCGCGACGGCGGCGAACACAGTATCCACCACGACCTTTTTTGGGTTGGGGGATGCCCGCGAAACCATGTCATTCAATGGGGTCTCGGAAAAGATCACGGTCTATTTTGCCAAGACTCTGTCGGGCTATGCGATTTCCGCCGATAGCGCACGAGACCTGCCCTTTGCTGGCAGCGACGGCGATTTGGGTTCTGCGGGCGTGAGCAAATTGACCGCGACGTATGACGAGACACGGTCAAAGGAGGCAAACAGTGCACGACGGACAGTGGCTGCCGAAGTCAAGCTGCTTGAAACGGAGTTGAAGGCGAGTGGCTTTTTGCCTTTGAAGTGAGGCGCGGGGATGCTCCATTGCGACTGAACGCAATTCTTCATGACGATCACTCTCAACGGCCAAAAGCAGACGGTTCCCGGTTCGGCAACGATCCTCGATCTACTGGCGAATCTCGGGTTTGGCGGACGTCCCGTGGTGGTGGAACTCAACCGCCAGGCTCTTCTGCCACGTGAGCACGCCAGTGTGCCGGTGAATGAGGGAGATGTGATCGAGGTGGTGCAGATCACGGCAGGCGGCTAGCCCCAATGCCGTTAAGTAATTCTGAGGATTTTGGATTTGAGGGGTGAAGACCAGGAAGTGGGTTCCAGCATGCGCGGCCATTTTGTGATGGGTTGCCGTACTTTGCGCTGACAGGTTCGCGGTCGTCGTTCGCGTAGCGCTTGAGCCGCTATTTGCTGGTGGACGGCGATGGTCAGGGCGCGCTTTTGCTCCTCGCTGAGGATGGTGGCCCCGGCTTCCAGAGT
>Ga0209697_10000487_pt1 | contig 64576 bp, 49 predicted proteins | sample AliMusrvi5mmetaG_FD_184115 | JGI IMG/M metagenome (GOLD analysis project Ga0209697, IMG submission 184115) | Freshwater lake bacterial and archeal communities from Alinen Mustajarvi, Finland, to study Microbial Dark Matter (Phase II) - Alinen... | ecosystem: Environmental > Aquatic > Freshwater...
CAACGGTTGCGCGGGCAAAGAGGCCTGCTTGCCCCGCGCTATCCTGCGCGGGGTGCAGGCCGATGCAGGGGCGCAGTGTCCGCCGCTATCCTGCGGCGTGCGCCCCGGTCGGGACGGGTTGAGGGTGTCACGGCTTCGAATCGCCTAAGGTCGCCCTGGCGACCGCCGTTATAGAAACCCGGAACGCAGCCGCGCTTTCTCCGGCGGCTATCCTGCCGCCGTGCGCGGCGTCGGTGGGTTCTCTTTCGGGCGAAGCCCGATTAAGGTGCCGTGTCCCCCGCCGCTATCCTGCGGCGGCGGCACCGGTGCGAGTGAGCCGACCCCCTTTCCCCGCCCGCTATCCTGCGGGCGTGGGGGGCGGCGAACGAGGTTTCGGGGTGTTTGCTTCGACCTCTCTGTGTTGATTTGCTGCCTATTTTAGGAGGTGGTTGTCATGGCTTTGTTTGAAAAAGGTGTTTCGGGTAATCCCGTCGGTCGGCCGAAGGGTCTTCTCACGGGCCGCGCCAAAGCTTTGTATGCGCTGGATCAGGTTGTGGCCAAGGATGAGAACATCGAACTGATCGAGGCCGCGTTGGAGAAGACCCTGAAAGAGAAACCCATGTGGTTCTTCGTGAACATCATCATGCCGCTGTTGCCGAAAGAGACCAAGGGTGTCCTGGAGACCGGCGACCGGGTGATCGAGTGGAAGAGCCTGGTATCGGCTGCCACAGAGCCCGATTCTCAGCTTGAAGGGACCTAACGTATGCAGATCGACTACACACCGCATGCCTCGCAACAGTTGATCCACAATGCCCGCGACGCCCGGTTCCGGACAATTTGTACGGGCCGCAGGTTCGGGAAGACACTCTGCATGGCGGCGGAGTTGCTGGATCGGGGCGGCGGCGAGATCGGCGGCGACTACGGCTGGGTTGCGCCGACATACGGTGTGGCTGAACGAGGTGTCGAGGCCTTCAGAACCATCGCGCCTGATTTTGTGAGAGTCGTCGGGCGGATGCCGACCAGGGTTGAGTTTGAGGGCGCAAAGGGTCCGTGCCGTGTGTGGATGCTGAGTGCCGACAATCCTGACAGTATCCGTGGCTTCGGCTTCCGTGGTCTTGTGATCGATGAGGCAGCCGCCGTGCCTGTTGATGTGTGGAACTACGCTCTGCGGCCGACCCTTGCTCAGACGCTCGGCTGGGGTGTGTTCATCTCCACCCCCGCCGGCCGAAACTGGTTCTTCGACATGTTCACGCGCGGCATCGAGCGGCAGGATGGGTTCCGGTCGTTCACCTTCCCGTCAAACGTGTCGCCTTACTTTCCGGCGAAAGAATGGGAAGAGGCCCGTCGCACTCTGCCCGAAGATGTGTTCCGACAAGAGTACATGGCGGAGTTTCTGGAGGATTCGGCGGGTGTGTTCAGGGGTGTGGATGGCTGTCTTGTGGCAGCCGGTGATGAGTCTCTCGCAGAAGCACAACGGAGAACGGTGATTGTCGGGTGTGACATCGCCAAACACACCGACTGGACGGTGTGCATCGCGATTGACGCGAAGACAGGGCTGTGTCTTGAGATGGAGCGCTTTAACCAACTCGACTGGCCGGTACAAAGGGAGCGTATCGCGGCGTTTGTGAATCGGTGGCAGGCTCGGCTTGTTATGGACGCCACAGGTGTCGGTGACCCTGTCTTCGATGATCTGCGCCGGGTACTGCCACACGTCGAGGGGTTCAAGATCACCGCGCAGACCAAGCGCGAACTTGTGCAGGGTCTCATGGTGGCAGTCGAGCAGCGCCGTGTGATGTGGCCTGCCACGTGGGATGTTCTGACGGCGGAGATGAAGCGATACGAGTACGAAATCGGCCCGACCGGGCAAATCTCTTACGCCGCGCCGTCCGGTTATCACGATGACTGCGTCATGGCGTTGGCGCTTGGCGTGTGGGGTTGCCACACGTTCGGCGTAGAGCCGGGCAGGATGCTGAGGCTGGGGTGTGGATGCGGAGGTCAGCGAGCGGAGATCAGAGGACGGAGGGCGCTGACGCTGGCGTAACGCCGCCAAAAGGGGTGCCAAAATCAAATCGAATCGACGGTTTTGGCATCCCTCTGGCTGGCCTGTTTCGGTGCAATTATCCCTTTGCTAATCACCTTTCGTGTGTTTGTGAGGTTTAAGTGATTGCGTATTCCCCGGTGTATTTTTATTATCCCGTTGGCGCTTATCTGGCTTCCCAGTTGATTTAGCAGTTTTTTTTGGACCTGGCTTAATTCCCATAGTTTACTCCTTTGCTGGCATTATTGACCGGTCAACGAGAGGGTTGCCACTCCCTTTCGATTAGCGTTTTACCCCTTGCATGGTGAAGTATACCACGCTGCGGTTTCCGTGGGAAGCGACGGGGCGCGAAAAAATCCGCATGAGGAATAAAATGCAGTTGAACGGTGCCTCATCGGCCGCCCACACGTTTTGTGCGGGCTTCCGGCCGGGGCTGACGCCGCTCGGCTGTGGTGTTGATACCGCGCCTTAAACAGGAGGCGTGGATATGGCACTGACGGTATACACGAGCAAGGATAATGCGTGGCGGGAGTATGTGAACCCGTTGCGAGGCATGACGCTGGAACGGATCGTCCAGCTCATTGAACAGGGCGAGCGCGGGTCTTTCGCGGATCTTCAGTGGTTCTATCAAGCCATGGAGCGCTCGGACGCTCTGATCGCAACCGTGCTGATGCGGCGGCGGGCTGCGCTGCTGTCTTGTGAGTGGCACGTGAGGCCGGAAGAGAACCCGACCGACATGGTGCTCGCCGTTGAACAGGCTGCGTATCTGCGTAATCAGTACGACCGGGTGGAGAACCTTCGCGAGGCGGTGGCCTTTCTGTCTTCTGCGTCTTTCCGGGGGTTCGCCCATGTCGAGAAGCACTATTCCGATGGCGGCGGGGGTGTTGTCCGTCTCGAACCGGTGGAGCAGTGGTTCTGGTGCCGCGAAGGGATGTTCGGCGAGTGGACATACAACCGTGATGCTCGTTCCGGGATAGAGAGGGGCGAAAAGATCGAGCGAAACAACTTTGTGGTGGTCGAGTCCCCCATCGCCTTGGACCGGATTCTGGCCGTGCAGTACTTCCGGCGCAACCTGGCGTTGCGTGACTGGAGTTCGTTTCTCGATGTATACGGTATCCCGTCGATGTTCTTCATCGGTCCGCCCGGCGTGACCGAGGAGAAGGAGAAGCAGTATCTGGCCATCGCGCAGGATCTCGTGAAAGACGGCCGCGGCTATCTGCCGAACGGGACGGATGTCAAATATGTGAACGGCGGCGGCACCGGCAAACCGCCTTTCCGGGACAACCTGGACTATCTCGACCGGCAGATTACGTTGCTCGGCACCGGCGGTCTTCTGACCATGCTGACCGAGAGCGGCAGCGGCACGCTGGCCGGCAATGCGCATCAGGAGGCGTTCAACCAGGTGGCGAAGGCGGATGCGGTAATGGTGTCAGAGGCGCTGCAAAGGGATTTCGACGCGCCGATGTTGGCGGCAGCGTTCCCTGGCTGGCCGGTGGAAGCGGGGTTTGAGTTGAAGATGGAAGAGGAATTGGCCGGGGTTGCCGGGGTGACGAGTGTGGCTAAGATTTGAGAATTTGCGGCAGTTGGACATCGGCAGATATCTGCCTTTCGAATGATATTGCAGAAAAAAGGCCACTTATTTCATCTTAAAGTGGGTTTGAAAATTATTTCATTTGTTCCAGTTGACTTTGGGATCAAGAATGCTAAAGTACGCCCCGATTCATACCCAATTTGGGATGATGCGGGAAGAAGTGTAATGAACAAAGCGGTCAACGAAAGAGTTGGCCGGTAATGAAAAGGTGGTCTCAATGTCCAAGATTACGAAAAGCAAGATAGTGCCTGGATTGGTTCAACTTGTAGAACCTGAAAAACTCCGGAAATTCGGGAACTCGCAAACCACGGCTTCTTTTGACGAGGCCTTGGGCGATAAATCGGTTTTGGGGAAGCATTATTTCCTCGTCTTAAGTGTGGATTGGTCGAAGAAGACGGTTGTGGCTGTGCCCGTATACTCGAATATGGCTGTCGGCAGTCAGATTCTTGTCAGTACCAAGATGACAGGGGATGCCCCTGGGTGGGGTTCGGATGACCACTACTATTCGCCCTTTCAATACTGGGTAATACCGGTGGATGAGTTTGTGGCTGCATCTTGCCCCGACAGGGCGCAACACTGGAAACGTCGATATTATGCGGTCGGGGATGCCGCTGAGTTGTTGCGTATTCAGGATGCTACTCGTAACACGGGGCTGCCTTTAAGAAGGGCAGCCTAGTTTAAGCTTGTTTTCAAGTTTGGAGGCCGCACGGGAAACCGCGCGGCCTTTCTGTTTTCAGGGGACAAGATAGTTGATTTTGATCCCTCTATTGGAGGGTTCGAACGATGGGCGACAAAGATTTCATGTTGGCCGGTGACGGCTGGGTACAGGTGACGCCGTGCGGTGAGTTCCCGCATGTCGGGGCGGGTGTCACGCAGGTCATCGACCGTGTGGCGTGCGACAGGATCGCGGCGGATTTCAACAGCCGCAAGTCTGACGCCAATTTTCCCGGTGTCCTGGTGGACTTCGATCACTTCTCGCTGGATACGGAGAAGTCGAGCGAGGCCGCCGGTTGGATTTCCGATCTTGAAACACGCGATACGGGGTTGTGGGCTCGCGTGCGGTGGTCGGATGCAGGCCTTTGCGCTGTGCAGGGCGGCAGGTTCCGTCTGATGAGTCCCGTCTTTCCCCCGCCGTCGGCGTGCGAGGATCTGGGCGGCGGCAAGATCCGCCCGGTCATGCTGGTGAGCGTCGCGCTGACCAACGAGCCCAACATCAAAGGCGCAAAGCCGATTGCCAACAGGGAGCCGGTCGGCAACCGTGGCGGCGATGCGAAGAAATACCGGTGGGTGTTGGGCAATCCCCCCAGCGGCGAGCATTGCGGCGTGTGTCTGGCCCGCGCGGGCAAAGTCAAGACCGCTCCTGAGTGGGCGGCGATGGGCATGCCTCCGTGCAACTGTCACTGTTCGCTGGAAGAGGTGGACGATGAGACCGCGAACCGTTGGACGAACGTAGCGCGGGCGGCGTCGCTTGCGGTGAGGCAGGCGAAGGCGGCGGCGAGGAAGAAGGCAGAAGGCGAGAATGGGGATGTTTCGCGCGGAGACGCGGAGACGCAGAGGTTTGCTGCGGCTCGGGAAGCTGTGAGGCTTGAGTTGGCGAAAAAACGCTCAACTGCAAAACGGAAATGTTGATCTTTTGCGTTAGGTGCAGGGCGGTTGAAACATTCTACAGGAGGGTCTTATGGGCGATGAGGTAAAGAAGGTTGAAGGTGGCGCGGGTCCCGATGATCGCGTGAAGTCGCTGGAAGAGGCTTTGGCGACTGAGAAGGCGAAGAACGAGGTCCTGATGGAGCAAATTCTCACGTCGGAGAACACTCTGGCCGAGAAAGATGTCGAGGGTTTTGCGGACGTGATCCCGAATGAGGATCGCGGGTTCTGGCGCGGGCAGTTTCTCGAGAACCGCGAGGCGGCGGTCGGTATCCTGAACCGGATGCGCGAACTCGTGAAGCCTGCCGCGAAGACCGAGGCTTCGGCTGCCGCTGTGGTTGTGCCGCCTGTGGCGGTGCCGCCTGTCGTTGTCACGAAGCCGCTGCACAACCGCGAGACGGCGAAGCCTGCCGTGGCCGAGAAGGGCGCGACGGGCGGCGGGGACCGGGCGGCGAAGCTGCGTAACCGCGCACAGGAGATTTCGCGGCTCAACGGGTGCTCGTTCACGGTCGCGTTCCGCGCGGCGGAGCAGGAGATGGGTCAATAGAGAGGCTGTAGGCTATAGGTTGTTTTCTGTGGCCTGAAACTGGAGGGATTGAGATGAGCCAGAGTGATACCAGAAGCGGGACGTTCCGCGTGCTCGCGGGCGAGAACCTGACGGGCAAGAAGGGTTACCTCGCCGTGCTGACGCATGACACGGGCGTTCCTGAAGTCAAACTGCCGACTTCGATCGGCGCGTACGCGTTCTACCTGGTCGATGACGGCGGGGCCGACGCGGCGTTTGTGGATGTGGAGCCTCTTGAGGCCGGGCGCAATGTGCGCGCGGTGCTGAAGGGCACCTGCAACCCCGGCGACGTGCTGGTGTTGGCCGATACGGGCACGGCGGCTGACAAGGGCAAGGTGCGGGCGCTTCCGGTTTCGGCGGGGACGTATCGCGGCCTCGCCATCGCGGAAGAGAAGGGTGCGGACGGTCAGCTCGTGCTGTGCCGCCCTGCCATGATCGGCAACGTCGTCGTTAACGGATAAAGGAGTTTTGTCATGATGAACAATGTGCAGGGTGATTGCAGATGCGGGTCGCTGGGGTTCCCGGCGGGTGAGGATCTGACGCTGGCCACGGGAAAACTGGCCAAGTTGAACGCGGACGGGCATGTCGTGTTACCGACGGCGGCGGCTGACATCACGCCTTACGTGATCACGTGCGGGGCGGATCAGGGGTATCTGTGCGGCGTAACGCCGCTGAATTCGCTGTCGAACTCGCGCGTCATCCTCAAGGGGACGTGCCAGGCGGGCCAGTTGCTGGTGGCGGTCGGCGACGGGCGTGTGGAGGCGGGCACGCTGTCCGGCACGGCGATTCCGGTCGGCGTTGCGGAAGAGGACGGAGTCGAGGGGCAGCATGTGCTTCTGCGTCCGTTATGCGTCGGCGCGCGCGGTGCCGCCGGTGCGGCGGGTGCTGCGGGCGCGGCTGGTGCTCCCGGTACGCCGGGTGCGCCGGGAGCGCAGGGCGTTCCGGGGCCGGTCGGACCGGCTGGAAGCGGCGGCAGCTTCGCTCTGCCTGCCGCGTCGATTACAGGCGTTCCCGAGAATCCCACCGAGCTGGTGGGCGCGTTGATCGCTTCCGACTACTCCAGCCAATGGTATGGCAACACCGGTCAGCCGGTGATGGCCTACCAGGCGCTGGCCATCGTGGTCGGTTACGCGGACGGCGTTTTCGAATGCACACTGCTTTCGTATATCGGGGTCGTGGGCTGCGCCGCCGTTGTCCCGCAGGCGTGCGTGGGCGGTTCGGTCGCCATCGGCGCGGTCTGCGGCGTGACGGGGTGGCAGAACAACATGCTGTGGCTGGCGGTCGACGGCGGGACGATGTACTACAGTTCGCAGTACAAGATCCTTGCGGTCGGGGGCGGTAAGGTGCTGCTCGTCAGTCTGTAAGAGAGTGGTCGTTTTTCAAGGAGGTTAAGAGATGAGTCGTTTGAGTGACATCAGTGCAAGCCCGGTCCTGCGCGAGTTCGCGCAGGGCGCGGCGCAGTCCGCCATCATGCCGGTGGCGGACTTTCTGGCCCCGACCATCGAGGTTCCGACCTCGGTGGGCCGGTACAAGAAGTACACCGAGAAGGACCGCTTCCGCATCCCCAATACTCTGCGGAGTATCGGCGGGCGCGCGACGGAGTTGCGCTTCGAGGTGAGCGATGAGACCTACAACTGCGAGCCCCACGCTCTCGACTATCCGGTCGACAACCTGGAGCGGCTGGAGAGCGAGTATCTCGAGAACGCGCTGCGCGAGGGCGCGGTGGCGGTGGCCGAGGTCGCCGCGCTGGCCCACGAGAAGAGCGTGATCGACGCGGCCATGGCGGCTGCGGGCGCGGGCACGGGCAAGGTTTGGGGTTCTTCGGCCGATCCGGTCGCGGACATCGACGCCTCGATCATGGACGTGATCAAGGCGGCCAAGTACGGCAGCCTCATGGGCGTGGGCGTGCTGTTCGGCGCATCGGCGTGGTGCCTGTTCAAGAATCAGGACAAGGTGCGCGGCCGGTTCGTCGTCGGCAACGGGCCCAAGGGCGGCAACCTCGCGGTGCCGACCGAGGCCACTGCGGGAAGCCTGTTCGTCGGTTCCCCCGACGTGCGGACCTCCTACATGGTGTTCGACAACGCCGCACCGGGCATCGCGGAGGATGTGAAGTTCCTCCTCGACAGCACGGTGCTGGTCTTCGCGCGCCGGCCGAACCCGACGCGGCGCGACCCGAGCTTCATGAAGACGTTCCGTCTCATGGGCAAGTACATGGTGCCGTCGAGCTACATGCGCGACGACGGCCGTGTCGAGGTGGCGAAGTTCGACTGGTCCGAGGACGTGCGCGTCACGAACTCGGCTGCTGTGAAGCGTCTCAACGTCAGCGCGACGTAAGGGCGGGGTGCGGAAATGGCCGATTGGGTCGTTTACGATACGGGGGCGGCGGCGGCGACGCTGCCGCCCTCTCTCTCGGAGGCGTACGCCACCTGGCTGGACGCGGCGGCGCGAGCCCAGCGGCTGGGGCTGCTCGTGTCGGGCGTGGTCGCTGACTTCCGCAAGGCGGTGGCAGCCGACGCCGACCCGGTGGGCGGTGCGGACGCGGCCAGCGTCCCCGTGAGCTGCTTGCGGCAGGTCTCGGCGGTCGTGTGGTACACGCTGGCCCTGGAGATGGGCGAAGACGCCACGGTCTACAGGTCCGCGTGGCTGGATTCGGAGATCTACCTGCGGCGGCTGTATCAGGAGTTGGAATCCGGAGGGGCGGGCAGCGGCGCGACGGGCACGCCGCTGTATTCGCCGGGTGATGCAAGCGGCGCGTCCTCGGGCGGACGTTCTGGAAATCTGGTTTACGTGTCTGGTTATGACCCGGCGGCCGGCATCAACAGCGCACCGCCAGCTGTGGAGAGTGTCATAGCATGAGCGACTATGTGACAAAGGACCAGTGCGCTCTGCAAAGCGCGGCAGTTCTCGAAAAGCTGGAGAGCATCGAACGCCGGCTGTTCGTGGACAACGGCAGCCCGTCGATCCAGACGCGGCTGGAGCGGCACGATCTGGTGATCCGTGCGCTGCTTTGGGTCGTGTCCGTCGCGGCGGGCACGGCCATCGCGGGAATCGTATCCGCCGGTTTCATGCTGGCCAAGTTGCTGGCGAAGACTGGCGGCTCGTAAGGAGAGGGAAAAGACCATGAACATGCTGACAAGCGTGATGATCAAACTGGGGCTGGCCGTCTTCTCGGCCCTGCCCATCGAGCGCATCGTCGCCATGCTGCTGAACAAGTGGCTGGACAAGATCGACTCGACCAACATGGACAAGGCGTTGAAGACCTGCAGCCACCTCAACGAGCTGGTGGCGCTCTTCACCGACATCCTGGCCGACAAGCAGCTCACGGCGAGCGAGGTCTCCGGGGCGCGCGACGCCGTGATCCGCTCACGGGCGCTGCTGCTTGAGCTTTGGGCCAAGGGCGACGCCTCCAAGGCCGTGCAGACCGATTTGAGCAAGGCCGGCGTCGCGACCGCGTACGCCGAACCGCTCTTGAACCAGAACTAGGAAGGAGAAACGACCATGAACAAGGCCAAGACCAAGAACGACATCCGGACCGAAGTCCGGCAGAAACGCGCCGAGATCCGCAAGGACACCGACGCCAAGCGCCGCGCCGTGCGCGCGAAGGTGCGGCTGGCGGTGACTTGCCTCCTCGCGTGCATCACGCTGGGGATCGCGGCCGGTTGCAACACGGCCACGCCCGCCAGCAAGAGCGCGTCGTCCAAGGCATGCGACAACGTCACGACGGTCAACAACTACATCGGGCTGATCCCCTACCCTGCCACCAACGGCGCGGCGTATACCACCGGCGCACTCGCCCTGGGGCCGGGCGGCGTGACGATCAGTGTCTCTGACCTCAACGGCACGATCGCGCAGAGCGCGGACACGGCCGGCGGGGACCGGACCGACCTGACGGCGAACCCGTCGCTGGCGGCGGGTATCACCGGCGACGCACCGATCAAGGCCATGGCCGAAGCTGTGTCGGCTTTCGCCTCCCCGCAGGACGCGATGAGCGCCACGCTCTCCGCGATGGTGAAGAAATTCGGCTGGGCATCCACGACCAACACGCTCGTTACCGCTGCCGAAAGCTGTGCGGACGGGTCTTGCTCGGAGAAAGACAACGATGCGGTGAAGTAGGTTGGCCCTGACCGACCTTCGTGAGCCGTTGTGACCAGCAATCTGCACAAAGGTCCGTTTAAGGCCGAAAAATGATGCACGCGAAGCCGCAGCAGCCCAAAAACCGCTCACCTCCTTTTCAGACCCCGTTTTTTGGGGCAAAAAGGACTGTATACAAATTGTATACAAATTCCGGGTTATGAAGGGGGTATTTAGGAGAAATCAACGACGGGCACAAAAACGCGGGAAAAGGCCAAAATATCAAAAAAGCCCAATAAAAAAGCCCTGTTTCAGGGCATAAAAATGGTGGCAAGGGCCGGGATCGAACCGGCGACACGCGGATTTTCAGTCCGCTGCTCTACCAACTGAGCTACCTCGCCACATATAAAAAAACGCGCCCTTTACTGGGTGAAAAACGGGGCTAACTTTAGACAATCCGGCCTGCTCTGTCAACCCTCTTCGTTAGAAAAAGATCGGGATTGTTTTTCGCTCTGAAACGCATATGCCCAAGGATGGCTGTTCCACATCCGAATGAGCTCTGCGCATTCCTGTGCGCGGGGTTCATTCATCACCCACGCATGGCGCGGTCGCCCAATTGGCCCAGCGCTGCTGCGAGACGAGCCGGCTCTGCAGGAGCCAGCGTCGCACACCGCGCCTTGACGCACTCAGCGAAATCGCGTTGCAACCCCCTATACGGTTCTAGCGGCCACGCCTTTATCGCAGCCAGCAGAGCGGGAGAGGAGGCCTCAAGCGCCCCGTTCGTCACCCAGACCCATGAACCATCTCGCCCGATCCAACGCACGCCGATGCCTTTCTCCAACCGTCCACCGTCAGCCACGGCCAACTCCATACCGCCGCGGTAAGCGCAGCAAAAACGGAACGCCGTCGCGGTGTCATAAAGTCCGTCCTGCGGATACTCTCCGTACCCTTCGACCGACAGCGGTTCGTCGTCGCACCCTGCGCCCCACAACGCCGTGTCGCCATAGAGCCCAATGCCGTTCGCCAGCGTACCGCCCCCACACGCGCTGACCCAGCGCCAGTGGAAGTCCGGAATGCCGCTTCCAACGCCAGCCAGCGCAGGCCCTCGTCCGCCGCCAGGAAGGCCGACCTCCACGCGCGCAACGCGACCCAACACGCCGCCGCGCACAGCCGCGACCGCCCTGCGGAAACGCGGTTCAGCACGCTGTCCATTACCCGTCTGCCAGATACGCCCGTAACGCGCCACTGCACCAGCCAGTGCGAAGCCCTCTTCGTACGTGTGCGCGAAAGGCGTCTCGCCATAGACGTCCTTGCCACAGCGCAAAGCCTCGAGTCCAATCAGCGCGTGTGCATGGTCCGGCGTGGCGATCATCACCGCATCGATGTCCGAGCGAACACACAGATCACGAAAGTCACTCACGGCCTCGCAATCGCGTTTGCCGATGTGCACGTCCACACGAGCCTTGGCGGACTGCGCCTTGCGAGCGTTCACATCGCAGACCGCCTTCACCACCACATTGTCCAGTCCGAGGAACGCATCCATGTTAGCCTGGCCCATGGCGCCGACACCGATCATCCCCATGACGACCTTGCCGCTTGGAGCCGTAAGTCCCAACACGCGCGAAGGCACAATATTGAAAGCTACGGCACTTGCCGTAAGCCCGCTCAACTGAAGAAAGTTTCTGCGTGTGGGTTTCATAGACAGACTAAGCAAATGAAAATTGTTAGCGTTTTAGCCGGGAAGGCGGGATGCCCTCCGCATAAAACGCTAACCGTCTACAGCATCCACCTTCCCGTTTACTTCGCAACCGGCTTGTCGTCGGCTTTCAGATCGCCGAGCGTGTACTGCAGTCCGTTCAGAATGTGGGTCAGACGAGCCTTGTCCAAGAACGCGCGCTTGTCATGTGCGAACGAGGTGTAGAACACGCGTCCTTCGCCGAAGGAGCGGATCCAGCTTACCGCGAAGTCCTTGTCCGTGCGCTTCTGTTTATCGACGTTCGAATTGGCCGTCACAGGATCGGAAAAATCGAGCGAGACCAGCACATGCAATTTGGAACGGTCATAGAAGGGCGATTTCTGCTGATAGATCTCGTCTCCGGCCTTGAAGTTTTTACCTTCGAAGGACTTGTTCAGCGAGTTGGCGGGGTCGTCTAATTTGAACGCCCACGTTCCACCCGCGCCCCACGGATGACCGTCGAACTGGCCGCCCACCATCTCGGCGGCTTCCGGAGCGTCATAGAAGTTGTCCGCGCCGGAGTGGATCACGCACAGACCGTGTCCGCTCTTCACGAACTCGATCAGGTTGGGCACGAACGTTGCGTTCGCCTTGGTGTTCAAGCGCGTCGTGTTGTTTAGGACCACGGCGTCATACTTGGAGAGATTGGCCTTATCGTTGATGGCCGCGTAGTCGGTCGTGAAATCGGCCTGGAAGGCACCCGTCTTGGCCGCGATCTCCAGCGCCTTGATGCCGTACACGATGCCGTCACCATGCACGAAACCCTCGGTCTTGCTGAAGACAAGCACCTTACGGGACTTGGCCGGCTTGGCCGTCAGCGCACTGCCGATAAGAGCCTCCAACTTCACGGCGTCCTCCGCGCCAACGACGGGCAACGGTTTCGGAGCCGCTGGCGGTTTCGGAACCGCTTGAGCTTTCGGTGCCGAAGCAGGGGCTTTCGGTGCCGAAGCTTGAGCCAAACTCGAGGTCACAGGAATCATCAATGCGGCACACGCCGCCAATACTGCACACTTCATGGAACTCTCCTTGCCTTTCTGTTCGCTGAAAACCGTCCGGTAACAGGCCTGTCTGTTTCTGCCGCACCTTGCGACTGCAACAGACAGCAAAAAACCGGCACGAGAACCAGCGTCACAATCCTAAAAATGTCAGGTCGCCGATCCTTAGCACCCCTATCGGCTTTCCCGTTTCATACCCGCGACCTCCAAAGACTGGCCACATGACACACAAACCGCCGTATGCGTGGTACGAGCAGCCCCGCAAAGGCAGCCCGAGTCCTACCGCGCTCAGGAACACCATATGCATAATTTACACGGACTGTGGTGCAGTGTACATCTGAAAAAACAAACCCCGCGAAAAGCAGGACTCGCGCGCTTTAAAAGCGACACTATTGACATTCCTGCCCATTTCTGTTCATATCACACAGTGACTGATTTGACACAAGCCGCAGTTCTCTTATTCGCCATCTCTCTCGCCGGTACCGGGGTTGCGGCGTCTGACACGAAGACGGTGCTTCAGGCGGAAGACGCGCGCTTCGGCCCCGCCCGCTCCGAAGTCGTCGCGCAGGACTCGTTTCAAGGCAACAAGGGCGTTGCGCTCAAACCCGGCCAGCCTTCCCTGGCTGAATCAAACGGCACCGACCCCGACATTCGCTTCCAAGTCAGCCTGCCCTTTGGAGGTCGTTACGCTCTGGTCACCCACTCGGCCACCGACGAAAACGGCACCGCGCTGATGCGCAAGGCCAAAAGCAAGTACGATTCGCTCTACGCTCGAATTCAGATCGACAGGCAGCGGCCAACTCGCCGGGTTCTTTTCGTCCCTTGGTCCAAGCCTGAGTCCTGTTACCAGACAGCCGGCATCTTTTCCCTGACCAACGGCATGAACGAAATCAGATTCTGGCTGCCCGCAGGCGTCAGGCTTGATCGGATCGAGCTCAGCGCTTACCGGCCACCGGCCATCCCAAAAGAGGCTGCCGCCTACCGTCCCACTACGCTTCCACCCCTTTATCACCCGCGCCTATGGATCAACAGCAACTCGCTGACGCAAGTCCGCGCAAATCTGAACACGCCGGAGAATCTGCCACAGTGGAAGCGCGTCCAGCAACAGTCCGCACAACGCTTTGTATTCAAGTTCGATCCCGACCAGGAAGCCGCCTATAACACGCCCCTCGAACACGCGGCCCAAGCCAAGGCGTTCGTCTATCTGATGCAGGGCGACAACAAGGCCGGACGTGAAGCGGTGCAACTCATGCTGGACTATCTGCCCCGCGTGGAGTTCGGCAACCTGCTGGACATCACGCGCGAAGTCGGCGCGGCGATCTATACCGCCGCGTGCGTCTACGACTGGTGTTATGCGATCACCACGCCGACTGAACGGGAAACGTTGCGCCATCATATGATGCGCCTCGCAGACGAGATGGAGTGTGGCTGGCCGCCGTTCAGGCAGAGCATCGTCAACGGCCACGGCAACGAGGCTCAAATGAATCGCGATCTGCTCTCGATGGCGATCGCCCTCTGCAATGAAGACCCCCTGCCGTATCAGTACTGCGCCTATCAAGTGCTCGAGCAACTGGTGCCTATGCGCCGCTTCGAATACCAGTCGCCGCGCCACAGCCAAGGCGTCAGTTATGCGGCCTACCGTTTCGGCTGGGAGATGCACGCGGCCTGGCTTTTCCGTCGCATGACCGGCCAAGAAGTCTTTGATGCGAACATTAAAACCGTTCCCTCCTACTGGCTCTACATGCGTCTGCCGAACGGCGAGATGCTACGCGACGGAGACGGCTTCGATTCCGGCAAATACTGGGGCTATTCCCAGACCGCCCTGCTCTGCTACGCCTACAGCGGCGACTCGCGTCTCAAAGGCGAGTTCCTGCGCCAAGGCGGCCCCGCCTCCGATTCGCTCCTCTACCTGCTGCTCAATGATCCCGATCTCAAAGCCGAACACCATCTCGACGCTCTGCCGCTCACCATCAACTTTGGCCCAATCCTCAGCGGCATGATCGCCCGCACCGGTTGGAATGTCGGAACCAACTCCAACGATGTGGTGGCCGAAATCAAGGGCGGCGGCTACCACTTTGGCAACCACCAGCACGCCGACGCGGGCGCGTTCCAACTCTACTACCACGGCCTGCTGGCTGCAGACCTCGGCGAGTACGCGTTCTATGGCACGCCCTACGATCTGAACTTCAACAAACGTTCCATCGCCCACAGCATGGTGCTGGCGATAGACCCACAGGAAAAGTTTCTCACGACACCCGCGAACGACGGCGGCGCGCGTTTCCTTCAATCCCACCCGACGACACCGAAACAGACACAGACAGATCCGCTTTTCAACTATGGCAGGGCCGTCTCATGCAGCTTCGGCCCTTCAGCAGCACGGCCCGCCTTCAGCTATTTTTCAACCGACCTCCGGGGCGCATATTCGGAGAAAGTCACCTCTTTTGTGCGCACGTTTTGTTTCCTCAATCTGAACAACCCGACCAACCCCGCAGCAATCATCATCCTCGACGACATCTCCACCGCCAAGCCTGAGTTCAAAAAATACTGGCAGATCAACACTCTCAACCCGCCGCAACTCACACTCAACGGGGTACTTCTGCATACAGCAGCCTTCGGCGTCACCGGCAGGCTCGACGTCTGCATGCTTTGGCCCAAAGCCGACGAGCGCACAGTGGAGATCAGGAGCGGCGCTGAGACCCACAATGTCTTTGGACAAACCTTCATGCCACCAGCGCCAGCAGCGCCCGAAGCGTGCGGCCACCGCGTGATGTTTTCACCCAAGCAAGCGCAACAACGGAACCAATTTCTGACCCTCCTGCAAGCCTGCGACGCCACGACCCCGCCATTGCCGGTCAAGATATCCGAGACGGACACACGCGTTGTTTTGCAGATCGAAGATCGGATTGTCAGTCTCGCAAAGGGAACAGAGCTAACCAGAACGGCATTCGAGCTAACGGTTCCTAGCGCCGGCAAACCCTATCAGGTCTTGCTGGCCGGCCTACGGGCAGGCGCGTGGAAAGTGGCAAATCCAAACGGACAACCGCTCTTGAACGCTGTTGTCGAAGAGGGAAGAAACACCCTCAGTTTCAATGCCCAAGGCGGCAGATATCCAATCACGCCACAGCCAAAGCCTTGAGATCAGGGGCTGTTGTAGATCGCGCCGTCAGAAAAGTCGGCCCAAGCAGTTTCGAACCAAGGGTCCTTCTGTGGCAGAGGCCGCCGCGCAACCCAATCGTGAAAGATATGCCCATCCGCGCTGACCTTCGTCTCTTGCACCTGTTCACGGAACGAAGGATTTTCGCGCACACACCGCCCCTGCACATCGAGTATGAGCGCCGAACCGCGGCTGCCTACGCCAGACCTCACCGCGAATGCCTGCGCCGCGAGATACACCTCGTGAGCGAAACAGAGTTGCCGGTTCTCGAACGCTCTGACTAACTCCGACGCGCGCCGCACACAACACCCCTCCGCCGCAAGCCGAGCGTTCTGAGCGTGCGCCTCATCCAATGCGACGGCCAGAGCAGCTCCCGAACGCAGCTGCGCACCAGACCTGCTCATGCGCTGTTGGAACTCAGCGCGGCAGTCGCGCCACAGCCATTGCGAATGCGCACATGCCTCGGCGAACGCGCGAGCCTGCGTCAGCGCATCTGCGAGAGCCGCATTGAAGTCAGCCTCTCGCAAACTCTCGTTCGCGTAGACCTCAGCGATATACTCAGCGGCGCGCACGCCGCCCACCTGCCCCGCGTTGAGCGCCGCGCCACCGGGGCGCCCGACACCGTGAGAACCGTTGACCTCGCCAACCGGGAAAAGATGCTTGATGTTGACCGACTCCCACCACCGGTTTCCCGCAAGCCCGCCGTTGTTGTGCTGCGCGCACACGGCGATCTCCAGCGGTTCCTTTGCGAGATCGATACCAGGTTCGCGAAAGAGCGCGACCGCGCCGGGGTTCATGTGCTTGAGCCGCGCGAGCGGCGTACGCTGTGTCGCACCTGAATGTTCAAGATAAGCGCGCGCTTCGTCCGACAGAGCCTCGGGCGAGAAGCCTTTGCCGTTGCGCCGGAAATCAAGGAACACGCGCCGTCCCTTGACCACGCGCTCCTCGTGTACCAACAGGTCGATGCGCGATGAACCGGTGTCGGCCCGGCTTGCGTCGAACGGCCACTGGTAGCCTTTGAGAAAGAGCGTGCTGTGCGCCTCCGGGGGCGATGCGAACGCGTCCAGCATAAATTCGCGCGTGTCGGACACGCCGTCTGCAGCTGTCGAGATCACGCGCGGAACAACCTGCATGTAGGTGCCCGACACATTCCAGCGGTACGGGATCGAGGCCAGTCCGAACTGCGACTCAGGAAGGCTTTGCGCACAGGCGCCAGCCCTCAGCGCCACGCCGATCGCACCGGTGTGGACTGGCGGGTAGACGCTCGCAGCATAGAGGCCCCCGAAACCGCCCGTAGCGAACACCACGTTCTCCGCGCGGAAGGCCTGCCACGCACCCGAAGCGTCCAACGCCAAAGCACCGCACACGCGCCGCGCCGCGCCTTTGCCGCAGACCAGCAAGTCGGCAATGGAATGCCTCTCGCGGAGCGGCACCTTCAGCCGCCGGGCCTCGCGGATGAGCGCGAGGCACATGTCGCGCGAAGTGTAGGGACCGGTCGACGTGGCCCGGCGCGCCGGATCATGATCGGTCTTGTAGCCGGGAAACTGACCGTAGGCGTCCTGTGGAAACGGCACACCCAAGTTCACCAGATTGAAGAACGCACGCGCCGACCCAGCCGCTTCAGCCAGCGCCAGATCGCCATGCATGCCGCCTGACGCGAAAAGCGCTGTTGCCATGTCTGCGACCGAATCCGGAGTCGCTCCGCAGAGTCCAAGCTTGTAGTAGGTCTGCTTGTCGCTACCGGTATTGATCGAGGTGCCTTTGTTGAGGCCCTCGGTAACGACCAGAACGTCGACGCCGCGCCGGCGCAACTGGACGGCTGCATTCAGTCCTGCGGCACCGGAGCCGATCACCAGCGTGTGGACACACGTGACACACACATGCGCATCCGATTGATCCGAAGCCTTGTGCCGTACGCGCATGTGGTCTCCCGTTATAGCCGCTGCACCGTCAGGCCGCCATCGACATGGATGACCTGTCCCGTCGAGTACGGCAAGTCGCCGCGAGCCAACATCGCTACGGCGCGACCAACGTCCTCCGGCTCCCCCCAGCGCTTCTGAATCAGCAGCTCCGTCTCTGCGATTCTGGCGTCGTACTTGGCGGTGACGCCCTCGGTCATATCCGAATGAACGATACCGGGGCGGACCTCATAGACTGGAACACCGAACTCGCCCAGGCGGCTCGCGAAGAGCTGTGTCATCATGGCGACACCGGCCTTCGATACGCAGTACTCCCCTCGGTTGACCGAAGCGACCTCAGCCGACACCGAGCCGATGTTCACGACGCAGCCACTGAAAGCCGCATCCGCCTGCCGTTGCTCCACCAGCCACCGCGCCGCAGCCTGTGTCAAGAAATACGGGCCTTGAAGATTGATTCGCATCACGCGCTCAAAGCTTTCTTCAGATGCCTGCAGCAGATCCGTCCGCGCCAACGGGGCCACACCCGCGTTGTTCACCAACACGTGTAGCGCGCCAAAACAGGAGCGGACTTGGTTGAGCAGCGCTTGTCGATCCGTTGCACTCGATACATCCGCGCGGCAATAAAGCACCTCAGCTCCCGCAACACGCAACGCCTCTATGGCAGCGGCAACATCTGCTTCCGTCCGCGTGCCGCAGACAGCCAGACCGAAGCCTTCCTTAGCCAAGGCCAGCGCGACACCCAGTCCGATGCCGCGTGTACCGCCTGTGACCAGAGCCACCCGTTTCATCGTACCCCCTCTTTCACGTTCAGTCGTGAGAGACCTTGACCGGATCGATATGCCAGATGTCGCGCGCATACTCGCGGATTGTGCGGTCCGACGAGAACTTGCCGGAGCGCGCCACGTTGAAGAGCGCCTTGCTGTCCCATTTGATCGGCTGGCGGTAGAGCGCATCCACCTTGTCTTGTGTCTGCATGTAGTCCCGCAGGTCGGCGAGCAGCATGTAGTAGTCGTTGTAGTCCAGCAGCGAACGGATGATCGGATCGAACGTTCCCGGCGCGAGCAGGCAGAACACATTGCGACGGATCATGTCCACCGCACGCCGGATTTCCGGATCCGCATGGTAGATCGCCCGCGACGAATAGACCGGCCGCAGCTCCGCGACCTGCTCCGTGCGCAACCCGAAAATGAACATGTTCTCGTCGCCGACTTCTTGGTGGATCTCCACATTCGCGCCGTCCAGCGTGCCCACGGTCAGCGCGCCGTTGAGCATGAGCTTCATGTTGCCCGTGCCGGACGCCTCTGTGCCAGCCAGCGATATTTGCTCGCTGATGTTGGCGGCAGGGATGATTTTCTCCGCCAACGACACGCGGTAATCCGGCAGAAAGACCACGCTCAGCTTCTCTTTGATGCGAGGATTGGCGTTCACCACGTCCGCCACACCATGAATCAAGCGGATGATCAGCTTGGCCATCAAATAGCCGGGCGCCGCCTTGGCTGCGAAAATAAACGTCCGCGGATGGAAGTCGTACTCGGGGTTATCGACCAGACGGTTGTATATAATGATGATATATAGAACCAGCAGCAATTGCCGCTTATACTCGTGCAACCGCTTGACTTGGACATCGAAGATCGAATCCGGTGAAACATCGATGCCGACTTCGGAGTGGATGTAGGCAGCCAGCGCGACTTTGTTGGCTTGCTTAACCCTGCGGAAGGCAGTCAAAAACGCTTTGTCGTCCGCAAACTTCTCGAGCGCGTGCAACCCATCAAGATCCATGATCCACTGAGAACCGATCGCATCCGTGATCAAGTTGGCCAGCTTCGGGTTGGCCTTGAGCAGCCAGCGGCGCTGCGTGATACCGTTAGTCTTGTTCGAGAAGTGCGCCGGATAAAGCTCGTAGAAATCCCTGAACAAGGACTGCTTGAGAATCTCTGTGTGAAGATAGGCCACGCCGTTCACCGCACTCGTGCCGATGATCGCCAGGTTGGCCATACGCACCGAGCGCTCGCCGTGCTCATCAATGATGCTCATGCGCGCAAGGCGCTCGATATCGCCCGGCCACATGGAAGCAACTTGCTTGAGAAAGCGCCCATTGATCTCATAGATGATCTGCATGTGACGAGGCAGCAACCGCTCCATCAGAGGAACGCTCCACTTCTCGAGAGCTTCCGGGAGAATGGTGTGATTCGTGTAGCCCGTGCACGCGCGCGTGATCGACCACGCCGTGTTCCAGTCCACCCCTTCGCGGTCCACCAGAAGCCGCATCATTTCAGGAATGATCAGGGCCGGATGGGTCTCATTCAACTGGATGAACACTTTTTCGGGCAGCCGGGTCCAGTCGCTGTTGTTCGTACGAAAACGCCGCAGGATGTCCTGCAGGGAGCACGACACGAAGAAATACTGCTGCCGCAGGCGAAGTTCTTTTCCGGCCAGCACGTTGTCGTTCGGGTACAGAACCTTGGTGAGGTTTTCGGCAAGAACCTTGTTTTCGACCGCCTCGACGTACGACCCTTTGTTGAAATCCTCCAAATGGAACTCGTCGTCGGCCTTGGCGGACCACAGCCGCAGGGTGTTGACCGAATTGCTGTACCCCACGATGGGCAGATCATAAGGGATTCCGAGCACCTGCTCCGTTTCCACCCAGCGCCACTCTATGCGGCCATTGGTGATGCAATCCACGCGGCCGCCGAAATGCACGATCTGCGTATACTCGGGCCGCACGATCTCCCACGGATATCCGTCTTTCAGCCAGTGGTCCGGCTCTTCGACCTGCTGTCCGTCCACGATGCGCTGCTTGAAAATGCCGTAGTCGTAGCGCAACCCATACCCCATGCCTGGCAAATCAAGCGTCGACATAGAATCGAGGAAACAGGCCGCAAGACGCCCGAGGCCGCCGTTCCCCAGCCCCGCATCGACCTCGAAGTCGCGAAGCGAGTTCCAGTCGATCCCATAATCCGCCAGCGCCTCCTGACAGATCGGATCCATCTTGAGGTTGATCACATTGTTGCCGAGCAACCGGCCGATGAGGAACTCGAGGGACAGATAGTAGATTCGCTTAACATTCTGGTCATGATGCGTGGCCTGAGTCTCAATCCAACGTTCAACCATCCGATCGCGCACGCAATGCGCAAACGCCGTGTATTGGTCACGCGACGTGGCTGTGTCGTGCACTTTGGCAAGCGTATAGCGAAGATGCCAAGCGTAATCGTCCTTCAACCCCTCCACATTCATTTCAACCCTGCGGTCGCGGGTCCGTCGGTGAGATGTCTTCTGCTCCATAGGATTTCCTCTTATGCAAAAAGTATTAGTATGCCAAAAAACCGCCGGACCGTCACGCCGTAACCCCTGACAACGGGTCAGTATTTCCGTAACAGTTCGAGCATCTTACGGTCGAGTTTGTGACCGTGAAAATCCTCGTAACTCACGTCTTTGCGTCCGCTGTCGAGCACACCGAAAGGTCCCGTAAAATTCCAGAGCGCCCAGCCCAAGTCATTCGCCTTCCAGAGCTTCAGGTTGTCTTCCATCCACTCCAGTGTGATCGCATGCGGCGTATGGTTAAACGCGCCGAACTCGCCCACCATCGCGAATATGCCCGCTTCGAAGGCAGGCTGCCAGGGGCCGAGCGCCTCTTTCTTGAGGTAGCCCAGTCCGCTGACAGCGCCCTCTGCCGGCTGAAACGCGGGCTTGGTGCCGAATCCCGCGAAACGCATAACGCCGTTGGTCCGGCCCCAGCTATGCTCAAAGCCCATCACCGCCGTTCCGCCGCCCGCTGCTGTGAGGGTGAGCGTGGAGAGTTCCGCCCAGTCGCCAGCCGCAACGCTGATCTGCAGGCGCTTCGCGCCCAGTGGCAGCTCGGCAGTCAGATCCGAAAGGCTTTTCGCCTGCGTGATCTTCCACTCCTTCTTGAAGACCACATTGGTCCATCCCGCGCCCTGCCCAGCAGCCAATTCATGCTCGGACACAACGCGGCCATCCGCCTCTACACGGAATCGAACCTTTCCAGAAACCACGCCTGGGCGCAGCGTCAGCCGCCCCGCCGGCACATTCTCGATCACGAGGGGCACGTTCAGCGGCGCCTTGCAGGAGCCGTACAGCGGACTCACAGCAGTCGGCGGCGGCCACAGCGGATCGTCGGTGGGCGGCGTGCCGACCCAGCTCGCCATATAGTGCGAGATCGACATCGGCCGGTAACCGCGCATCGCCTGGCCAATCCCAAGCTTGAAAAGCGACTGCGCAGGACGGCCGCCCCACGCGATTCCATCCGCCACGATGAAGCGCCCCGGATCCTCGGCCCGGATCGCGCCAACCAACGCGGTCGCCACCTTTTCGTAGTCGGCTTCTGTCACTTCGCCCGGCTCGTTGAACAGATCGAAGCTCAGTTCATTCGATGGTATCCCTTTGTAGCGCCGGGCAAAGAAAGCCCAGTGTTTACAGCAGACACGCAACGCATCTTCGTCCTTAAACAAGTCACGCGACTCCGGCGGTTTGGCCACCGTGTAGCCCGGCGCGCGGTGGAAGCAGAGCTGCACGTGGACGCCGTACTTCTTGCCGAACGCCACAGCCTGGTCCACCGGCGCGAGCTTGGTTTCGTCGATCTGCTCCCAGTCCTTGTCCTTGATCCAGTAGCGGTAATCCATCGGTAGACGCACGAAGTTGAAGCCCCACTCGCTGATCAGTTTGAAGTCGTCCTCTTCGAACCGCCCCTGCTGGCCATGGCTCTGAAACATGCCGAGCAGATTGAACCCGCGCCACCGAGTCTCGGGATGCCATGCCTCCGACGCCGACACCTGCAACCCTAACAGCAAAACCAAAAAACAAAGATTCCTTTTCATCACCTGTTCCTCTCTGCCGCTACTTCCCTCGTGTCCGCAGATACTTCTCTGTGCCGAAAGGGAAATCCGAGGGCTGAAAATTCAGCACGTTTTTGTTGCACAGACTGTAGGCCTTCTGGAAGTGCAGAAAGATCCAAGGGCACTCCGCTCGGATGAGTTCCTGCGCCTGAGCCCAGCAGCGGCGACGTTCGGCCTCATCCGTCGACGCGCACGCCGCCTCGTAGAGACGGTCAAACGCCGGATTCGCATAGTTCACGCGATTCGGCCCTGGCGACGCGTTCTTACTGTAGAAAAGCTGCATGAAGTTCTGCGCATCGGGATAGTCCCCTGTCCAACCGATTCGGAACATCTGGCTCTGACGGTTTGCCACACGCCGCAGGAATGTCGGCCAGTTGTAGTACTGCGGCCTCAATGCGAGGCCCACGCGCTCGAGAAACGAGCCGATGAGTTCGCTCGACTCGCGCATATCCTGCGACGTGTGCCCCAAATCCAGCGTCAGTTCCAGCCGCTTGCCAGTCTTGGGGTCCACGCCGTCCGGATATCCAGCCTCGCGAAGCAGCGCCTTAGCCTTTTCGAGATTATATGCATAGGCGAATGGCGTTTCCAGTCGCCCCTCCGTTCCGGGAGGAACTGGTCCGTCACACCGAATCGCGCGGTGGTTATAGAAACGCTCCCATGCAGCACAGTCGAACGCGCAGTTCAACGCCTGACGCAGTGCCCGGTTGGGCCCCAGCACAGGATCGTCCATATTCAGGCCGACATACGCCACTTCCAGCGTTGGAATGACGGACAGCGTAACGCCCCGCTTGCACAGGGAGTCCGTCAGTCCGCCCGTGCCGTCGATCACCACGTCCCAGTTGTCGCGGTCGACCTCACCCAGGAAATCCAGCTCCCCCGCCAGAAAGCAGAGCCACTGCGTGGAGACATCGTCGATCACCCGGTACTCGACGCGGTCGAAAGGCACCAAGGCATCTCCAGTCCGCACCGCCGCAGGACCTCCGCGCCAGCCGCGCCAGCCCGGGTCGCGCGAGAAAACCATCTCGTGGTTGCGCCGCCAACGGTCGAGCCGGTAAGCTCCGGTCCCAACGGCGTGGCTCCCGAACTCCGCCCCGTAATAACGGACTGCCTCGTGCGGCACGATAGCCGAATAGGTCAGCGCCAGATACCAGAGAAACTGATGCATCGGACGCGTCAGCTCGATGCGTACGGTGTGTGCATCGATTGCCCGCAATCCCGAAACGGGCAGCGAATAATCCGTGCTTGAGCCGATGGCTGAGGTATCTGCGAAAGCCCGCATGCCTACGATCGAATCCTCCACCAGCCACGCCCCCGGAGATACGACTCTCCGGTCGGCCAGCCGCTTGAGCGAAAAGATCACGTCCGGCGCCGTCACAGCCCGGCTCCGTGGCTGCCCCTTCTCATCTTCGCCGAAACATCTGTCCGGCTGAAAACGCGCTGCAGGATGGATCCGCACGATGTAAACGCATCCGTTGGACTGAACCTCCGGCAGGCAATCTGCCAGTCCAGGTATCAATCGGTACGGACGCGCCTGATAGTCGAACTCCAGCAGCGTTTCGTACACCATGCTGACGGCACGAGACGCATAGAGCGCCGACGCGGCTGCCGGGTCCATGCTGGACACTCGATCCATGCTGCGTCGGAATACGGTCTCGCCCCTCACCGACAAGGCCAGCAGCGCGACAACAATAAACTCTTTACCGACCCATCGCATTCAGCGTGCACCCCCCTCTTCGCCGAAACAAACACACTCAATAAAACACATTTCCTGTCTTTTTTCTGTGCCTTTGTGTTTCGTTGTCAGGTCTAACACAAAAGCCTAACAGCCTGATTCTCTTTCTCCGCCACCGCCGGGTGCAGATACACCGGCAAAGGTTCCAGCACTCGAGCCTGGGGCTCCGAAAGAGCCAGCCGTCCCACGTCCACCGCACGGGGAAACACCGCATGTGCCACCAACCGCTCGGCTGCAAAGGTCGACGTCAGGACACCGCTCAAACGGTCCCAGTCCGTCGTCAGAATCCTCGTCCCATCCGGAACCGTCTGCGTCAGCGCCTCGGCGGGCACCAACCGGAAATCGTCAGAGGTGTGCGCGGGAACACGCCCGCCGAGAAGCCGCACGCGACAGTCTGTAGCATCCACTCGGTAAGTCACACACCACAGCCGGTTGCGCCGCGCATCGCCGACAACTGTCACGTCCGCCGCGCCATCTGCATGGCCTAGCGCGAGAGCCGCCGCGCTGGCGACGCCATAGACCGGCCTGCTGCCGGGTAAAGCCATACCCTGAAGTGCCGAGAGAGCAGCGCGGATACCAGAGAACGATCCCGGGCCAAGCCCACACAAAAATGCATCTAAGTCCGGTACAGACAACCCTTGGGAAGCCAGAGCCTCAGCCAGCCAGGCCATCCATTCGGGTGAGCGTGTCGGCTCGCCGTCCCACACCTGTTCGCACACGAGTGCTTCGCCGTCGAAAACGGCCATCCCGGGCCGGATCGAAGATCGATCAATTACCAGACATCGCATACGTCATCGTTCCCTGAAAGTGAGTTAAGTTGACGGATACTATACTGGATTCTGCGCAACAAATCACAGGAAAGAAGTCGAAAGAAAGAGAGCGGCTGCTCTCCAAGCGCCCCGTATTGTCTCGCTCCCTTTTGAGCAGTTGCCTCCTCCGAAATCGTGCGGACACGTGTCGCGCCTTTGAACGAGAGGCCGAGGGCTGGCGCGCCAGGCTGCAACGGCGGCACACACATCTTGTCAAACCCCGCGGCAACAGATATCCTTCGTCGAAGAACAGAGACTCTGCACCTAACGCCGCACAAAACTCAAGCGACACCATCGGAAAAACATATGACGCCGCTTTGTTTTATGGGGCTCAATTGCCTGGAACATCGTACGACACATAGGGTCGCGCCATCAGGTTCATGGGGTCACGCAGCCACGTGCGGTAAAGCGAGTCGGCCTTCCATGTGTTGCCAGCCGAACCATAGTCGCAGAAGTGGACCGGGTGGGGCTTCATTTCGGCGGATTCGGGATCGGTCCCGGTCTGCAGCATCACGGTGAACGCCTGCCAGATGTCCTTGTTATCGCAGGCGACTGGCGTGATCTCCACGGGCTTACAGAGCTCTGGCATCTTGGCGGGTTGATCCACCGCGCCGTCGTTGAACCGCGTATCGCGCGACAGCAACAGCGGTCCGCGAAACAGAGCGAAATGCTCGTTCTTACCTTCGACTCGCCCTGTGAAATCAAACGTCACTTCCACGGTGTCGCCTTGCTTCCATGTGCGGCGAAGCAAAAAATACGCGCCCGGCGTCATGCCCGACATCTCCGTGCCGTTCACGGTCACCGACGTCTTGGCGCTCCACGCCGGGATACGCAGACGCAGCGCGAACGCCGCCTCTTTGTCGGGCAATACGCGCAGGGTCACTCGGTTGCCTTTGGGATAATCGGTCTCCTGCTCCACGGTCACATGCGTCTGCGACGCCGGAAGCGCGACCGAGGCTTTAGACGCGTGGTAGAGATTGACCATCACGCCTTCTGCGTCAGCCATGAGAACCGACTCTGCGATAGCCACGAAACCTCGAGGCCCATTGGCCGCACAGCAGTTGATCGTCATGCCGCACTGGTCGTTGCCGCGGCTGCGCGTGCCGCTGAGCGGGCAGTATTTCGAGAAGGTCGAACAGTCGCGCGCCAGCGTCGCCATGTACGCGTTGTAGGTCGTCTTCTCGAGTTCGTCGGCGTAGACCGCCTTGCCGGTCACACGCAACAGCGTCTCGCAGAACCGCATCCATGTGGTGGTCACACAGGTTTCCATCATGTGATAAGCCGGAGCGGTCTCGAACCGCTTGCCGTGATACCAGCATTCGAAAGCCGCACCCGAGCCCGCCGCGTTGATCTCTTCGCTGATAATATTCTTTGCCGTCGCTTCCACCGCCTGCAGATACGGTGCATGATCGGTGACCTGATAGAGTTCCAGCAGTCCTTGATAGCACGACATCATTTCATAGGCCTTGATTCCATTCTTCCAACTCCACCATGGATCGGGATGTGGGAAGCGCTCCGCAACCGGCACACCTGAAACAGCTTTGCTGATCAGTTTCGGGCTGTCGTCGAAATCCTCCATGGCGGCAGCGATGTGCTTGGCAAAGTCGAGGTACTTCTTGTCCTGCGTCCTCCTGAAGAGCCAGACCACCGGCTCCAGTACCGAACAGCTCGCCATGCCATGGTGCATACCGATCGTCTGGAGTTTGCCCGCCGTGCCGGGACCGACCTCGGTGATAAGCTGATCCGCCACACGGCGAGCCGCATCGAGCGTCGCCTTATCGCCAGTTAAATCATAATAATGCATCAGGCCCATCATCGTGTATTTGCGACCCCAGATATCCCAGCCTTGGAGGTGGCATTCGTCTTTGTAGTTCCCGATGTAGCCGTCTGTACGCTGCGCGGAAAGCATCAGCTTGACCGATGCATCGATGTTCGCCTTGAGCGACTCATCGTGCGTGTAGCGATAGGCCGGCACACAGCCGTGCATCCACTTTCCCCAGAACTCGGTCTTCCAGTCGCTCGTACCTTCGCGTTTCTGAAAGATCCCCGCAAGATAAGAGCCGTCGATGGTCCTGACATTGTTGGCGAAACAGGCGTCCATTTTCTGGCCCAGATAGCCACTGATTTTCACGTCCTCCATACGACAGCTGACGCGCCCTTTATCCAGCCCGTCCACTGCAAAAGACGCTTGCGTAACACACATTGCCACCAGCATATATCCGACAACCGATCGACCCATTTTAGCCCCCTTTTCGCATATGCAGCGCCAGATTTTATCCTCGCGCCTGCCGCAGACCATGTGGGCATTGTGCACAACCTTGGCTGGAAACACAAGCCCCGACACGCGCAATCCGCTGTGAAACAGGCACCGTCTCACCTTGACTGTTTTGCGAATCGTGTGCTACATTCCGAACATCGTTCTATGGGTGGGTTATGACGGAAAAAAGGAAACGGAAACCCAATGAGACTGCCCCAGCCCTCGCGCGAGGCCTGGCGGCGCTGGAGTATCTGCGCGGCCGTGCGGACGGTGAGAGCTTGTCCAATATTTCCTCAGCCCTGCGTTTTCCGAAAAACAGCGTGCTGCGCCTGCTGAATACGCTGGAGGATTTCGGCTATGTGGAGCGAGAGCCCGAAACTCTGCGCTACCGCATCACCCGCCGGCTGGCCACGCTCTTCATGGATTCCGCCCGCGACCGCAACCTGATGGAGGCAGCCCTGCCCGCCATGCGCCGACTGCGCGACGAGGTGAACGAGACAATCTTGATCTCCATCATAGAGCGCAAGGCCGGCATCGTGCTGGAGCAGGTTCAAAGTACACACCCGTTCCGGTTCGTGTGCGAACCAGGCACCTTCGAAGATCTCCACTCCTCCGCCTCGACCAAAGCGATCCTTGCCTTCCTGCCGAAACAGAAAGTTAAAACATTGCTCGCCGGACACACGTTCAAGCGCTACACCGCCAGCACCATCACCCGTCGTGGCGACTACGCACGCGAACTGGAAGAAACAGCCATGCGCGGTTACGCGATCGATCGCGGCGAACAGGGCGAAGGCATCCATTGCGTGGCCGCGCCTGTCTTTGACCGCACCGATGGTCCCATCGCCTCGATCACCGTCACAGGCCCGGCTGAACGGTTTGCCAATCGCGGTTTCGAGTCTATGGGAAAGAGTGTGACGTCCTGTGCGCAAAACGTCTCTTCTCTTATGGGATACATCGACAAAACTCACAAGGACAGCGCCGACGCTGAGCCAGGCGCTGCAAAACACAGATCACCTTCATGATCAAACGCTTCACAGTTTTGTTGGCGCTGACTACAGGAATGGCCCTTGCAGGAGTGACAGAAACGCGACGCCAAGTCGCACTGATCTCCCCACCCGCCGTAGCCGATGCGTTGCGCGACATGGCGCAACGCTGGCCTGCGCGTTGCGGAGCTTCACGTTCGCCGGCGTGGCTTGCCACCTTACCAACCGACCGCGACACCGTTCTCAAACGGCTTGATGCTGGTGACACCTCTGCACTGGCCGATGGCAACGCGCTGATTGCACGTGTGCGAGCTGCTCTGCTGGCCCTGCCGCTTCTGGATGCGGACCAGGTTCTGGCCGTGCGCCGAAGCGCAGGGAATCTGGCGCTGCCAACCAACTGGGACAATCAACGCGAAACCAGCCGCAGTGGACTCACTAACCAGATTGTGTCGCTCTCCGGCCTGCGTGCAGTTCCGCAGATTGCCACCGTATGGCAGCCACCACGCGCATCGGCCTATGCGGGCGACCTGCAACTGCACTGGGACGCCCATCGATTGATGTTCACCTCCACTAACGACAAAGGCAACTACCGGGTCTATGAACTGAACCTAAGCCAGCCCGCTGAATCCATTCATGAGATCACACAGATTCCCGACGACGACGTGGACAACTACGCCGGCTGCTGGCTGGCAGACGACGCCATGCTTTTCCTCTCTACCGCCACCATGATCGGCGTACCCTGTGTCCGGGGCAGTTCCCACATCGGGCACCTGTACAAGGCCAATCCGTCCGACGGCTCCATCCGCCGTCTCACTTTCGACCAAGAGCACAACTGGTGCCCCACGCTGCTGGCTGACGGGCGAGTGATGTATCTGCGCTGGGAATACAGCGATTTGCCGCATTTTGTCGCACGGATACTTTTCACCATGAACCCAGACGGCACGGGTCAGCGTGCCCTTTACGGCAGCAACTCCTATTGGCCGAATTCGATGTTTTATGCGCGCCCGATTCCCGATGATCCGCGCCGCTTCGCCGCTATCGTGAGCGGACACCACGACACACGTCGCATGGGTGAACTGATCGTGTTTGATCCGGCTCAGGGGCGCTTCGAAGCGGACGGCGTGGTGCAGCGCATTCCCGGCCGGGGCAAACCCGTCAAACCGGTTATCGCCGATCGGCTCGTCAGCGACTCGTGGCCCAAGTTCCTTCATCCGTTCCCCCTCGGCAACAACTACATTCTCGTCTCCTGCCAGCCTGATGCGAAAGCGCCGTGGGGCCTCTATCTGGTGGACCTTTTCGACAATATCACCCTCATCTGCGAAGAGCCCGGGCAGGCGCTTCTTGAGCCCCATCTGCTGGAGCCGACACCCCGTCCTCCCGTCATCCCCTCTCAAACCGAAGCGGGCAAACCAGCGCTCGTGAAGGTCGTGGATGTTTACGAAGGCCCAGGGCTCGCGGGTATCCCGCGCGGCACAGTCAAAGCTCTGCGCGTCATCTCCTACTCTTTCTCCTACCGCGGCATGGGCGGACAAGTCGACCGCGTCGGCCTCGACGGACCATGGGATATCAAACGCGTTCTCGGCACGGTGCCGGTGGCGGAGGACGGTTCGGCCTACTTCGAAGTCCCCGCCAATACGCCTGTGGCCTTTCAGCCGCTCGATGCCAAAGGCCGCGCACTCCAACTCATGCGCAGTTGGATTACGGTCATGCCGGGCGAACTCCAGTCCTGCGCAGGCTGCCACGAACCGCAGAACTCCGGCTCCGGCCCGCGACTGCGTATGGCTGCCACAGGGCGGCCGCCATCGCAGATCAAGCCGTGGTACGGCCCGACGCGCGGCTTTTCTTTCAACCGAGAAGTGCAGCCCGTGTTGGACAACCAATGTATTTCCTGCCACAAAGGCTCGGATCCGAAACGGCCAGACTTCACCCTCCATCCCGATGTGCGGGCTGGCTCTTCGGCGGCCTCGTACAACAACGCGGCCCATTTCCCGCCAGCCTATCTGGCTTTGCGCACCTATGTTCGCGGGCACACCATCGAAAGCGACATGCACCTGCTCACGCCTTGCGAGTTTCACGCGTCCACCACCGACTTGGTCCGCTTGCTTGAAGCCGGGCACCACGGAGTGCGGCTCGACGCAGAGGCCTGGGACCGAATCGACACGTGGATCGACCTCAATACGCCGGCACACGGCACGTGGACGGAGAACGCGGGCGAACCGCGCGTCACCCACTGGGCCGCTCGCCGCCAGGAGCTGATTAAACGGTACGCAGGTGTCGATGAAGATTTGGAGGATTCCGCATACCGTCAGGCATGGCACGGACTTTATGCCCATGACGCCAATTCTATTAGTGAAAGGCCCAAACCACCGACATCGCAACCGATTCCTGTGTCTGTCAAGCACGCATCCTTTACTCTTGAGGCCAAGACTGTTGACCTCGGCGACGGCGCTACGCTCCGCTTTGTCCGCATGCCAACAGGGTCGCTCACGACTTCTACAGGGGAAAGCCACGCCTTCGCGCAGCCATTCTGGATGGGTGTTTACGAAGTTCGCAACCGCGACTACGCCTGCTTCGATCCCGCGCATGACAGCCGGATCGAAACAGGCGAGTTTCTTCAGTTCAGCGAGCGGGAACGGGGCGAACCCTGCAACCTGCCGGATCAGCCGGTTTGCCGGGTTTCCCGTCACAGCGCCGAAGCCTTTTGCACGTGGCTCACGGCCAAGACCGGTCTGCGCTGCCGCCTGCCTTCGTCCGCTGAATGGGAATGGGCAGCACGTGCGGGTTCTGCTGCGCCGTCAGGCTGGGGAGCAGCGACCAATAATTTTTCGGAAATTGCCAACCTCGCCGACCAGAATCTGCACTCGGTCATGACGCTGGGATGGGGGCTTCCCTCCGGAGCGATTCCTGCGTATCGCCCGGCGGCCACCAATGTGAACGACGGCTTCCGTGTCTCCGCGCCGGTCGGATCATTTCACCCCAACGCTTGGGGTCTGTTCGACACCCAAGGCAATGTCTGGGAATGGACTTCGGAAACAACCGCAGACGGACACGCCCTGGCCTGTGGCGGTTCGTGGTACTGCCGACCCGAAAAAGCGCTTTTCGATTCCCGCGTCGCCTATCCGGCGTGGCAATCGGTCTACGATGTCGGCTTCCGAGTGATGATCGAAGGCGACACCGCAGTTTCTGCCCATAACGAATAATCAACAACCTGATCCCGTTTAACCGGAATCAAAAAGTAACACCCAAGACACCAAGTTCATCTTGGTGATATAAACTGTGTCCACGTTTTGATTCTTCAGTAACCGAAAAGGAGTCCAACATGTTTTCCTTCACCTACCATAACCCCACCAAGATTTATTTCGGAAACGGCTCGGTCCGCGAAACCGGAAAAGAGGTCGCCGCAGCCGGCATGCATCACGTCCTGTTGGTGTACGGCAAGTCCAGCATCAAGCGCAACGGCGTCTACGAGGCTGTCACCGCGTCGCTGAGGGCTGCAGGCGTGAAATGGACCGAGTGGCCGGGCGTCGCGGCCAACCCCCTTGTGTCGCATGTGCGCGGCGGCATTGCCTTCGCACGCGAAGCCCACGTCGACAGTGTTCTGGCGGTGGGCGGCGGCAGCGTGATCGACGCAGCCAAAGCGATCGCCCTCGGCGTGCCCTCGGCGTGCGACGTTTGGGATTTCTACATGGGTGAGAATACGCCGCAGAAAGCGTTGCCCTTGGCCGCCGTGCTGACCTTGCCCGCCACCGGAACGGAAATGAACGGCGGCACGGTGATCACGAACGACGAGACGCACGAGAAGCGTGCGGTCGTCAGCCCGTTACTCAATCCGAGGGTCTCCATCCTCGACCCTGAAACCACCGTTTCTGTGCCGCCTGATTACGTGGCGTACTCCGCCTCGGACGCGATCTCGCACACCATCGAAAGTTACCTCACACGCCCAGCAGCCTTCCTGCCGGTTCAGGACGGATATGCCGAGGGTGTCGTAAGGGCGATCATGGCAGCCACCGAGCGGATCTTGGCTGACCCTAAAGATCTCGAGGCACGCGGCGCGATGATGTGGGCCGCAACACTGGCCTGGAACTTTCTCGGCTCTTCCGGCGTCGGCCCATGGGGCACGCCTGCCCACATGCTCGAACACCCGCTGAGCGGGCTCCACAATGTCCCGCACGGTGCAGGTCTGGCTGTGACAGGCCCCGCCTGGATGATGTGGGAAAGTCTACGGCGTACCGACCGTCTTGCTGCGTTCGCGCGGCGCATGATGGAGGTGCAAGAAAACGCCGATGCAATCGCCGCGATTAAGGGTATCGTCCATTTTCGCACGTGGTTGAAGAAGATCGGAAATCCGGTCACGCTGGGCGAGTGTGGTATCCACGAAGACGCTATTCCCGAATTGGCCCGCCACTCGGAACTCCTCGCCAAGGCGTGGGGCACAGGGGCGGATTACACCTCCGATACCTGCGCAGAAATCCTGCGCTTAGCGCTATAAGTTCGTGCGAAAAACGGGTTGCTTGAACAGACGGGCAGAAGGTATCATACGGAAAACACCAAACTGTGAGCGTGCATCCGTATGAGTGATCAAGAAATCCACTTCTTTTTTATGCTGTTCGCTTTTTTTGCCACGCTTTTCGGCGCCTGCGTTGGCAGCTTCCTGAACGTATGCATCTACCGCATCCCGCGCGACGAGTCTGTGGTCAAGCCGCGCTCGCACTGCCCGCACTGCGGCGCGCTGATTCCGTGGTATCTGAACATTCCGGTCGCAAGCTGGCTCTGCCTGCGCGGCAAATGTGCGTCCTGCAAAGGCCCGATCGCCTTCCGCTATACGCTGGTGGAACTGCTCACAGCCATGCTCTTTCTGGCGGTCTTCATGAAGTGGGCTGCTCCGTTGGCCATGCACATGCTGCCCATTCCGAATCCTCTGATCGTCCCCGTCTACTGGCTCTTTCTCGCAGGGCTCGTGCTGGGAACCTTTGTGGACTTCGAGCACTTCATTATCCCAGACTCAGTGACCATCGGCGGCATGGTGGCTGGCCCGATCCTAAGCGCACTGGTGCCCGCTCTCCACGCCCAAGAGATTTGGTGGCGGGGACTGCTCACTTCGTGCACCGGCATGGCAGCCGGTTTCGGACTGCTTTTCGCCGTGGCGTGGATCGGAGAGAAGGCGTTTAAGAAAGAAGCTATGGGGTTCGGCGACGTCAAGCTAATGGGTGCGATCGGCGCCTTCCTTGGCTGGCAGGCGGTGTTCTTCACCGTCTTCGTTTCCTCACTGCTCGGCAGCGTGGTCGGCGTGATTCTGATGATTTTCGGCGGCGTGAAGATGCAGAGCCGCATTCCCTTCGGCCCTTACCTTTCCGCAGCCGCCCTGATCTGGGTTTTCTGGGGTCCAGCCCTGGTCGACATCTACATGAAAATGCTTCAGAAGTGAGGAGGCTGTCATGACCAGAAAAATATACGTCTCGGCTAACGACTATCTGCGGGACAGTTTCCGGCTCGCCCGCATGATTCTTGACTCTGGCTGGCTACCCGAGGATTTAATCGCACTCTGGCGCGGCGGAGCGCCAGTCGGCGTTTCAGTCCATGAGTTTCTGCACTACCACGGACTCCGGCCTCGCCACCGCGTGCTCAAATGCCAGTCCTACACAGGCATCCAGTCTCACAGTCACGAAGTGGTCTTCGAGAACGCCGATGAAATCTTCCACTCCATCGTGCGCGATTCGCGCGTGCTGATCATTGACGATGTGCTCGACACCGGCAACACCGCGCAGGCGGTCTTCAACCGGCTTGCACCCTTCGGCGCTGAAGTCCGGTTGGCCACGGTATACTGGAAGCCCAACCAGAATCAGACTGACATCAAGCCCGATTTTTACGTGCGCGAGACAGACGACTGGATTGTCTTTCCACACGAACTGGACGGACTCACGCCTGACGAGGTGAAGATCAAGGACCCAGTCGTTTACGAATTGCTCACAGCGAGCATCAAGTAACGAATATGGATCGTCCTCAAGGCACTTGCGCTGCTGCGTTCCGTTGGCCAGTGGGTGTTCCTTACCTGCCATTGGATATCCAACAGCTCTTTGCGGCTTAGGGCTCCCAGCGCTCCTCGGCCTCTGCGCCGGGTTTCCACTTAGGACGAGTGCCGAAGAGTATGGTACCCAGCCGCAACCATGTGGCTCCTTCTTCCACCGCGACCTTATAATCGTTGCTCATTCCCATCGAAAGGTTGGGCAATCCGATGCCAAACTGCGACTCCCAACGGTTGCGCAGTTCGAACATCTTCGCAAAGACAGGGCGCGTCCCTTCTGCGTCAGGACAGAACGGTGCCATGGTCATCAATCCGGTCAACGTGAGATTGCGGCACCCCAGAGCATACTCGATCACCTCCGGCGCCTGCTCAGGACGCAGACCGTCCTTGCTCGACTCACCTGAAGCGTTGATCTCCAGCAGAATTTCGGGGCGGTACCCCCCCTCTTCCGCCACCCGTTCAATCTGCTCGAGCAAGCGGACCGAGTCCACTGAGTGGATGACGGTGAACAGCTCCAAAGCCAGACGGACTTTATTGCGCTGCAGATGGCCGATCAGATGCCACTCGGGGCCGCTCACGCACTCGGATATTTTCCAGGCGGCCTCCTGCACCTTATTCTCGCCGAACCGGCGGACGCCGGCCTCCCACGCCTCGCGCACCACATCAGGCCCATGCGTCTTGGTGACGCCGATGATCTCGACCTCATCTGATCTGCGCCCCGCCTTAGCGCAGGCCTCGACAATGCGAGCCTGCACATCACCCAGGATGTCGGCAATATCTGCAGTCTCGCCCATGGTCGCACGTTCCTTAATCGCACGCGATACGGCCGTTGATCGCCCGCTTGAGCGTTAATGGATCAGAGTAACCGACCCCGCTGTCGGCCGGCAAGCCAAACGCCAGACGTGTCACACGCACCCCGAAAGGCCTCAACAGCTCGCCGATGTAGCCAGCGGTCGCATCGCCCTCCATATCCGTGCTCAGCGCCAAAAGAACCTCTTTCACGCCGCCATGAACCACCCGGTCGGCGAGTGCACACAGACGCAAATCCGAAGGCCCGGTCTGTTTGGCGGGCGAAAGCTTGCCCATGAGCGCGTGATATCGTCCATTGAATCCGCCGGAGCGTTCGATTGAAAAGATATCGGACGGCTCCTCGACCACGCAGAGTAACGCATCGTCGCGCGTCGCGTCGGCACAGAGCTTACAGGGGCACAGCTCTTTGGATGTAAATCCGCCACAAACAGGACAGCAGCAAACGGTGGCCCGCGCCTCCTGCAGCGCAACCACCAACGTGTCGAGCAACAGCTCTGGCTTGCGGATCAGCGCCAAGGCGGCGCGCTCCGCCGAACGTTTGCCCAAACCCGGCAATTTGGCCAGCGACCGGATCAGATTGTCAATCGGAGGAACCATGCGGAAATCAACCTCCGAACATGTCTCCCATGCCCGAACCTTGCATCATTTTGGCCATGGCTTCTTGCGTCTGTTTTTTGACGTTTTTCAGCGCACCGTTGACCACGTTGTTGAGCATGGTCTCGAAGCGTTCAGGTTTTCCGGCGAGCACTTCCTTGAGAGCATCCTGTGTGACTTTGATCGACACGATGGTGAAATCGCCGCGCGCCACGCACGTAATGCCGCCGTTCGCATACTCGCAGGTGATCTTTTCAATCTCGGCCTGAATGCGCTTGGCTTCCTTGCGCATCTGCATCGCCTGTTTCACTTGATCTAACATACCCATAAGTCAAACTCCTTAAAGTGTCGTGCACGAACGCACACGCTGTTCTGGTTTAATCGAAGTCGAAGTTTAATACAAACCAGCCTCGCGCCTCAAGCCCGTTTGCGCAATTTCTGAAGCACGAAAGCGAACAACTCACGAAGTTCGGTGATGCGCAACGCTTCCGCCCCAAAGAAGTATATGATGGAGAAAACGACTCCCGTCAGGCCGAGTTTCAGAAGATCGCCCATGCGGGCACCCAGCGTGTTGACAAGAGAGTCCTTGATATGAACCCCCTTGCCTACCACGCTTGCAACCGCCATTACACCGTGCGCAGCGACGGACATGACCTCTTTTCCGCCACGCGCCATCACATCTCCCAAATAATGAAGGGTAAACCAACCAGCTCCGGCAGCCAGTCCGGCCACCAAGCTGATTTGCAGCATGAAAAGTAAGGTGTTCACAAACGGAAAAACGGGCGCGTTTTTCTTCAGCATTTCGACGAGTGTCACGCACTTCAAGGTGCGCGCCAACGTCACACCGCCCGCGATAATCGCCAACATAATCAGATCGTGGTGACCGAACAGTTTCAGTCCGGCCCAACTGACAAACATGCTAAACGACGAAAAGAGGATGCCGATCAGCGTGACGGACACCATGCGCCGGTTGGCGAAAAAGGCCTGCATCACCAGCATTTCGATAGCCGCGGCCGGCAGCATGAAGGTGTAGAACGAAAGCGAGATGGCTGTGCGCTGAACGGCCAACGCATCGAAATGCCCGCCTTTGAAAATGAGCGATGTGAGCGGCACAGCCGCTACGGCCACGAAAAGCGCGAACGGCACAAACACAGACAGCAGCATGCGGCCGAAGCGCGTCACCAAACGCCCGAGACTCGCGTGATCCTTTTTGTCCACTAGCTCGCAGAAAAACGGAAAGACCGCAATCGAAAGCGTGTAGGGAACAAGGAAAAGCAGCGTGCTTTGCAGCTTCTTTCCGATGGAGTTCGCCTGCATCAAGCCTGACTCGTCCAGCGCGCTCAGCACATACACGTTGTTGTATTCGTCGCGCACCTTGGCCATGATGATCCCCGCCAGCAGCGGAAGCGCCAACCAACACATGCGCTTGAAGGCTGGGTGCGAAACTGCGAAGGTCGGACGGAACAGATGCATCTTGTCGCGCAGGCCGAAGAGATGCGTGCCTACTTTACAAACCGATCCTGCCACAAGCCCCCACATCAGCAGTTGCGCGCTGTCCCGATTCATCACGGTGCCAACGATCAGGAAGATGACCACGCAAAACTTCCAGACCGCATCGCCGAATGCCGCCAGAAAGAAGCGCTTGTAACCATTCAGCAGCACGTACGTGGTGGAACCCAACGAGAGGCCGATCACCGCCGGCGCCATGGTGCGGACGCTCTTGGCGGCCAGCTCATACTTTTCGGGTGAAACGACTGCACTCCACTTCGTGAGCAGTTCGACCACTGCGTGCGGCGCGATACAGAAAACAGCGGCCACCGCGACCAGCAAGATGAACTGGAGCGTCAGCACCGTGTTGGCGAACGTCCATGCGCTCGTCTCGGACTCAGCGTCCAATTCACGCATGAAGACTGGCATCAGCGACGGCCCCAACACCTCCTCGCCGATCAAAAACAACATGAAGAGGCAGTTTTCGAAGGCGAACGCATACACGACGTCAAAGGTGCTCTGGGGCAGATAGTGCACCATGACCTTCGCCTGAATCAAGCCCGCCAGCTTGAAAAGGACATGCGCGATCAGAACGAAAATGCTCGCCTTGAAAATGCGCTTTTCGAGACTCGTTTTATGTTCACCCATAAGTCCCCCCTCGGTGAAACACGCGCTTCCCGGCACCCCCGCGCCGGAAAACACCGTCGTCACTGATCACTCCATCATCTGCATGTCACACAGCCTGCGGTAGGCCCCGCCTGAAGCGTAGAGCTGCTCATGCGTGCCACGCTCAATGATGGCCCCCTGATCCATCACCAGGATCACACTCGCATTGCGGATCGTACTCAGCCGGTGAGCGATCGCGAACGTAGTCCGGTTCGCCATCAGCTTGTTGATCGCATCCTGCACCAACCGCTCCGTCACGGTGTCCAGCGCGCTGGTCGCCTCATCCAAAATTAAGATCGGCGGATTCTTGAGGATCGCCCGTGCAATGGCGATACGCTGGCGCTCCCCTCCACTCAGTGAAAAACCTTTTTCGCCCACGACCCGATCGTAACCCTCCGGCTGCGACATAATGAACTCATGTGCGTTAGCCATCTTAGCTGCGGCGATCACTTGCTCGCGGCTGGCCTCCGGCGAACCATATGCGATGTTGCTTGCGACCGTATCATTGAACAGAACGGTCTCTTGCGTCACAACGCCAATCAGGTGTCGCAGGTCTCCCATATCCATTTGCCGCAGGTCAACGCCGTCCATGGTCACAGCCCCGGCCCCCGGATCATAGAACCGGGCCAGCAGGTTGGCCAGCGTCGTTTTGCCTGAACCCGTACCGCCGACCACCGCCACAATCGCGCCGCGAGGAATATCGAAGGAGACGTCCTTGATCGTCAGCTCGGAGCCCCCGTTATAACTGAAGCAGATATGGTCAAACCGCACGCGGTCTTCAAACCCCGCTTTGCGCACCGGGTTTGCCTCAAGCGGCAGGCTGAAGTCGGTATCCAGCAGAGAATAGATACGGGTCAGAGCCGCCCGCCCGCGTTCGACTTGAGCCTGGACTTTGCCTAGCTGCTTCAGCGGCCGGTAAGCCACCAGAAACGGCACCAGCAACGGCGCGATTTCGTGGATCGCCAGATGCCTGAAATAGCAGTAGATCACGAAGAGTCCGATCAGGAGAATGCCCATGCACTCGACTGACGGCGTAATAAGCAGCTCCATCCGAACAGCCCGCAAGACACTCTTAACATAGAACTCATTGACCTGACGGTACCGCTCGATCTCGTACGCCTCGGTGTGATAGGCCTTGACCACACGGATGCAGGTGAGGTTCTCGTGCATTTTGGACGAGATGAAAGAGATGCGGTGTAACGCCTTGCGCGCCCATTTGCGCACCAGGTTGCCCAATACAGCCATCGGCACAATGAAGAGGGGGAAACCGACCATAACCAGCACCAAGGTCTCCACCATGTTATTTTTAACTGCGAAATAGATCACGAACCCGAAGGCGACGAGAATCTCGAACGGCGCGCGGCACAGATCCGCCAACGTGTGCGCGATCACCATATCGACCTGCTGCGGATCACTCGTGCATCGGCTCATCAACTGCCCAACGTCCGTTCTCCCGAAAAAATACAAAGACTGTTTCTGCAGATGGCTGAACAGGTCGATACGAAAATCTTGGACAACTTTAGCACCCGTCCAGCGCAGAAAGTAATTGTTCAGGTACATGGTCAGCATTTTGATCAGCATGACAAACGGCAGAACAAACAGGCCGATCAGGAGCAACTGCCCCGTCATATGACCTTCGTCATCCCGGAACGTCACGCCGCAACGATTACCGAACTTTTCGACCTTTGTGAACCAGTCAGGTAACCCGTCATCGGCTACAGCCGCTTGACCGCGCTTTTCCTGCTTGATCAGCCCCTTCAGGCTGTCGTCCAAGCTGCCTTCGTGTTTGGACGTTCCCAGTGTCACATCCGCCGCATGCCCAGCAGCAGCACCCTGCTGTTGTGCACCCACAGCTTGAAACTGCTTCAGCACCGGCTGGACAATTTGAAAAATCGGCACCCAAGATCCGGCGGTAACCGACCCAGCCAACAAACCGGCCAACAGCCGGAAACGGTACTTGCGGGCATATTGGTAGAGACGTCCATACGCCTGTTTGGCTGTATACTCTTTGTCAAAAAACTCCATGGCCTATCCATTCGCCGTCAAATAACGTTCGGCTTCCAGCGCCGCCATGCATCCGGAACCTGCAGCCGTGATGGCCTGTTTGTAATGCCGGTCCTGGACATCGCCAGCGGCAAACACGCCTGGCATCGAGGTGCGCGTATCAGTCGCCACAATATACCCCTCAGCATCCAAAGCGATTTGGCCGACAAAGGCAGCCGTGTTCGGGGTATGTCCGATCGCGACAAACACGCCTTGCACGGCACGTTCGAAGCAATCGCCGGTCACTGCGTTTCTGAGACGCAAGCCCGTAACCTCACCTTTTGCGGGGTCCAGCACTCTGTCAACCACTGCGTTCCAGACCACGTCAATGTTGGCGGCGGACAACACGCGGTCCGCCATGATCTTCGAGGCGCGAAACGCATCGCGCCGGTGGATCACCGTCACCTGCTCAGCGAGCCTCGAGAGGTAGAGGGCGTCCTCCATGGCCGTGTCGCCGCCGCCGACGACCGCGACGCGCATGCCTTTGAAAAAGGATCCGTCGCAGGTGGCGCAGGCGGACACGCCCTTCCCCATCAACTGCCGCTCCGACTCTAATCCGAGATAGCGCGCACTCGCTCCTGTCGCGATGATCACGGTGCGCGCCTCCAGCGCTACGCCAATCATCAGCGTGAGCCGTTTGACATCGCCAGCCAACTCACACGACGCGACTTCGTCCATCAGGAAACGGACACCGAACCGCTCCGCCTGCTTGCGCATGGTGTTGACCAGTTCGAAACCGTTCATGGGTTGCTCGAACCCAGGAAAGTTCTCGACATCCGACGTCTGCGTGAGCTGCCCGCCCGGCTGCATGCCGTCGATCACAACAGGGCTCAAATTAGCACGCGCCGCATAAATGGCCGCAGTCAGCCCCGCAGGCCCGCTGCCGATGATCACCACGTTTTCCATGTCACTTCCTGATTCGTTAGGTGTAGCGCAAGACTTCGTCCACCGTCGTGTAGCCGTCCAGCACGTTGCGGATCGCGTCTTCGCGCATGGTCCGCATGCCGAGTTCGCGCGCACGTTCCCGGATGAACAGCGTCGGGCGGCGCTCGTTGATCAGGTCGCGGATCGGATCGGTCAAGCGCAAGTACTCGAACACGCCTTTACGGCCTTTATAGCCGGTACCGTTGCACTTCGAGCAACCGCGGCCGTAAAAGAACGGTCGGTCGCCCACGCCGTCCCGCTTTAAATCCAGACGTTGCAGCGTCTCGTCGTCAGGCATGTAGGGCTCTTTGCAGTTCAGGCAGATGGTGCGTACCAAGCGCTGCCCCAACACCGCCTCCAGCGTCGAAGCGATCAAATAAGGTGCCACGTTCATGTCGATCAGACGCGTGACGGCGCCCGAAGCGTCGTTCGTGTGCAACGTGCTGAACACCAAGTGCCCGGTCAGCGAAGCTTGAACCGCGATCTCGGCCGTCTCGAAGTCACGAATTTCACCGATCATCATCACATCCGGGTCCTGACGCAGAAACGCGCGCAGCACTTTGCCGAAAGTGTTTCCCGCGCTTGGATTGATCTGCACCTGAATAATGCCGTCCATGTCATATTCGACCGGCTCTTCGGCCGTCAACAGCTTCTGGTCGACCGTATTGATGCGCCTCAGACACGAATAGAGCGTCGTCGTCTTACCAGAGCCGGTGGGTCCGGTCACAATGACAATGCCGTTCGGTTTCTCAATGTCAATCGTCAGGTCTTCGTACACATCCTCCGGCAAGCCCACGTTTTCGAGATCGAGAGAAACGACACTGCGGTCCAACACGCGCAACACAACGCTTTCGCCGTGCGCAGTAGGCAGACACGACACACGCAAGTCCACTGAGTGCCCTGCGACCGTCAGGGAAATACGACCGTCCTGAGGAATACGACGCTCGGCGATGTTGAGACCAGACATGACCTTGATACGCGAAATGATCGGCAGCGCCAGACGCCGGGGCGGAGGCGACATCTCGTAGAGCGAGCCGTCGACACGATACCGGATCTTGAAATCTTTTTCGAACGGCTCGAAGTGAATGTCCGAAGCGCGGTCAGTCACCGCCTGGTATAGCACGAGGTTCACAAACCGGATCACCGGCGCTGCGGACGCGGCAGACTCCAAGCTCTTATCGTCAGCGTTCTCATCCACGTTCAGCGAGGTGTCGAGAGCCAGGTCAGACTCCAAGCTGTTCAACATGTCGGCGACCGTTGAGCTCTCGTCGCCGTAATACTCGGCCACACGCGTGCGCACATCGTTTTCGCGCGCCAGCACGAACTGCACATCCTTGGTCAGCACGAACATCAGTTCGTCCATGACGTGCGGATCGATGAGATCACATGTCGCCAGCGTGATCGTGCCGGCCGTCGAGTAAATGGGGAGCACATTGTACATGCGCGCCACATTGGCGGGGATGCTCTGGATCACATCGGTGTCCAACGACATCACGCCAAGATCGATGACCTCACACCCTTGGTATGCGGCCATCATCCCCAAAAGGTCGTCCTCGTTCACATACCCCATGTCGATCAGCAGCTTACGGATCGGCTTGCCTGTGCGGGCATGCTCTTCGCGAAGTTCGTCGGCCTGCGGCTGATCGATAATCCCGTTGCTGACCACCAAGTCAATCAGAGGATCGTATGCGGGAGCAATCTGTGTCAACGTCTCAGCCATTCTCTACCTCCTTGTCTGAAGCTCGTCCTTGAGCTTCTGGACCAACGTGTCAGGATCCTGCGACTTGGTCACAAGGTCATCGTAAGAAATCAACCCACCTAGATACAGCTCCATCAGGTGGGAATCGAGCGAAATCATGCCGAACTTAGCGCCCGTCTGAATGTCGGAGGTGATCTGGAACGTTTTGTTATCGCGGATGCGAGAACGGATCGACGGCGTAGAAATCATGATTTCGAAAGCCGCCACGCGTCCCGGCTTGTCCACGCGGGCCAGCAGCAACTGCGAGATCACCGCCACCAGGCCTACCGACAGCTGAGTGCGCACCTGCTCTTGCTGATCGGTGGGGAAGGCGTCAACGATACGGTCGACGGTAGCCGCGGCACCTGTGGTGTGCAGCGTCGCGAACACCAAGTGGCCTGTTTCAGCCGCCGTGATCGCCGCCTGCATGGTTTCCAGGTCGCGCATTTCACCGACCAGAATCACATCCGGGTCTTGGCGCAAGGCACGCCGGATTGCCTCCGCAAAGGACGGCACATCGTGTCCGATCTCGCGCTGGGTCACCACGGACTTCTTGTGCGGATGGTAATATTCGATCGGGTCCTCAACCGTAATCACGTGGCAATCGCGCTCTTTGTTGATGATGTCGATCATGCTGGCCAAGGTCGTCGTCTTACCGGAACCGGTCGGGCCGGTCACCAGAATCAGACCGCGCGGCCGAAAGAGCAATTCTTTGACCTGTTCTGGCAAGCCGATCTGTTCGAGCGAAAGCAACTTATTGGGAATCTGACGCAACACGATGCCGTAGTGACTGCGCTCCTTGAACACGCTCACGCGGAAGCGCGCAAGCTCGCCGAACGGCAAAGCGAAGTCCGCTCCGCCGCACCGATCGATCTCGTGAAGCTTATCTTCGGCCGTGATCATGCGCGCCAAAGCCTCGGTGTCCTCAGGCTGAAGAGCCGGGCTGTCGAGGGGCGTCAGCGAACCGTGAATGCGAAGCATCGGAGGTATGCCGACACGAATATGCAGATCGGAGGCGCCTTCGTCCACCGTCGCCTGCAACAGATCCGTCATGTTGATAGCGGTACTCATTTAATCATCGTCTCCCATCGTTGCCCGTAGCACCTCTTCGAGCGTGGTCATGCCCGAAGAGACTTTCAACAATCCGTCCTCACGCAGCGTCCGCATCCCCATCTCGCGTGCCCGGGCACGCAACACCGTGGCCGGCGAATGATCGAAGATCAGGCGCTGAATGGTATCGTCAATTTGGAAAATCTCGAAAATGCCTTTCCGCCCCTTGCAGCCGGACTGGCTGCAAGCCGGGCACCCTTTGCCTTTGTACATCTTGCCGGCAGACACATTCTTCGATATCGCGCCAAGCATCTTGAGTTCCCGGTCCGTGGGCGTGTACTCTTCGCGACATTTGTCGCAGATCGCACGCACAAGCCGCTGCGCCATGGCCGCACGCAACGCCGAAGCCACCAAGAAGGGCTTGACGCCGATATCCAGCAGACGGGTCACCGCGCTGGGCGCATCGTTGGTGTGCAGCGTGCTGAACACCAAGTGACCGGTGAGCGCAGCCTCCATCGCGATGTCGGCTGTCTCGTGGTCACGAATTTCACCGATCATCACGATGTTCGGCGCCTGGCGCAGAATGGAACGGAGCGCGGCCGTAAAGTCGAGCCCGACGTCCCTGTTCACCTGCACCTGGTTGATGCCTGACATCTGATATTCGACGGGGTCTTCGACGGTGATGATCTTGCGGTCCGGCAGGTTGATCTGCCCCAAACACGCATACAAGGTCGTCGTTTTGCCTGAACCGGTCGGGCCCGTCACAAGCAACACGCCGTCAGGCAGCTTGATCAGGCGCTCAAACTTGTTTTGGTCGTCAGACAGAAAACCGAGCTGTGGCAAGCCGAGCGAAAGGTTCTGCTTGTCCAAGATACGCATGACGATACTCTCGCCGTGGTTGGTCGGAACCGACGACACGCGCAAATCGAGATCGCGTCCCTGCACTTTGACCTGAATGCGTCCATCCTGCGGGATGCGCTTTTCGGAAATCTTCATGTTGGACATGATCTTGACGCGACTGAGGATCGCCGCCTGCAACCGTTTGGGTGGGCTGTCCATCTGACGCAACACGCCGTCGATGCGGTAGCGCACGCGGAAATTGCGTTCCATCGGTTCCAGATGAATATCCGAGGCCCTCATTTTGCAGGCCTCCATGATGATCATGCTGACCAACCGGATCACCGGGGCGTCGCTGTCCGACGCATCGGAGCTCCCATCGTCATGGTCCTTTTCAGACACGTCGATCGAGCTGTCTTCCGAGCCGTACAAGGTCTCGAACTCTTCGGGGTAGAGCTTGTCGACGGCAGCCTTGACTTCGGCTCGCGGTGCAACCACGGCATCCACGTTCAACTTCAGCACATAGCGCAAACTGTCAACGGTGTCATACCCCATGGGGTCGCTGAGCGCCACGGTCACCGAATTCTCTGTGCGGTAAACAGGCACTACGCCGTATTTTCTGGCCACATCATTCGGAATCAAGTCCTTGACCGACGGATCGATGGCATCGGCATTCACGTGCACATATTCCATGCCGAACTGCGCCGCGATCATCGCAAGCACATCGTCTTCCGTCACCGCTCCTGTCTGAACCAGGATATCCAGTGTCGTCTCGCCCTCCTGCTTGATCGAGCTCATCACCGTATCGATCTGCTCGGACGACACATAGCCCTGTTCCTGCAAGAGCTGCAAGACATAATCATCGTTTGATGTCACAGTCGTTCTCCTCTGAAAACCATATGTGGCCCCGCGTTACGCCAGCTTCGCCAATTTTTCCGCCACCAGCTTGCCGACACCTTGCGGATCGGCCTTGCCTTTGCTCAATTTCATCACCTGGCCCACCAGAAAACCCGCGGCCGCTTTTTTACCGGCCTGATAGTCTGCAACAGACTTGGCGTTCTCCGCCAAAACCTGATCCACAAAGCGCTCCAGCGCTCCCGCATCGCTCACTTGGCCTAACCCGCGTGCCTCAACCAGTGCCCCCGGCAGGCCGCCGTTATGGAACAGTTCGGGCAACAGCTCCTTGGCTGTCGGTCCGTTGATCACACGCTTGTCCACCAGCGCGACCAACTCAGCCAACGCGGCGGGCGTCAGAGCGCACTGCGTGATCGACCGGCCCGTCTCCGAAAGCAGCCGCATAATTTCGGTCATGAACCAATTCGAGACAGTCTTGCCCTGTCCGCAGATCCGCGCAGCAGCCTCAAAGAAATCGGCATTCTCTTTCGCATCGGCCAGTACGCCTGCATCGTACTCGGGAATGCCGTATTCAGCCATCATCCGCTCGCGACGCGCCGAAGGAAGCTCCGGAAGCGCCGCACGCCAAGACTCGATCTGCTCCGAGGCCAGCGTCACCGGCACCAAGTCCGGCTCCGGCATATACCGATAGTCGTGCGCATTCTCTTTGCTGCGCATCGGCTGAGTCTCGCCCAAGTCAGGCTCCCAGCGACGCGTCTCCTGCACAATCACGCCGCCACGCGCCACGGTAGCGAGTTGCCTCGAAATCTCATATTCAAGCGCTGCGGAAATCCCCTTGAAGGTGTTCATGTTCTTGATTTCCGCCCGCGTGCCCAGCTTCTCCTGCCCTTCTGGACGCACGCTGATGTTCACGTCGCAACGCAGATTGCCCTCCTCCAGGTTGCAGTCGCTCACACCGGCGTAAACCAGGATCTGCTTCAATGCCAACAGATAGGCCATCGTCTCATCCGGCGACGAGAGATCAGGCTCAGAGACAATCTCCATCAGCGGTGTGCCGCACCGGTTAAAGTCCACACCGCTGAAGCGCGCGTAGTGGTTGATTTTGGCGGCGTCCTCTTCCAAATGGATGTGGTTGATGCGGATGCGCTTCGGCCCGTTCGGCGTCTGAATCGTCACCCCGCCGCCCAGGCAGAGCGGCCTCGCCTGCTGCGAGATCTGATAGTCTTTCGACATGTCCGGATAGAAGTAATTCTTGCGGTCAAACGTGCTGAACCGGTTGATCTCACAGCCCAGCATCAGCCCCGACATGACCGTGAGTTTGACCGCCTCGCGGTTCATCACCGGCAGCGCGCCTGGATAGCCCAGACAGACCGGGCAGACGTTGGTGTTCGGTTCCCGGTCGCTCACCTGCATGCTGCATCCGCAAAACATTTTGGTGTTCGTCTTAAGCTGTACGTGCGTCTCAAGTCCGATGGTGATCAAATATTTGCTCACGCGCGCACCTCCTGCTCATACGCGTACGCCGCGCGCAGGACCGCACACTCACCGAACGCCGGCCCCAACACCTGCAAGCCCACCGGCAGCCCGGCAGCCGTTGTCCCGCACGGAACCGAAATTCCGCAGAGCCCCGCCAGATTCGCGGGCACCGTGAAAATGTCGCCCAGGTACATTTTGAGAGGATCGTCACACGCCTCGCCGATCCGGTAGGCAGCCGTCGGCGCAACCGGAGTCAGTAGCACATCACACTTCTTGAACGCTTCGGTGTAGTCGCCCCGCACCAGCGTGCGCACCTTCTGCGCACGGCCGTAGTAGGCGTCGTAGTATCCGCTGCTCAGAACATAGGTGCCCAGGATGATGCGCCGTTTGACCTCGGTGCCGAAACCCTCCGCACGGCTTTTGGCGTACAGACCGAAAACTGATCCCGGATTGGCCGTCCGGTGCCCGTAGCGCACGCCATCGAAACGAGCCAGATTAGCCGAGGCCTCGGCCGTCGCTACGATGTAGTAGACCGCAATCGCGTATTCGGTGTGCGGCAGGCTAACCTCCACGATCTCCGCACCCGCTGCCGCGCAGCCATCTACCGCCTTGCGGACGCAGGCCATCACTTCGTGGTCAGCCCCGTCGATATAGTACTCTTTGGGCAATCCGATCCGCAGGCCCTTCAGCCCACCGCGCAACGCCGCACGGTAATTCGGAACCGGCGCAGGCACCGTAGTGCCGTCGCGCGGATCGCAACCCGCGAGCGGCTGCAGCAGCACCGCCGCGTCCTCAACCGTTTTGGTCAGCGGCCCCACCTGGTCCAGCGACGACGCATAAGCCGTCACGCCGTAGCGCGACACTCGTCCGTAAGAAGGCTTCAGGCCTACGCAGCCGCAGAAAGAGGCCGGCTGACGGATCGACCCGCCCGTGTCCGTGCCGAGCGCTGCGATGGCCTCGCCACCCGCCACCGCCGCGGCAGAGCCGCCGCTCGAACCGCCCGGCACGCACGTCAAGTCGTGCGGATTGTGCGTGACCTTGAACGCCGAGCCCTCAGTCGACGAGCCCATCGCAAACTCGTCCATATTGGTGCGGCCTGCGAAGACCGCACCTGCCTGCCGCAGCCGGGCCGAAACCGAGGCGTCATACGGCGACACATACCCCTGAAGCTGTTTCGAGGCGCACGTGCAGGGCTGGCCGTCCACGTTGATCAGATCTTTGATCGCCACCGGAACTCCGAGCAGGTCGGAATCCTGGCCCGCCGAACGCGCCGCATCGGCCGCCTCAGCCTGGCTCAGCGCGCCTTCGGCGTCCACGCTCAGATAGGCATTGAGCGCGCTGTCCTTCTTTTCAATCGCATCCAGCACCCCGCGTGTCAGTTCGACGGAGGAAAAAGCCCTTTTCCGCAACCCTTCCGCGGCTTGGCAAATCGTGAGTGTTGCAACATCCATAAAAATCATATCATCTGCGTTACAAAGTTCAATCAGCCAGTCAATTCCGAGTTTTCAGTTTCTAGTTTTCAGGTCAGGCGTCTTCGACAATCTTGGGGAGCCGGAACTCGGGCCCGTTGCGCTCCGGGGCATTCGCCAGCACGCGCTCACGGTCGAGCGACGGCGCAACCACATCTTCGCGAAAGACATTCACCAGCGACTGACCATGCATCGTCGGTTCAATCCCGGCCAGATCCAGCTCACCGATCTTCTCCACATAGCTGACAATCGTCTCCAATTGCTGTTGGAATACTCGCTTTTCATCCGGCGTCAACTCCAGACGAGCCAGTTCGGCAACGTATGCGACATCAATTGTATGACTCACCCAAAACTCCTCATCCAGCGGGCATAACACCCTTTTAACAAGTAGACGTTCTATGTTACTACTCTGGCGGTTTTGACACAATTCAAAACTGGCTAAGCGAAGTGCAAAATGAAATGACCATTTTTTGCGATTTCGGAGGTGATCTGGGTCAAAACAAAGGAAACACTGTACACAGAAAAGCCCGGAGGTCATCCCGTGAGGGCTGACGCAGTTCACGTCTAAACAGAACACCCGTGGATCGACAAGATGACCTCCCAACAATCTGCCTGTTCCCCTCGCAAGTTGTCACGACAAGGAACAACAAGGAAACAGCCGCTCAAATACTCACCGCGTCCCAACGCTTTCATTCAAATGCCGCAAATCCCTCTTGCCTTGGTGCGCTCTTTTTGAAAATCTCTCCATATGAAGTTCTTCCCGGTATTATCTCTCTGTCTCCTTTTCCTTACCGTGTCTCGCGCCGACTTGCTGCCCCTCGCCAATGTGGCGACGCTCAAACAGTGGAGCTCAAAAAGCAACACCGCCATAACGCGTGGAACGTCCGGTGGTCTAGTGATGGAAACGCGCGTCGGCGCAGTTGCATACGGCTGGATCCAATGCCCGATCTCAGCCGACGCGCTCCCCGCCCAAGCAGAAGGACTGTATGGCCGTCTCCGGTCCGCACCCGAGAACCGAGCGCAACTGTCGCTTTCACTGATCCTTCATGACGGCAAAACGTCTACGCCTTATTCCAGTGCTCAAGGCAACTTAGCTGACAGCCGCGGCGAATGGATCGAGTTCTACGTCCCGCTCTCCGATTTCAAACCTGAGCGAACCGCCAAGTCGAGGACCTTGAAAGCTGCCGAGCTCCACTCGGGCGACACGCTGCAGATCAGCCTCAACAGCATCGGCGGAAGCAAAGCGGTCGTGGAGTTTGACCGGTTGCGTTTTCTGGAGAGAACCGAGGCGGACAGCGCAGAAAAAGCCATCAAAAGGGCAGGCGTTTCCCGACGCCTCTCACCTGATGCGCAGTGCACAGGAATGGCTCATCCGCGCCTGCTGTTCAACTCTGAGCGTTTGCGGCGCGTCCATGTTAAGGCGACGTCCGGAGGCGATGACCAAGCCGCCTATGAGGCCCTGCTGAAATATGCTGAAGGCTATCTGCACGCCTACAATGCCGAGGCCCCTTTCGACAAGGTCTTGAAATTCGAAGCGACAGGCGACGTTAATTCTCACCAGCGCAGCGCGCAACTAGAGGGACAGTTCACCCCCGCCGTCATCCCCATCGAACTATTGGCCGCCGCATACCAGATCACAGGCGACGCGCGTTTCGGCCGGCACGCGGCCAAGGCGCTTGTGAATGCCGCACGCAGCATCGACGCCAGCAATCCCATACTCAACAGCGGCTTTTACTACACCCGGACCTTCTACGTTCGCGCGCTGGCGTTCGGCTACGACTGGCTCTGGCCGCTGCTCAGCCCTGAAGAACGCAAGGAGGTCAAGGCCACACTGCTCGGCTTCGTGCTTCAGATCCACGAGGACAGCTTGACCGCCACCTGGGGACGCCGTCCGCTCCACCGCGTGTGGAACTGGAACCCCGGCTTGGTGAGTTGCGCCGGACTGGGCATGTTGGCGCTCGAGGGCGAGACCACGACAGCAGAAAAAGCGATCCTTTTCGACCTGCGTCGCCATTTGCACGATTACCTCACGCTGGGCATCGACGCAGACGGAGCGGGCCATGAGGGTCCAGCCTACCTCGCCTATGGCATCGGCGCGGGCCCCGAGTTCGCTGAGTGTCTGCGCGAACAGGGACGCGGCGATCTCTTCACCGAAACGAACTGGCAACTCATTCCGTCCTGGCTGGTGGCAGAAACGCTGCCCGACCGCGCGCGTTGGAACAACCTCTCTGATTGCGGGCACGGCCAAAACGCGGCCTCGGTCTACAGCTACACCTGCGGGCGCCTCGCCGCACTGGCCCGGACTTTCACCGCCATGCCGGGCGAACACCTGTCACCGCCAGAGAACCTGCTGGCACCAAAAGACTATCTGTGGCAATTCGCCGAGACGCCCGGCCAGCGCCGGCTCAGCTACCCCGCCCTAGCCTCCCTCATGGGGTGGGAGTGGCAGTCCGGGCTCGGCCGTCATATTCCGAACGGTAGCGCGCCCGCCGTGCTCGCCTATTTGCTTTTCTATGAACCTTGTCCTGTCGCGCAAGACCCCGCTGCGCTGTTGCCGAATGCGCTACACTTCCGCGGTCGCGGCCTTGCGGTTTCGCGCACCGGCTATGACACGAACGCGCTCTACCTCGCTGTCGAAGCAGGCCCGCATGCGGCGGGCCACGACCAAGCCGATAAAAGCTCTTTCACGCTCTACGGCTATGGCGCGGATCTCGCCATCGACAGCGGTTACGGCAACGACGGCGAAGCGCTGAAAAGCGGCAGCAGCCACGCCCACAACATGGTGCTCATCAATGGTCAGGGCGAGCCCATGAGCTGGCACAATCAGAGCAGCGGCCACATCAGCGGCTACCACCACAGCGATCTGCTGGACTGGATCCGTGTCGATGCGCTCGATGCTTGGAACTTCCGCTACGACAGCGAATGGACGCCCCAGCCGTCCTTCTCGCCGGTGCAAAAAGCGCTCCGCCATTTTCTCCTCGTGCGCGGCAGCGGCAAGACGCCGCCGTATTTGGTCATCATGGACGATATCCGCAAGGACGGTCAGCCAGCCGACTACACATGGCTCTGGCACATTCCGAACGGCCAGCGTTTCCAGTGCTCCGCCGACCGGTGGAGCACGGTGCCGCTGCGGCTGACCGGATCGATGCTCACCACGACTGCAGGAAAGGCGCAGGGCAGCGCGCGCTTCACGTTCACCGCGCCTTCGAATGGCGTTTATACGCTGACAGGGCTGGTCCGTGCGGGCGGCGCGGACATCGGCAAGTCGGACAGCTTCTGGATCAGCGTCAATGGCGGCAAGCGTCTGCTATGGGCGCTGCGCGGCACACGCAGTTTCGGCTGGGAGCCTTTCACACCGCAAGAGGCCGGCGTCACCAACACCTACGCATTGCATGCAGGCGAGACATTTAACGTGCACCTTTCCGCCCGCGAACCCGAGGCGCAGCTCAGCAAGCTCGCGCTTGTTCCGCAAAGCTCCGCTTCGCCAGATGCGCCGGACGAAAATCCTGCAGGCGGAGCGACGCTCACGGCTGATGACGCCCAGATGCTGAGTCCGCCGTTCCTGAAGCAACGGATACCCGCAAGCACGCCTGTCGACGCGCGGCTGACGGTCTTCCCGGCCACAACCGACGCACGCCTAGCGACCAACCGTTGGTTCGCAACGTCGCGAGAGGGCAACCATCCGCGCTTGGAGCATTCGGTGAAGGCTGTCGAGCCGCGCTTCCTGATGGTGCTGGTGCCCGGTACGTCCGGGACCCCGCTGCCGCAGGTGCGCCGTCTCGATACAGAGAACGGAGTCGGCGCGGAGGTGGTCTGGAACGGCGTCGCCGACCAGTTTCTGTTCGGCGAAGGCAATGTTCGATCTGCGGGCATAGAGACCGATGGACGCGCCGTTTTCATTCGTCGCACCGCAGGAAGCGTTTCAGACTGGGCGCTGATGGATGGCGCCCGGCTTACTGTCGATGGGCAAGATAAGGTCCGAACCGGCGGGGCACTTGTGACAACCGACTCTGCCTCCGCACACGAGTAGACCGGCTTTCGCTTAAAAAAAGGGGGACGGGCACCGAAGCGCCCGTCCCCGACTTGTCAAGCGACCTTGCGGTCAACCTTACATGTCCATGCCGCCCATGCCACCCATACCGCCGCCGGGCATCGGAGACTCCTTCTTCTCAGGAATCTCCGTGACCATGCACTCGGTGATGAGAAGCAGTCCGGCGATCGACGCCGCGTTCTGCAGCGCGGTGCGGGTCACCTTGGCCGGATCAAGCACGCCGGCCTTGACCAAGTCGGTATACTCGCCGGTCGCGACGTTGTAGCCGTACGCGCCCTTGCCGTTCTTGACGTTCTCGACGATCAGCGCGGCTTCGAGGCCGGCGTTCGCCACGAGCTGGCGCAACGGGGCTTCCAAGCACTTGCCGATGATCGCCACGCCGACCTTCTCGTCGCCCGTGACTTCCATGCCGTCGAGCGCTTTCTGGCAGCGGAGGAGCGCCACGCCGCCACCGGCGACAATGCCCTCTTCCACAGCCGCACGCGTCGCATGCAGGGCGTCTTCCACGCGGTCCTTCTTCTCCTTCATCGCGGCTTCGGTCGCAGCGCCAACCTTGATGACGGCCACGCCGCCGGCCAGCTTGGCGAGACGCTCCTGAAGCTTCTCGCGGTCGTAGTCGGACGAGGTCTCTTCGATCTGTTTCTTGATCAGAGCCACGCGCGCCTGGATGGCGCTGGTCTTGCCGCCGCCTTCGACGATCGTGGTGTTGTCCTTGCTGATCGTGACCTTCTTCGCACGGCCGAGCTCGGCGATGTCGACGTTCTCGAGCTTGATGCCGAGGTCTTCGCTCAGCATCTTGCCGCCGGTGAGCTCGGCGATATCCTCGAGCATCGCTTTGCGGCGGTCACCGAAGCCGGGGGCCTTGACGGCCGCGACTTGCAGGGTGCCACGCAGCTTGTTCACGACGAGGGTCGCAAGGGCTTCGCCCTCGACGTCCTCGGCGATGATCAGCAGCGGCTTGCCGGACTTGGCGACGTTCTGCAACAGAGGCAGCATGTCGTTCAAGTTCGAGATCTTTTTCTCGAAGATCAGGATGTAGGGGTTCTCGAGAACGCACTCCATCTCTTCCGGGGAAGTGACGAAATACGGCGACAGGTAGCCCTTGTCGAACTGCATGCCTTCGACGACATCCAGCGTGGTCTCAAGGGTCTTGGCCTCTTCAACCGTGATCGTGCCGTCTTTGCCGACCTTGTCCATGGCTTCCGAGATGATCGTGCCGATCTCCTCTTCGCCGTTGGCGGAGATGGAGGCGACCTGGGCGATCTCGGAGGGATCCTTGACCTTTTTAGCCTGTTTAGCGATGGCGTCGATCACGACCTTGGTGGCCTTGTCGATGCCGCGCTTGATGGCCATCGGATTCGCTCCGGCGGTCACATTCTTCAGACCTTCACGATAGATAGCCTCGGCCAGCAGCGTCGCGGTCGTGGTGCCGTCACCGGCCACGTCGCTGGTCTTGCTGGCGACTTCGCGCACCATCTGCGCGCCCATGTTCTCGAACGGGCAGGGCAGCTCGATTTCCTTGGCCACGGACACGCCGTCCTTGGTGATGGCCGGGGAGCCGAATTTCTTGTCGAGGATCACATTGCGGCCGCACGGCCCGAGGGTCGTGGAGACGGCGCGGCTCAGTTTGGAAATGCCGGCCAGAATCTTCTGGCGGGCTTCAGTATCATAAATCAGTTGCTTTGCAGCCATTTTCGTTTACTCCGTAAGCTTTGGGGGATTCAGGTTACTCGATGACGCCCATCAGATCCTCTTCGCGGACGAGCTGATAGGTCTTGTCGTTGAACTTGACTTCGGTGCCGCCGTACTTGGGCAACAGGACCTTGTCGTTGATCTTGACGTCGAACGGAATCTCTTTTCCGTCCTCGTCGCGCTTCTTACCGATCGCGATGACTTTGCCTTCCATCGGCTTATCCTTAGCGGCGTCAGGAATAATGATGCCACCCTTGTTCTGCTCTTTCACATCAATGGGCTCGACCAACACACGGTCGCCGAGCGGACGAATCTTCGCCATACTGTTCTCTCCTTTTTTAAGTGCGTTGACTTAAAACGTTGCTTTGTTCAACCGGCAGGACACCCGTCCGGCCCGGTTCATAAACCCTGTTACACTGCACATTACTTTCAAACGCGCAACCGTTGGCCTGTAACGTGCGCCCTTATTTCTTCTTGCTATCATCCATCATGGTGTAATCCGCGTCGATCACACCATCATCGTTAGCCTTGGGGCCAGACGAGGCGGAAGTGTCCTCCGTCTGAGGACGACCTGCGCCGCCGAAACCTGCGCCCGGCTGCTGCTCCGCGCCACCCGGCTGCTGACCGTACATACCCTGCGTGATGCCATCCATGACCTTGTTGAGCGCGTCCTGCTTGGCCTTGATCTCGCTGATCGAACCGCTCTTCAGCACACTCTTGAGATCAGCCACGGCCTTTTCGACCGGCGCCTTCTTGTCGGCGGGGATCTTGTCGGCGTTCTCGGAGAGCGTCTTTTCGACCTGATAGCAGAGGTTCTCGGCGTGGTTGCGCGCCTCGACCTCTTCGCGACGCTTGGAGTCTTCGGTGGCATGAAGTTCGGCGTCCTTGCGCATACGCTCGATCTCATCCTTCGAAAGGCCGCTGGAGGCTGTGATCGTGATCTTCTGCTCTTTGCCGGTACCGAGGTCCTTAGCGCTCACGTTGAGGATGCCGTTGGCGTCGAGGTCGAAGGTGACCTCGACTTGTGGACGGCCACGCGGTGCGGGTGGGATGCCGTCGAGATGGAACTTGCCGATGGTTTTGTTATCGCCAGCCATCTTGCGCTCGCCCTGTAGAACGTGGATCTCGACCGAGGGCTGGTTATCCGCAGCCGTACTGAAGATCTCACTTTTCTTGGTCGGAATCGTGGTGTTGCGCTCGATGAGAGGGGTCATGATGCCGCCGAGGGTCTCGATGCCGAGGGTGAGAGGCGTCACGTCGAGCAACAGCACGTCTTTGACCTCGCCCTTGAGGATGCCGCCCTGGATGGCTGCGCCGACTGCAACGACCTCATCCGGGTTCACGCCCTTGTGAGGCTCTTTGCCGAACAGGGCCTTGGCCTTCTCTTGAAGCTTGGGCATGCGCGTCTGGCCGCCGACAAGCACGACCTCATCGATCGAACTCAGGCCTGCGTCGCGCAGACAGTTGCGGCAGGGCTGCGTGGTGCGCTCAATGAGGACGTCCGTAAGCTGCTCGAGCTTGGCGCGGGAGAGGGTCACCGTCAGATGTTTCGGCCCCGAGGCGTCTGCCGTGATGAAGGGCAGGTTGATCTCCGAACTGGTTGCGGAGGAGAGTTCGCACTTGGACTTCTCGGATGCCTCTTTCAGGCGCTGCAACGCCATCATGTCCTTGGAGAGGTCGATGCCGTTTTCCTTCTTAAATTCTTCGATGAGCCAGTTCATGATGGCCTGGTCGAGATCGTCGCCGCCGAGATGTGTGTCGCCGTTCGTAGCCTTGACCTCGAACACGCCGTCGCCGATGTCGAGCACGGAGATGTCGAACGTGCCGCCGCCGAAGTCGTACACAGCGATCTTCTCATCCTTTTTCTTATCGAGGCCGTACGCAAGCGAGGCGGCGGTGGGCTCATTGATGATGCGCAGCACTTCGAGGCCCGCGATACGTCCGGCGTCCTTGGTGGCCTGGCGCTGACTGTCGTTGAAATACGCGGGAACCGTGACAACGGCCTGGGTGATCGTCTCGCCCAAGAAAGCCTCGGCGTCGGTCCGCAGCTTCTGCAGGATCATCGCCGAGATTTCCGGCGGTGAGAAAACCTTGTCGCCGACCTTGACCTGGGCGTCGCCGTTGGCGGCGCGAACGACGTCGTAAGGCACCATCGAGATCTCATGGGTCATCTCTTCGTAACGCCGCCCCATAAAGCGCTTGATCGAGTAGACTGTCTGCTTGGGATTCGTCACAGCCTGACGCTTGGCAGATTGTCCGACCAAGCGTTCGCCGCTTTTGGTGAACGCAACGATTGAGGGCGTCGTGCGCATGCCCTCTGCATTCGGAATCACGACCGGCTCGCCTCCCTCCATGACCGCCATGCAGGAGTTCGTCGTGCCCAAATCAATGCCTAAAACCTTCGCCATTTTTTCAGCTCCAATCCATTCGCCCTATGTTAATCAAACGAAACCGGGCGGACGTATGTCTAAAAGCACCTTATATGCCAAATGCCAGATGAATTCACCTAATTTTGATTTATCATTCTACAATTAAACAACTTATATCAAAATGAGAAAAAGTTTCAAAGCGGTGTGCGACAGCGCCATGTCTCACTTTGCGTGTCACACTCAAAGGTGATGGGTCATCCTGTCCCACACTTTTTCAGCCACCGAGTTAAACAAAAGCTTAAATATTCTTTATACTCGGCAATACCTAGGCCTGATGTCCGTTTTAAATTAAAGATAACACGAGTGTGAGTCGTCGCTCTGCTTGACGCAAACGGTACGAATCTCTAAAGTGTATCTGTTGAGTCACGTACTCACATCTGCCGTTTTCGGAAAGGAAGGCGGTTATGACAAAGAGAATAAAAACCATTTTGACTTTAATAGGGGTCAGCGTTGCTACGTTTGCCTTCGCACGCGACGAATCCGTCTTTGGCGGAGCAAGCATGCGCTCCGGTTACGACACGCCGCGTGGTAGCTCACGCACATCGGCCTCCGCCCAAGAGGCACCGCGTGCCAGCGCCCCTTCGAGTCCAAGCCCCACGGCATCCGCACTTCGCTCTTCCAGCGTAAATACAGAGCGCGCACGCATTACGGGAGATCGCGTCGCCGCCCCAGAACATGGCGCATCTCGCACCACCTACGCCCCTGCGCCAGCCGCACAGACGGTCCGGCAACCGGACGTGACTGTGGTCGCACCCAGCCGTGACACTTCCCGCACAACATATATCCCCACGCCCAGCGCGCAAACGGTCCGGCAACCGGACGTGACTGTGGTCGCGCCCAGCCGCAATACCGACCATACGTCCTTGCGCACTGTTCCGACGGACAGTGCCAGGACGGAGCGAACCCGGCCAACTGAAGTCACGCGCACACTCCCACCTCCAGCGGAGACACGGACAGTCAGCACCTCTCGCACGCCTGTAAATCAGCGATCTGTGACCGCCGATGCGGGAGCGTCTTCACGATCCCAGACGCCGAGCGAAGGCACCGTCTTCACCCATTCCAGAACCGAGATGGCACCCGCGCTGCGCCACACGGATTCCGCAGCCGCCTCGACATCCTTGTCGCACGAACCCCTAGACGGACGGAGCGATTCTTTCCGAACTCCGACAGGCGAACGCACAACGGCCCTTTCTCCTGACTCCCGCCACAGCACCTGGCTGACCAGCCCCACCACAACGCGCACGGCCGCAAGTCCCAGACTGGACACCGCCAGCAGTGCTGCCACAAGGGCACGCCTCTCGAATGACAACCGGTTGACATCCGCCTCTAGTCTGCAATCGACTCGCGAGGATCCGGCCAACGACCGGAACATGCCCAGCTCTGTAAACCGCGCGCTCTACAGAACCACACTGCGTGAGAGTCAGGCGCGTATAACCTCCTCTGGCCACCGGGATGTAGGCTCGCGTCACCCGTCCGATGAACATGTGGCTTACAGCCCCTCTTTCGGTTCTACGGCCCTGCACCAGATGTACCCAAATGAACCGCCCCGTCGTGACCCCTACCGTTATCCATCTTATTATCGTCACCCTGACGTGTATCGCCCCGTGTGGTGGAACCCGGTGGTTTATCCCGTCGTCGGCTTTGGCCTGACTTGGGGCAGTGGCGGCTGCTATGCGTTCACCTCCTCCTCTTGCTCACCTGCGTACGCCTACTCCTATTCGTACATGCCTTATTACGACAGCTGGCACTATGGCCGCCAAGGTTGCTCTTCCGTGTATTACGGCGGCTGGAGACAGGGTTGGTACGGTGGGTTTTCCTATGTTTACAATCCTTGGCCGGTGTACAGCACTTATTACTTTGAAGATACCCCTCAAGTCGTAACCCAAACGGAAACCGTGTATGTTACCCAGCCTGCCGTGACGACCACACCCACACCCGCACCTGAAGCTTTAGCGGTGCCCCAAGAAACCGCACCCTCTGTCAGCTATCCCCCGCCAGTGCCGACCAGCGAGGCCCCCGTGGCAGCCATGGCGCAGACAGCCGTATCCAACAATGCGCCTGAGGTTGCCGTTCAAGCGCCAGCGGCCAACGGCGCTCAGCGCGACGATGGTTCAGCCGATTACGTGTACGAAACGACCGCAGAGGATTTCGCTCTCGACTTCGCGTCTTACGCCGAGACGCTCAACGCCGAAATGATTTGGTCGTCGTACGCGGGATTCGACCGTCCCGATGCGGGTGCGGAACTTCACTTGAACAGCGAAACGGCGGCGATACCTTCTCACTAATGGCTCATGACCGGAAACGCATGATGTATAAAAAAAACCGACTCTTCTTCCAATGTGGGCTCATGTTTCTGATCGCATCCCTCTGTGGATGCAAGACCGTGAAACAGGCGCGGCACGCCCAGTCCGATGGCGACCGTCTTCCCGGCGAGACTACGGTCACCGCAGCTGAAGCTGGCCTGATGGAAGCCCATCCCTACGCGCTCACCAACCTCGAGCAGATTGCATTAGGGTACCATCCCTCTATCCTTGAGGCTCGTCAGGCGGTCGAGTCCGCCCGGTTACAGTGCCACATGACCCGCTCAGGACGTTTTCCTCAGATCGATGCGAACGGCGCCTACAACCGCGGCACCCAAAATACGCGAAGCCGTTCAAACTCCACTGAGACACACGGATCGTGGAGCGGCTCGATTGGACTCGACCTCCTGCTGTACGACTTCGGCAAGCTTGATGCCCAAGACCGTCAGGCGTTCGAAGCTCTAATCGCCGCCGAGAAGCAGCTCCGCACCGCACAACTGGAGGTGGCCTACGGGGTGCGTTCCGCCTTTTTCGAGTTGCACCGCAGCGCAGAACTCTTGCGAGTCGCCTGTGAAAGCGAAAAGCAATATGCGCAGCACTTGGATGAGGCGCGCGTCATGGTGCAAGTCGGCACGCGGAGGCAATACGATGTGACGAAAGCGGAGGTCGACTGGGGCAATGCGGCGCTCGAAGTGATCACCGCCAGCAACACACTTGTAACCACACAGGCACAACTCAACCGCGCGCTCGGTCTGGCGGAGTACCCGGCCTATACGATCCTTGACAACACGATGCCGCCACACCCTGAACTCGGCGTCCGTGAGCTGATGGCGCTCGCCCAGGAGAACGATCCGGCTCTCGCCGTTCTGCACGCCCGCGTTCGCGCCGCGTCGTCCTATGTGGATCAAACCGTTGCTGAACTTTATCCCGACCTCTCGCTGGGGTCTAGTTTCTCCCTTTCAGGCAAAGATTTTCCGATCACATGGAACTTCTCTTGGGCGCTCAGCCTTGCGCAGAACCTGTTCAACGGATACCGAAAAACTGACCGTATCCTAGATGCCGTCACCCAATTGCGTATCGCGCGCACCCGCGTCGCCGACGCCGAACAGACGCTCTACCTGAACCTTGTCAGCGTTGTGGCGCAATACCAGAGCGCAAGAAAGCGTCTCGAAATCGCCAAGATGGTTGAGCGCCAAGCAACTGAAAACCGCGACATCGTCAACGAGCAGTACCGCGTCGGCGTCTCCTCCTCCATCGAGCGCACGGATGCGCAGGTCGCCGTCACACAGGCACAGGCGGACGTCGTGCGCGCTCGCTACGATGAGCAGGCTGCTCAGGCCCATATTGCGCGCCTCATCGGTGAGGCAGTCGCAGGGGAGTAACCTGTAGAGCCATTTCATATTGATGCATTCAAAGGGAACTAATGAAAAAAACGTTGCTTGCTCTTCTGTTTCTCGCCGCCGCTGGGGGTGGGGGTTATGCTTACTATAAAAGCCGTCCGAAAAAGGAACCTCTCGCCTACCGCACCGCCACTATCACGCGCGGCACCGTCGTCCAGGATATTCGCGCGACAGGAACGATCCAGCCCATCAAGCAGGTCGAAGTCGGAACACAGGTCAACGGTCGCATCGTCAGACTCTATGTGGATTTCAATTCGATCGTCACGACCAATCAGATCGTGGCGCAGATCGATCCCGCCGTTTACGAAGCCACGCACGCGAAAGACCGCGCACAGCTTATGTCGAACGAAGCAAACGTTGAACAAACGGCCATTAAGCTCGCGCTCGCAGAAAAGGACCTAACCCGGAAAAGCGATCTCGCTGCCCGCAAGATGTTGGCGCAATCCGATCTCGACACAGCCGCATCCGAACGCGACTCACTTGCCGCACAGCTTAAAATCGCCAAAGCTTCTGTGGAACAGTCCAAAGCCTCCGTTACACTTTCACAAGCCAGCCTCGACTACTGCACCATCCGCTCACCTGTGGACGGGGTGGTCATCGCCCGCAACGTGGACGAAGGACAAACTGTGGTCTCTTCCATGAGCGCGCAGAAGCTTTTTCAAATCGCAACGGATCTCAAACGCATCCAAGTCGAGGCCAGTATTCCCGAGGCCGATGTCGGCATGATCCGCACGAACCAGCCGGTCAACTTCTCGGTCGATGCCTACCACGACATGTTTAACGGCGAAGTCAAACAAATCCGGCTCGCCGCCACCACCGTGCAGAACGTTGTCACCTACCCGGTCATCGTCGAAGCGGACAACCCTGACGAGAAACTCTTTCCCGGCATGACCGCCACAATCTCTGTCGAGGTGGCGCGCCGTGAGAATGCCCTTATGATTCCTACGGCCGCTCTACGCTTCATGCCAACCAATCTCGTAACCGAAATCCGCGGCCCAAAGATCTGGATTCTCAACGGGGACAAGGTCCCTAAAGCCATCGCCGTGAAGCTCGACATCTCAGATGGCTCTCACATCGCGCTCGTTACACCGACCGACCTGGAAGGCAAAGAAGTGATCATCGGCTTGCAAGGCAGTCAGGCCTCTGCTGGCGGTTCCACCAAGAACCCCTTCATGCCGACACCTCCCGGCGGCAGCGGCGGCAACATGCGCCGTGCCATGCGTTAACCCCTCCCTGCACGGGTCTCTCCCCCTGAACACGGCCACCTGAACCCCGAACTCTGAACCTTGAACTTATGCTCATCGATATCCGGAACATGTTTAAGATCTACCGCATGGGCGACACCTCGGTGAACGCCTTAGACGGCGTCTCGATGACGATTGCCGCCGGCGAATTTGTGGCCATCATGGGCGCGTCAGGCTCCGGCAAAAGCACCCTGCTCAACATCCTCGGCTGCCTCGACACACCGACATCCGGCTCTTATCTGCTGGACGGCATCGAGGTCAGCGGCATGAGCCGCTCGCAGCGTGCCCGTATCCGCAACCAGAAGTTGGGGTTTGTTTTCCAAAACTTTAACCTGTTATCCCGCACCAACGCGCTAGAAAACGTCGAACTCCCCACCTACTACAACGGCAAGATGTCTGGCAAGCAGCGCAAGAAACACGCGACCGAACTGCTCGGACGTGTCGGCCTCGGCAGCCGTCTCGACCACACGCCAGCCCAACTCTCCGGCGGACAACAGCAGCGTGTAGCCATTGCACGCGCTCTGATGAATAATCCCCCCGTGATCCTTGCCGACGAACCTACAGGCAACCTTGACTCCCACTCCAGCACGGAGATCATGGCCCTTTTTACACAACTCAACAACGACGGTATCACGATCGTCATGGTGACCCATGAAGAGGACATCGCGGCGTTTGCCAAACGGCGCATCGTTATGCGCGACGGATTGATCGTCTCCGGCCCTGAAGCAGCTCAAAAGGAGACCGCGCGATGAACCTGTGGATGATCTTCAAAGTGGCCCTTCGAGCCATCTCCCGCAACAAAACGCGCTCCCTGCTGACCGCGCTGGGCATTATCGTCGGCATCGCTGCCGTGATCGCCGTCGTGGCTATCGGCCAAGGCGCTTCGACCATGATGATGAGCCAAATCAACAGCATGGGCAACAACCTGATCATGGTCTTTCCGGGAAGCCAGAACCAGGGTGGTGTGCACGGCGGATCGGGCTCTAGCCAGACCCTCACAGCCGAAGATGGCGAAGCCATCGCCCATGATCTCCAACATCTCGTGCGCGCCGTCACACCGGTCGTTCGCTCCGGCGGCCAGGCGATCTATCAGGAGAACAATTGGTCGACGCAGATTCAGGGCGTCTCCACCGATTTCCCAGAGGTGCGCAACTGGGAGATGGAGTCCGGCACGTTCTTCACCGCCGCCGACCAGCGCGCCGGCTCTCGCGTGTGTATCATCGGACAGACCGTCTCCGACAATCTTTTTCCGGGGGACGACCCGACAGGCAAGAGTCTGCGCATCCGCAACATGCCCTTCCGTGTTTTAGGTGTGTTGGCCCGCAAAGGCAGCAATTCCATGGGCTCCGACCAGGATGACGCGATCATCGCACCCTACACGACCGTCAAACGCGTGCTCCAGAACTCAATCTTCAACAACGTCAACATGCTGCTGGTCAGCCTGTATTCGCTGAACGACATCCCTGTCGCCAAAGAGGAGATCGGCAAACTGTTGCGCCAGCGCCACAAGCTCAGCAACAATACCGATGACGACTTCAACACCATCGACATGACTGAGATCACCAACACAATCGGCAGCATTACCAAGCTGATGACCATCCTGCTCACCACTGTAGCTTCAATTTCACTGCTGGTCGGCGGCATCGGCATCATGAACATCATGCTTGTTTCCGTCACCGAGCGCACGCGCGAAATCGGTCTGCGCATGGCCATCGGCGCGACGCCCAGCGATATCCTCCTGCAGTTCATCACCGAGGCCATGACCCTTTCGACCGTGGGCGGTCTCATCGGCGTCGCCATCGGCATCGCTGGGGCAAAAACCGTGGGCCGGATTCAGGCATGGCCGATTCTTGTCACCGAATCGTCCATCGTCGTCGCATTCTTTTTCAGCGCGGCGATCGGCGTCTTCTTCGGCTTCTATCCAGCCCTGCGCGCCTCGCGCCTCAACCCCATCGACTGCCTCCGCTACGAGTAGCCGCTTTCCTCCACTCGCGGATACGCACGTGGGAGCTTCGGCTATTGGCAAAACAGAAAGGGCGGACTGTTAGCAGCCCGCCCTTCAGTGGGAATTTAATCCGTTCCGTCTCAGTACTGCACGACGGCCAACGGCTGGCCTTTGGCCACAACAGCACCGTGCTCGACGAGGAACTTGACAACCTTCAGAGGCTTGTCCGCCTTGATTTGGTTGAAGAGCTTCATCGCTTCGACGATGCAGAGCGGATCGCCTGCCTTGAGGCTGTCGCCTTCTTTCGACAGTTCCGGCTTGCCCGGCCCTGGCGAACGGTAGAAGGTGCCGTTGAGCGGCGCGTTGATCGTCGGCCCCGCCACAGGAGCTTCAGCCTTCTTCGCTGAAGCGGATGCCGTGGAAGCGGGAGCAGCAGCGACAGGTGCCGCCGCAGCCAAGTCAGGCAGCGCGATCGGCGCGGAGCCGGCTGCAAATCCCAGACGGCTCGCGAGCCCGGCCACCAGCTTGCCGATCTCCGCGTACTTCAGCGTCTCGTCGGTCGGCTTCTGCTCGACTGCCTCGGCCTTCGGAGCGGCCTCCGCCTTTTTCTGCACGCCTGCGCCCTCGAGATCAGCAGGGATCGGATCGCGCTGATCTGCCGGCTTGGCGCGCCACTTGAAGTAGCCCAGCGCAACTTCCGGGAAGAGGCAGTACGACAGGATGTCTTCTTCCTTCTCCATCAGTTTCGGATCAATCTGCGACGCGGCGTCGGCAAGGCCGGGCTTGAGCAGATCCGCTGGACGACAGGTCACCGGCTTCTCGCCGTTCAGAATCTGCTTCGCCAACTTGGCATCGATCGGCGCAGGCGAACGGCCGTAGAGGCCCTTCACGTAGTCGCGCGTCTCTTGGGTCACCATCTCGTAGCGCTTGCCGGCCAGCACGTTCAGCACGGCCTGCACGCCCACGATCTGGCTCGTCGGCGTGACGAGCGGAGGGAACCCCATGTCGGCACGCGTGCGCGGCAGCTCTTCCAGCACCTCGGGCAGACGGTCCAGCGCGCCCTGCTGCTGAAGCTGCGAGCGCAGGTTGGAGATCATGCCGCCGGGGATGTGGTGCTCCAGCACGTCCGCGTCCACCGACTCGCCGAGGCCCGTCGACGGCTCGCGCACCTTCTTGAGCGTCTTGAAGTGGGCGTTGGCCTTAGCCACCATTTTGTGG
>Ga0209697_10000491_pt1 | contig 64516 bp, 60 predicted proteins | sample AliMusrvi5mmetaG_FD_184115 | JGI IMG/M metagenome (GOLD analysis project Ga0209697, IMG submission 184115) | Freshwater lake bacterial and archeal communities from Alinen Mustajarvi, Finland, to study Microbial Dark Matter (Phase II) - Alinen... | ecosystem: Environmental > Aquatic > Freshwater...
GAGAGAAATAGGAGGTATGGGATGGATAAGGCCAATGGGACCTATACAAAATTGGGTTGGTGAAGATAGATCCCTCACGGGAGTTAGGGATGACATGAGAGCGGATAATTGTCATCCTTATTGAATATTATATAGCGCCTTGAAACACCATAGTTAAGTTGTATTTATGGCTTTGTTATGCAGCTTATGGCGTTTCTGGATGGGGTTGGGGTATGCTTTGGAGAAATTGTTTCCGGAGCGGTTGCTGGAGAAGAAGTTTTTGGAGCAGCCGTTGCATTGGAAAGTGTGAAGTTTGGCTGGGTTTAAAGTTGGGGTTTAGGCATTATTGTAATCTCTCGGAGCGATGAAACAGAATCTACCCCTTCACTTGACACCAGTTGCCTGAACCAGGCAAGGCAAAAACATCATGACCTCGGGGAGTGTGATCGGAAAATAAGAACCGGCAGTTTGGTGTATGGGATTTTAAGCGGTTTCGCCATCAGATATCGAGGATGTCGGGCGAACAAGAAAAACTCTTATTCTAATTTTATTTGTAACCATGTAATTCCGGGGGTTTCTTCTACGGTGATGTATCCGTTTTGAAGACGATACGTGAGCTGGCTATGGTGTCGAGGACTGGAAAGGACATTCGGATTAAAAATCGCATACGACACGCCCCCTTCATGCCTTACCGCCATATTGAGCAGTCCGGGATGACCTTCACGATGAATCCTCGCTCCGACTGCATGAGTAAAGCTATAATCGGTTTTATGCGAAAGACCAGGATAACCTTGAGCGACCTCGCGAAAATCCAGCAGTGCTGCATCGCATGCCACCTTGTAGAGCTTGCGCTCGATAACGACGCACTCTTCCTTATCGAAGCCTGCATCGCGAAGGAATCCCGAACCCCAGTGGTACGCAGATTCATAGACAGTCGTCTGTACCGTATCGCTACCATACCAGACTCCGAATGAACCATCAGAAAAACGGTTCTCCTGCCAGTTTTTGAATGGCCAGGTTATAGCATTGAACCATAGAGCATCTTCAAATGGACGGTTGATTTCCGGAAAATTTGATTGATACGGTTGCGGTTTCGAATGGAATTCAACCTGTTGCGCCATGAGGCGCTCCTCAGGATTATCAGTCAAATCGTCGAATAGATCAACACTCTCTCTCAACGAAACGATGTTACGGAATAGGCCCTGATGAATATCGGCTATAGCGAGATGTGAAAATAACTGGTCCATAACAGTCAAACTCCTTTCGCATGATCCAGATAGGAGCGCACCAGCAAAAGACCTGCGAACCCCCACTCTTTGATCACTTCAACAGGAGTAAGATTATCAAAAGCTTTGTTCCGGGTCGAAATCCAGCGATAAGCGAGTTCCCGGTTTTTTGGAAACAGCAACCGAAGATTCTTATGGATAGCCAGCAAATGACCGACTCGGTCATACTGATCACGACTGGCTCCTATCGGTTCACCCTTGCGGTAACGAGATAACGCCGCCCGGTTTGTTGAGGCAAGCCCTAAAAGCAGTGCCTGATCCTCTGTAGTCAGGTTCCAGTGGTCGAACAACGTTAAAAGCATTTTAGCTAAAGCGCCTCGATCTTTAGATGCGAGCACCTGAGGCTCAAGCATTGCACCCATGTTCCCCCCTGCATTTGATTTACTGATATTTCTTAAGAATATAGCAGTTTGTTACTATTAAAACAAAATATGTTTTAATAGTAACAATTCCCGAAAATCCTCCGACGCAGAATAGAATCCAAGCAAAACATAGCAATGGGAAAGTTATAAAGTTTAAAGAAATTAATATTTACCACTCGCTCTGTCTATCAGCCAGAGTCCTGGGACAATGATGGACAGGAACATAAAAATATTTTTTTATAATGGCAGGATTCTTTAAATTGACTGTAGAATGTAATTAACCCTTAATCAAGTGGCCATGAGCAATATATCTGGAGTTTTTACCGGCGGGGCTGAAGCCTACGGAAAATTTTTGGAAGTTTTCATTGATGGGCACTGGTGGGTAGTTGGTGATGCTTTGGAAAACGTTGGAAAAACAACGAAACGTTTACTCGTTAATGCATATCCTTTCATTTACGGAGGTTCGGGATCAACAGGGTTAAGAGGTTCATCACCTGAAGTATCCGGTTTTGCCAAACCTTGCAAAGACATTGAAAAACGATTCAAAGATTAAGAGTGCACAATCGTTTCATCTTCTTTTTAAAACGAGGCTTTAAGCCTCGTTTTTTTATTCCCCATTGTTCACTTCTTACGACGCCCCTTTCGCACGCTCATTTGCCATGCAATATTTTCTATAAATTGTACATTGTAAAACTGGTCGAACTTCAGCAACAGTAGACGCAAAGCTACAAAACAATACCATTTGAGCATCGGCATGAAAGCTACTCTGAGCTGCAGCAAATTAAAAAAGATCTACAACAAACGGGAAGTTGTCAAAAGCTCATCCATAGAGGTGAAGCAGGGTGAAATAGTTGGGCTTCTAGGGCCGAACGGCGCAGGAAAGACCACAACGTTCTATATGATTGTCGGTCTGGTACGTCCAAACGGTGGAGATGTATTTCTGGATTCGACAAACATCACCCGCTTTCCCATGTACAAGCGGGCACGTCTTGGTATTGGTTATCTCCCCCAGGAAGCTTCCGTGTTCCGTAACTTGACGGTTGAGGAAAACATTTTGAGTGTGCTTGAATTCACCTCCCTTTCAAAAGCGGAAAGAAAGGAAAAAACCGATATGATGCTTGAAGATCTCAACATTGCGGGAATTCGTAAAAGCATGGGATATGCCCTCTCCGGTGGTGAACGCCGACGTACGGAAATAGCAAGAGCCTTATCGCTTAACCCTAAATTTATTCTGCTTGATGAACCCTTTGCCGGAGTTGACCCTATAGCCGTTGAGGATATCCAGCAGATCGTTGAAGGACTTGCCAAACGCGACATCGGGGTGCTCATAACAGACCACAACGTGCATGAAACCCTCTCCATCACCAACCATGCATACCTGCTTTTCGATGGCAGTATTTTCATGCATGGCAGCCCTGAAGAGATAGCCTCCAACCCGGAAGTACGGAAAATGTATCTGGGTGAAAAATTTACCCTTGACAGATATTAGGCAACGTTCATATATTCAGTATATGCAACTTTCTATTCCACATTCAGAGTTTTGTATAATAAGTCAAGCTTCCCTTTTGGTTTGCTCTTCCCTTTATGAAACAACATCGAACTGAACTGCCGGAGTCAATGCATCAATGAATATTCTTCTGATCTACCCCGAATTCCCAGACACCTTCTGGAGTTTCAAGCACGCCCTTAAATTTGTAAATAAGAAAGCATCGCTGCCTCCGCTTGGCCTGCTAACAGTAGCTTCGATGCTGCCTGAAAGCTGGGAACGGAAACTCGTGGATCTTAATGTTTCTGCCCTTACAGCAAAAGACATTGCATGGGCTGACATGGCATTCATAAGCGCCATGGCGGTACAGCAGGAATCGGCAAGAAAAATCATTGAACTGTGCAACAAATCGGGCCTGAAGGTGGTAGCGGGCGGACCACTTTTTACTTCGGAACTGGAAGCATTTCCGACAGTCGATCATTTTGTGCTGAACGAAGCTGAGCTTACTCTTGAGCCTTTTCTTGAAGATTTAAAAACCGGAACGCCTAAAAAAATCTACACATCAGAACTCTTTCCGGATATTACCCGTACTCCTACTCCTCAGTGGCATCTGCTCAACATAAAAAAGTATGTTGCCATGGCGGTACAGTTTTCGAGGGGGTGCCCTTACCGTTGCGATTTTTGCAATGTCACAGCACTTTTCGGCCATAAAATCCGTACAAAAACAAGCGCTCAGATTATTGAAGAACTAGACGGTATAAAACGCCTCGGATGGCGGGACAGCATCTTTTTTGTGGACGATAACTTTATTGCCCACAAAAGCTACCTTAAGAAAGATTTGCTGCCCCGTTTGATCGAGTGGCAAAAAAACAATAAATCAGTCACGAAATTTTTTACCGAATGTTCGATTAACCTGGCTGATGATCCGGAACTGATGTCGCTCATGGTACAAGCAGGCTTCTACCAGGTCTTTATCGGCATAGAAACTCCCGACGATACAGCACTCGAAGCTTGTGGAAAAGAGCACAACACCTCAAGAGATATGCTTGGGAACATAAAAAAAATCCAGCAGGCAGGCATGGAGGTGCAAGGTGGATTTATTGTAGGTTTTGACAGTGACACACCATCTATTTTTCAAAAGCAGGTGGAATTCATCCAGAAGAGCGGGATCGTAACCGCCATGGTAGGCATCCTTCAGGCTTTGCCCGGCACAAAGCTTTACGAACGCATGCAAAAAGAGGGTCGGCTATTGCACAACTCAAGCGGAGATAATGCCGACAGCAATACCAATATTATTCCTAAAATGGATCTGGAGATTCTGCGTAAGGGGTATACCGACATGATGACGCAGCTCTACGCTCCAAAACAGTACTATACAAGGATCAGGACACTCCTCCGTGAGTACAGGACACCTGCTCTCAACGGCAGCTTCCGCATCAGCAACCTTCTTGCCTTTGCCCGTTCAACAGTAGTGCTCGGCGTTGTAGGTCGCGAACGCTTTCAGTACTGGAAAATGCTGATATGGACATTTTTCAACCGCCAGAAAGCACTGCCGCATGCAATAACGCTGGCCATCTATGGCCACCATTTCCGCAAGGTCTGCAGGCTGCATCTTAAAGAGGCAAGAAAGTCCGCCGGGTAACTTCTTTCACTCAAACCCGGTGTGGATTCTATTACAAATGCTGAATTTCAACATTGCCCCACTGTTCACTGAAATATTCGGCGACAAGACGGCGATGGCAATGTTCAGGTGTAACCTCGCTACAGAGAAGACACCCGCCATTAATGATATTCTTGTCGACGTTGTCCTGAATGCGACGAGAAGTCATTAACGATAAGAACTCTCTCTCGTATCTACCCCAGTCGCCTCCTCTCTTCTTGTATCGATCAAGAATCTCTTTAGTTGGCGACAATTCAGGCAGGTGAACGTATTCAATATTATTAATGACTCGAAGGAAAAACTGCAAGTCATTCATCTTTGTAAATCCGGCTAATTGAGAACTGTTATTCATACGAATATCAATAAGCCGAACGAGATCAGGCTGCCGCAAGCGCATGAAAAATTGCTCAGCGGTTGTCTTGGTAAAACCGATAGTAAAAATCTTCATGGCACAGGGAACGTTTCTTCTCTGGACATCGCATCGTCTTGATATGCGACACGTTCTCCCTGCAACACATATGCCTCTGCAACAAAATCCTTTCTGGAATTAAACATATCACCTTCAGGAAATTTACATACGGCAAGAAGACGGGACTCCAGGTCTTCATGGCTTTCCAATGAGCTGTCGGCTAAAATATGACTTATCTGGATGCCTGTTTCGAAAAGCTGTCGCGACACCAAAAGCGCTCTATGACAATCAATGGGATCTTTCTCTGAACACATTAGTGAAATGCGGTATCGCTTCATCCCTTTAATGATGCGATCGATTCCTTCCAGAAACATTGGCTCTTTTGCCAGTCGTGAATACTGAACCCTGCCATGTTTGTAACATGCCGGGTTTTCACTCCGTGCTCCCAACTCTTTACCGAGAAAAATATAGGCGATATCAGCTGCAGCTAACGCATTTTTCAATGGTTCAGAAGAGTATTGCTGCGCATATCGGCTGTAAGGGCGGGACCGAACATCACAGAGTGCTGTGATATCATGCTGGTGCAACAACGCGATAAACGCATCGATTTCGTGGTTTGAATGACCTATAGAATAAATTTCATTCATCGCAAAAGCACCAGCTTAATAACTCTTCAGATAGAGTGACAAAAATCAACCGCAACTCCTGATTTCATGATGGTAATCTGGAAATGTATATAATCCATTAACCTGAATCCAATAACCGTTTATTTTGCCATTGTCCCAAGGTCTGCTCAACCCTAAACGCAAGTAGACTTCAGCCTGTGAGCAAATAAAAGCTTTCAAGGTCCTTAACCCATCATTTGACATATGGATCCTTTCAGCAAAACCATAAAATCCAAGGTCAGTTATAGGCAGATATTTAAAAGCGCGACCTGAATTATCAACAAAATTTAACTTTATTTTTGTTTGATTGTATCCACCGAAAATATCAACCTTATCTGGCTGTATTTTTATTGTAATTATCGACTTTTCTATTATATGATTGATAGGAATATGCTTTTGATTTTCCCCCAGTTCTATCTGAAAGCCATTTTCTACGGTATCACATAATCCGGCATGTAATGCATTCTTAAACTCTGAAGAGGTACATAGCCCCAAATAGGATAGATTCTTGTAAAACATATCTTCCTGATGTGGACCTGTAAGATTCTGAACCGGAGTAAACTCTCCGCTTATGATTGCACCGGGAACTATGTGTAAGCTTTTACAAAATGCAGCATTCAGGTATGGCATGGGCCGAATGCATTGGCCGTTTGTCAAATCGATTCCTGCAGTGCAAACAATCTGTGGATTAGCGAACCGGGTAAAATCGGTAATAATAATTTTTTGCATACCAAGTGAATTCATAGAGTTAATAAATATATACGCTATTATCACACTAATAATACAAATTAATAACGCACAACAAAAACCTCCGGAAATAATATTTTGACTGACATGTGCCTGATAAGATCGATCATTTGCTATCATCACTTTCGGCAGCCGGTTTGATGAACTTGTTATGTTGTTTATCTTTTTTACAGAACGAACCCATTGATTAGCAACCCCGGAGATTTCATGATAGCTGAACACCTGCTTTTTCAATCTGACGGTGGATTTATCCGGATCCCAATCTGGGGGCACATTCCACTGAGCGGACCCTTAAAAAAAATTCTATCCCACCCCTCTTTTCTGCGGCTTAAGGGAATACGGCAGCTCTCCTTCTCGCAGCAGGTATACCCCGGTGCTACGCATACACGGTTCGAGCACTCGATAGGGGTGTATCATCTGATGAAGCTGATTCTTCAGCGTATGCTGACAAGTCCCCTGGCGCTCAGCCTGCAGGATGACAACTTTACATTTAACGACCATAACTGCCGGGTACTGCTATCGGCCTGCCTGCTCCACGATATCGGCCATTTTCCCCATGCCCATATCATTGAGGAACAGATTCCCCTGTACGGTAATGAACCGGTATTTTCGCATCATGAAGAGCTCTGTCGCCACTTTATTTATGAGAAAAATCCAGGGGTTCCAACGATAGCGGAAATCCTGCAGGTGGATTGGAAAGTTTCACCCGAATCGGTCATAAACCTGATTACCGGCAGTTCCGAAACCCGGTTTGGAAAACTTATCAGCGGCACGCTCGATCCTGATAAAATGGACTATCTCATGCGCGATGCTCACCACTGCAACATTCCGTATGGCAGCATTGATATAGAACGACTGATTGAGTCATTTGTGCCCGATCCGCAGCGTGAGCGGTTTGCCATAACTGAAAAAGGAATTGCTCCGCTTGAGAGCCTTCTTTTTGCAAAATACATGATGATGCGCAACGTCTACTGGCATCATACGAGCAGGGCTCTATCGGCTATGCTACGCAGGCTTCTGCAGGATATTGCCAGCTTGGGGTTACTCTCACCTGACGCTATGCGTGAACTTTTTTATGGCAATGCCGATGACCGGGTGCTGCATCAACTGAAAAGCCTTATTCAGGAAAAAAGCCATCCCCTGGGAACACTTCTTGAGGATATCCTGATGCGCAGGGTTTACAAGAGGGCAATAACCGTGCAACCATACCTCGATGATTCTGCAAAGGCCGATGAACGCTGGTTCATCTATAATGCTGACAGCAACATGCGCAGGGTGAAGGAACTTGAAATTTGCGACCTCCTCAACAAACGTTACCATCTCGGGCTGCATGGCCATGAAGTGCTGATTGACCCGCCTTCGAAAAAAGATATTTTTGATTACGCAGATTTAAAAGAGCTCAGGGTCTATCCTACCCGTTCCGAACACATCCACTACAACCTGCAACTTGAGTCAGAATACATCAGGTTTGATGACCTGAACGAGTCAGTTTTCCGGTCGGATTTTATTCTCGCCTTTGAACGCTACACCAAGAAATTCAGACTTCTCTGCCGACCGGATCTGGTAGAGCGCATAGTCGAGTGCCGCGAAGAGATTATGAGTATGTTAAAGCAGTAAATCTTATATTATTGGAAAACTAAACCTCATCGTACTATGGAACAACAGGATAAGTTTTACAAGGGGCTTTTTTTCGGTGCAGTTCTCGGGGCCGCTGTCGGAACAATCATGGGATTACTGTTCGCTCCGCATAAAGGGACCGAAACTCAGCAGATTATTTCAGGCAAGGTTAAACTTGCGCTCGACAAGGCTAACGAATTATACGAAAGCAATGAGAACGATGGCATATACAGCAATGATGCCAAAAAACGCTCTCAGGAAATAATCGACACCGCTCGTGACGAAGCAAAAAAAATTCTTAATGAAGCAAACAGCATTATCAAGGAAATCAAAGGATATCCAAAAACCCATGAGAACTGATGTATGCTGACCTGCATCAGTGCCAACATACCAAAAAGTAGCACAGCAAAACATGCTGTGCTGCTTTTGCATGCTTTTCCTCTCTCTGCTGCCATGTGGCAGCCCCAGATTGACGCCCTTCGCAAAGCAGGATTTACGGTGATAGCACCTAACTCTTTTGGTATTGACGGTTCGGACGAAAAAGAGAGCTGGAGCTTTACTGACTATGCCCACGAGCTTGCGAGTCTCCTTGAATCACTCAAGATTGAGAAGGTGACTATTGTAGGCCTTTCAATGGGAGGATATCAGGCGTTTGAATTTTACAGACTTTATCCTGACAAAACCGCATCTCTCGTTCTCTCGGATACGAGGGCGGAAGGCGATGCCCCGGAAGCACGGAGTACACGAGAGGAATTCATTCAAGCGGTGAATAGTGCTGGAGCTGAAGAGGCAATACGGCGCATGATACCAAATTATTTTTCCCCTGACACTTACACCAATAGGCCGGAACTGGTTGCGCAGGTTGAGAATATCATAAGAAAGCAGCCTGCAAATGTCATTACTGCAGCAATGCGGGCGATCATGATGCGTCCCGATGCAAGCTCACTCCTTTCAACCATCAACTGCCCTGTGCTGGTGATGGTCGGAGAGGATGACAAAGCAACTCCTCCTGAAACGGCTAAAAGCATAAGCACCCGAATTTCTGGTGCACAGTTCCGGATGCTTGCTGATGCCGGCCATATTTCAAATATTGAACAGCCGGAGGAGTTCAACCGCGCACTGCTTGACCATATCGAAAAGGTCGGAATAAAGTGACGCTCTAAATCCCGGTTATCGGACTTCCAGACTTTCAATCATTTCAAAAAAATTCGGAAACGAAACACCGACCACATTGATATCGGTAATGTCAAGCGGGGTTCCTGTTGCCTTGCCGGCTATGGCAAAGCTCATGGCAATCCTGTGATCATCAAAGCTGTCAATCACAACCGTGCCTGAAGGTGTTATCTTACGACCCTTGACAATAAAACCGTCCGGATACTGCTCGCAATCAAAACCAAGACGCTGAAAATTAACAACAAGAGCATCAATCCTGTCACTCTCTTTGGTTCTCAGCTCGGCAGCGTTATGGAGTTCAAACCTCCCTGATGCAAAGGCTGAAAGCACTGCAAGCATGGGAATTTCATCAATGATAAAGGCAACGAGCTGCGGATCGCTTATCAGCAGAGGGTCAAGCCCTGCATGGTTTCGAACAAGGATATCGCCAATGGATTCGCCACCGATCACCCGCTCGTTGTCAATTGATATATCAGCACCGGCATTTAAAAGTATATCAAGATATGCCGCCCTTGTGGGGTTGAGGCAGACATCTCTGATTATGATTTCAGAGCCTCTGGCAAGCAGACCAAGCGCAACGATAAAACATGCAGCTGAAGGGTCGGCAGGAATATAGAAGGGTTTTGCGGAAATACGCTTTCTACCCGGCACCACAATAACCCGTTCGCTCCCTTTTACCAAAGTTTCAAGACCGAGCATCACTTCAGTATGATCCCGCGAACGCACGGTTTCGATGATTCTGGATTCGCCTTCGGCATGCAGAGCGGCAAATGCCACGAGTGACTTCACCTGCGCTGAAGGAACAGGAAGAGAATATTCAACAGGGGTAAGCTCTTTTGTCCCTTTTATCCTGATGGGAGCAGTTCCTGATGCAGAAAGCTCAATATCCGCGCCCATAAGCCGCAGTGGATCGGCAACCCTTTTCATCGGACGCTTCATCAATGAACTATCGCCTATCAGCTCACTTGCAAACGGCTGAGCTGCGAGAATGCCGGCAAACATCCGCATGGTGCTGCCTGAATTATTGCACATCAGCGGTGCCGGTGGCGGCTGAAAACTCCATAATCCTTTTGATTCTATGACAACCTTCCGAATTCGACGGCCATGTGCACCGTCCTCCTCTGTCTGCAGAATCGAAATTCCGGCATCTTTCAAAACACCGAGGGTTGACTGATTATCAAATCCTCCGGAAAAGTTCGTTATCTCCGTTGTCCCTTCTGACAAGGCACCTATAAGTGCCGCACGATGGGAGATTGACTTGTCTGGCGGCAATGCTGTGACTTCACCTTTGAACACTCTCATGAGTCAATGGATTGGTGTTTACAAAAAAAAAGCAACTCCCGTTAAGGAGCTGCTTTGTATAGCTTTTCTGATCAGAATGATCATGAATTGCGTTCTTCATTTGCCCGCTGGGCTCTGCGCCTGCTTCTCGAGCGTTTTAAACGACCATCAATCGAAGGTTTGACAAAGTAAGCGTTTGCACGAAACTCCTTCAAAACACCTGCACGTTCATACTTTTTCTTGAAGCGCTTCAGCATTTTATCAATCGATTCATTATCATTTATCTGTACACTAACCAATGTAATTCACCCCCTTTTAAAAGATCAACGTCTAAGTTTCAATTTAATAATATCGGTAAGGCTCTCCGAATTTTTTTCTTTTGAAGAAATCAGCTGCACATTTTCAAGAAGCTGTTTTCTTCCACTTTTAGCAAATTCCACAATAATTACGAATGCTCCACTGCCAGTTGCCTGCTTTTCCCTCACCACTCCAACTTCACCAAGTGCCTTGTGATAGAGCGCGTCACCTTTTGCGTAAATGCCATGGGGAGAGTAAACCTGACAATCTTCGGCTTTCAGCTCTTCAGGGCTGACTTCCCTGTCAATCTGTATCTGCCACTCCTTGAGCAGAAAAACCTGATTACACTGCGAACAACGAATCCAGTACTGGTTTTCAGCCGCAGGCGGCACATCGCTTCCACCATTTTTACCGTCTTTCTGTTTTTTTACCGGAGTTGCTATCAGAAAATCATCGTCCTTCGGTTTATCACTAGGTATCCATTCACCAACAAACGTCTTGTCGGTAATCTGACCGCATCCTTCACAGAAGCAAGCCTTGATCTTACCCTCTAAAATGAACTGCCTTTTTCTGGACTCTACCTTCATATATTATTGCTGGTTGTTAACCCGCTCATCAATCGTCGGGATCTTCTCTGTTTTCAGCCATTGATTGTAGGTGTCAGGATTACTCAACCTGACATTTTTTCCAGCTTCATTGCGCAATATAGTGCATCGCACCTAAAAAAAAAGCGGAATATTCAGAGGTGCTTAATTAAGTAAATCTACCCAAAAAAGCAACCTGATAATTCCACACCACTTACTTATGGGTCAAAGCATCAATAAGATCCGATTTAGTAAGGAGTTGAAGCCTTCCATCAGAAAGGCTTATCAGTACGCCTGATGCACTTTGCTGCAGTTTATCGGATAGTTCAGAAATCGTTGCCTCAGGCGGGCAAACCGAAAAGGGCTGCTCCATGAAGCCGACAACTTTTGAGTTCATCGCTTCATCATTTTCAATAAGAATAGAAAGAATCTTGTTTTCGCTGATACTGCCGATGGGAGCATTATATGACACAATCGGCAGCTGGGAAACATCGTTCTGCTTCATCATTTCGAACACTTCTGCAAGGGTATTTTCAGGATAGGCAAAAATCAGATCCCGGCGTACTTTCAACTGCAGAATATCCTCAGCGGTAATCTGCTCAAGAGCAGATTTCACCTTGCGGTAAAAACCCCTCTTCCGCATCCAGTCATCACTGTACATCTTGCTCAGATAGTAGCCTCCGAAATCATTCATCACCACAACGACGCAATCGTTTTCACCATACCCCTCTGCTGACTGAAGTGCCGCAGACATAACCGCTCCTGAAGCACCACCGGCAAAAATAGCTTCAGCCCGCAACAGCTCCCTTCCGCAGTTAAAGGCGTCATAATCGCTTACCTGTATGATATCATCGATAACCGATGGATCCCATATAGCCGATTCCTGCCGGGAACCTATTTCCTCAAGTTCAGTAAAAAAGGAATCCCCCCGGGTTTCATCGTTTAAGAGTCCTGCATACACAGAGCCCTGGGATTCAACACCGATAATGCTGATTTCTGGATTTTTCTCTTTCAGAAAACGACCAATACCGGCAGCCATTCCCCCTGAGACCATCGGCACAAAAACATGGGTAACCCTGCCGTCTGTCTGGTGAAATATTTCGCTGCCTGTTGCTTCACTGTGAACCTTTATACTGACAGGATTTTCATACATACCGGCAAAAAAGGCATTGGGAATACTCTTTACCAGGCTTTCAGCTACATTCATGCAGCTCCGTGGCTCTCCGGGCAAGGCGTCTGAAGGAGTGATAACCAGTTCCGCACCGAGAGCCCTGAGCACTTCCTGCTTCTCCCTTGATATTTTATCAGGGGCCGCCAGCAGCAGCTTGTACCCCCGTCTTACACCAGCCATCGCCAATGCAATACCGCTATTGCCGAACGTCCAGTCAACAAGGGTCATGCCGGGATGAATCAGCTTCCGCTCTTCAGCATCAGTGATGAGGGCAGATGCCACACGGTAATAGTGCGAACAGGCAGGGTTCAGATACTCGAGCTTTGCCATAACCCTGGGCCGGATATGGCGAGCCATCTGTTTAACAAGAACCAGCGGTGTTTCTGCTGCTAGCCCGAATATATCGTGGTTCGACATGATAGTAGCTGAAATTGGGTTAAAGCGACAACAAGCCATGATAACACTCAAGGAAAATATACATTAATTGCTCAATTCACGATAGCGGTGGAATAAGCAGCTTTCATGTTTGAAAATCAGGAACAAAATATGTTTTTTTACAGAAAGTTCCGGAACACGGGAAAACATACCCCTGTAACCCCAAAACGGTAAACGCTTTATGGATAACCAAAAACCGGGCTTTTCTGCAAGAGAAATTCCTGCCGAAAACATGACAGAAGCCCTTATCTCCCTTGAACATCTTTCAGGAAATATACGTCTTATCCGTGAACGGTTAGCCGGCAAGTCCCGTATCATGGGAATAGTCAAAGCAAATGCCTACGGACATAATGTCCACAAGATTGCTGAAGCACTTGAAGCGTCGGGTATCGACGATTTCGGGGTGGCAAATATCCATGAAGCCATTGAACTCAAAACAGGGGGTGCACTTAAAAAATCCGCAAGGATTCTTGCTTTTGCTTCGCCTCTCCTTTCCCATATTGAATTTTTCGTGAAACACGGCATCGACATGACTGTCTGCGACAGTGTGACGCTTCATGCTGCAATGGAAATTGCTGCCAGACATAACAAAATGCTTGCTGTACAGCTGAAAGTCGATACCGGTATGGGACGGCTCGGCATTACCCCGTCAACCGCTATGGAGATGCTCAGAGAGATCGACCAGTCGCCCTACCTCGAACTTAGCGGTATCTATACCCACTTTGCCGACAGTACATCAACCGATGGGTTCACGGAAAAACAATTTACCGCATTTAAAACACTTACTGCAGAATACGAGCATGCTGCAGGCCGAACCGTATGCAAACATGCCGCAAACAGCGGAGCAATCCTTTCGCTGCCGGACTCCTGGCTGGATATGGTTCGCCCCGGTATTCTGCTTTACGGTTATCATCCGGCAAAAACAACAGCCTGCCGTCTCGATGTAAAACCGGTCATGCAGTTTGAGGCAAAAGTCATTTTTATAAAAACGGTTCCAGCAGGAACAACTGTCAGCTATAACCGGACATGGACGGCACCTGGAACCCGACAAATTGCAACAATCGCCGCAGGATATGCCGACGGTTATTACAGAGCTCTTTCAAACCGGGTCACCGTCATGATCAACGGTAAAACGTATCAACAGATCGGAACGATAACGATGGACCAGATCATGATTGACCTCGGCACACAACATGACGTCAAAACAGGGGATAAAGCCGTTCTCTTTGGCTGGGACGGAGCTTCAGCTGAAGAGCTTGCAGAAATTGCCGGCACCATTAGCTACGAAACGCTTTGTTCGGTTTCTTCCAGGGTAAAGCGTATTTTCGTATAAAACAAGTAAACCCTTACCCTTATGAATTTCTTTGAAAAACTGGCCATAAGACTCAGTCTCACCAAAGCTGAAATCTCTATGGTCTCGATTCTTCTGGGATTTCTGATGCTTGGGGTTATTATGAAGAATATCAATTCGGTGGAAAACGCAGACCTCCTTATAAAAAGAAACGAAACTGCCCGTTACCGTGACACAGAGGTCGACAGCCTCATCAGGATTGCAACCGTAGAAGAGGCTTCAATTAAAAATGAAGTCCTGCATGAGGATGCTGCTGAAGAAAAAGATAAGAGCGCTGAAAGGAGACCCAGGCACCCTTCCATGGGAAAAAAAGCATTTACCGGAACAATCTCTTTCAATAAAGCAAGTAATCAGCAGTTACAGAAAATTCCCGGAATCGGTCCGGTTATGGCTGGACGCCTTATTAGCTTCAGAAGTGAAAAAGGCGGTAAAGTGAAACGATTTGAGGACTTTCTTGAAGTCAAAGGGATAAGCAACAAAAAGCTGGAAGTCCTGAAACTATATTTCACCCTGGAGTAATGAGTAAAAGCCAGATAGCATGCTCCATCAATGCAACAGAATGCACCATTGTCCGGCTTAAAACATCCGGAACCACCGGATACAGTCTGAGCGCATGTAAAACCCTTCCATTAGGCATTGGCGACCTTGCTTCAGGCAAAGGAAAGCGTATCCTGAAAAAACTTGACCGTTACCTTAAAGAGTGGCATAACGAAGACCTTGCGCTCTGTATCGAACCGGCCACCTACCTGCCCCTCCCTGCATACTTTCCTGCCCATGCAAGCGCTGAAGAGTGTAAAGCGTACTGTACCATTGAAGCCGGATACTTTTTAAGCCATCCTGAACTCTACCGGTGCGACCATGCCGGTTATTGCAACACAATCAGCAGCGGGATGCATAAAAAACACCTGCTGCTCTTCTATCCTGACGAACACTGCAAAAAAGTTTCGGAGCACTTTTCAATTAATCATCAGATAGTGTTCAGTGGCTCTCCGCTTCTGCCTCTACTGCACCTGTCGAAGCTCACCGGAGAACCGCAAATCATCCTTGAGCTTGAAAACAACTTTGTGCTCCTGACAATATCAAGAAACGGACGAGTTGAAAAATTTTCGTTCCATCAGGTAAAAAACAAAGAGGAGAGAGAGTACTTCAGCATAAAAGTACTTGTCGACAACCCGGTCTGCCGTGAAACCGGCGTGCAGCTTACCGGCACAATGGCCGACAGGATTATCATGGCACTGATCGGCAAAGAGACATCAATTGCTCTGAAACCACTCAGTATTCCACCATCCATATCGATCAGCAACCCGCAACGTTTTTCCGTCTCGTCAGCTTCGGCGGTAAAAGCCATCAGTGCTGCGCTGATGGCTCTTTCTGAACAAAAAGAAACTACAATCTTTTAGCGTTGACAACTTCAGCGATCTGCACCGCATTGGTTGCCGCTCCTTTTCTCAGGTTGTCGGCAACAATCCACATGTTCAAAGTCTGCGGATGCCAGTAATCACGTCTAATCCTTCCTACAAAAACCTCGTCTCGCTCATAGGAGGTCAACGGCATGGGATAGATGCGCGCCGAAGGATCATCCTGAAGAATAATACCCGGTGAGCGACTGAGAAGTTCACGCACTGCATCGATATCAAAATCACGCTCCAGCTCGATATTAAGGGACTCTCCGTGCCCTCCATAGACCGGAATACGTACAGTTGTAGGAGAAATACTCATGGATTCATCCCCCATTATCTTTCGGGTTTCATTCACCATCTTCATCTCTTCCTTGGTATAGCCGTTATCCGTGAACACATCAATCTGCGGCACGGCGTTGAATGCTATCTGGTGAAAATGGGTAAATTCATCCTGAGTCTCACCGGCAAGCTCACTTTCAAGTGCATCGCGCCCGACCTTCCCTTTTCCTGTAACAGACTGATAGGTCGATACCACCACCCTCTTAACACCGAAGAGATCATGAAGCGGTTTGAGAACAACAACCATCTGAATGGTTGAACAGTTGGGATTGGCGATAATATGCTCAGGAGTGCCGTCTGCTTTGAAAATAGCTCCCGGATTCACCTCCGGCACAACAAGAGGAACATCAGGATCCATTCGAAATGCGGATGAATTGTCGATAACAACAGCACCCTGCGCTGCTGCAATCGAAGCCCACTCTTTACTGGCAGCAGCACCAGCCGAAAAAAGAGCTATATCGACACCTTGGAACGCTTCATTCGAAGGCACCTGAACAATAAACTCCCGCCCTTTGAACCGTACAACCTGACCGGCACTTCTTGGTGATGCAAGCGGGACAATGTCGCTTACAGGGAAATTCCTCTCTTCCAGAACCTTGAGCATCGTGCGTCCAACCAGGCCGGTTGCACCAAAAACCGCTACTCGACAGCCAACTTCCGAGTTACTCATAACCTATTGTATATTTATTGCTTAATAATTTAATTCGAGTCTATTTGAATGGTCATTGAGGTATTCCGTATTCTCACGGATTGTTCCCTCCCTTGCATATCCATCGCACTCCTCACCGTATGCGAGTAGAATATCGATAACCTGCTCCCACCCCTCCTCACGAACAAGTTTATTTCGTACCCGCGATACCATCGGAAGGCCTTTCAGGTAGGTGGCATAATGACGACGCATTTCGAGTGTCCCATACTTTTCACCCTTGAACTGTACAGAAAGTTTTAAATGCTCAACAGCCGCATCTATCCTTTCCCGAAAACCGGGAGAAGGCATCGGCCGGCCCGTTTTAACCAATTGCTTTGCCCGCTCAAAAATAAACGGATTTCCGATCGAACCCCTGCCGATCATAATGCCATCAGCCCCGGTCTCTGCAAACATGGCAACAGCATCTTCGGGCGTCCAAATATCACCGTTGGCGATTATCGGTATTCGCGCATGCTCTTTCACTTCACGGATCCAGTTCCAGTCCGCCCTGCCCTTATACATTTCACTTCTGGTACGACCATGCACAGCAAGAGCCTGGATACCGACATCCTCGAGGCGATGAAGAACATCAATAATATTAATTGACTCGCGATCCCATCCGATTCTTGTTTTTGCGGTTACCGGAATGTTTACCGCACGGACAACTGCTTCAGCAATCTGTGTCATTTTTTCCGGTTCCCTGAGCAATGCAGCGCCAGCACCCTTGCCGGCAACTTTCTTGGTCGGACATCCGAAATTGATATCAAGATAATCAGGGTTATACTCTTCGGCAATGACAGCAGCCTCAATCATCGACTCGACACTGCTGCCGAAAATCTGTATTGCCAGCGGTCTTTCGACAGCATCAGCCGTCAGCTTGCGCACAGATTTCTCAACACCCCTTCGCAGGGCTTCAGCACTGATAAACTCTGTATAGACAATATCCGCTCCATGCCGCTTGCAGAGCTGCCTGAACGCCCTGTCAGTCACATCCTCCATAGGCGCAAGCATAACAGGACGGTCAATATCAATGGTTCCGATTTTCATACCTATCCGTTAATAATCTCAGCAGGCCCAGACATCAATGCCTTAACCTCCGCATGAATCTTAGTATAGAGCGATGGATCTTCACGTAAAGCCTTTTTGACAGTTTCACGGCCCTGACCAAGTTTTTCCTGACCATAACTGAACCATGAACCGGCTTTTTTCACAACACCAAACTCAACACCAAGATCAATCAGCTCTCCAATGGCAGATATTCCTTCGCCATACAGGATATCAAATTCGGCAGTCTTGAACGGCGGAGCAACCTTGTTTTTAACAACCTTCACCCTGGTACGGTTCCCTGTACTCTCCTCACCATCCTTGATCTGGGCAATTTTACGAATATCGAGGCGTACTGAAGCATAAAATTTCAGAGCCTTGCCACCGGTCGTCGTTTCAGGGCTGCCATACATGACCCCGATTTTATCACGAAGCTGATTGATAAAAATACAGACACAGCTCGATTTTGAAATAGCACCGGTAAGTTTGCGCAGAGCCTGGCTCATAAGCCTTGCCTGCAGACCCATGACACTGTCGCCCATTTCACCTTCGAGCTCAGCCTGAGGCACCAGAGCTGCTACGGAATCAACAACCACAACATCAATGGCGCCACTTCTGACAAGTGTTTCAACAATAGAGAGAGCCTGTTCGCCGGATTCAGGCTGACTGATCAGCAGTGCGTTGATATCAACACCGAGCTTGCGGGCATAAGAGGGATCAAAAGCATGTTCAGCATCCACGATAGCAGCAATACCTCCCTCTTTCTGCGCCTCGGCAATAACATGCAAGGCAAGAGTTGTTTTGCCCGATGATTCCGGACCATATATTTCCGTGACTCGGCCGCGAGGAAGACCTCCAACTCCGAGCGCAAAATCAAGTGCCATCGATCCGGTTGAAATCGACTGGACCTTCATCACCGCCGAATCATCACCAAGTCGCATGATAGCGCCCTTGCCGAACTGTTTTTCGAGAGCTTCGACTGCCAGATTCAGTTGTTTGAGCTTTGCCGGATCAACACCGACTGTCTTCTGATCATTTTTTTGAGTATCCATAGAGCGAGAGTGATAAAATTGAAAAAAGAGGAGAACCTTCAGGTTATAATAGTCTTTAACGTTTCAGAGAGCTCCCGGTACTTCATGCTCAATTCCTGCACTGACCTGGTATTGCTGAATGAAAGCTGCCTTGATGCAATGCGTATACTTTCAAGACTGATAAATGAGGGGCTGTTCGACAGCGCCGACCATAGTTCACCGCCCAAGCCTGCAAGAACACCCATACCATCGGGAACCATAAATGAACGTCTGGAACTGCTGCCAGCAAGGCTCCCGATACGGGCGAAAAGCTCACGGAACGAGAGGTTATGGCCAACAACAATATAACGCTCTCCTGAACGACCTTTTTCCCAGGCGGCAAGATGAGCATCTACCACGTCGCGGATATCAACGAAACCTGTACTCCCTGAAGGAAAGATCGGGAGTCTGCCCTTATAGATCAAGTTCACAACCTCATTCGATGAACTGACCGAAGCAGGATTTTTCCGGTCAATACCAATAACCACTCCGGGATTCACTATCACGACATCAAGCCCCTCAGCCACACCTCGTAACCCCTCCAGTTCTGCCAGATGCTTGGACTCCATATAGCCGTTTCTGCGCTGCCACTCCTGAAATGAGGTCGACTCGCCTGCTGGCGTACCATCCTCTGTAGCACCAATGGCTGCAATGGAGCTGGTCAGAACAAGCTTTCGGACATTGTTGAAAAGAGAGGCATTGACAATGTTTCTTGTTCCAAGAACATTAGTGTCGTAGAGTGCATTACGAAATTTCCTTGTATAGGAAATCAGTCCAGCACAATGAAACACCGTATCCACACCCTTGAACGCCTCCATAAGTCCAAGAGAATCATGCAGGTCCGCCTGGACGATATCAACCGGTAACCCCTCAAGAAAGGAACAGTCCGAACTTTTCCTCACAATTACCCTGCACCTGACCTCTCCGGAAAATTTGGAGAGCAGTGCAAGAACAAGCTGAGATCCTATATATCCGGTTGCACCTGTTATTACAATTGTTGGTCTGGGCATTAAACGCTTAATAATTTCCGCTTACTCAGCTGTAAAAACTTTCTGGAACAGCTTTTTTTCGCATCATGGAACCACATACTTTTCATGTATTGATCACTGCAGCTTAGTAACGTATAATTGACGTTAAAGCTTCACTGTTTACAAAAATAAGAATTAAAACTACATTGCATTCAATTCCCGTCACAAGCATTAGAAAATTATTCAGTAATGTCAAAAGAAAAATCCCGGCATCTTCCGTCTCCCGCTTCTGATGGATCGGTCCATCAAGATGAACTGGCGAACGGATTAAAGATCCTCACCGATGCAGTGCCTTATGTCCAGAGCATTACCCTAGGCATTCAGATTGATGCGGGCTCGCGTGATGACCCCGAAGAGAACCCGGGATTGGCGCATTTTATTGAACATGCTCTCTTTAAAGGTACAGGAAGTCGATCATACCTCGACATTGCAAGAAATATCGAAAAAAACGGTGGCTACCTCGATGCTTTCACCACCAAGGAACAGACCTGCATTTATCTCCGCTGTCTCCCTGAACACCTTGAACCATCCTTTGACCTGCTCTCGGATCTTGTGTGCGACCCGGTTTTCCCGCCTGAAGAGATTGACAAAGAAAAGGAGGTAGTCATTGAGGAGATCAGCAGCGTCAACGATACTCCTGAAGAACTTATTTTTGAAGAGTTTGATCTGCGCTCATTTCCCCTGCACTCTCTCGGTAAACCAATCCTTGGAACTGAAGAAAGCGTTGGAAATTTCACGGATGAAACTTTGAAAAACTTCATGCGGCAACACTATGTTCCGCAAAAAATGCTGCTCACTGCTACTGGAAAAGTTGATCGCGATGAAATCATACGGCTTGGAGAACGATTTCTCGGCAAACTTAGAAAACCATCAGGCATCCAGTACGTTCGCCAGCCGTTCCGTCCAGAGCATTACACCCCTTTTGCTCTGACGCTGAAAAAACGGGTCTGCCAGGCGCAGATCGTACTCGGTACAGCAATAGCGCGACACGACCCACTCTTTTACTGCCTTATGGTACTGAACTCAATGCTCGGTAACGGCATGAGCTCCCTGCTCAATCTTGAACTTCGTGAAAAGAGAGGTCTTGCGTATAATGTCTATTCATCGATCACCTTTTACGATGATCTGACGACATTGAATGTTTATGCCGGCACCGACAGCAACAAGACGAAGGTCACTATGGCGCTCATCAAGGAGCTGCTCCAGAGCGACGCCCTGAAAAATCCCGATCCGGACGAGCTTCAGGCGGCAAAAACCAAACTGCTTGGCTCACATATTATGGGTATGGAAAAAATGACACGCAGAATGTCTCAGATGGCATCCGATATTTCCTATTTTGGCAGATATATCGAGCCTGAAGAAAAGACAGCTGCAATTGAGGCTGTCACGGCTGACGGTATCGCTGAAGCCGCTATGCGACTGCTCCATGATGCACCGTATTCAACTTTGATCTATAAACCGGGACGGTAGGCAGAATGGCGGATAAGGCCTGTTTTAAAACAGAGGATTAATTCGTATCTTCTTAACTTTTAATTTTTCATACTCACTAATTAACCAGAGAGAGAGCCTTGCAAAAGAATATCAAGAACGTCAGCGAAACCGAACAGGAACTGGAAATTATTCTTTCCGCAGAAGAGTTTGGTCCCGAATATAACCAGGAACTTGAAGAAGCAAAGAGAAGCATACAGATAAAGGGATTCAGAAAAGGACATGCCCCTGCAAGCTTGATTAAAAAACTTGCAGGCCCTTCCATAGAGGCAACAATAGCTGAAAAAATGGCATCGAAATATTTCGGAGAAATTGCTGAAGCCGAAAAAATTAAGCCTGCAGGCCGCGCACAGATTATCAATTTCACTTTCGCACCTGAACAGCTGACCCTGCAACTCTCTTATGAGATCCATCCTGAATTCGAACTGAAAGATTTCAGTGAATATTCTTTCACAAAGGCCAAATATACAGTCACCGATAAGGATGTCGAGCATGAGATCAATCTTATTCTCAAAGGCCATGGCACGTTGATCAGCGTCGATGAAGCCGCATTGTCAACCGACACTGTGATCGGTGATGTCTACAAACTGAATGACACCGGCGAAGCTGTTGAGGAAGAAAAAACTGAAAACCATCACTTCACCCTTGAGTATCTGCCCGAAGAGAACCCGTTCCGTAAAGCGCTTACAGGGAAAAAAGCAGGAGAGAGCGTCGATATTGAAAACGATCAGAAAGAGTCATCGGCTGAACCTTCCAGATACCGCGTTAACATCAGTGAGATTAAACGGCTTGAGTTGCCGGAACTGACTGACGATCTTGTAAAAGAGATCACAGGACAACGTTTTGAATCAGTTGCAGATTTCACTGCGGACGTACACATCCAGATCGAACAGCATTTTTTATTGAAATCTGATGAGGATCTGCTCGAATCCATTTCGGCGAAACTAATTGAAGAAAACCCGGTACCAACTCCGGAATCAATGGTTGCCTCATTTTCGAAAATGCTTGTTGAAAATGCCAAACGCCAGATGGGCGGACGCTTCCCGAAAGGCTTTGACGAAGAGCAGTTCCGCATTTCAATGAGACCAAATGCCATACAACATGCCCAGTGGCTTCTTATCAGTCAGAAAATAGCAGAGCTCGACAATCTTGATGTTACCGACGATGACATCAAGGCTTATGCAGAAAAAGAAGCGGATAAAAATGGTGCGGCGAATGCAGAAGATCTGCTGAACACCTATATGTCTTCAGAATTCAGGGATTACATCACTGATACCATTCTTAAAGACAAAATCTACGAGATTATCAAATCCAAGGTCACCATCACCGAAGAAGAGACCTCAATTCCGGCTCATAAAGCCTGATATCTCATTACCTTAAAAAAGCTGGGGTGCTATAAAACACCCCAGCTTTTTTTTGCCCTGTCAAAACCTGACCATTCACTTTCGCTCTCTCTATAACCTCTCAATCAGTGCTGTTGCAACCGCAGAAAGGCGGTCATGAGCAATTGATATCTTAATCATACATCCAGAAGGAAAACAGCCTTTATCATCGTGTCGCACAAACGGACGCCCTCGCTCATCATTCAGTATTTCAAAGCTCTTCCAGTGCACATCACCGGAAAACCCTGTTCCAAGCGCCTTGACAACGGCTTCTTTAGCAGCAAAACGGCCAGCAACACTTGCGATAACCTGGGGTTTATGGAGGCATACAGCAATTTCATCTTCAGAAAGAAACCTCTGAAGAAACTTGAGTCCATAACGACTATAGACTCTTTCGATCCGGTCCAGATCGACAATATCTACTCCTACCTCCATATTCATCTTCAGTCAAACAAGCTCAATGGTCATTGAAAGATCAAGAGCCCGGACGCTATGCGTCAATTCTCCAATTGAAATAAAATCAACACCTGTTTCGGCTACTTCCCGCACATTGTGCATACCGATATTGCCCGAAGCTTCGAGAAGCACACTGCTGCAGGCCATCTTGACATAAACGACGGCCTCCATTATAAGATCCAGAGTAAAGTTATCAAGAAGAATAATATCCGGCTCACATACCAGAGACCTGCTCAACTCGTCCATGGAACGCACCTCAGTTTCGATCTTCACATCAAGGTGTTTTTTATCCCTGTATTTCTGTGACCGGCGGATCGCCTGAGCAATACCTCCTGAGGCATCAATATGGTTGTCCTTGATAAGTATCATATCGAACAGGCCAAAGCGGTGGTTCACCCCTCCGCCTATCCTGACCGCCTCTTTATCAAAATAACGCAGACCAGGGACTGTTTTCCGGGTATCGAGAATTTTTGCATTGGTATGTTTAACCTTCTCCACATAGGCCCTTGTTCTGGTAGCTATTCCCGACATGCGCTGCATGAAATTAAGCGCAGTACGTTCACCGATAAGCAGTGGAGCAAGCTTGCCCTTTATTTCAAGAATCAAGTCACCTCGACATACTGCCTCTCCATCCCTGCGGTGGAGCACAACCAAAAGTTCAGGATCGCACGCAGCGAAAACCTGCATGGCAACTTCAACCCCGCCAACAATACCATCCTCCTTGGCTTTGATAACAGCACTGCCTTCCTGAAAAGACTCAATAGTCGCCAGCGTAGTAATATCACCGGTATATCGGTCCTCCTCGAGAGCAAGCATAATAGCCCTTGCACGACACCCCTCGTAAAAATCGTTACGAGCTTTATTATTCATAATTGCCGCTCTTGATACATTAATAAAATGGTTTTCGCATTGAAGGTAGTGAAATTTATACTTTTTTTGACGTTCGACCTTCTGCCCAACTTTTGCCAGCAGAAGACTGCAGATCAGACAACTTCATAAGCAAGAGACTTTGAGTGCCCTTTAAAAAATGTTTTTAGCCCTCATTGTAATAACGAGATACAGAATTATTATATTGTTATTCAAGAGGTATGGGCAGATACCGGCTTCTGAAATTGCCTCGAAACCCTGCCCTGTTTCCCGGTTGTTTATGGACTGAGATGGATATCACTAAGATCAAATTCAAGGCATTATTTCAACATATTGCATCAAAACAAAAGAGTTGGCAATTCTCCACAGTGAATACCCGGGATGTCGACTTCATGGCTTTTAAGCAACGATCTGAATGGCTTCAATTTTCAGGACTCAATGACAAACATGGTCATGAAATTTACGAAGGAGATCTGTTACAGTGGGAAGATTATATTGTCACCGTTGTTTTTGAAGCTGGAAGTTTTAAAATTCTGAATGATGGCAGCGCTGATATGCTTTTGTGGTATTGCGTACCCGAATGCGAAGTTATCGGCAATAAATTCGACAACAAGGAGATCAGGCCTTGAAAGCAAGCACAAACTGATCAGAGCTGATATCCTGATCATTTGAACTTACTGCTCTTGACTGCTTACAACCGGAAGCTCTCGATTACAAGAACAAACACCTGTACTTTACCCGGACCTCGCTCCGGTCTGGATAGGTCTCAACCGGCTTGCTGCCCTTCTTTTCTAACCCCATCACTCCTTTTTCTTGCGCGGTTTTCGATATCTCCCTCCCCGGGAGAGGTATCACGATGGAGTTTAAAAGGTTTGTTAGACATTACCTTACTTTTTCAGATTTTGATTTCACACTTTTCTCATTAACATTGTTACTTTTAGACGAAATCAATCATTGAAGGTACTATGGCACAGCTCTCCCGTTCATGCGTCCGGTTATCAAATATCGTTTTCTATGCTCACCATGGTGTACTCAAAGAAGAGCATACCATTGGAGCGAAATATGAAGTCGATGCGGAACTCTCTTTTGACTTCACCGCTGCCGCACAAAACGATGACATAGCGAAGACCGTCGATTACGGCACGGTATACCGCAAAATACAGGATGCGATGATCCTTAAAAAATACTTTCTAATTGAGACTGTCGCCTATAAAATTGCACACGAGATTCTTCATGACTTTCCTGTGCTCGATCAAGTCAGCATCAAGGTTCGCAAACGCAACCCCCCTGTTAATGGTATCTGCGATTATGCTGAGGCAGATTACTCCGTTACCCGGGCCTGAATAATGCCCATCAACAAGGTATTTATAGGGATCGGTTCCAATATTGGAAACCGTCTCTCCCACCTTCAGGAAGCTGTTGATCGACTTGGCATGGTCGAGAATACATCAGTGGTCAACGTATCGTCAATCTATATTACCGAACCAGTCGGCGAAACTGAACAGAACCGCTTCTATAACGGAGTGATCCTTCTTGAGACCTGCCTTCCGCCTGAAGAGCTTCGCATGCATTGCAAGATTATCGAGCAGGAACTTGGACGACCTGATACGTATCCACGTTGGAGCCCAAGGGTCATCGACCTTGATATTCTCCTCTTTGGTGACCAGTGTTACCACTCCGGATTGCTCTCAATACCCCATCAAGAGCTGCATCACCGGAAATTTGTGCTTATTCCTATGCTTGACATTGCAAATCCTCTACACCCCGCAAAGCAGCAAACCATCCTTCAACTTCTCGAAAGCTGTACAGACCGGTCAGTAGTGATAAGGGTAAAAGAACCCCTGGAAATTAAAAAAAGACAGACCGCCTTTTAAAACAGTCTGTCTTTTAATGATAAAAATTGCCTCAACAAAAGCTGATTAGAGCTCCCGTTCTCTTAGTGATATCTCAGTTGGCAAATGTGATATTAAGGTTTCCTTCAGCAAAGTCAGCGCCCTCAGTCTTTCGGCCAACAAGTACATTAGGAAGGATAATGCTTTTGCGGAAGTTGTTGATATCTACAAGCAGTTCATCCCCCTTGATATTCACATTCAGTTTTGTCACCTCAACATTAGGCAGATAGAGACTGAGCACATATTTACCATCGACTTTTTCCAGCAACTGGGTCTTGTCGTCACTGTAAAGTATATCAGCTGGATTTTTGTCTTCGAAAATCTGCTGACTCAAGTCAAAGAGCCTGTCAGTATTGATGATTTCAGCTATTGATTGTTTTGCCTTGAAAATCGGCACAGGATAGAAGCAGTTATCAATCACCCTGAGATATTTAGTCTGAAGATCTATGAGACTTTGCAGGTAGTCATCAGAGGAGCTTTGGGGAAGAATCTTGTTCACCACAGCCGCATCTAGCTTATAACCGAAGAGATTGAGGTAGGTCTGAACCCGCAAGGCTTCCTTGATGACCATATTTTCAGGATTCAGGACAACGCGGAATGTCGTTATATTTTTATCCTGAAGCATGGCATGGAGCTCCTTCATGTGTGAATTAACCTCCGGCATAAGCTTGAAGATATTTTTCTTCGGCATAAATTTGCTCAAAAGAGGAGCTGCAAAACCAATAGCTTTTGAGTGCCAGCCACCTATTTTATCTGCATACCATCCATAAGATTCAGGCATTCCGAGCAAACGCATGGTCTCGCCTGTTGGAGCGGCATCAACAACAACAACATCATAATTACCTGATTTTGCAGCCTTCCAGATGTATCGGAGACTTATCATCTCTTCCATGCCGGGCATAATCGCAAGTTCTTCAGCGACAACTTCATTGGCGCCGTCATGCATTAAAATTGAAGAGAAATAGGAATAGAGTTCGCCCCAGTTTTCCCTTATTTCCGCCAGAACATTCACCTCCATGGCAAAAAGATTCTTTTCAACTTCCACAGGTGTAGAGGAGAGCTCTACGCTCAACGCATCGGCAAGACTGTGCGCTACATCGGTACTCATAATCAATACACGCTGTCCTCTTCGGGCAATTGCGGTTGCAGTTGCAGCTGACACGGTAGTTTTGCCTACCCCTCCTTTACCCAAGTAAAGAATAATTCTCATGTTGATAATAAAACTATTGAGTGGACTTGATTTTGAATGAACGCTTGTTACTGATGTGTTTGTCCTTCGTTATCATATTCACCCCCAGTGGCCTTACTGGGATCATATACTTTGCTTTCCGATGTTTGAGCATCACCATGAAGAACGGAAGCCGCCCCTGAAAGCGGTTCATCCGGCAGCGAGGCTGTTATAATCTCTGCAGGTGGATGAATATTTTCGGGTTCAGCATCCGATACGATCCTGATTTTTTTTCTTGGTGCAACCGGAGGAGTTCTATCCACCTCATTGTTAACACGCTCTCCTGGCTCCCTGATGCCAGACTTGACAGATTCCAAAGAAATGTCATCCATATTCATCATGCTTTTCACGATGGATGGAGTACTTTCCTCTGGAGCTTTAATCGTAATCTTTTTACGCTTCGGAGCGGCATCTTCATCAACGTCATCCGCAATCTTCATTCTTCTTGCAGATGCCGCAGAAACAGTATTTTCAGGCTTGCCAACAATATCATTCCCGAAACAATCATCATTCAATGTTGCTTCATCATCGCTTTTAATATTAATACTCTTTCTTCTTGCACCGCCCCCACTATCGTCATCATCACGGCGTCGCTGATTCCTCGGTACATCATCATTTGATTCAGCAGCACCACTTCTTGACGGACTTTTCGGGGCTGATTTTTTTCCCCCTCCACCAAAACTGGAAGAAAATTTCATCAGCTTGCTCACTGAACCAATCATCCCGTCATTGCGTACTGCAGTTTTAATAATATTCAGGACAAAGCGCTCTGCCTGTGGATTATCTGATATACTGATCACCAGTTCATTGAGGGCTGTGAGCATGCCTGGAACATGCTGAAGATCGTTCTTAAGCTGCTCGCGAATTTTGAAGGGCGCATCGCCAATCATCTCCTTTATTGATTCAGCGACTCTTTTCAATGACGCCGGATCCGTAGGAAGAATATTTTCAATTCCCTTTAAAGCGTCTGCCGGGGAAAACCCGCCTGCTTGACGCTCTCCGCCTTGTGCTCCGGCTGAAGGCTGTCCGGTGTAGTGTGGCTGTTCAGGAGTCGCATACCCGATATTTGCCTTGTACTGCTCAAGCAGATCCTGACCATACCCTATATTACTTTCCTGTTGCGCTATATTTAGCGAATCAAATCGAAACGAAATAACCTGAGGGACGCAAATACCTCTTGCTCCACGAAGAATCGCGGTTGCAACGTCATCGGGTAGAATATTACGGTAATTAAGACCAAGACGCTCTTCTATGATCGATTCAATAACAGTTTGAAGACGGGAAATCAATTCAGCTTCCCTCAGCTCAACCATATCAAAAATCACATAAACAGGATCCTTATCATCACGACGAATCTTAAAATTCAGCGTCGCAAAATCACGATCTTTATTCCGGCTGTTTACAGAAACTGCACCAAGATCAAATCTGTCAAGATAATCTTTACTTGAACCCCTAGCCCAAAAATAAACTGCCTTATCTGTATAAATCAGGTAATCCTGAAAAGCAATATTACCCACACGCTCCTGATGTGATTCATAAAAAACCCCTTCAAAAAATGCAACAGGATTTTCGCCTGCATTCATGAGGCCTTTCTGAAAAAACTCAGTTACATCATTCTGTTCAGTCTGCCCTGAGATATACAAAGATAAATTAGCCATTAACACAACTGTTCACTTAATACTTATTGGCACGTTGAACTGAAATCTATTAAATTTTTACAATAAACAGAAATTACTCGATCAACCGAAATGCATCCGGCGTCATAATCAATAACGCTGATTTCAAAAAAGGTCTGGAGATAACAAAGCAAGAACCGGCATCATGCAACGGTTGAATGAAGTTGGCAGGCTTACAGGAAGGGGCGGGAACTACCAAAATAAAAAGGCAGTGAAACCATGTGCTTTTCACTGCCTGAAAATGGAAATTTTGCGGTGCTTATTTCGCAAACTTTGAGGTTACTTCTTTCGAAGGAACAGCATAGCCTGTAACTTCTGGTGATGATCCACGAAGGCTTGTGCCTCCGCCCATGCTACCATAAGCATTGCGATTGATTCTCATTGTGCCTTTGCCTAAAGAATCAAAAAGCATACCGACGGTTTCCCAATGTCCCTCAACCATTACCTCAAAAATACGTCCGGCTGCAGCCAGGATATCGGTAAAAACGCCACCACCACTCATAATTCCTCCTTGGAATTTAATTATTGGAAAGTTAACAAAAATTTAAAACTGGATTCTTTTATTAATTTAAAGTAATAAACAAAAAAACAAAAGAAAAAGAAAACCCTATCCTAATCAGAAAAAAAGTTAACAGAGTAAATACTACTATTTTCTTATCGGACCTTTCTGAAAGGATCCGGTAAAATTCTTAACAACTTCAGAAGCAGATACCCCGGCATCTCCAACAGCAGTTGCAGCATTGCCTGTTGCATTTTCAACAGTTTCAACAGCATTTGCATAGAGCTCGTTAGCTGTTCTTGATGCGTCTTTAACGGTAATTGCAACACGATCGATGGTCTCACCAACAACACCGCCCGTACTGCCGAGAAGATTCCCGATACCTGATGCATCAATAACAGCACCTACTGTACCCGTGACTGTATCAAACACATTGCCGGCAAGATTCAGCCCACCAACAACAGCGCTCTGACCGGTTAAAAGAACGCTTTCAGCAAGAAACGTAAGGCGATCTGTAAAGTCAAGCTCTTTGAAATCCTTACGAAGTTTCTGGTATGATTCAGACATTCTACTCTCCATGGATATGAGGCTACTGTTAAAATGCCTCCATTATGATGATAGACTAATTATATGTTAAAAAGTAAACATAAAAATCGATCTAAACAAGTGCTCTTCCCTTTGTGAATTTACCCTCTATCGTATGCTTTTTGCTCTTTTTGCATCCTGCTCTCCTCATGACGATCAAGATCAAAAGGAATGTGCAACCATTTCTCCTTGAAAACCGCATCCCCCGGTTCGAGACCGGTCAGGCTGATAGGAAGAGTGATAATTTTACGCTGATTGCCGATCTGCACAAACAGCTCATCTCCGGTCACCCAGACATCGATATCAACAGGATTGGCAAACATCAGCTTCAACTGTACCTCATAGACATTACCGTTGCGGACAAACTTGATCGGCGGTTCGTCATACATCATGTCTGATGGATCAGTATCGCCATACATATCTTTAGCGAACATCTCAAGCGACTGGAGACCGACAATTTCCTGCTCGTACATCCTGAGTTTTTTAACCGGAAGCGGAGAAAATCCTTCTTCTATCTCACCAAGGTATTTCTGTTGAATAGCTTTCCAATTCTCCTGGTAACCACAATCCTCATTGATATCAAGCAACCTGTTGACAAGAACCATATCTACCTTGAAGCCGTAAAGATTCAGATAGGTCAATGCACGCATGGTCTCCTTGATCGACATTTTCTCAGCATTCATCACCAGGCGAACTGTAGATTTTTTATTATCTGTAAGGATATCGCGGATATCTTCAAGTTCATCAAATACCTGATCTACTGAATCAAGAGCATCAGCGGGTGGAATAAAAAACGCGATTTTATCAGACATCCTCGAAAGAGGCTTGCTGAGTGGTTTGATAAGATATTTATTGACATTTTTTACCGCTTTCATCCCCCATGCGAGGGTATCGGGAAGGGAGAGAAGCCTCAATGTTTCGCCTGTAGGAGCGGTATCGAGCACAAGGACATCATAAAGGCCTGACGCTTTGTAGCGCTTTATTCTCAAAAGGGAAAAGAGTTCTTCCATTCCAGGAAGGATTGTCATTTCATCGGCCATGACCCCTGAAACACCCTGGGCCATAAAAATTCTTGTATAGTACTTCTGAACGGAGTGCCAATTCTGCTTGAGATCCACATAGGGGTTGACTTCAATTGCATCGAGATTTTCCTTGATCTTTGTCGGTTCCGCGCCGAGAGGGAGATTAAATGAATCCGAGAGACTGTGTGCGGGATCGGTTGAGAGGACAAGGGTACGATAGCCAAGCTGTGACAAGCGAACAGCCGTGGCGGCAGAAACACTGGTTTTGCCTACCCCGCCTTTACCTGTGAACGTTAAAATACGCATGAACCAAACATTGATTTAGGTATAGAGAGGAAAAATCATAAGAGTCAAAGATATAACTCTGAGCTGACACTACAAAAGAATCTAACATACACACTTCAGGCAATGTTAAAAATTCATACCGGTTATTATTTTTTGAATCGTGGTAATGGCATGCTTGTAAAATCGATGCCGTCAGCCGTGTTTTCACTCAACTCAAGCAAATGAGCAAAGTAAAGCGAAAGGGGCATTGCTGTCAAAAAAGGAATGTCGGGGAATGGTTTGCAAATGAACGCTCCACTCGTTTAATTAATCCATCTCAGTTAAGCACTATCACCTTTTTTGATGAGCCACATTATGCTCGAAACAAACACGATTGTCGATGTCAGGGCAACCATAGTTCAGACCATCCGCATCAGTAACGATGTGAGCGTCATTACCCTTAACTGCCCGTCGATAGCTGCCACGGCAAAACCCGGAAACTTTGTTAATGTAAAGGTAAATACCACGACACAACCACTGCTCAGAAGACCTTTTTCCATTCACAATGTTCAGGGGGAACTCATCGAAATCATGGTTAAATCCATCGGATGCGGCACGGCCCTTTTCTGCGATTCCGAAGAGGGATCAACAGTGATGGTGCTTGGTCCACTTGGAAACTGTTTTAATATAACTGACCATGATTTTAAGACTGCCATTCTTGTGTCGGGAGGAATCGGAACAGCCCCAATGCTTTTTCTGGAAAAAACACTGGCTGCTCAAGGCAAAAAGGTAATCAATCTTATCGGAGGCAGAACAAAAAATGACCTGCTCGCTCAAAACCTGAGTAACTGCAGTTTCGCAACGGATGACGGCTCCATGGGGTTCAACGGCACCGTGGTGGATTTGCTCGATAGAGAGTTACTGGGTATTGAAAAGGATGGTCCTGTCAAGCTTTTCGCATGTGGACCCAATCCGATGCTGAAAGTGCTTGCTAACTTCAGCAGGGAAAACCGTATAGCATGTGACGTTTCGCTTGAATCAGTTATGGGCTGCGGCATAGGCATCTGCTATGGATGCAGCGTTGAAATCAACACTCCGGATGGAAGCGTGCGAACCATCCTCCTTTGTCGGGAAGGCCCCGTCATTGATGCTAAACTGCTTGTAGTATAGAGTGTGTAGATATATCTTTTACTAATGGGAACATGACTCCCGAAAACTTTGTTCAACGAACAGAAAAATACTATGGCAAAAGGCGTTAATAAGGTAATTCTTCTCGGAAGACTCGGTGGAGAGCCGGAAAGCCGTCAGGCGGGATCAACAACAGTATCAAACTTCACCGTTGCCACGAGCGAAAAGTTCAAAAACCAGCAGGGAGAGTGGCAGGAGAGAACTGAGTGGCACAGAGTCGTTGCCTGGGGACGGTTAGCAGAAATATGCAAAGAGTATCTTCATAAAGGATCGCAAGTATATGTTGAGGGCAGACTGCAGACACGGAGCTGGGAAAAAGAGGGCGTGAAGCAGTATACCACCGAGATCGTGATCAGCGAAATGCAGATGCTTGATGGCAAGCCTTCCGGGCAGGGTTATAACGAAGGGCCATCGCAAAGTTATGAACGTCAACAGAGCAGCACTCCATCATTTTCGGCTCCACCTTCTGTACCGATGCTTGAAGATGAGAAGGATGACCTGCCTTTCTAACCTCTTTTTAACTTTCAGAGCGCGCTCCGGCGCGCCCCTTGATGCCTGACATCCCCAATGGATGCATTGAAAAAACAAATTCTTGCCGGTACTATTTCACCGGTTTATTTCTTTTATGGCCCGGAAAGCTTCCTGAAGGAAGAGTGCGCCGGCATGGTCAGAACGGCGCTTTTTCCTTCAGAAAACGATGCGGCATGCAACACGCACATTCTTTACGGTCCCGATTTCACCCCTGGTGAACTGATATCGAAAGCCTCTGAATACCCCATGTTCACTTCAACACAGCTTATCATTGTCCGGCAATTTGACAAAATCAAAAAGCCGCCGACAAAAGAGCTGCAGAAGCAGCACGATGAGAAATTCAGCAACTACATAAAAAGTCCCGCTGCATTTACGGTTCTGGTGCTCGATGCCGATCAGATTGAAAAAAAAGATCTTGAAAAAAATTTGTTCAGCGCGCTGAAAAAATACCGCCATGATTTTCCGATCATCAAGGCTCCTGAATTATTTGCAACCAATAGAGCCAAGGCTTCAGGGTGGGACTTTGAGCCTGATGCACTCAAGGCGTTTACAACCTATATCCAGCCATCAGCAAGAGAAATATGCCACGAGATCGAAAAGATAATCATGTACGCATCTGCCCGAAGCACCGATAAACATATCACCGCACTTGATGTCTATGACTGCGTCGGTGTATCCCGTACCTATAATGTCTTTGAACTTGAAAAGGCCCTTGCTGAACGAAATCTGAGACTCTGCAGCGGCATATCACTCATGATTATGGATCAGGAGGGGCATAAGGAAGGACTCGGCAACATCGTCCGCTTTCTTACCACGTTTTATATTCGCTTGTGGAAACTTTCAATGCCCAACGTCAGGCAGCTTCCACAGGCTGAAATTGCAAAAATTCTCGGGATGTTCGGTAAACAGGAGTACTTCGTCAAAAACTACCTCACCTATACCAGATCATTTTCTTTACAAGATAGCAAACACGCTATTGCAGCTTTGAGGGAAACCGATGCGGCGCTCAAAGGCCTTGTTCCATATCCGGATGAAAAATATCTGCTTCTCCGGCTCATGCAGAAACTGCTTGGCTGAACATTTCATTATTGGCACCCTGAGTTTCAAAGCCACCCTTGCCGACGATACCAGGAAATCGTTTTTGCAACTCCCTCAGCGACAGATGTTCCCTCAGTAAAACCAAAATCGTTCCATGCCTTCTCCGAAGAGCAGACCCAATAATCCTGCACAAGTTCATTGGCCTTATCGCGATTTATAAGCGGAGGTTTTCCTGATAACAAACCTGCTGCACCAATCACAAAACCAACAAGAAAGACAAACTGTTTAGGAAGAGATAGCTTGTGCAAGTTCTTAAAACCGAGTACCGGTTGTGCAGCGGTTATTATTTCAGCCCAGGAGTATGACCTGAGAGAGGTGATATAATATATACTGCCAACTGCATGATGCGAGCGAGCGGCCATCATGATACCGCTGACAAGATCATCAACATAAATCATGCTGAAACGCTGCCTCGCCGCATTGCCGGCTGTCACCAAAACCCCTTTGGAAAGCATCTGAAACACCTGCAGTACATCCCGGTCGCCAGGTCCGTAAACAGCGGGGGGACGAACTATTGTAATCGGGATGTCAGCTGAATATTCAAGACAAAGTGTTTCAGCCCTTAATTTACTACGCCCATAAGCACTCACCGGTTGAGGCAAATCAGACTCACTGACACCGTGTATACCTTCCGAAGCCGGACCTGCAGCGGTAAGCGATGACACAAATAGAAACCTCTTCAATGTCGGGTTATGAGCCCTGACTGCTTCCAGGAGATTTTGCACCGGTGTAACATTACCTGCATCATACCCAGCCTCATCAACTGCTTTTGTCAACCCCGCAAGATGCACAATCCTATCAACACCTCTCACAGCAAGAGCAAGAGCTTCAGGATCGCTGAAGCTGCCCCGAACGACATCCACCCCTTCGGGCACAAATCCTGACACACTCTCAGAACGAAGAAAGACTCTTATTATCTCGCCCTCTTTTGCAAGATAATCCAGCATTCTAGCGCCAATAAAGCCAGTGGAACCAGTCACAAGTATTTTTTCAGCCATTACTACTAACCTTCTTTTTATTCAGGTTCTCCCGCTACAGATTTCAATATGAGCTTTCCCGACAGGAAAAAAACCAGAGAGTGTTTCAACAAAAAAAACAAATTTTTTAATACATTTCGGTACTTGGCTAATAACAGCCTCCTTAAACCCGGTCATCGAACAAAGGTAAGAACAAGAAACGACCGTAAATACAAGAAATTCCAGCTTTTTTTGTTACAGCTGAAGTAAATTTGCGTTATAGTGGATAAAACGAAAGACCTATTTAAAAAATGCATTGAGTTTACCCTTGCCGACGAAGTTAAGGCACAGGGCATATATCCCTTTTTTCACCCGATAGATGAAAACGAAGGTCCTGTAGTCTGTTTTGGTGGCCGGAAACTGGTCATGGCCGGTTCAAACAACTATCTGGGGCTTACCGCTGACCCAAGGGTAAAAGAGGCCTCAATCAACGCTATCAAGAAATACGGGACAAGCTGCAGTGGCTCCCGCTACATGACCGGTACAGTAAACCTTCATATTGAACTGGAGGAGAAGCTTGCGGACTTTTTTGAAAAGGAACGATGCCTTCTCTTCAGCACCGGCTACCAGACGGGGCAAGGCATTATCCCGACTCTTGTTCAGCGAGGCGAATATATTGTCTCGGACCGCGACAATCATGCAAGCCTTGTGGCTGCATCCATCATGGCTCAGGGTGCAGGAGCAAATCAGGTACGTTATAACCACAATAACATGGAGGACCTGGAGCGCGTGCTTCAGAACATTCCGGGAAATACAGGACGGCTGATTGTATCTGATGGCGTTTTCTCAGTTTCAGGCGAAATTGTCGATCTCCCGGGTCTTGTGAAATTAGCAAAGAAATATGACGCCCGCATTCTTATTGATGACGCTCATGCAGTCGGCGTCATAGGTAAAAATGGCAGGGGAACCCCATCAGAATTCGGTCTTGTAAGCGAGGTTGACCTCATTATGGGAACATTCTCGAAAACCTTCGGTTCACTTGGAGGTTACGTTGTAGGTGACCGGAGCGTTATCAACTATATCAAACACAACGCAGCTTCACTTATTTTCAGCGCTTCGCCAACACCGGCAAGCGTAGCCGCTGTTCTTACAACACTCGAAATCATCCGCAATGAACCTGAGCGTATGGAGCGGCTTATTGCAAATACCGATTACGTTCGCCAGGGACTTCTAAACGCAGGGTTTACACTTCTACCTTCACGTACCGCTATCGTTACAGTCCTGATAAAGGATCAGATGAAAACCCTTCTCTTTTGGAAAAAGCTGTTTGATGCCGGAGTTTATGTAAACGCTTTCATCCGCCCAGGCGTCATGCCGGGCCACGAGGCACTCCGCACTAGCTTTATGGCAACCCACGAGCGTGAACATCTGGACAAAGTTGTTAATGAGTTCACCTCAATCGGGAAGGAACTTGGCGTCATTTGACGCCAATACTCTGAAAAAAAATGATTTACGTTCCCCGGAAATTACCGGGGATTTTTTTCTTTCCCTCGATTTTCTTCTGATTCCACAGCATGCTCTTTTTGCCCGTACTTTACGTTTACCGTAATAGTTGCACCTTTCTGTTTTTTTTTAATAAATTGATAAATATTAGTATCGGTGAACTGAGAATGATATGTATCTGTGATCTGATTGATGATAGACAGTGCTGTTGATTATGTGCGCAAACAAGGTAAAGTGAATATTGACCCTGTTTTTTGTTCGTATCATTGCAACTAAACTATAACACAATCATGAAAACAAAACATGCAGAAGCGTTCCGCTTTGTCCGTTTTGTTGTATCGGCGTGTAGCCTGATGGTTTTACTGGTACCTCTCCCCTCTTACGGGGCAGACACAGGCACCATTAAGGGCAAAATCACCGACAAAGCTGACGGAGAAGGTGTTTTTGGTGCATCGGTAACAATTGCCGGCACGAACATCGGAACATCAACCGACGCAAACGGCAACTTCACCCTCTACAATGTTCCCGCCAAACAAGAAAAAATTTCTGTTTCCATCGTAGGTTATGCCCCGACAAGTCAGGTTGTATCTGTTACTACCGGACAAACCTCTACAGCCAACTTCACCATTGGCCAGACAACCGTCATGGCATCTGAGGTCGTTGTCGGCGCAGCACTCTACAAACAGGATAGGCTTGAAGTACCGGTAACTGTTAATGTGGTGTCGCAGGAAAGAATCAAGCAGCAAACTAACCCAACCCTTGATCAGGTAATCGAAGATGTTCCCGGTGTCGTGGTCACGCGCGCAGGTGGACAGGCAACTGCTACATTACAAATTCGCGGCTCCAACACATTTCAGGGCGGCGGTATCGGTACAAGGGTACAGGGCCTTTACGACGGATTTCCTATCAACAACCCGGAAAGCGGTGAGATTGTATGGACTACTGTCAATATGAATGCTGCCGACAAGGTTGAAGTACTGAAAGGTGCAGCAGCAACCCTTTATGGCTCAGGAGCTATGGGCGGAGTGGTAAATGTCTACGGTCATCTTCCTGAAACCTTCGAGGTAAAAGCTGGAGTAAGCGGTGGGTTTTATGACGCTCCTCCCTCCAGTGACCAGAGTATATATCGCCAAAACTTCACTCCATGGCTCTGGAACAGCTATGTCGGTATCGGGAACAAGAGCGGACCATGGAGCTATGACTTGCTTTATTCACACGCTGACGATCAAGGTTACCGCCAGAACGCCCAGACACTGCTCAACGATGTCAAGCTGAAAGCACGGTACGATATTGATGCGAAGCAGTACATCCAGATCAGTGCATTCTACAATCAGACTGAAGGCGGCTATGCTTATAACTGGCCGTATGACCTGTCAGCAGCCACTACTACTTATGTACCGCACCCTGAATTCGCATATGATGTCTGGACCAGAGTGAATGTTTTTCAAAATACGGAGGCTTTTGCTCAATTTCTTACAGCTAATCAAGGCCTGCCTATTTCACCTGCATTCCGATCACTATTACCAGCTAGCTTTGGTTCGTTAACAAGCTGGCCAACATTTCCTCTCCATATGGGTCCGACTTCAGTATCCGCCGCTCAGTTAGCCGCGATTATCAACTCGGCAGGGGCCCTTACTAATTTCAAAACCTATGATGTCTACACGGACGACATCATCAAAAGAAAGAATGCACTGGTAGGAGCTAATTATGTGAACCTGCTTAGCGATAAGCTCAGCCTCGACACCAGGGTATACTATACATACAACGATTCGCATATAGACTACAACCTTACGAGCACACCTCAGGTGTATCCATTAACAACAAGAAACCCCGGCGATTTCAATGAAAATATAGCCAACCGTTTCGGGGCCGGTGCAAAGCTTGACTGGAGAGCTACGGACAACCAGCGCTTCCTGTTAGGCGTTGACGGCAATATAACCGATGTAAAAACCACTCAGATAGCTGCCGAGTTTCCTGTACCAAACACATTTCATAATATACAGGAGAAAAATGCAGCAGCATTCCTTCAGGATGAATGGAAAATCACTGACAGTCTAACCTCATTGATGTCTCTGCGCTATGACTGGAGCGGTATTGATGCTACTCAGGCTGAACTTACGGCAGGTGGGACTCTGATTCCTCTTGAAAACAGATCGGTTGATGCCATTAGTCCCCGTATAGCCCTGAACTACAAGGCGATGGATGACATGTCGTTCCGTGCTTCATGGGGAAACAGTTTCCGTGCGCCAACTCTGGAGGAACGTTTTGTTCGTGATGGAGGAATGGTTAGAGGAACACCAAACCCCTATCTTGACAAGGAAACCATGACTGCTTATGAATTGGGCGTTTACAAGCAATTCAGTGACAAGCTCTCACTTGATGTAGCAGGATTCATCAACAATTACGATAATCTTATACAGTCTGTCATAGACCTGTCTACTCTGACTTACCAGTACAAGAACATCACAAAAGCCCGCATCTGGGGAGTCGAGACCAACCTGAACTACAGACCGAGCAGCGATTGGGCATTCAATGCCGCATACACCTACATGAATGCACAAAACCTTTCATACGTAAAGGGTGAAGACACGACGCTTGACCTAAATCCTGATCCGAAATGGCTGCCATATCGCCCTGAAAATACCATTTCGGGAAGTGCGACATGGAAACCTGTCAACAAACTTGCTCTGAACGTCACAGGACGGTATGTCAGCAAGTACAAGGCTATTTCATTCTTCCCTAATCCTGATGGCTTGTACTACCCCGGTGACTTCATAGTGTTCAATGTCGGAGCAAAGTACCAGATTGATAAAAACATCATTGCTAATCTGCATTGCAACAACATAGGCAACGTTCAGTACCAGGAAGCAGAGTGGTTCATGGCACCTGGCAGAAGCTATGTCGCAGGTTTGGATTTAACTTTCTGAAGAAATCCAATTAACAATAAGTCGCAATGACCCGAGCCAGCCCCTCTAAGCGGAGGGACTGGCTCTTTTTTTAATCGTTAGTATACATCACAGGATTTTATTACATTTTCCAATCCTGTTAAAACCACAACAAACGCACATCTTTTTGTAATTCTATGCATGATAAAATCAGAATTGCCGCTATTGTCGGGATGGAGCAATGCAACCAGCGTGTATGGCGCGAGGTAACCTCCAAGATAGCCGCACACATTGAATTGACCCAATGGACCGATCAGGATCTTGAGCATCAGAACCCTGAAGCAGCCAAGGCAATCCATAATGCCGATTGTATTTTCACCACCCTTATACAGTTCAAAGTACAAGCGGACTGGCTTCATGAGCAAATCGAGGAGCCGAAGGTAAAAGTGATTTTTGCCTATGAATCGATGCCTGAGGTGATGCAGTTGACAAAAGTTGGCAATTATGTGGTTTCAGGCGATGGAAGCGGAATGCCTGATATCGTCAAGAAAGTTGCAAAAATGCTTGTGAAGGGCCGCGATGAAGATGCGCTTTACGGCTACATGAAGCTGCTGAAAATAATGCGCACCATGCTGCCGCTGATCCCTAAAAAGGCAAAGGATTTCAAGAACTGGATGCAGGTTTACACCTACTGGATGAACCCGACGACGGATAATCTGGCATCGATGTTCAACTATATCGTAGCTGAGTACTTCGAAGTCAACGTTAAAGCCGAGAAGGTACAGGAAATTCCAACGATGGGCTTTTACCATCCCGATGCACCGGAGTATCAGAAAGATCTGCACCATTATGAAAAATGGCTGCACAAACGGGATAAGGCTTCAGCAAAAAGAAGAAACATCGGCCTGCTGTTCTTCCGTAAGCACCTGCTGCAGGAAAAAGAGTATATCGACAATACCATCCGAGCCATAGAGGCAAAGGGACTTAATCCCTTACCGGTCTTCGTTATGGGTGTTGAAGGGCATGTAGCTGCTAGAGAGTGGTTTACGCATAACAATATCGACATGCTGATCAATATGATGGGCTTCGGCTTTGTGGGAGGCCCTGCGGGTGCTACCACACCTGGCGCATCGTCGGCCGCACGTGAAGAGATACTCGGGAAGATTAATGCTCCATATGTAGTATCACAACCTCTTTTTATACAGGATTTCACCTCATGGAAGTCGCAGGGTGTTATACCGCTGCAGTCGGCCATGACCTATTCGCTGCCCGAGATGGATGGCGCTGTATGCCCGGTAGTACTCGGAGCTATCAAGGACGGGCGCCTGCAAACTGTTCCGGACCGACTGGAAAGACTTGCCGGACTTGCCAAGAAGTTTTCGGAGCTGCGGCAGGTTTCAAACAGAGATAAAAAAGTTGCACTCGTTGTCTATGACTATCCGCCCGGTATGGGTAAAAAAGCAAGTGCCGCTCTGCTTGACGTGCCAAAAAGCATATACAACATACTCGTATCGCTTCGTGCGGAGGGTTACAATATCGGTGAGCTGCCGGAATCGCCGGAAGCGCTCCTTGGCATACTTGACAAAGCCACAGATTATGAAATTCAGGCTCACGAACAGGATTGCTTTTCCATTGACCGTGAACAGTTCAACAGCATCACCAGCGTCAGAGAGCGTGAGCGCATTGAAGGTCGCTGGAGCGGTTTTCCCGGAGACATTGCCCCGATTAAACCTGACAGACTTTTTATCGGCGGCATAACGCTCGGCAATATTTTTATCGGTGTTCAGCCGCGTCTTGGTATTCAAGGTGATCCCATGCGCCTGCTCTTCGACAAGGAGAACACTCCGCATCATCAATATATCGCTTTCTACCGCTGGATCAGCCGCGAATTCGGGGCAAACGCCCTTGTACACATCGGTATGCACGGTACTGCTGAATGGATGCCCGGCCTTCAGCTTGGTGTTACCGGCGACTGCTGGTCAGACGCTCTGCTCGGTGAGGTCCCGCATTTCTATATTTATCCGATCAATAATCCAAGCGAAGCGAACATCGCAAAACGCCGCGGTTACGCCACCATGATCTCACACAACATCCCGCCGCTTGCAAGGGCCGGGCTGTACAAGGAACTGCCTGCATTCAAGGAGATGCTGAATGATTATCGCGAACGTGGGCTTGAGAAGATCGTTGACGTTGAGACGGAAGAGGTGATCATCACCAAAGCGCAGCAGCTCAATCTGACGGATGACTGCCCGCGCATTGAGGGAGAGAGCTTCCAGGACTATATCAGCCGGCTTTATACCTATATGATGGAGCTTGAGGGACGCCTGATTTCTAACTCCCTGCATGTCTTCGGCGAAACTCCAAAGCTTGAAACCCAGGTAACCACCATTACAGAGTACCTTAAGGTGCGCGGTAATGAAAAGTCACTTCCATCCATTATCATGCAGGCAATCGGTGAGGACGAAAACTACGGTGATTATGCTTCGCTTGCCACACGTGCCCGCAAGGGCGAACCACAAGCCCTGAAATCACGTGAAACGGTTGACGGGCATACCAGAGAGTTTATAGAAAAGACCATTTTTGGACAGACCAATCCGACATCGCTGTTCAACAAGATGACCGGAGGAGCAAAGGTATCGCAGGAGATGGTCGAGGCTATCAACACTTCCCTGCAGGAGGGAGTTGCCCTGAAACGTGCACTTGAGGACAACCGCAATGAAATGAAGGGCTTCCTCAGAGCTTTGTGCGGTGAGTACATCCCGTCAGGTTCAGGCGGCGATCTCGTTCGTGACGGTGCAGGCATCCTGCCTACCGGTCGCAACATTCACGCTATCGACCCCTGGCGCATTCCTTCTGAACTTGCCTTCAAGCGGGGAAAGCAGATTGCCGAATCCATTCTGCAACGCCACACGGAGGAAAATGACGGCCAGTATCCGGAAACTATAGCTCAGGTGCTCTGGGGTCTTGATACCATCAAGAGCAAGGGTGAGGCTGTTGCTGTAATCATTCACCTTATGGGTGCTGAACCAGCATACGACGCACAGGGCAAAATCAGCCACTACCGCCTCGTTCCGCTCGAAAAGCTTGGTCGCCCGAGAATCGATGTATTGATCCAGATCAGCTCGATCTTCCGTGACACCTTCGGCGTGCTTGTCGATCATCTTGATAAACTGGTCAAGGATGCGGCAAGGGCAATTGAGCCACATGAAATGAACCATATCAAAAAACATGTTGACGCTTCTTTGAAAGAGGGTAAAGATTTTGAGAGCGCTACATCGCGCCTCTTTACTCAGGCGCCTGGCGCTTACGGTTCGCAGGTTGAAGAACTTGTAGAAGATTCTGCCTGGGAGTCCGAAGAAGATCTCGACAATATGTTTATCAAACGCACCGGTTTTGCTTATGGGGGTAACCGCTACGGTGACCAGCAGTCTGACATTCTGAAAGGCCTGCTCAGCACTGTTGATCGCGTAGTGCAGCAAGTGGATTCGGCTGAATTCGGCATTACTGATATCGACCGCTATTTCTCTTCGTCGGGAGCACTGCAGCTTTCAGCCCGACGCCGTAACCCTAAAGGTGACAATGTTAAACTGAACTACGTTGAGACCTTTACAGCGGATGTAAAAATCGATGATGCCGACAAAGCTTTAAAGGTCGAGTTCCGCTCCAAGCTGCTCAATCCGAAATGGTTTGAGACAATGCTTGATCAGGGCCACAGTGGCGCAGCCGAAATCAGCAACCGCTTTACCTATATGCTGGGCTGGGATGCTGTAACCAAAGGTGTTGATGACTGGGTATACAAGGAGGCTGCTGAAACATACGCCATGGATCCAAAAATGCGTGAGCGTCTGATGAAGGTCAATCCAAAAGCGTTCAAAAACATTGTAGGCCGGATGCTTGAAGCAAGCGGACGCGGCATGTGGAGCGCAGACCCCGACATGATCGAAAAACTGCAGGAAATCTATTCCGACCTCGAAGACCGCCTTGAAGGAATAGAGATTTAAACAACTGAAAAACAATCCATTGACATTTAAAAAGCACGGCTCACGCCGTGCTTTTTAAATTCAGAGCAATGTCATGCTGCTGATAGAAAATATTTCGCATTGCAACATGACAAGAGAAACACAGGTTTCTTTTTTGATGATCCGTTTGGTATATTTTATAAAATATGTACTTATGGACATAGGAAAGGGGAACAATATACGCAGCGTCTGCCGATCTCTTGAGATTCTGCTGTTCTTTGTGATTTCTATTGTCGGTTTCAACGTTTTTCTCAAAACAACATCTCTCAACTCCAAATCAAAGAGTAAGCTACTATCCGGCGGAACGCCCGCCCCTCGTGAACTTGCAATCCCGGACAACTCTCACACCCGGCACTACGGCCTTGAACGTATACATGGCTTTTTCAGATCACAACCCCAGCAAAGTTTTTCATCATATACCATACATTCAGGGACACCCCCATTCCCTGATATTCTGCATCACCAGCATCATTTCTTAAATCATAATGTTGGTGATGTAAATAACAGTGAGCTTACAAGTGCCTCCCCTCTGCTCAAACCTGACAACCTCCTTCAGCAAAATCCCGTCTTACTGATCTGATTCCCCTTTATTCGATTTAATTATTTCCAAATCAACTCGTTAACATAGAAGGGATCACCACACCGGACGCTCCAGAACATGTGGAGAAACTGATGGTATTAATTTTTTATTGACAGGATAATACACTTATGCATTTTGTCTTCCTTACGATGGAGGTCACCAACAACAGCGCACTGAAAGCTGCTGCTGATGAGCTGAACAGGAAGTTTCATGCCGGCCTTGAGGTTTCTGTTTTCAGTCTTGGGCTTCATAACAGCAAAAAACTCTGGGAAACACTTGAAAATACGCTTCCGAATGCAGATGTAGTATTCGGCTCAATGCTTTTCAGCGAGGAAATTGTAAGGCCGTTGGAAAAACTGCTTGAAGGCCTTGTCTGCCCTGTATGCATAATAACCAGTAATCCCGCGCTGATAACCCAGACAAGACTTGGTAAATTTTCACTGCGCAAACAAAAGAAAGAAGAGCCGAAGGAATCGAACATTTTCAAGCAATGGGTTTCAAAGCTTATGCCCAAGCATAGCCATGGGGAAAGCCAGCGACAGCTTACTCTCGTGCGTAATGTCAGTAGAATAATGAGGCACCTTCCCGGAAGGGCGCGCGACATCCATACCTTTATCGCTGCACACCAGTTCTGGCTCAACGGTTCACAGGAAAATATGGAACGTTTCCTGTCCCTGTTGATTGACCGATACGTCCCCGGTTGGAAAGACAAACTTCCTCAGAAAGATCCGCTCTTTTATCCCGATGCGGCAATCTGCCATCCTGAAGCTCCGGAACCATTTTTCTCCGCACCACTCTTTCGTGACTGGCTGCAAAAGAATAAAGCAAGCCTTGACACCGGACTGGTGGTAATTCTTGCCATGCGCTCAACGGTTTTGAGCAGGAACATGGCACACCTCATCTATCTGGTACACTCATTTGAATCGAAAGGAATCAAGTGTTGCATAGCCTATAGTGGAGGACTCGATTTTCGTCCTGTTCTTGACCGATTTTTCAACGCTGATACACCCGGTTCTCTGAAACCTTCACTGTTGATCAATGCTACAGGTTTTTCGCTTGTCGGAGGGCCTGCGGAAAACAAGGCCCCTGAAGCGATAGCCGTGCTGAAAAAACTTGATGTCCCCTGCCTGAATCTTATTCCTCTTTCCTTCCAGCCCATTGAACAGTGGCGCGAAAGCAATCTTGGGCTGACACCGCTGCAAACTGCTTTGAGCGTAGCAGTCACAGAGCTGGACGGTTCGATAGAACCCCAGATCTATGCAGGTACGGAAACTGGCAGTGAACAGACAATTCCGCTTGAAGCAGAGGTGAAAATTATTACTGATCGAGTACAACGGTTTCTCGGATTGCAGGAGACACCGACCAGTAAAAAGAAAATTGCCATTATCCTTTTTAATTTCCCGCCCAATCTCGGGAATGCAGGTACGGCGGCATACCTCAATGTTTTTGAGAGCCTTCACCGGCTGCTCCATGAGATGAAAGATGCAGGGTACGATGTGGAGGTCCCTGAGACTACTGAAGAACTGAAAGATCGGCTCCTTGAGGGAAACCGGCTTGTATACGGTACAGACGGCAATGTTGCGGGGCATTTACCGGTCGATGAGTACCGTAAGCTCTTTCCTGCTTATGAAAGCATTGAACCTTTCTGGGGAGACGCTCCCGGAGAAATCCTCAATGACCGTAACCGCTTTCATATTCTCGGCTGTTCACTGGGAAATATTTTTATCGGCCAGCAGCCCAGTTTTGGATATGAACGTGATCCAATGCGCCTTCTCATGGCAAAGGATGCAGCGCCGAACCATGCCTTTGCAGCTTTCTATACCTGGATCGAACACTACCTCAGCGCAGATGCTGTGCTGCACTTCGGCACTCATGGCGCACTGGAGTTTATGCCGGGCAAACAGGTAGGACTTTCAAGCTTGTGCTGGCCCAAAAAGTTGATCGGTGCTCTCCCTAACTTCTACTGCTACTGTGTCAATAACCCGAGTGAGGGGGCCATTGCCAAACGACGAGGATTCGCCACATTGGTAAGCTACCTCTCACCTCCTTTGGAACATGCCGGCCTCTACAAGGGACTGCGGAAACTCAAAGATCTTATTGCCGGTTACAGAAGCAATCCATCCGATGAACTGCTTGATGAAATAAAGGAGCTTGCAGTCGCTCTTGAAATTGAAAGCGGCCAGAATAATCTGCCTGCAGAAGAGTATATCACCAAATTGCACAGCGAGCTTTATCTGATTGAGGAGCGCATGATTCCCCTTGGACTGCATATCATGGGCGCAGCCCCTTCACTGGAAAGTGTCAGCGATCATCTTGCTCTTCTTGCAGGGCACAGCCGACCGGAACTTGACGGAAAATCCCTGCCTGAACTGATTTGCAACCACCTCAATTACGATTACCTGCAGCTTCTTGATCACCTGGAAACCAACCGGGAAGCTCAGCAGAGATGGCAGCAGGTATCGGAAATATCCCGTGAAGCGGTCAAACGCTTTACAGGACATTTTGATGCAAAAAAAATACTTAACTTTCCTCTGTCAAGGGTACTAGAAGGAAGCTTGGCCGTCAGGATATCGGCAGCAGACGACTATCTGCATCGGGAGGCAGGTACAAAACCGGGAGAACTGCAGCGCTTCTGGCATTTCATGAACATCGTTCTCATTAATCTTGCTGAAAATAACGAACTCAAGGCAGTGCTCCATGCACTTGAGGGCAGATTCATTCCTCCTTCCCCAGGCAACGATCTGGTTCGAAACCCTGACATTGTACCGACAGGCAGAAACATTCACAGCCTTGACCCCTACACCATTCCTTCAACCTTCGCACAGCAGGCGGGAAAACGCTCTGCTGAAGAGCTGCTTCTGCAATACCGTAAAGAGAGTGCCGATCTCCCTGAATCCATTGCTCTGATCCTCTGGGGGACAGACAACCTGAAAAGTGATGGTGAAGGTGTTGCCCAGGCACTCGCCCTGATGGGTGCAAAAGCTAAAAGGGACGAACTTGGAAAAATCGGTGATGTTGAGCTTATCCCTCTCGCCGAACTGGGACGACCCCGCATTGACGTTGTCATGACTATCAGCGGTATTTTCAGAGATCTGCTCTCCCTGCAGGTCCGGCTTCTTGACAAGGCCACCCGCATGGCAGCTGCAGCCGATGAACCCGAAGAGATGAACTTTGTGCGAAAGCATGTGCAGAGGGAGATGCTTGAGAGAAACTGCTCGTTCGAGGAGGCGTCGAACAGGGTTTATTCAAACGCACCCGGCAGCTATGGTGCAAATGTAAACCATCTGGTTGAAAGCAGTACCTGGGAAGAGGATAACCAGCTTGCCGAAGCCTTTGTAAGCCGCAAGAGCTTTGCTGTAACATCCGGCGGTCACTGGGAGGAGTGCCCGGATGCTCTTCGCTCTGCGCTCAAAAATGTAACCTTGACATTCCAGAATATCGACAGCTATGAAATCGGTATTTCTGATATTGATCATTATTATGAGTATCTTGGCGGTGTTTCAAAAACCGTAGAGCACCTGAGTAATGCCAAGCCAAAAGTGATGGTTGGCGATATCGATGGTGTGGGTACAAAGCAGCGGATCTGTTCGCTTGAAAAGATGGTCTCTCTTGAGGCACGAACCAAACTGCTCAATCCGAAATGGTATGAAGCCATGCTGGAACATGGCTATGAGGGAGTAAGAGAAATAGAGTCCCATCTCAGCAATACCTATGGATGGAGCGCCACTGCCTCAGCAGTTAAAAAGTGGACCTACGATCAATTCAACGAAACCTTTCTACGGGACAAAGCAATGCTGGAAAGACTTGCAGCCCTTAACCCGCATGCCACCATGTCGATGACCAGGAGGCTGCTCGAAGCTCACTCTCGAGGATTCTGGGAGGCAGAGGAGAACACAATTGAAGAACTTCAGGAGCTCTATGCCGATCTGGAAACAAGAATTGAAGGCGTTCACCATTAACGTATCGGTAGCACGACATTTCACCACATCAACAACGTAACGACAAAAACTTATACCATGAGCAGCTCCTCTTTCAATGCTGAAGAACACAAAAAAATGCTCCGTTCGTATTTCAACGGTCAGGGCTTTCAGCGATGGGCATCAATCTACGGGGACGATAAACTCTCTTCCGTTCGCAAAACTGTCCGTCAAGGCCATGCCGTAATGATGGACAAAGCATTTGACTGGCTGCAGCAACTCGGGCTCCCGAAAGGGGCAACCGTGCTTGATGCAGGATGCGGGACAGGACTGTTCAGTATTCGTCTTGCTAAAGCGGGCTACAAGGTAAAGTCTGTCGATATCGCTTCGCAAATGGTGGCCAAAGCAAAAGAGGAAGCCACAAAACAGGGAGTTCAGAAAAACATTGAGTTCGAAGTGAACACCATCGAGTCGGTCAGCGGCACCTACGATGCCGTCGTCTGCTTTGATGTGCTGATCCATTACCCTGCGGAAGGATTTGCCCAGGCGTTCCGCAACCTGAGCAGCCTTACAAAAGGTTCGGTTATTTTCACCTATGCACCCTACAACAATATTCTTGCGCTCCAGCACTGGCTGGGTGGATATTTCCCGAAAAAGGAACGCCGCACAACCATCCAGATGATCCGGGATGTGGAAATGCAGAAGGCCATGGCCACAGCCGGGATGAAAGTGAAAAGTCGCGAAAAAATAAGCTGGGGATTCTATCACACCATGCTTATGAACTCATCGCAACGGTGATGGTGTTGAGGTGAATACCTTATGATAATTTTATAAAAAAGTTGTAAATTAATAATTCAGGGATTTTTGGCAGTCAAATCAAGGTATGCTTTGTAAACTACTGCTATCCCTATTTTGTAAAAAACATATCTGGAGGATGGAGACCGATGAAAATACTGATGGTTCAGCCAAATTATCATTCAGGCGGAGCTGAAATTGCCGGTAACTGGACACCAAGCTGGGTAGCCTATATCGGTGGCGCACTGAAACAGGCAGGGTACGATCAGGTGCGATTTGTTGACGCCATGGCCGACTACCTTACTGATGACCAGATTGAGGAGATAATCCGCAAAAACAAGCCGGATGTCGTGATGACTACCAATATCACTCCTTCTATCTTCAAGGCTCAGGATATTATGAAAATCGCCAAAAAGGTGAATCCGAACATCCGGACACTCATGGGCGGTATTCATTCAACCTTCATGTACCCTCAGGTACTGAGCGAAGCACCGGAAACCGATTACATTGTCCGCGGTGAAGGTGAAGAGGTTACCGTTAACCTCATCAAGGCAATCGATGCCGGAACTGACAGGCAGATCCGGGCAGAAATTACCGGTATCGCATATATCGATGACGACGGCAAGGTGTTCGCCACCGCTGCTCATCCGGTCATTGAAGACCTCGATACCCTCACTCCCGACTGGAGCCTTTACGACTGGGATAAATACATTTATACTCCTCTCAACTGCCGTCTGGCGGTTCCTAACTTTGCCAGAGGATGTCCTTTTACCTGTACCTTCTGTTCACAGTGGCAGTTCTGGCGCCGTTACCGTGCACGCAGTCCCAAGACCTTCGTCGATGAGATAGAGGTGCTGGTGAAACAGTACAAGGTGGGCTTTTTCATTCTTGCTGACGAAGAGCCGACAATCAACAAACAGAAATTCGTTTCGCTCTGCCAGGAGCTTATCGACCGCAAACTTGACGTTACCTGGGGTATCAATACCCGCGTAACCGATATCATGCGCGACGCAGACCTACTGCCGTTCTTCCGCAAAGCAGGTCTGGTACACGTTTCACTTGGTACTGAAGCTGCCAGTCAGATGAACCTCAACCGGTTCCGCAAGGAAACCACCATTGAGGAGAACAAACTGGCCATCAAGCTGTTGCAGAAAAACGGTATCGTGGCTGAAGCTCAGTTTGTTATGGGCCTCGAACACGAAACACCTGAAACCATCGAGGAAACCTACCAGCTCTGTAAAGACTGGGATCCCGATATGGCCAACTGGACCATTTATACACCATGGCCATTTTCCGATCTCTTCAAGGAACTCGGCGACAGGGTTGAGGTACGCGACTACTCCAAGTACAACTTCGTTACTCCGATTATCAAGCCCGACAACATGGAGCGTGAGGATGTGCTGAAGCTTGTGCTGAAATCTTATGCTCGCTTCTACGCACGCAAGACCTTCTTCGGCTACCCATGGATAAAAGATCCTTATGTACGCAAGTACATGCTTGGCTGTCTTAAAGCTTTTGCACAGACCACCATTACCAAGCGCTTCTACGATATCGATCGCGTCAAGACAAAGAACAACAAGATCGAAATCGACCTCGGCTTTGATAAATCCAGGATTCTTAGTCAGGATGAGGTCAAAAACCTCAAGGAGCTGCGCCCTGAAATGGTTGCCGACATGAGCTTCGGTCTTAAAGAGGCCGGTTACCAGCGTGAGCACGACGAGCACAACTGGGACGAGTTCGACGAAAGCACAATTAAGGATCGTAACTCTTCAACTGTCCGCAACTGCTGATAACACCTGTTCTATCATAAAACAAAAAGCCCTTCGGAAACGGAGGGCTTTTTGTTTTATGACTTATTGCTTTTTCATGCCTCATTCATGAAAGCATGGAGTGAAAGCTTCTGAAGATGGTTCCGTATGTCAACAGGCCAAGCGGATATTTTCTCATTGAATTTTTCATGATTTCCAGTAAACAAAGCCCTTGCAGCCTCCTCAAATCCTGGCAAGTCACCACCCATTGCAGACATAAACCTGTAGACACCTCCTTGTGAATTACGCAACTGATCACGATCGCTGTTTATGCGCCGGGCTTCCTCGACAAGTTTACGAAGCGCTACAGATGCGCCACCGGGTTGACTGTTAAGCCACTCCCAGTGTCGGGGCAGTAAGGTGACTTCCCGGGGAATAACCCCCAGTTTCGGGCGTCCCGGCCCCCGGTGAATAATTTCCTCCCTGATTACATCTGCCGATGAATCTGCGATTTCTGACGGATTACCCAAACTCTTTAGAACCTCATCCATCGTTACACGAAAATCCACCTCAACAATCTCACTACTTTCGTCATCAAAAATCAGGATGGAGAGTGCCTCCCCTTTATCAAGGGCCTCTTTAACCGTTTTGATGACCTCTACAAGCTCTCCTGATGCAATACTGCGACTGCCGTCAAATGCAGTGCAATGTGAATTATGTTGACTTTTCATTTTGAATAAAATAATGACATCAATATTACCCGGATATATTTCCCTTTCAATATAAAAGAATTAAAAGAGAATAGTTAATATTATCCGGATATTATTATTTTTTCTCTTGCAGAGTCGTTCCAATGCCGAGACGGTCAGCTATATTGGCTTCAGGGTCGATCACCGGTCTGATAAGCGGCGAAGCACAGGTCATGAGCGTAGTGACTCCGGGTCCGTGACCGGCCTCCATGCAATCGCTGTGCACGACTATTCCGATAGTGACGGCACCTTTGCGATACGCTCTGCCGTAACGGTTGTCGTGATCCAGAAGAGCAACAAAATCACCGAAACGGATTTTATCGATTCCGTACTCTTTAACTGTTTCAGCATCGCTTGTCATGATGTCGTAATCCCCTTTTGCCACGTGGGCGGAACCGATTCCTGATCCCATACAGACTGCAGGAATAACGGTTGTAACCGGCACTTCAAGCACTCCTCCCTCAATTTCCCTGATGTTCATAACCTTAAGCAGATCAGGATCGAGGTTAAACAGGATAATGCCAGGATGATCTGTCAGCTTAAGCCCCTGTCCTTTCCCCCGGATAATGATGGTATCACTGTAAAGAAGCTTTTCCTTCACTACGCGTGCAAAATCCACTATGACATGTTCAGATCCTCCATGATGACCGAGCACGCGTCCTTCGGCACCTTTTGCTTCACCGGTTGCGACTCTGGCAATGTTGCCGGCACAGGAGTATATCTGCAATCCGACGTTTGGATGCTCAAATGGTTTATTGGTATCAGCTGTGCAACTCACTCCAGGTTCAATATGATCACCCTGCAAGCCAAAAGCCGGATCTCCTGCCTGAACGTTCAGGGTTATGCCTCCGATCGATGGGAGAATAAAGGGAGTGCCATGATGGTCGACTTCCCAGTTGCCTCTGGTTCTCGGCTGTCCCGGCTGGCATTGGAGTAAAAATTCTACAAGATGCTTTTCGTTGGTGTTAAGCATAACTTCTTCTGATTGATGTTTTTCTAAATAAGTCTATGTATCAAATCCCGGACGAATAAAGGCACGTGCGGCGGGGAATACTACTTCAAGTGAACGGCGAAGACGATCAAGATGAAGAAGAATGGAAAGAGTTTTATCCTCATGGGCAGGATATTCGGAATAGAGTACGCTCCATGCAGCAAGAGAACGGTCAATTGCGATCAGAGCAACTTTTGCAGTACCGCAGGCATCACCTTGCACTTCGTCTTGAGCTGTATCAAGTTCGTTAAGGCGACCTTCGATTGCACGGACAATTTTCGGATAGATAAAATACTGATAATGCCTGATAACCTTGAGATGCTCATCAAGAAAGAGAGGGTGATTGGTCAGCAGTGAATCGTCAGCTTCGAAAAATTCGTCAACAGCAGCAAACCATTCGTTAACCATACCGGAATAGACAAGAGCTGCACTTGCACAAGGGTGTTCACGGGCGTTCCGATGAAAACTCTCGTACAGTTGTGAAGATGCTGTTTCTTTATCCAGATCTTCCGGATCGATTCCTTCCTGTACGGCCATTTCCCTGATAAGGCGCATTGCCTGAACGAGAGCTTCGCCCATATCCTCCCAAAACCTGGCATTCAAAGCATCAAAATCCCTCAAGGAATCTCCACTTCGAGTTTCTTCGGATTCAATCTGAAACTGAAGACATCGAGAAGTATATGCGCATCGCTCACACCAGCGGTCGCAATAGTTATAGATGCCCGGGATAAAGTCCGGTTCAGTGGCCATTGACTATGCTCCTATGTTTTCCTTAACATTCATCTCTACCAGTCGATCCGGCCTCTCAATGACTTGATATCAGATCGCTTCTCCTTTGTTTCAAGTCGTTTAACTTTTGAACTGAACGTTGGTTTTGTTCTCCTGCGTTTTTTGGGAACATCAGCCACACTTCCCAGAATCATCTGAAGCCTGTCAAGAGCATCTGCCCGATTTTTCTCCCTTGTACGAAAACGCTGAGCTTTGATAACAAGAACTCCTTCGCTTGAGAGGCGCTGATCCCTGAGACTAAGCAGACGCGCCTTTATCTCTTCAGGAAGAGAGGAGGCTCTGATATCAAAACGCAGATGAACCGCACTCTCAACCTTGTTCACATTCTGTCCTCCTGCACCCTGAGAACGCATAGCATGCAGCTCAACTTCGGTGACCGGAACAGTGACCTTTTGTTTGTTTTTCCTGACTTCAGTCATTATCATGCTCTATGTCACGCCTATCTTGATCCATTTTCAGCTCCAATTATGGTGAACATTTCTATAAGGCAGCTAAGACGGTGATAGTTGCCGGCCATGTTTCAAACCTGATGCTTTTTATTCCTACGGATTCCGCCGCCTTGCAGTTTTCCGGCTTGTCATCGATCAGTATAAATTCATGAGCCGCTATGCCTGAATCTTGAAGAACATGCCGAAATGCGTCAGGTGAATTTTTCATAAAACCATGTTCGTAAGAAAGATAGTAACGCTCCCTCTCCCTTAAAAGTGGATATTTAGTCAAGAGAAAAGCAAAATGCAGAGGATCGGTATCGCTCATTATCCAGAGCTGATGCTCTCTGCTGAGAAGCTCCACGCCATCTGCTGCACCCTCCATCGGGGAAAACACATCCTGCCAGCGCTCCCTTATTTCACCATGGCTCATGCTTCTGGTCAGCGAATCGCGGCCGATCATACAGAGATAATCAAGTGGTGCAATGATGCCCTGCTCAAACTTCATTTTAAGCTCTCCTTCACAATACTTCCTGAACACCGCCTGCAGATCGGAAGATCCATCGGACAAAACTCCCTTGCAGAATCGTAAAAAATCTACCGATACAATCACGTTGCCGATATCAAGTAAAATAATGCTCATGCTACTTCTTTCTGTTCTTATTGTTGCTTTCAGTGCTCTTTTGACGGAAAATCGCAGAAACACAAAGGGCGCATGATTATGCGCCCTTTGTGTTTCTGCCATAGCTGAAACTGTTCGGCTTCTCCGGAAAAAACCTTGTGCGGTTAATTATTACAACCACATTCAGATAAAACGATAGTGCTGATAACTAATCCGCAGACAAAGCCGCTCGGACAAAACGGCGTGAAGAACCGTTCTATGGTTCGAAAAAGTTTTAGAGAGGAGTTACATCTTCAGCCTGGAGGCCTTTTGCTCCCTGGGTTACTTCCATCAAAACTTTCTGGCCTTCGACAAGTGTTTTGCGACCAGTACCATTGATGGCACTATGATGCACAAAAACATCTTTTCCGCCTTTCTGCTCGATGAAACCATAACCTTTTTCTTCGTTGAACCATTTAACAGTTCCTTCAACCTGATTACCCATATCTACCTCTTTTTATTTTTGCCATTTAAATTTGGCGTTACAATGAACGAACCTCGACATGAGGCGCTCAAAAACGAATTCATTTTTCGTAAAATGAATTTACTCACTTTAAGCTAATTCAAAAAGGAAGTTGTGCAGATTACACTACTTTTTTATTTTTGACAAAAAAACCTCCAGACCCGTTTTCAGAGCTCTCAGCTGTCTTTAACGCGATAAAATACGCTTTCTACCTTATTGCCCAGAGCTTAATCTTGCGATCATCGCTGCCACTGGCAATTATTTTTCCGTCAGGAGAGATATCGACTGATTGTACTTCAAGCACATGCCCTCTATAGGAATGCAGCTGTTTACCAGTCTGCACATCCCACAGTCTGACCGATTCATCGTTTGCTGCACTGGCAAGCCTGGTTCCATCCGGACTGAAACAAACACTGCGAACAGCGTCTTCATGACCTTCAAAAACAGTGATAATTTCGCCACTGACCGCATCAAGAATCTTTACTTTAGCATCCCGTCCGCAGAAAGCAATAAGTTTATCATCGGGACTAAAGGCTATTGCATGGGAAAGCCTGTCATTTGTATTGAAGTTGGCAATATTTTTACGGGTTTCTACATCCCAGATTTTTATGATTGGCTCTTCTCCGCAACTGGCAATTTTTTTACCATCATGACTGTATGAAAGACATTCGATATATGATTTGTGTCCGAGAAGCCGGGATAGCTCTTTTCCGGTTTCTACATCCCAGAGCCGGATTGTTGTATCACGCGAACAGCTCGCAACAATTTTGCTGTCAGGACTGAATGCGACCATGCGTACTGCCGTATCATGACCTTTGCAGACGTGCAGACAGTCTCCGGTTGACGCATCCCAGATTCTTACGGTGCTGTCGGTGCTGCCGCTGGCAAGCCGTTTCCCGTCGCGGCTGTAATCGATACACTCAACCCAGGTTTCATGCCCTTTCATAGCAAGCAGAGGTTTACCGGACTCCACATCCCACAGCATAACCTGTTCATCAAAACTACCGCTGACAAGTTTTTTCCCATCGGGGCTGAATTTTACACCCAACACCCTGTCGAGATGGCCTTCCATCGTTTTTATCAGGTTCGCATCCTCAATAACCTTTGGAAGCTTCAATTCCACTTCCTTTTTCCCGAATATGTTCGATAAGAAACCCATAACAATAGTCTTGTTTGAATTGATGCTCTTGTACACAATACACTTCGCGCAAGGTTGACAGCGCAGATTTTAATCGTGCAATTTAAAAAAAATTATCACCTTCCCCGAATTCTCCCGACTATCATGAAAAATTGTAGTTCCTTCCCTTCCAGATAGTGCCTTTACCGAATTTTATCTTAAAAAACGAGTTGAACGCTATGGCAATCAGTACAATCTGTGAGAACACATGAAAAAACGCCATAAAAAGCGATTGGCGAAATACCTTTGCAATAACGATGCGGCAGATAAGGGCGATGATAATCTGGAAAAGCGGAAACCAGAACAAGGCAACATCTGATTCCCCGAACAGCAGTGAACGGCACAGAAATGCATAGGGAAGAACATAGAAGGCCGCAATCATCGCTACCAGCATAAACAGCCCTGGAGTGCTGTAGCCGATGGCAGGAAACAGATTTTTTGAAAACCCTTCCCAGATCTCCTTGAAATTACGATACATCCGGCAACTGACCACATCGGAACCGTTAAATGCAACAACACTCCCTCCGGCTTTTTTTACTGCTCTGCAAAGCCATACATCTTCGACAATGGCATCTCTGACCGCCTCATGGCCATCAATACGTTCATACAGCTCCCTGCGAAAAAAAATAAACTGACCATTGGCAAAACTGAACGCCGGCCTCGGGCTTGTCCGGACAAACCGAAGCGGAAGATAGCACATGAGGATAACATGGATCAGCGGCACAACAAGTTTTTCCCAGAACGATCCAAGCTCCTGACGGGGCATAAGAGAAAGCATATCTGCCCCGGCTCCCTGTATGGCTCCAACAGAGCGACGCAGGGCGTCAGGCTCATGCATGGTATCGGCATCAGTAAACAGCAGCAGTTCACCCTTTGCCAGTCGACTGAGCTGAAAACAGGCCCAGGCCTTACCATGCCATCCAGTGGGAAGCGGCTCACCACGTAAAACCTGCAAACGATCTCCCGAATTCTTGACCAGACGATCCAACAGCTCCGGTGTCGCATCAGTTGACCCGTCATCAAGCACAATAATCTCAAACGAATCGTAGTCCTGCAGCAGGAGTGAGCGTACACAGCGTTCGATGTTCAGCGCTTCATTTCGGGCAGGCACCATAACCGAAACCAAAGGACCTGCATAGGGAGAATTCTCCGGCATACAGGGGAAGTCAATCAGGTTTCTCAGCAAAAGCCCTAAAAAAAACAGCAGTGACAGCAGAACCGCTATCTGATAGAAAAAAAGCATATGCGCGATAAAAAAGGCCACCCTTTCGGGCAGCCAGCAAGTTCATGAGTAAAACCGTAAAACCTTTCAGTCGATAAGTTTATTGATATCATACTCAAAGATTCCTTCTGCACCGGCTCTTTTCAGTTCCGGAATAAGATGACGAACTATTTTTTCCTTAACGATAACTTCAAGTGCCACCCAGCCTTCTTCAGAAAGATGGGAAATTGTCGGCTGACGCAAGGCAGGAATGATCGCAATAATCTTGTCAAGAGAGGATCTCGGTGCATTCATTTTCAATCCGACATTGCCCTGAGCATTAATCGCGCCTTGCAGCAGCATGGCCATATTCTCTATCTTCTCGCGCTTCCACGGATCATTCCATGAATTTTTATTGGCAATCAATTTGGTGTTGGACTCGAGGATAGTATCAACAATTCTCAGTTTGTTTGCCCTTAATGATGAACCTGTTTCAGTCACTTCGACTATGGCATCAGCAAGATCCGGCGGCTTGACTTCAGTGGCTCCCCAGCTGAACTCCACCAAAGCAGTGACCCCATTCTTTGCAAGGTATTTCTTGGTGATATTAACCACTTCGGTTGCGATATGCTTGCCTTCAAGGTCTTTGACCGATTGTACAGGAGAGTTTTCAGGAACGCAGAGAACCCAGCGAACCGGCCTCATTGAGGCTTTTGAATAGACAAGATCAGCAACTTCAACTACATCGGCGTCAGTTTCGATGATCCAGTCTTTGCCGGTCAACCCGACATCAAAGGCACCAAGTTCGACATAGTGAGCCATTTCCTGAGCCCTGATAAGTATGGCTTCCAACTCATCGTCATCTATAGAGGGAAAATAGGAACGGCTCTGAACAGAAAAATGAAATCCTGCATGTGCAAAAAGATCGATTGTTGAATCCTGAAGACTCCCCTTCGGTAAACCAAGTTTCAGAACCTTGTTTGAATCAGTCATAGTAACAACTGTCTATATATTAACGTTATAACTCTTTGAGTTGAAAAACTCCATTTTTAAAAACACCATAGGGTAAACTTCCATCTATCCATGATCCGAGATTGACATATCTGCATGGCTGAACGGAAAGCTGCTTTATCCCCTGAACATGATTATGGCCGCACACAAAATAATCAAACTTCTTTTCAGCCGCCAGCGATTCAGCAAAGTTTAATAAACGATCCGTTTCAAAAACACGAACCACTTTTTTTTGATGATCACGGCTGAACCGCGATAGACTCTTCATCAAACCGATAGCAAGATCCGGATGAAACTCCAAAAGAGAGAGATTAAAGCGGTTCCTTACAATACGGGCAAAGAGCTTATAGCCAATATCCCCTTTCCCCAGGCCATCTCCATGAGCAAGCAGAAATTTACGACCGTCAATCAGCTGCTCATGCATTCCATAGATCGTCTTCACCCCAAGCTCATCATCAAAATATCGCCCAAGATAAAAATCATGGTTTCCCGCTAAATACACTACCTCGATATTATGGCGAACAAGATCAGACAATAAACAAATAAATCGGGTAAACCCTTTCGGAATAAGATGACGAAACTCCATCCAGTAATCAAGAATATCTCCAAGCATATAGAGTGAACGGCCTTCCGCCTTAATAATTTCAAAAAGCCGTTCGAGGTTGTCCAGCTTGAGCTGCTCGCTTTTTTTGTCCTGCAGTCCTATATGAATGTCGCTGATAAAATAAATGGCCGGCATATCCTCCGTCTTCATGCGTTCATCTCACAAATAACTGGCTGCAGCAACGACCGCCAAAGGTATGGTAAGGTTATCAACCTCTTTTGGACTTACACCTTCTACTACAGTGGCTATAAGCGCAATAGTCACAATCTTTCCTGCATCAAACATTTCCGGGATAATGAGCCAGACAAAAAACATCCCGGCAAAAAGACTGCCGACAAGAAATGCAAGACTGCCTTCAACACTTTTATCACTGAGTACCCGATATTTCAATTTGCCGTAACGTGTCCCGATTATCGGAGCCAGACCATCTCCCCAACCAAGAATCGCCATTGCCAGCACACCAGTAAACTGCTTGTAATAGAGAGTACCGCAGATTATGGCCACAATCACAAAATAGAGAGTACCTTTGAGCAGTTCACGCTTGTCGCCGGTACGGGTCATGGTTTTCACCGCCTGGTCGTCATCTGCGGCAAACAACCCCTTCTGGATCAGCAGTACCGTCCAAACAGCAAATACGGTTATATTAAGATAGTGCGACCAGCCTGCATCAATAAAAAGCGGAAGAAAAATAATGGCTGAACCGGCACAGATATGGGTGATCTTTCGGCTGATATCTCGTGGAAGCGCATGATTGGTTACAAGATAATCCATAAGAGGAGGAACGCTGAACACATAGACAAAGGTCAGCAAGGTAACCAGTGCATTATGCCATACAACTGGAAGCGAAAAAAAGGTTGCTTGAAGAGTATTCATAGCATCATAATGATTTAAGGATTACGCTATTTCCTGAACAATGAAATTATTGAACATAGAGTGCTCAGGCGATCCCTGAAAAAAATCGTATCACTGTAACCTTCCTGATGCTTGCAGAACCTTATCACCACCTCAACGTCATATATCCTTAATGTATTTCAAGCCGACCATTCCCGCAACTAGCAGGTTGTTGAGTAAAAACAGGATATTATTTATAACCTGAAACCTGAGAAATGTATTGTGTTCCTGAACATCACTCTTGCCGATTGAATGTCCGAATCCATCTTCTACAGCACCCTTCACAAATGACAATCCGCCTTTTGGATCCCGTAATAGCTGCACCTGAATGGAAAGATTGAGGGCGAGGCCGATCAGGACAAAAACCATCGGTATAATAAAACCCCATGTATACGAGAGATAGGCCAGGACACTGAAAACAAGGTCAATAATCAAAAATGAGACCAGAAATGTATTTTTAGCACCGATCATCACCGTCAAGGACTTGAGACCGCCTTCCTTATCACCTTCCGCTGACTTGAAATCATTAAGGATGATCAAGGCGACTGCCATAAAAAAGTTCAAACTGGCCAGCCATAGCGCTTCAGGACGAATATCACCGAAAAGGGCATTCGCTGACAAAAAAGAAACAAATCCATAGGAAAAGCCTACAGCCGGTGCTGAGGTAAGAATATTTTTTTTGAGTTTGAGTGGTGGAGCGGAATAAATATAAGCTACAAAAAGAGCCGCCATGATTGACAGAACAATTACCAGACCACGAACGCCACCGATATGCACCCCGATAAAGACTCCAATGCCCATCGCAAGTAAAAGTGCAACAATGCTGTTCCCCAATGCTTCCTTTTCAGTCAAACGACCTGAAGGAATTGGACGGGAAGGCTCATTAACCCTGTCAAGGTCAAGATCAAAATAGTCATTGACTGACTGGCTGAAACCGGTACCAAGTGGACCAAACATCAGAAAAATTGCAAGCAGCAGAAGATAGTCATGAACGGTTGGCTGCATGGCACCCGAAGCCATAACGCCTCCTGCGAGGCAGGGAAAAACGCTGATCCAGGTAACAGGATCAAGAAGTTCAAGATGTGCTCTTACTTTATCGACCAACCCAAGTTTTACGGGAACTGACATGCTTTTACTAATCTCCGAAGCCCAGTTACGAGCTTTTTATATAATGGTTTGAAAGTAACAATTTACAAATCCGGCTGCAGATAAAAAACTCTTAATAGAAAGGGCATTTATCCTTACCGGTTCAAGAGAGAGTAACAGGCGAATGTTCCGGTCTGCCTATCAATGTGGCTGAAGTAGCTGATGTAATGAGCACATGCACCCTTTCGCCCACATTAAAATCTTCTCGATCAAAAACAACAGCCCGATTGGTCTCTGTGCGTCCCATCAGCTGCAGTGAAGAGCGCTTGCTTTCTGATTCAGCAAGAACTTCGACAACCGTTCCAATTGCCTTCTGATACAGTTCGTCTGATATACTGTTCTGAAGATCAATAATCTCCTGCAACCTCCGTTTTTTCACTGCCTCAGGAACATCATCCTCTAGCGTCCGCGCAGCAAGGGTTCCAGGCCTTTCTGAGTAAAAAAACGTGTAGGCTAAATCAAACCGTACCTCCGAAAGAAGTTCAAGCGTCGCCTGATGATCCTCCTCCTGCTCACCGCAAAATCCGGCGATGATATCGGTTGTCAGCACAACGCCCGGAATAACCTTTCGAATCAACGCTATTTTTTCCCTGTACTCCTCAATGGAATGGCCCCGGTTCATAAGGCCAAGCATTCTTGAAGAACCGGATTGCACCGGCAGATGTATATGATTGCAGATGTTCTGTCGACCGGCAATAGTACGCACAAGCGCCTCGGAAATATCTTTCGGATGCGAGGTAGTGAAACGGATCCTCGACATGGACGCCTCTCGACTGACTGTATCGAGGAGAACGGCAAAGTCACGCCCCTCATCCGGATCGCAATATGAATTGACATTCTGTCCCAGCAGGGTGATCTCCCTGTATCCGGAAGCGACAAGCTGCCGGACCTCGCTGATGACCGAACTGAATGGATGGCTGCGCTCCCTGCCGCGAGTAAACGGTACAACACAAAAGGCACACATGTTGTTGCAGCCCCTCATGACCGGCACAAACGCACTGATCGGGTTCTGTCTTACAGGATCAATGCCTTCATAGGTTTCAGCCGGATTGAACTCTAAAGTATGAGCTCTTTGACCGGACCGAACCTGTTCAATAAGCAACGGAAGAGAGCGGTAGGTGTCAGGGCCGGCAAGAAAATCAATTCCCGGAAAGAGTGAAAACATCTCCTGCCTCTGGAACTGCGGCACACAGCCGGCAACGCCGATAATAAGACCTTTATGCCTTTTTTTCAGTCCCTGAAGATGCTGCAGATAATGTTCAATTCGATCGACAGCATTTTCCCTTACAGCACAGGTATTAAGCAGAATAATTCCGGCATCATCCTCACTTGCTGAGGGAGAATACCCTTCCTGCTGCAGCAACGCTGTTATGATCCCGGAGTCAGCCTGATTCATCTGGCACCCGAACGTATGAATAAAAAAAGTGTTACTCCCTCCAGTTCTCATCATGAATGCTGTGTCTTCCTGTAACGTATTGTACCAAAATAGTAATCACTGATAAAAAGTCCTTTCAGCCAGAGCATCATCACCCCTCTTCTGCAACTTTTCGAGCGACAAAAACCGATAAAAGACCGGTAAGCGAGAGCTGAAAAAGTGGAAAAAGGCCTACACCAAACAAAATCGGCATTGAAGGGCCGTACTGCCAAGTATGCAACATATAGATACTGATATACTCAACTGCATAGGCAGCAACAAAGCCGGAAAGAAAGAAACACAAACTATTAAATAAACCAAGCGTCCAAAACCATCTGCGAGCTACAAGAGCAGTAAAACTGTAGAGCCCTATTATACCGAGAGTGTCCATAGCAGCCATCAGGAGCATCATTGGCACATAGACAGAAGCTGACATGCCCGGATGTGCTTTATAAAGTAGCCCGTGCAGGGATTCCCAGCAGAAATTGATGAAAAAGGCGGTTACAGCAAGAGTTACAAAAAAAATCGCCGGTTTTTTCCAGGTTGTCTCCATAGTAACACCGTAGAGTGGTATCAAACTCTATCAGGATATCTGCCACTAATATAAAACAACGATGGGGGACATAATTGTCCCCCATCGTTTTATTTTACCGTTTTCAGAAAGCATAGCCAGAGAACTTTCCGGGCTGGCTCTTGAGATAGCACCTCAGACACCGAAATGAATATGCTTGAATTTTTCCAGCAGCACTTCAGCTTCGTCCTTGCATTGCCCACACACCGTCCCAAGCTTGGTTCGCTCCTGGAGTTCAAAATACGTACGGGCCCCTTCAAGCACGGCATCTTCGATATCATGATCGGTAATGCTCATGCACTGGCAGATCACCTTGGCCTGTTCCTGCTTAACCTTGTCCTCCTGACCATTGCGGGTATAGTAATTATTTATGGCAGCACGCAATGCCTTATCACCAAGCACTGAACAGTGAATTTTGTGATCCGGAAGACCGCCGAGCGCCTGAGCCACCTCTTTGGGAGAAATATGAAATGCCTGATCGAGTGTCCTGCCCTTGACCATTTCGGAAAGAATTGAGGTACTTGCAATAGCGCTCGCGCAACCATAAGTTTTCCACTGACAGTCTGTGATCACCTCTTTCTCTTTGTCAACCTTTATCACCACCATCATCTGATCACCGCACTGCAGGTTGCCTTCCATACCAACGCCATCAAATTCATCAGTATTCTCACCCTGAAGAATATTCTTCGGGTTCATAAAATGTTCCTTCAGTGTTTCACTATATGCCCATTCACCTGCTTGCAGCATGCAATCCTCCTTTTATATAAGCCGTTGACATGTTTCTGATTCTTTCTATTATTTTTGGTAACACATTGAGCAGGTAGTCGACCTCCTGCCTTGTACTTTCCCGACCCATGCTGAACCGTATCGAACCATGGGCAAGCTCAGCATCCACACCCGTCGCAAGAAGTACATGCGAAGGGTCAAGCGATCCAGATGCACATGCCGATCCCGTGGAGACCGCAATACCTTCAATATCGAGATAGAGCAGGATAGCCTCGCCTTCCACTCCTGTAAATGAAACGTTAAGCGTGCTGGCAAGAGAATCTGTTGGGTGACCGTTAAAATGAATATCATCAATACTCTCTTCAATTCCGTTTCTGAGTATCTGCTTTAACTCGAGTAACCGGTCCTCCTCCTCCGGCATTTCGAGAGCCCTCATTTCAACTGCTTTTCCAAGGCCGAGAATACCAAGAGTGTTTTCTGTTCCTGCACGCCGGCCAAGCTCCTGATGTCCACCCCGTATCAACGGGCAGTATGGCACACCTTTTCTAACAAACAAAGCGCCGATACCTTTCGGACCATATATCTTATGAGCTGACATGGTAAGGAAATCCACGCCGAGCGATCTGACATCAACAGGCACCTTCCCTACTGCCTGTACGGCATCGGTATGCATCAACGCACCACTTTCATGCACCATTTTTGCTATCGTCTCAATATCCTGCAGAGTACCGATCTCATTGTTTGCCATCATGACCGAAACCAGTCCGACATCATTACCAAGCATCCCGGCAAGTTGATCGAGATCGATTTTCCCATACTGGTCAACATCAAGGTACTTTACGCGAACACCCCTATGCCCAAGACATTCAGAGGTTTCAAGAACACAAGGGTGCTCTATTTTAGTGGTAATAATTGAGCTGCGCATCTTCGAACCGGGAATACACTGGCTCGAACCACAGACAAAAAGAGAGAGAACAGTATTGTTGGCTTCAGAACCGCTACCGACAAAAACAATTTCTTTCTCGGTGGCTCCGATAAAATCA